>Ga0070675_100001232_pt1 | contig 18631 bp, 20 predicted proteins | sample KBSM43metaG_FD_65343 | JGI IMG/M metagenome (GOLD analysis project Ga0070675, IMG submission 65343) | Miscanthus rhizosphere microbial communities from Kellogg Biological Station, Michigan, USA - KBS M4-3 metaG | ecosystem: Host-associated > Plants > Roots > Rhizosphere > Soil ... | reverse complement strand
AGGATATCGCTCAGCTGCGATTCGAAAGCGAGATATCCACAAACAAATCGGGTGACGTCTCCACCGCCGCCAGTCTTCAAGAGCCGCAGCTTATGCGCGAGGATTGCTTCAAGTTCTTTGCCGTTGTCCACGGGCTCTGTGCGTCTGCCGTTACCCATTACATGGGAATCTCCGTGCGGAAAGATCACCACATCGCCGGCCTCGAGCAAGACGGGCTGCATCTCGTCGACCCATGCGTAGCCACGGCCCTCCGTGAGCAAGTGGTAAAGCACAAGTTTTCCGGCTCCGGGGGCAAGACGAGGCATGATCGACGGCGACGGCGGCGATCGGAAACTCCACGGCGAAGAAAACTCCGCATTGACAAAGATGGCACCTTGAAGCTTGATGACCTGCAATACTTCGGAAAGAACATCCATTCGCTCACCAATTCCCGCTGGGACCCTTAGCAACATCCGCAAGACGCTCAGATAAATGATCTGTATCCTAACTCTGCCCGGGCAAGAGAGCCAGACGTGAGGATAAGAACTTTGGTCTCGCCATCCTGCAGAGTGGCATGGACTGACTTTCTGAAGGAGAACCGAAATGCCACTGATTCAAGTAAAGCTGATCGACGAAGTCTTCACTGCGGCCCAGAAGAAGGAGATGATCACACGACTCACCGACGCCATGGTCGCCATCGAGGGCGAGAGGATGCGGCCCGTCACATGGGTGATCATAGAGGAAGTTCAGAGCGGCGAATGGGGCATCGGTGGCCTGCCCATGACGACTCAGGCTGTCCGCGAGCTTGCCGGGAGGTAAGGAGGAAGAAATTTGAGATTGGAAAGTCCGGGGATCTCAAAACCGAAATTACAAGATCTCGAATTGGACTTGCAAACCACAGGATCAACCAAGAATTTTGGGGACGGACTATTCAACCCCAAACTCTTGCGGGAATCATTGATGGTCCGTGCAATGCTCATCAGGAACTCTCCGGATCAGCACGTCCAATCTACCCGCTTGTAATCTCGGTTTTGAGATCCCCGGATCCCCGGACTTTCCAATCTCAAATTTCTTCCTCCTCCTCCGTCCTCGGCCCGATTTTTACCCGCCCGACAGCGCACCGACAATATAGATTTCGGCGCCGGCGAATACGGGAGTGGCGGGATCGCGCACGCTTTGCTCTCCCAGGAAGATATTCATGTGCGGCCGGATCTGGCCCTGTTCATCGATTACCCGGAACGCAACGCCGGGGAACCGGCTGTCGATGGCCGCAATGGCTTCTGCCACGGTTTTGCCTTCGACTTCGATAGTCTTGAGACCGCCGGTATACGAATAGAGCAAGGGCGCAACGCGAACTCGTACGGTTGCCATTAGTCCAGACGCGCCGCGGTCAATGACATGATCTTCGGTAGCCCCGTCGCAAGGGTCCGCCAGGAATCGCCCTCATCCGCGCTTCCCCAGACCTCGCCCGAAGTCGTACCGAAGGCCAGTTCCAACGACGTGCCTCCGTTGTGCGCCATCGCCTGCCGCAGTACGGTGTGCCACGCACGTGACGGCAATCCCCGATCCAAGCGTTGCCAGGACTCGCCGGCGTCTCGCGTTCGGAACACCGCTGGCCTACCCTCCACGCTCGTGCGTGGCCACACCGTACCTCCATCCATTGGAACCACCCAGACCGTCTTGTCGTCCTTTGGATGGCATGTCATCGGAAAACCGATATCACCCACGTCTTTCGGCATATTGTTCCCGATGCGCTTCCAGCGCTGCGCTCCACCATTGTCCTGCCAGTCGAGCCGGTAGATGCCGCAGTGGTTCTGGTGGTACCAGCGCCGAGGGTTGGCCGGGTGAATCACGGCGTCATGCGGATCGTGCCCGTACTCGTATTCGGTGCCATCCTCTTTAGGAGGAGCAAAGTCCATCGCTACGCCTCCATTTACGGGCCCCCATGAGTTGCCAGCGTCTTCCGAGAGAAACAGACCGCCACCAGAGAGACCGAGAAGCATCCTTCGCGGGTTGGCAGGATCTACTTGGACCGAATGACACTTGGGACCGTCCGGCGTACCCGGTGCGAAGTTGTAGCACCACTTGGCGAGGATTGGGCTGTCATTGAAACCGGATACGCCGTCCCACGTCACACCGTCATCCTCACTCTTGAACAATCCAATTGGACTGACGCCGGCAAACCAGACTCCGGGTTGGCTAGCGTGACCCGGAGCGAGAAAGAAGACGTGATCGAGCACAAGACCCTGACGGCGCGGATCGTCGGCGCTTAGCGGAGAATTCTCGTATTCTTCCTTCGTTCGAAATTTCGGAGGACGCTCGGCTTCCTTCCAGGTTCTTCCACCGTCCCTGGATCGATAAACTGTCGGTCCCAGGTGTCCCGTGCGGACGGCGGCGAGTAGCGTTCCGCTTCCTCGTGGATCCTGAAGCACGTGATGGGCCTGAGCGCCAAAAAACCAGGGGTCCCCCAACAGTCCATTGGGGCTCAGCGCCCACGCCCCTTTACGAGTTCCAAGAATCCATGTATTCGCCCCCACGGGGGCTAACGGCTGCGTCATTATTCCTTCCTCCTTTTGGCTAAGAATGCCTGCTCATATGTAGATCGAACGGGACGTTCCACGATCGACATGTAGGAAAGATTTTTGTTAACGCGATAACCGTCAACCGGTTTGCCGTCGCGGGCGTCTGTATTCCCAAAGCCGGGATGCTAAAAGTTTCCCATCAAGGGCTCTTTGGTGCATGATGGGGGTGTTCCACCCCCCAAGGCCTTGGATAGCTGGCGGTTAATCGCAAGATTTCCCAGGAGAACACTATGAATCGATTTCTCGTTCTCGTTGTTTTGCTTACAGCAATGACGGCAGTAGGAACCGAGAAGACTTCGAAGCCTACGGGGTCGTCCAATCAAACCCAACTGGCCACGTTCAATAAGGACGTCCTGCCAGTCCTTCAGAAAAATTGTCAGACGTGTCATCGGGATGGCGGCGTGGCGCCGATGTCCTTCACGTCTTTCGAAAGCACGCGACCCTGGGCCAAAGCGATCAAAGCCGCGGTCCTCAATAAGAAGATGCCACCCTGGTTCGCAGATCCGCATGTTGGCGAGTTTCGCAACGCGCCCCAGTTGACCCAGACAGACATCAATACCCTTTCGGCCTGGGCCGATGGCGGAGCGATAGAAGGCAACGCCGCGGATAAACCCGCTGATGTGGTATGGAACGACGGCTGGCGGATTCAGCCCGATGTCGTTGTCTCGATGCCCACTCCGTATCGAGTCCCGCCTCGTGGCACAGGGGAGATCCGCCAGTTTGTCATTCCGAACCCATTCACCGAGGATACCTGGGTTTCGGCGATCGAAATCCGACCCGGCGATGCGTCCGTTGTGCATCACGTGATCCTTTCCGTCCCTGAACCGGGCGCACTTGGGGGACTCGTAGCATTCAAGACGGATTTCGGAGTCGCGGCCGGTGCGCCAAGCATTACGGTGTGCGGGAACTGCGCCGAGGGGAATGCCAAAGGAGAGATCGCAGGATTCGTAGCGGCACCCCCGCCGCCTCCACCACCTCCTCCACCACCGCCGGGCCTTCAGGCGGCTGCTGAAAAATTGCAGAACGTAGCGTTTAACGTCGCCGCGCAAGTCGGTCAGCGAGGCGGCGGTCAGGGCGGAGCATATTCAGATGTCATCGTGCGGCTCCGTGAAAAGGAAACCGGACGCGGAGCATTCACCACAATGGAAGCGGTCTACGCACCGGGCACCCAACCGCTGGATTTTCGCTATACCGATTCCGCCAAGCTGATTCCTGGAAACAAACCCCTTCGCATCGAGGTGCACTACACACCCAACGGCAAACAAACGATGGATCAAACCAGGGTCGCATTCACCCTGGCGAAGGCTCCAGCACAACGCCGGTTCGTCATGATGGCGCCCGAGCATCTCGTCGATTCTCGCAAACCCATTCCTGCCGGAGAGGACAACTGGGAGACGAGAGGCGAACTGACATTCACTCAGGACGCGGACCTGGTCTGGTTCATGCCCCATATGCACCTGCGCGGAAAGGACATGACCTTCCGCTTGATCTATCCCGATGGTCGTCAGCAGGACGTGCTCAGCGCGAACTTCAACTTCAACTGGCAACTTGGCTATGAGGTGAAGACGCCCATCAAGGTGCCAAAGGGCACAAAGATGATCGTTACCGCGCATCATGACAATTCGGCGAACAATGCCATGAATCCGTCGCCAGGAACTCCGGCAATGTGGGGTGAAATGACCTCACAGGAGATGATGCTTCCGTGGTTCGGAGTGCTCGTCGATCGTGCTGCGACGCCGGACGCGATCGCGATGTACGTTCCACCGGACCTCGATGCCATCCTGCCAGGCGCGCGGTTCGTTGTCCGGGATCAGCCGGTAGCCCCGCGCTAGGGGAAGAAAATCGGGGCCAGGGGAGATCTGGCCCCGATTTCCCTACAGCATGTCCAGCGGCGCATCCTTCGACGGCAACGGAAAGGTTTCGTCGATCAGTCTGATGTCGTCACTTCCGAGCTCCCATCCTGCGCCACCCGCGTTCTCCTGGACATGACTCACGTTCCCTGCCTTCGGAATCGCAAACAGGCTGTCTCGACGCGTCAGGAAATTTAGTGCCACTTGCCGCGGTGTTTTCCCGTGACGTTCTGCAATCGTCGTCAGCGCCCTGCCCTGTTTGCTGTTCGATACCGGAAAATCGCCCTGGCCGAACGGAGAATATCCAACGACCACGATTTGCTGCGATTCGCAATAAGGCAGCAACCTGTTCTCAATGCCGCGCGAGCGCAGGTGGTATAGAACCTGGTTGCAGGCGATGCGTTCGCGGGAAAGCGCGCTTTGCGCCAGTTTCAATTGCTCGACATCGAAATTGCTCACGCCGATATGCCGGATCTTTCCGGCCGCGACCAGATCCTCCATAGCGCGCATGGTTTCGGAAATCTGGTTGGAATCACTCCACCAGTGAATCAAGTAGGCGTCGAGATAATCCGTTTTCAAACGTCGCAGGCTGCCGTCGCACGCGCGCAGCGTGCCTTTGTACGAGGCGTTCGACGGCATGACTTTGCTGACGAGAAAAATACTGTCTCGCCGGCCTTGAATAGCTTCCGCGACAATCTCCTCCGCTCCCGTGTACATTTCAGCGGTATCGATGTGCGTCATTCCAAGCGCGATACCGGCGCGCAACGCTTCAACGGCGCCCTGCTTGATCTGCCAGGTTCCCTGCCCAATGATTGGAAGGTTGTTGCCAGTAAATCCAAATTCGCGACTGACCACTGTCCTGCTCTGCTATCACTCGCATGATAACGTATTGCTCGCTTCGCCAGCCTCGTGCAAAATGCCTTACAAATCCACTCAATCCTAAGGAGCAGCAACGAATGAGGAGCAATCCACGGGCATCCAAGGCCCTGATCAAGCACAAGGTCCTTGCCGGAGAGACGATGGTGAGCATTGCAAAGCAGCACGGCATCACTCTTAAGGCTCTGCAGACTGCCAATCCACGCATGAAGAACATCGTTGTAGTGGAGCAGTTCATTAACGTGCCGTCATCGTTGATGAGGGAACGCGCATCCCGAGCAGCACGTTCGTTCGCTCCGACTCCGAACGCACGGGGCGTGATTGACTCCGCGGCTTTCGGCGCCATGGACAAGCGGGGTAAAACGAAAAGGCTCAATCCGGTTTTCCGCCAGAGGTTGGCGATGCTCGCGGAAGCTTTGGCGCAGCGCGGCATGCAGACGCTCATCACGGACGGTTTACGAACATTTGCGGAACAGGACGCCCTGTTTGAGCAAGGTCGCTCAAAGCCAGGCGACATCGTCACGAAAGCGCGCGGCGGTCAGTCAAACCACAACTTCGGCCTGGCGGTGGACATGTACCCTGTTATTAACGACAAAGTCTTCACGAGTGTGCCACCGGGCGCATCCGTCGAATTCCGACAACTATTCCACGCCATTCAGGATGCTGCCGGCGAAGAGGCGGAACGCCTGGGTCTGTTTTGGGGAGCCCGATTCAGCGGGATCGTCGATACGCCCCACATTCAGATGCTCGCGGAAAACGATATGAGTCCCAACGAGTGTTTGAAAATCCTCAAAGCCAGCGGAGGCGGCTCGAGCACCACGGTCGATTTTATCCAATTACTGACACCCGTCTGGGAGGTGGCGGAAAAGCGCGTGAAACCATTGCCGGGGTGAGACGCACGGGCGTGGATTGTTTTAAAATGTATCTGCATGATTGTTTACTCCGGCTCTCTTCAAGACACGCAACAATTAATCCAGTTTTTTAGACGAGAAGCTCCAAAGCTTCAACTGCTGCGCAGGTTGATTATTTCGGAGCACAAGACCGTCGTGCTGGATGTGAATCGCGACGGGATCGAATTCCCTGGCCTCACGTTTGGTTCCCCCGCGTTGCTAACGCTGCTCGAGGATCTCGGTGTGGTATTCGAGCGCGAGGCCCTCTTAGAACCGCCGGCTTCGCCGGATGGCTTGAAGGAATTCGGACTGGGTGCGGTATGGACCTGGGGGCATGGGTAGTGTGCGAGCCGAGCATCTGCGATAGACTCCGCTCGATCAAACGGAGGTTTCCGATGCGACGCACATTCTTGGTGGCCATTGCAGGGATCGTAGCAGCAGCGTTTGCGGCTAGAGGCCAGGTGCAACCGCCCCCTGCGCCCTGGCGTGGTGCGGGACCCACGCCGTGCGTTGGGTCGGATAGCGGAGTTTTCAAGTGTCCGTCGCCCGCCCAAACCATCGCCATTCGCGCAGGACGGTTGTTCGACAGCAAGAGCGGGCAGATGCTTACGCGTCAGGTGGTCCTGATCCAGGGAGAGAAGATCACCGCCGTTGGGCCTGAGAATCAAACAAAGATTCCAACCGGCGCGAAGGTAATCGACCTGAGTCAGGCCACTGTGCTCCCCGGGCTCATCGACGCACACACCCACATGTTCAACACGCCCAAGGCAGGAATGACGCGCGAGGCCTCAACGCTCATCGCTATTCACAATTTTCAAGCCGACCTGTACGCCGGGTTTACGTCCGCGCGAGACATGAGTTCGCATGGAAACGGCTACGCGGACGTGGATGTGCGCAACGCGATCAACGAGGGGCGACTCGATGGTCCGCGCTTCCAGGTCGCGGGCCGCGGGATTGTCTGGAGCGGCGCGGCGAATGCGGCCCCCGACAATCCGCTCGCAAGCATTGCGGTGAGTAATGTTGAGCAGGCACGCGCAGCAGTTAAAGATCATGTGGATCACGGCGTGGACTGGATCAAGCTGTTTCCCACCGGCGCCTATTCATTCAGCCCCACCGGAGAAGCGCAGTACGTGCTCACCTATCCCATGCCTGTTCTTCAGGCGTTGATCGATGAAACGCATCGACTCGGTCACAAAGCCGCGTGTCATGTTCTGGGTGGTGAGGGACAGAAGAATGCCATTACTGCGGGATGCGACAGCATCGAGCATGCCTACGGACTCGATCAACAGCAGGCAAACCTCATGGTCCAGAAGGGCCTCTTTTACGATCCAACGTTCGTGCGCTATATCGAGCCCTACATGGACGACAACGATGCCAAAAGTACAGGCGGCAAATACCGCATGATTCCGATCTTCGAGAAAGCCGTTACAGTCGCTGCCGCCACAAAAGGAATGAAGATGATGCTCGGTAGCGGCGCCGATGGGTCTACCTACGCGCACGGAACGCAGGCTCTCGATTTCGAAGCCTACGTGAAGCGCGCGGGCATGAGCGCGGCCAGGGCGATCCAGTCCGGGACCATCGTCAACGCCGAGGCAATGGGATGGGCTGACCGGGTCGGTTCGATCGAAAAAGACAAGTTCGCGGATTTGATTTCGGTTTCGGGAAATCCGCTGACGGACATTGCAGAACTTCAGCGGGTGAAGTTTGTGATGAAGGGCGGAAAAATCATCAGGAACGATTTCACACAAAGTCCCAAATAGATGGTATGGCTATCGCCCCTCCTGGCTGGCCAGGAGGGGCGATAGCGGTCCGTCGCCTATCGTCATTTGGAAGAAACAGTCGAATTCCACGGCGCAACACTCTCCTCATATTCCATAGGATCCCCGAATCCTTCGACCTGAACTCCTAACCGCCTCAGCGCATCGATCGCCATCAACCGTCGATGGGCATTGAAAGTCACAATGTGGGCAAAGACCCCTCCATAAGTAAACGTTTCAGCCGGTTCGCAAAGAGCATCGACAAACGTACTGTCCCATTCACCGCGATTACCGATGTCGCGGAAAATGCGATGGAACTCCACGTCAGTCTTCGCCAGTCGAGCAAGCATCGCCGAAGGCGATTTTTGAGAAGCCGGCGTGCCGCTAATGTTCTTGAAATCTGACCCCGCCAGGGCAGCCGTCCAGACCTCCTTGGTGAATACGATATTTTCGAGGATCTCCCGCAGCGTTTTGGTAGTCTCGCGCCAGGGGAGTATTTCCACAACGGTATTCAAGGGCCGATCGAGTTGTTCATCCGTCAGCGTGCTCGCATATTCCAAAAGTTTTCGTGTGTGCCACGAATCGTTTCCTGCAAACCTATCGAAGAGATCCATTTCCACTCCTTTCAAACGGGAACCCGGTGCCAGAAAGTGAATTCTGCTTGAAGAGGGCAGTTGAGTCGGGCCGGTGCGCATCCGTCGATACAGGCTGGGTGAAACATGAAACGCTTTGCGAAAAGCCCGGGTGAAGGCTTCCAACGAGTTGTAGTTCGCATCGAACGCGATATCCGTGACGGTTGCCGAGCTATCTCTCAACTGAAATGCCGCACGCTCCAATAGCAGCCGCCGACGCATGGCTGCCGGTGTCTCTTCCACCAGTGCTCGAAATAATCGATGGAATTGGGTCCGGCTTTGATATGCGTGCCGGGATAGCTCGGCTGTCGTGAGATTCGCGTCTAAGGATTTCACGACAACCTCCGACAAGCGTTCTACCCGATTGTCTCTCTCTTTCACCGAGTTCCTCATTCGCGGAGATCGTACGCCATCATAGACTCGCCGCGCCTGATCGCGCGTACCGAATTTGCATGACCAGAGTTTGAATCCGACGGCTGTTCGAGCAGCCCCGGTTCCCCTCACATGAGCCGAATGCGTATCCAACCGGATAGTAATGCGTGCCGCTGAGATACACGTGTTTGTATTCGTTAGGGTTTTCCAATACGTCGAACCGCGCGAAAAAGCGCCGCTTTCTGTAGCGAAAACGTTAGCCCGTAAGAAAAACGGTTGGAAGCTGAGCCTCGGATGTTTCATCGGCAGCCCGCGTGCTAACGACTGAACGCGATCGTTATCGCGACAGAAATCCCATTGACCGCCTAGCTGGACTGGACCATCGTGAATGTGGAAGACAAGAAGAAGGAGGAAGGGAACATGTCAAGTAACGACACGCCACTGTCAACAGTCCCGGGTTGGAGCAAAGCTCAAGTTGAGGCTCTTGCCGCATATTGGATCACGTCGGCGGAGCAAGTCGTTGGTATCGGAGCAACATCGCAAGGAGTCGAGACGCTGGCGAAACACCTGGGGATCACCGAGCCGCAAATGCGCGAACTGATCGGGAAAGCACGAGCTACGTTACCCGCGGCAGTTGCGGCTGAAATGGAACGCGTGGACACCAGCCAATATGGATTGGGTGCCCTGCCACCCGAAGAGAAAAAATGATCCCCGCTCTGCGGCGTGGCTGATATACCAAGGGGAACATGATGGAGCAACACCATGGCGAGAAAGACCCTCGAAAGAGGTCATGTCGAAGAGCAACACATATCCGCGTTTGGCGGACATCCCCTCCAGTATCACGTCGCAACATCTAAGGCTTTTGCCGCTGGCGCCGCCGATGCGGGCCCTCTCCAGGCTCTGGCTGATCTGAATGTGACCGATGTGGAACAACTTGTCGCCCTCAGCGGCATTCCCGAAGCGCGCCCCAAGCTTGCATCTGCACTAGGCCTGGGGAAAGCGGAATTTGACAACCTGGTTAAGGAGGCCAGGAAAATCCTTCCGCCACCTCTGGCGGCTGATTTGGAAATGCCATTACCGCCGATGTTCAGTTTGGGTGCGATGGAACCTCCAGCTGATAAAGCAGAGTTCGCAGAAGCAGTACTCGCGGATCTTGTCGCAGCGCCGCCCGTGGGCGCCGCAATCAACCTCATCAGCGTTATGCCTCCGATTCGTAATCAGGGAGCGCGCGGGACGTGTGTGTCCTTCACGCTGACCGCCATCCAGGACTACTACCGTCGATTGCATGGTATAGCGAGTCCGAACTTCTCGGAGCAACATCTTTACCACGAGATCAAGCTAATTGACGGATCGCCGGCGGCGTGCGGAACCTGGCAGAGCTACGGAAGACAGGTTCTCATGAACCGGGGGCAATGCCGCGAACTCATCTGGCCCTACAATCCGAACCTGCCATGCAACAACAATGGCGTCATGCCGGCGACAGCTCGGCCTGATGCACTCCATTACCGCCTCAACCTGACTGCGCTTACCCCCAAGAACGCTGGCTTGATCCGGTCGACGTTGAGTACCCGTCGGCCCGTCGGCATATCCTTCCCGGTCTACAACAGCTGGTACTTGAGCCCCGCGGTCCGGCAGACCGGCCGAATAACCATGCCTCTGCCCGGTGAGGCGTCGGTCGGCGGCCACGCTGTTTGTCTGGTCGGTTTTCAGGACACGCCGACGTCGCCAGGCGGTGGCTACTTTATTCTGCGGAACAGCTGGGGCACGACGTGGGGCGCTACAAATCCCTACGGCGCGGGATACGGTGTGATCCCCTACGCTTACATCACCGGCTACAACTGGGAAGCCTTTACGCTCACCACAATCGCTGTTCCTGGTGAGGAAGGCGGCGACGAAGCGCCTCCCCCTTCAGAAAAGAACATCACGCTAAAAGTGAAAGGGAACGTGAACATCGTTCTCGAGTAGAAAAGCACGCCGAAGGCGTGCACCCCTGAAAAGGGTGCATGGATTCGCACCATGCCATTACCCACATCACAAGCCCTCGCATCACTCCGTGGTGCGAGGGCACTCTCAAACAACTACCAGGGATTGCGCTCGCTTTGCTCGCTTAATTCCCGGCTACTCTCTCTTCACGACTCCGGCGTAGATAATCGTTAGCCGAGTATGAGATCACTGTGCTTGCGAGCTTTGACATTCGGCGGCCCCTGTAGGAGCGGCCTTTGCGTGATGCGCGTGCTAATCTCCGCCACCGTTACAGGATTGCGTAGCGACCTCAAACGAGACGTTGCTCGCGGTGAGGTTCTTTACCGTGATCCGGTATGTGCATTGCGTGCTATTTGCGCGCTCGACAGCCACATCCCAAGGAATCATGCATTTTGAGGCGCAAAACTACGCCAATTTAGACGCTGCGAGAGCTTCTCGACAAAGAATGGAACTGTCCCATAACATCTGCGCATGCGAAGCATAATCGCCAGACGAAATTTCTTGGCAGGCTCAGCGTTATTGGGTCTCGGTACCTTTATTCAAGGACCGCAATCTCCGCCCTCCGCGTTGCTCGATGATCTCGTTGCCGCATATCGCATCCTCGCACGCGAGGGGGTACTTGACGGATTTGGCCATGTCAGCGTGCGACACCCTCAGTCTGCCGGCAGATTTTTTATGTCTCGGTCCCTTGCTCCGGAACTTGTGACGGCGAGCGATATTCTCGAGTTCGACCTGGACGGTAATGCCATGAATGCAGGCGGACGAGCATTGTATGCGGAACGCTTCATTCACGCAGAGATTTACAGGGCCCGATCGGACGTACGCGCCGTTGTTCATGCGCATGCTCCATCTTTGATTCCTTTTGGTGTAACAGATGTGCCACTCCGCCCTGTTTACCATATGGCGTCCTTCATCGGGAACGGCGTGCCGATTTTCGACATACGAAAACAATTCGGTATGACAGACATGCTGGTCAGTGACTCCGCGAAGGGCCGTGCTCTCGCTCAGACACTGGTAGACAAAACATGTGCGCTCATGCGAGGACACGGAGTCGTTGTAGTCGGCTCGACGATTCCAATGGTGGTAGGCCGAAGCATTTATCTCGAAATGAACGCTCGAATTCAGACTCAGGCGATGGCGCTCAGCCGGAACGTTACGTATCTCGACGCCGAGGAAGCACGACGGGTTATGGACGCCGGAGAGAACCGCGGGTACGAGCGGCCATGGGAACTCTGGAAGGCGAAGGCCATGGAAAAATAATCTGCTACTTCCCTTCCTTGCGCGTGGCTCTTTGCTCCACGTCACCTCGCACAATTATCTGATTGATCTTGCCCTGGGGGCCTTTCACGAACTCGAATCCCGTCGGTGTGGCAGTGGACATAAATTGAGTCTCTGACTGTACCAGTAGCGGAAGCTTCGGTTCGTTAAGGCCCTGGATAAAGAGCAAGTCTCCCACTGCTGTCACAACGAACTCGCGTCCCGGCGCGACTTCATAAGTACCCGCGTAGGTCGCAAGGAGTTCTGGACTGAGACGAATCCCGGTATCGCCAGACAGATGGGAGCGATCCCGTTCGTTTTCGCACACGTCCTCCAGCAAGTCGGTATCGGGAGCCAGCAGGCGCTCCGTCTTGATAGTGAACGCTCTTGTGAAGACTTTCGGATCGTCGATAGTGATTTCGAAGTCCATGTGCCCGAAATCGCGGCGCCTCAGGCGCTCCGTAATCCGAAGCGACTCGGTTTGAGGATGTCCTGCACTGTCGAGCCAGCCAAGATCGTTGAAGCCGGAAGTGGTCACGACAAGTGTGTCTCCTTCCCAACGACCAACCGAATACCCAAGCCATGCGGGATTGGGATTTTTTGGAAGGTCGCGGCCATCTGTAAAGACAGTCCGGTGAGGACTGTTCGGAGATTCATAGAGCATCACAAAGAGCCCGGGCGTTTGAACGATACGAGTCAGGTTAAAGAAATTGTGAAAAGGAACGCTCACGGGCAGGCATCGCGCCAACGGACTGTCCTTGCGCGAATCGCGCACACGTTGGAGGAATAAGGCTTCGGCCCAGGGCTGGATATCCTCTGGCTTGAGATCCTGCGCAATGTTGAATCGATAGATTGGACCCGCGCCTCGCCAGATGCCGGACAGGTCCGGCTTTCCGTCCGCCGCACGTGGCGCTGGAGCCGACAGGTTTGCCGTGCCATCGGGCAGTCGCGGCGTTCCGGGAGTCGGATAGTCGAGCCATTGAGCCGACAGGGACAGGGGAACAAGACACGTGAATATCAGTAATGTGAGTGTGTCGCGCAATCGAAAAGGTCTCATGGGACCTCCCAACGGCGCGCACCAACCGTGCCCGCCTGAGTTGGGCATAGCCTACACTCGCCTCGTAAGCCGGTCAATTCGCTGCGTCAGTGGCAGCGCTTGGAAATAAGCGGTTAACTCGTTAGCTACCGGGGCACAACGGAAGTACCTGCAATCCAGTCCGGGATTCCGCGTGCTGGGTTGACCATGTTTACCGCCACCCCCAACAGAACGATGGATATCGCCGAGACTAACGCCGGCACCGGCAGAATCTGCCGAGCGATTGGAGAACCGAAAAGAACAGCCGCCAGTGCCAAGAGAGGTAACCATGCAATTACTGCTCGAGCGACACACCGAAGCCGGCCCGCACTCTCGCCATCGAGAGTCTGAATGGACAGATCGAAAAGGCGGAATGTGGGTCCAGCACGGAAAATGGCCGCCATCAGAATTGATCCGACTGCAAGAAGTAACCCAAACACCCAGAGCGCAAAAACACCGGCTCCCGCCATCTGGGAGAGTGACATATCAAATCGGAATTGCGGAACTCTGCGTCGCGCCTCCTCAAACTCGGCCTCCGATAATTGTGGATAACGTTCTGCATTATCTCGAAGCTCACGCAGGCCCTGCGGCGGAAAGCCGGATAGAATCTGCCTGCCTTCGTTTGTGGAGTTAGCCTGCTGATACGCGTGAGCCAAAATTTTGCGAATAGCCTCGGCTGTTTCAGGGTCCCAGCGATGGGTTCCGTCGGGAATGCCACGAAGCACGGACTCATAGCGGGGAGTGCTGGCCAAATCCATGAGCCACGGCCATCTCGCCGATATCGTTGGAAGAAGCAAAGACGTCATGACTATGGCCCCCAGCGAAAGCAAGCCCGGAAACACAACAATTAAAGAAGGACCCAGCCGTCGTATCCGCGTTACGCTGGCCGGTCGAGTGGATGTGCGTTGAAGATCTTCGATATGGGAACGTGGGGTTATCTCGAGCAGCGATTCAGCGGGTTGACAAATACGCTTCACCACCGCTCGAGCGTATTCCGGCAACGGAACCCGGGGTAACGCACCTTCTTCGTGTCTAGCCGGGCGAAGCCGGCCTCTAAGGCCGAAATATGTGATCTCGTGGAGAAACTGCGCCCATTCATTCAATTTGAACTTCGCAAACCCGACGGCAAGGGTGCCGTTGCGTTGCGGCGCAGCGAATGGCAGCAATTTCGCGGTTCCCGTCGAATCGATCCATATTTGATTCGCGGACAGTGCGAAATCGGATCGCCCGTCTCGGAGCAACGCATCGATTTCGGATGCAACTCCTAGAAGGATTTCCCGCACTTCGCCCCAACCCAAACAGCCGCGCGTTGTGACCCACTCGCAGAAGCCGATGCCACGAGGAGCTTCGTAAGCGTCCCAGTTTCCTTTGTCTTTACGAACCCCCTGAAGCCACCGCAGCCGGAACGGTCGCACCGCAATCAGCGAATTTATGGAGTGCGAGGGTTGCGTAGCGGATTCATGGATCCATATCTGTCTGCCGAGTGCTTCGTCGTAGCCGGCCAGAAGTGCTTGAGATCCGTTCTTCCAGAAAAGAGCCTCGACCACATACGGTCCACGGCGTTCCGCGCGGCTTCGATCCGTCGCGACCCTGGGAAACTCCTGCACTGGAGTGGCAAGTCTCTGGCCTTTCTTGAGCATCATGACTCTGGTTTTGCTAAGTATCTCGTGCAAGCCGGCATAGCCGTTTCGCGAACGCATCGTCACAAAAGGCACTGACAACGAGGCGATGACCAACCAATCGCGGATTGCAAAGGACTGGAAAAGCTCTCTTGTGGCGCTAGGGACAAGTAGTAGCAAACACCACACTCCGGTCCGCAATAACGACTGCTGATAAGTAATCGGAGTTCCATCAGCGGACGTCACGCGCAGGCGCAGCAGATACTTCCCAAGAGTTCGCCCAAAGTGTTTCTCCGTGAAAAACAGATAGAGGAACAAGATCCCCATCCTAAGGGGTATGGGTGCTTCTGACCCAATTGACCAGTAAACAACAAAAGAAACAATTAGGAGTAAACCGTTATCAATGCTGTAGGCGAGGATCCTCTTGAGCACACTTCCCGGCGTCAGTCCATGAGATGAGAACGGCAGAAGGGCGACGCGCAGCGTTGAGTAATTTGCGAATCGCTTCTCCCTGTCCTTCGACATCGCGCGCAGGATCGTGCGCAGCAGGCCCTTTGGAACACTAACCGAATAAACGGAAATTGGCGTCACCTCCCCCGCCACGATTCTGGCCAGAACGGCGCCGCCTTTACCCTCGAAAGGAGGCTTGCCGGTAACCAATGCATAAAGCGTGGCGCCCACCGAATAGATATCCGATCGCACATCCAATTCTGTCGCGCGAATCTGCTCGGGAGAGGCATAGGCAGGTGTTCCGATGAAGCCTCCGGTCAGCGTCAGGTCCGCCGGTGCTTCCAGTGACTTCGAGATGCCGAAGTCTCCAATCTTGCAGCCGCCGGTTTGGTCGACAAAGCAATTGGAAGGCTTGACGTCCCGGTGAAGAATTCCAGCGCTGTGCGCGACCTCGAGACCCTCGATTATTTCCAGGATCATATCGACCGCTTGCCGTGACGGAATCCCAGCTCCCTGGTTCAGCCGATCCTGCAGCGTTCCCCCCGACATCAATTCCATCGCTATCACAGGGAGGCCCTCGATATCTTCCGCGCCGAAAACGAAGACGCATCGAGGGTGATTCACAGACGCTGCAAGCTTCCCCTCTCTCTTAAATCGCTCCAGCAGATCTGCGGACGGAGATTGCGTCTGCGTCAAGACCTTGAGGGCCAGCCTTCGCTTCGTCGTTACGTCCTCGGCTTCCCACACTTCTCCGAAACCGCCGCTGCCGAGTTTGCGGATCAGACGATAATCGCCCAACTGTTCCCCAACCGCAGGAACGGACCTGGCTGGCACGAGCGGAATCGTTTTATCCAACGAAAGGGTGTCTGAAGTGGGAAGATCCATCGGACCAGCAGCGCCATCAGGCGGCGAGGGATCCATAAACTGGTACGCCCTCCTCTTCTGTTTGCAGAAAGTGCGTTGCTATGATTAGCCACGAACCAGCGACCGTACAACTAAAAACTCCTAGATTTCGCTGGCACAAAAAACATCTCTCTGGAATGCTTGGCAGCATGTTGGCAACGCGAATACGGCAAAAAGACGGGGTTTTTTACTTCGCATCGTTCAAGGCACCCGACATTCTCAGTCGCGTCCGATTCACCAGCCGCTTTTATTTCGAAGGCGAGAAGATCGAAGCCGATGAGGCAGCCGACGATCCGATCGCAAAGTTCATAGGCTCGGTGGAGCGCAGTGAAAAGGCGTTTCAACGCATGCTTAGCCGGAGGAAAGTCCGCGATATCGTCAACTTTTATGAATCGGCGGAAACGCAACCGGCTCTGCCTGGCAGCGTGCTGTTGTTTTCAGAAGATATCCTCAGTTTCAAGCCGATCGGGCAGTTCGAATCCGTCGGCAACCTCGAGGACCCGAAGTCTGGATTTCTCATCATTGACGGTCAACATCGTCTGGCCGGACTGCACTTCTACGGGGCAAGAAATCCTGCATTGCTCGACCAGATTGAAGTGCCCTGTGTCATTTTCGACGGCAAGACCGCAGACTTCGCTGCCGAAATGTTTGTCATCATCAATTCCACGCAGACGCGAATCAACAAATCGCACCTGGTAGATCTGCTTGATCGCATCAGCCGCTTTGATGAGGAAACGCGGCTTGCAGCGCTGCTGGTGCGCAAGCTTTACGACGAGGGATCGTCTCCGCTGCAATACAAGATCAACCGGCTTGGCGGCCGCAGCCGCCAGGAAAAATGGATTCTGCAGGCCGAGCTGTTCAATGAGCTCAAGAAGCTGATTGACGGCCACCAGAAGTTTTTCATGAAGGAACTTCGCGGAAAGCCCGAACGGGCATTCGAGCTGATCGCGGACTTTCTCAAAGCATCGCGAACGGTGATGGACCGAGTGTGGGGTAACAACGATCGCTACAAGTTCACCACAAGTGTCGCGATTAAGGCAGTGATTCGCGTTCTCGGCGACCTGATGGAATCCTCCGACACGATCGAGCGATGGCAGGAAAACCCCGGTCCCCGCGTTTTCGAAAAGAAAATCGCGGCATGGGCCTCTCTTCAGGATGAATTCCGAAGCGACGGCTTCTATGAACGTTTTCCCGCGAAGGGACAGGTCGAGCGCGTGCGGGTTATCGAGCAACGGCTGCTGCGTGAGATTCCAGGCATGAGGGGATAAGAACGAAACCTAGCGACTGTGCGGCGAGTCGTGAAACTGAAACACCGGCGCCTCTCGCTCCGGCAAGACGCTGTAAGGCGCTTCGGCAATTGGAACCGCGGCAGTCCGTTTCTTAAAAATCTTTCGTCCTTGCAATACCACTTCCGTGACGAAAAGGGGCATGGCCCATGCCAGCCAACTCGCCGCCGTCAGTCGCTCGACCATCGTGCCGAGTTCCAGGGCGTCCAGCACCTCATAAAGAACGCGGAACGTTACAAAGCCAAATGTCACCGTGTAACTGCGGATCATCCATTCGCGGTGCTGTTCCACCTGATGCAGACAGATCGCAATCGTGGCAAGCGCCGTCGCGACGATCCAGACTGCCGACATCGTCGCCAGCCCAAGACCGAAGACCCAGCTGAAATCGTTGTGAGCCGCCAGATAGAAAGCCGCCGCTCCGCCCACACCGACGGACAAGACATACATCACACCCATTGTGCGGTGAACTGTTGAAGTTCGATGGTTGAGACCGAGCCAAAATTGACCCGGTCCAAGGAGCAGTGCCAGCACGCCTGCAAGAACATGGGCATATAGCCATTCATGGCGGTCCCAGTAAATTCCATACCGGTCCGGCTCGAGCGTGAAGTACTTCAGAGCAAAGCCGTAGAAGAAACAGGCCGCGATGATTATGGGTACCCCGAAGACAGTGATGTTTCCACGGGCTCGCATGAGGAGTCGCCCAGCAGTCGGCGGACCATTCCGCTGGGCTGCTCTATCCCATTGAATCTGCAGAAGTCCTACCAGGTCCGCGCGGCGAAGACTGAAAGTGTGTTTACAAACTATCTTGAACGAGTCAACCTGTGATACGCCCTCGTCGGGGCCTCGCTTCCTTTTTTGAACTCCACTTCGAGTCTTCTTCGTTCTGGGCTACCATTCAAATCCACATCTATGGGCACGAGCGCGGCCAAAGCGATTACCACTGGTTTGATCCTTGCCGTTGGTTTCCTGTGCAAGGGATTTGCCGCTCAGTCCTCGCAAACCGCTCCAAGCAACGCCGAGATTCGAGAAATCCTCGTCGAGAGAATCGACCAGCTTCGCCAGAGCGTTGGGATTGTCGTCGGTATTGTCGAGCCCCAGGGGCGCCGCGTTGTCGCATATG
>Ga0070675_100001231_pt1 | contig 18634 bp, 14 predicted proteins | sample KBSM43metaG_FD_65343 | JGI IMG/M metagenome (GOLD analysis project Ga0070675, IMG submission 65343) | Miscanthus rhizosphere microbial communities from Kellogg Biological Station, Michigan, USA - KBS M4-3 metaG | ecosystem: Host-associated > Plants > Roots > Rhizosphere > Soil ... | reverse complement strand
GCCGTGCCCCGTTTCATCACCACCAGGCCGCCGGCGTAATTCGCCAGCCGCGCCGCGGCTTCGAACGAGGCGCCCGCCGCCAGGGCCAGCGCCATCGTCGCCATCACGGTATCGCCGGCGCCGGTGACGTCGGCAATCTCGTCGGAGCCGTAGATCGGGATGTGCAGCGTGGGCGCGTTCTTGACGAACAGCGCCATGCCGCGGCTGCCGCGCGTGATAAGGACGGCCTGCATCTTCGTCCGCTCGAGGAGATCGCGGCCGGCTCGCTCGAGCATCTTCGGGTTGTCGTTGATGCGGATTCCCAGCGCCTGCTCCACTTCCGACTCGTTCGGCGTGCAGGCGGTGAGCCCGCGATAGTCGAGCAGACGATGGCGGCTGTCGACGAGCACGGGCACGGGGCCGTCGGCGTCCAGAGCGACGCGGAGGTGCCGCACCAGTGCCGGCGTCACAAGGCCCGACCCGTAGTCCGACACCAGGACCGCGTCGGCACCCGTGCACGCTGCCACCGCCTGGCGTTCGAAGGCCGCGCGCGCGCGATCGTCGAACCCGTTGGCGACGCCGCGATCGATGCGCACCACCTGCTGCTTGGCGGAATGGATGCCGCCAGCCAGGATGCGCGTCTTGACCGGCGTCGGCCGGGCGGCGCGGACCACCCGGCGCCGATCGACGCGCCGGTGCAGAGCGCGCAGCAGCCGCTCCCCCGGTTCGTCGCGGCCCACCACCGCGGCCAGCGCGGCCCCGCCGCCGAGCGCGGCGACGTTGTTGGCGGCGTTGCCGGCCCCGCCGGGCAGAATCTCGGTGGAGTCGTACTCGAGGATCAGCACCGGCGCCTCGCGCGACACGCGAGCCACCCGGCCGTAGACGAATTCATCCGCCACCACGTCGCCGATGACGGCGACGGTCTTGCCCCTCAGCGCGCCGGCGAGGGCGAGGAGCTGCGCAGAATCCACCCAACGGCCTCCATCAGGTTGTTGAGGATAGCATCCGGGTCCGACTGGCCCGGCACCGCCTCGACGGCGTGGGCGCTGTGCCCCGAGCGCACCAGCAGCGACCGGACGCCCGCCGCATGGCCGCACGCCACGTCGATCAGCCGGTCTCCCACCATGAACGAGCGGGCAGGATCGAGGCCGAGATCACGGGTGGCCTGCTCGATCATGCCGGGGCCCGGCTTGCGGCACCGGCACACCATGCGGTGCTCGGGCAGCTTGGCCTCCGGATGGTGCGGGCAGAAGTAGTAGCGATCGACCTTGGCTCCGGCCCGCCCCAGCTGACGGTCGATCGTGTCGTGCACGGTCTGCAGAAACGGCACGTCGATGATGCCGCGGCCGATGGCGGACTGGTTGGTCACGACCACCACGGCAAAGCCGGCGCGATTGAGCAGGCGGATGGCATCCGGTGTCCAGGGAAAGACCTCGAGCAGCTCGAGGCGGTCGATGAAGCCACGCTCCTCGCTCATCGTGCCGTCGCGATCGAGGAACACGGCCGGGCGCGTGGCGCTCATGCGGACCGCTCCACGGCGTCAACCACGGCGGTCAGCACCCGTGCCGGCTGAAGGCCGGCCATGCAGCGGTGATCGATGGGGCACTCCCGAAGCATACAGGGCCGGCACCACACGTCGTGAATCAGCACCGTGGCCGGGTGCGACGCATGGCCGAGGGGCGCCGTTTCCTTGTCGCGGGTCGGCCCGAAGAGCGCCACGACCCGCGTGCCGAGCGCCGCCGCCACGTGCATGGCGCCGGAGTCGTTCGACACGCACGCCCGCGCCAGCGACAGGACGCCGGCCAGCATTCGCAACGGCGTGGCGCCCGCGAGGTCGATGATGTGCGGCCGCGCGCCGGCCGCCGCCGTTTCGTACACCTCCCGCGCGGCCGACGCATCCACGCCGCCGCCCACCAGCACGCACGTGGCGCCGTGCGCGGTCACCAGCTCCGACACCAGCCTGGCGTAGTGCGCCGGCAGCCAGCGCTTGGCCGTGCCGTACGCCGCGCCCGGGGCGAGCGCCACGAGCGGGCGCATGCCGGTCCAGCCGCGCGCGGCGAGCCCGGCGCGCGCCGACTCGAGGTCGGCCGCAGCCGCGGTCAGCCGCGGTTCGAGTGGGCCAGCAGGCGCACCGAACTCCCGGGTGAGGTGCTGGTAATACGCGGCCTGATGACGGCTGCCGCCCGGTGCGGCGACCGGGCGGGTCAGGAGCCACGAGCGCGCGTCTCGTGCGTAGCCCCACCGCTCCGGCACACCTGCCTGGCGGGCGAGCCACGCCGAGGCGAAGGAGTTGGGCAGCAACACCGCCACGTCGAACGATCCCGCGCGGAGCGCGGCGGTGTCCGCGGCCACGCCGGCACGGTCGAGGAGCCCGCCCTTCCATTGCAGCGTGATCATCTGGTCGAGGCCGCCGGCCAGCTCGAACATCGGTACGACGCTGGCGCGGGCCGCGACGGTGAGGTGGGCGGCCGCGTGGTGCCGCCGCACGTCGGCGATGGCCGGCAGCGCCATCACCGCGTCGCCGAGCCAGTTCGGCGCGATCACCAGGATGCGGCCGGCGTCAGGCATCCTCGCGGCCGCGCGGCGCTCGTCAGGCATCTTCGTGGCCGCGGGTCTTCAGACCCGCCTCATCGTTCAGGTCCTCGTCCAGCCGGAGCTCGTCGCCGGCCAGCGCAGGCTCGCGCTCGCGCCAGCGGCGGTGCATCCAGAGCCACAGCTCCGGATGGCGCCGCACGTACATCTCGAGCACGTCGGTACAACGCTGCGTGTACTCGACCACGGGGTCCGCGGCATCGGCCGGCGGCGGCTCCACCGGGTGTTCGTAGATGAAACGGTAGCGGCCGCCCGGCAGCGGCAGCGCGAACACAGGCATCACCACCGCGCCCGTGCGCAGCGCCAGCGCGGCCAGCGCCGACGTCGTGGCCGCGGGGCGCCCGAAGTAGTCGACGTAGACCGCCTCGGAGGTGTGGAGGTGCTGATCGATGAGGATGGCCACGCCGTTGTTGGCGGACAGCTCGCGCAGGACGCGCCGGAGCGCCCCCTGCCGGTAGACCACCCGGTTGCCCGTCATCGTCCGCAGCCGTTCCAGCAGATTGTGCAGCAGGGGGTTGTCGAGCGGGCGCGCCAGCACGGCGATCGTCGGCGCATGGAACGGGTGGGCGATCGCCTGCATCTCCCAGTAGCCGAAGTGGCCGGTGAAGTAGAAGACGCCGCGCCCCTGCTTGTGCGCGTTGACCACGCGCTCGAAGCCCTCCACCTCGATCAGGCGGCCGATCTCCTCGCGCGACAGGCGGCCGAACTTCAGCAACTCGAAGAGCAGGCCGCCGAAGTGGGCGAACATGGCCTTGGCGAGGGCGCGGCGCTCGGCCGGACCGCGTGACGGAAACGCGTGCGCGAGGTTCTCGAGCGCGATGCGGCGGTGGAAGGAGTCCACCCAGAACATCACCCGGCCAAGCCCGTGGCCGCACGTCCGCACCGCCGCCATCGGCAGCAGCCCGACGACGGCTGACACCGCGCGCACGAGCGCCGCCTCGACATGGAACCGTGCCGCCTTCACGTGGCCGTCCGCGCTGCGGCGAGCCGCGCCAGGAACCACTCGCGGAACCCGGTGGCGGGCTCGACGGACGCACGCATCGGCACGTAGGTCCATACCGTGTCGTGCGGCAGTGTCAGCGTCGCCAGGCGCACCGCGTCCTTCTCGGTCGTGATGACGCCGCCGGCGCTGTGGACCTGCACCGCGTCGCGGATGGCGTTCACGTCCTTGGGCGTGAACCAGTGATGGTCGCGGTACACCATCGGCTGGGCGACCTGCCAGCCGAGCGCCTCGACGGTGGCGAAAAAGCGTTCGGGCCGGGCGATGCCGGCCACGGCTACCAGGCGGCCGCTGGTCCCGAACGCGCCCTCGGGTACCGGGTCGCCGAACGGCCGCACGAGGCGCGGAGTGCCAAACTCCAGGCCGAGCGTGAACACCGGGATGGTGCCGAACGCCGCCGCCACCAGCGCCGCCTCGTCGACCGACCCCGGCACGATGATGGCGTGGGCGGCAGACGCGGCGCCGATCGGCTCGCGCAGCCGCCCGTGCGGCAGCAGGTCCTCGCGCAGGTCTTCGGGCCGCACCATCAGCAGGTCCAGGTCGCGCTCGAGCTCGAGATGCTGGAACCCGTCGTCGAGCAGGAGAACGGTAGCGCCGAACCGGCGCTCGGCGAGTACGCCGGCCAGATGCCGATCGGGGCAGACCAGCACCGGCACGCCGGGCAAGGTGTGCGCGAGCAACTGCGGCTCGTCGCCGGATCGCTCCACCGGCTCGACCACCACGCTGCCGTCGCTCACCACCAGCACGCCCTCGACCACCTCGCGGCGCGCGTAGCCGCGGCTCAGGATTGCCGGCCGCTCACCGGCCGCGAGGAGCAGGCGGGCCAAGGCAGCGACCGCCGGCGTCTTGCCGCTGCCGCCTACGGACAGATTGCCGACGCTGACGACCGGTTGCGTGAGACGGCGGCGACGCCGGGGCACGCGGTCGTACCACGCCCGCCGGGCCCGCGCCACCTGGCCGTATGCGGCGCTCAGGAACTTCAATGCACTACGCGGAACGGGCGCACGACCGCCGAGCGGGGCTGCGCCGGCGGCAGCACCTCGGCGATGGCAGCCATGGTCTTGTCCTTGGCGCCGCGATTGGTCACGACGAGCGCGCGCGCCGCGGCGCCGAGCCGCGCCCGGCGCACCGGGTCGCCCATCAGGCTCAGCAGCGTGTCCTCGAGCTCGCGCTCGTTTTGCACCTTGATCGCCGCGCCGTTGGCCAGGAACGTGTCGGCAATCTCCTGGAAGTTGTCCATGTAGGGGCCGAACACGATGGCCTTGCCGTGCGCCGCCGGTTCGAGGATGTTGTGGCCCCCGGCCTGGATGAGGCTGCCGCCGACGAAGACCGCGGTGGCGATCTGATAGAGCTGCGCCAGCTCGCCGATGGTGTCGAGCACCACGGCGTCGGCGCGCGGCTCGGCGTCGATGGCGAGCTCCGTGCGCCGCACCGTGGCCAGCCCTTCGTGGCGGCACAGGCGCTCGACTTCGGCGAAGCGTTCGGGATGGCGGGCGGCGATGATGAGCAGCGCGCCCTGCCCGCCCGGCGTCGCCCGCAGCCGGTTGAAGGCACGAATCACCGGCTCCTCTTCGCCGCGCAGCGTGCTGCCGGCCATCAGCACCGGACGGTTGAGCGCGACGCGGAAGAAGCGCAGCACGCGCTCGGGGCCCCGCTTGGGAACGGGGGCGCTCTGCAACGCGTCGAACTTGAGGCTGCCGGTGACGACGATCTTGGCCGGGTCGACGCCCAGCGCCGTCATCCGACCGGCCGCCTCTTGCCCCTGCACGCAGAAGCGGCTCACGTCGGCCAGCACGCGGCGGAACCAGGGCGCGACCATCCGGTAGCGGCCGAACGATCGCGGCGAGATGCGGCCGTTGATCACCATCGTGGCGATGCCGCGGCGGCGGCACTCGCGCAGCAGGTTGGGCCAGAGCTCCGTTTCGACCATCAGGAACAGCCGCGGGCGCACCACGCGTAAGGTGCGCCGAATGGTGAACGTCCAGTCGAACGGGAAATAGAAGGTACCGTCCACGTCGGGCACGCTCTGCCGCGCCAGCTGCTGGCCCGAGAGGGTCGTGGTGGACAGGAACAGCCGCAGGTGCGGGTAGCGCTTGCGCAGCTCGGTGAGCACGGGCCGCGCCGCCAGCACCTCGCCCACCGACACGGCGTGCACCCAGATCGAGTCCTCGCCGTCGAGATTGAACGACACGGGGAGGTACCCGAGCCGCTGACGCAGGCTCCCGACGTACTTGTTGTGCCGGATCGCCTGGTACAGGAAGTAGGGCGCGCAGGCCACCAGCACGAGCAGCGTGAGGACGCTATAGAGGAAATACACCGCTAAGTGCCGACAAAAATGACGCTTACGCGCGCCGATCGGAGTATAGCGGCGCGATCCGCGCGGTTCAAGGCGCTACAATCGGATTTTCCCCGATTTCTTGAAGTTCTTCACGGGGTGTGTCCACGCGCTGGAGGTGAAGCACATGGCAGTGAAAGTCGGGATCAACGGGTTCGGGCGCATCGGCCGCAACATCATGCGGGCGGCAATGAAGCACAAGGACATCGACTTCGTGGCCGTCAACGACCTGACGAACGCCGCCACGCTGGCCCACCTGCTGAAATACGACTCGGTCATCGGCAACCTCGACGCGGACGTAAAGGCCACCGGAGACGGCATCTCGGTGAACGGCGACGAGTTCAAGGTGCTGGCGATCAAGGATCCGGCACAGCTCCCCTGGAAGGACCTGGGCGTGGACGTGGTGTTCGAATCCACGGGCATCTTCACCGACCGCGATGGCGCCGCCAAGCACCTCACGGCCGGCGCCAAGAAGGTGATCATCACCGCGCCGGCGAAGAAGCCCGACGTCACCGTCGTGCTGGGCGTGAACGAGAGCACCTACGATCCGGCCAAGCACCACATCATCTCGAACGCGTCGTGCACGACCAACTGCCTGGCGCCGCTGGCCAAGGTGCTGCACGAGTCGTTCGGGATCCGGAAGGGCTGGATGACCACCGTCCACTCCTACACCAACGACCAGCAACTGCTCGACCTGCCGCACAAGGACCTGCGGCGTGCACGGGCCGCGGCGCTGTCGATGATCCCGACCACCACCGGGGCCGCATCGGCCATGGGCGAGGTGATGCCGGCGCTCAAGGGCCGCCTGGACGGGTTTTCGATGCGCGTGCCCACTCCCAACGTGTCGGTGGTGGATCTCAGTGCGATCCTCGAGAAGCCGACGACCGGCGACGACGTGAACGCCGCCCTGCGCGCCGCCGCGAACGGGCCGCTTAAGGGCATCCTGGCGATGTCGGACGAGCCGCTCGTGTCGATCGACTTCAAGGGCAACAGCAACTCGTCGATCGTGGACAGCGCCTACACCAAGGTCATGGACGGCGACTTCGTGAAGGTCGTCTCCTGGTACGACAACGAGTGGGGCTACTCGAACCGCTGCGTGGACCTGCTGCAACTGCTGGTGCAAAAGGGCCTGTAAATGGCCAAGCGGACCATTCGCGACCTGGCGCTCTCGGGGCGCCGGGTCTTCATCCGCGTCGATTTCAACGTGCCGCTCAAGGGCGGCGTGATCGGTGACGACACCCGCATCCGCGAGTCGCTGCCGACGATCGAGCACGCGCTTCAGGCAGGCGCCTCGCGGGTGATCCTGGCGTCGCACCTCGGCCGGCCGAAGGGCAAGCCCAATCCCGAGATGAGCCTGGCGCCCGTGGCGAAACGGCTTGGCGAGCTGCTCGGGCGTCCGGTGACGTTCGTGGGCCACAGCGTGGGTGCCGAGGCGGAAAAAGCCGTGAGGGACGCGCCCGAAGGCGGCGTGGTGCTGCTCGAGAACCTGCGCTTCCATGCCGAGGAAGAAAAGAACGACGAGGCCTTCGCGCGCCAGCTTTGCAAGCTCTGCGACGTCTACGTGAACGACGCTTTCGGTGCCGCCCATCGCGCCCACGCGTCGGTGGACGCACTCGTCAAGCTGGTGCCGGCGGCCGGCGCCGGGCTGCTGATGGAGAAGGAGCTGAAGTACCTCGGCCAGGCGCTCGAATCCCCTGCCCGCCCGTTCGTGGCCATCCTCGGCGGCGCCAAGGTGTCGGACAAGATCGAGGTGATCGAGAACCTGATTCCGCGAGTCGATCAGCTGATCATCGGCGGCGCCATGGCCTACACCTTCTTCAAGGCGATGAACCGCCCCGTCGGCAAATCGCTCGTCGAGGACGACAAGCTCGACTCGGCGCGCGACATCATGACCCGCGCCCAGCAGCTCAACCTGCCGCTGCTGCTGCCCACCGATCACGTGGTGGCGCCGAAGCTCGAAGCCGGCGCGCCGTCGGAAGTGCTGCTCGTGGATGACGCGGCAATTGACGACCGCATGGGGCTCGACATCGGCCCGAAGACCATTGCCGCCTACGCCGACGCCCTCAAGGGGGCCCACACCGTGGTGTGGAACGGGCCGATGGGCGTGTTCGAGATCGACGCCTTTGCCGCCGGCACGATCGGCGTGGCGCACGCGGTGGCCGCCGTGAACGGCACCACCATCATCGGCGGCGGCGACTCGATTGCGGCGGTGAAGAAGGCCGGCGTGGCCGATCGCATCACCCACATCTCGACCGGCGGGGGCGCCTCGCTCGAGTGGCTCGGCGGCCGCACGCTACCCGGCGTGGCCGTCCTGCCGGACGCCTGACGCACGTCACCCGCACCGGAGGACGCCGATGCGCACGCCCATCATTGCCGGCAACTGGAAGATGTACAAGACGGTGGCCGACACCGTGAAATACGTCAAAGAGTTCCGCGTCATGGTGAAGGACATCGCCGACGTGGAGATCGTCCTGGCACCGCCGTTCACCGCCGTGCATGCCGCCGCCGAAGCCGCGCGCAACAGCAACGTGATCATCGCGGCGCAGGATTGCTACTGGGAGCGCGAAGGCGCCTTCACCGGCCAGGTGAGCGCGCAGATGGTGCGGGAGGCCGGCGCCGAGTACGTGATCATCGGCCACTCCGAGCGCCGCACCCTGTTCGGCGAGACCGACACCGGGGTCAACCAGAAGACCATCGCCGCCTTTGCCGCGGGGCTCACGCCCATCGTGTGCATCGGCGAGACGCTCGACCAGCGCGACCGCAACGAGACGATGGACGTGCTCGACCGCCAGATCAGCAAGGGCCTCGAGGGACTCACCGGCGAGCAGCTCACCCTGCTCGTCATTGCCTACGAGCCGGTGTGGGCCATCGGCACCGGCCGGACGGCCACCCCGGCCCAGGCCGGCGAGGCCCATACCCACATCCGCGGGCGGCTGCGCCAGTGGTTCGGGGCCGATGCCGCCGACAAGTGCCACGTCATCTACGGCGGCAGCGTGAAGCCCGAAAACGCCAAGGATCTGGTGGGTCAGGCCGACGTGGACGGGGCCCTGGTGGGCGGCGCCAGCCTGGATATCCGGGCTTTCTTCGACATCGTTTCGAAAAGCCGGCCGGGAACGGTATAATTCGGTTTTTCGGGTCCGGACAAATTTAGATATGTACTACGTGGCCGTCACTGTTTACGTCATCACCTGCGTCGTGCTGGTGCTCGTCATCCTGCTCCAGCAGGGCAAGGGCGGCGACATCGCCAACGCTTTCGGCGGCGGCGCGAGCCAGGCCGCGTTCGGAGCGCGCAGCGGCGCCACGGTACTGTCGCGCGCGACCACGGTCGGCGCGGTGATTTTCGTGCTGGGCGCCATTCTGCTCGGCATCCTGGGCCAGCGGGGGCCCGGGTCGGTGATCTCGGGACGCGGCACGGCCCCAGCGGCGCTGCCGGCCGGCGCGGCGTTGCCGGGTACGACGCCGCCTCCAGCCGTCACGCCGAAGCCCGCGGCTCCGGCTCCGGCAGCCCCGGCTCCGGCGACGCCAGCGAAGTGAAATACGTGGCGGCTGGTCCTTAGACCCGCCGCAATGGTCTTTGTAGAGGGCCGTCTTCAGACCGCCCTGATTTCGTAGGGCGGGGCTTCAGCCCCGCCGAAGTTCTTCGTAGGGGCAGGTCTTCAGACCTGCCCAAGGTTCGTAGGGCGGGGCTTCAGCCCCGCCGACAGCGAGTGCAACGCTCGCTGGCACCCCACGCGGAAGTGGCGGAATTGGCAGACGCACCAGCTTGAGGGGCTGGCGGTAGCAATACCGTGAAGGTTCGAGTCCTTTCTTCCGCACCAATCCTTAACTGTTACGAGGGCAACTGCTTACCGGCGGGAGCCTCATCGGCAAGAGCACATCGGCTGGTTCGCTTTCGGCCCCGTGTGCAACGGTTGTCCAACGCGATCCTGCTGTTCCTTGTGGCGTTCGAAGCGTCTGCATTGCCAGCTGCAGACCTCGGCGATGGATGTTTAGGTAACGACTAGTGGTGGTCAGGTTCGTATGGCCGGCAGGCCGGCTTTCCGCCCGATCGGTGAGGTGACGTGTCCGCGCCACCCAGAACCGGCGCAGATCTTACGAGGATCGCGCGCGTCGAGCTCACCCGAGGCGAATGGCGCCACATCCAGCGTAGGTCGGTGCGCCCGAGCGCTATACGAGGCCGACGACCCGCTGTGCGAGAGCCTTCCACGCCTCGGTGCCGGAGATCATCAGACGCACCGGTACCGAGAAGATTAGGAGCGCTCCACCCCAGAAGTACACAGGGTGCACCCGTCCACGCGAGGTCAAATCGTGGACGACGCCTGCGAGTACGACAAGGAACGCAAGACCAAAGAAGACCGGCGGACCGAGCCGGAGCACTCCGGGTAGGCGTCCCACCGCGGCCACGACGATGCACACATAGGCAAGCAGCATCAGACGTTTGTGTGCTTCTCTGTCGCGGCGGCGGATCAACGCGGCCATGACGAAGCCGCCAAACAACAGCATGTCGCTCAAAGGAATCATCAGGAACTGAAGTGGATTGGCCCCCACGGGCGCCGCTCCGCGCGCCGCCATCTTCAACGCGGTCAGCGTGCCGAACACCACCATCAATACCGCGAGTGCGCCACCGGCGATCCCGAGTCGCCGGTGCACGGCGACTCGGCGCTGCGCGACCAGAGTCGTCTGGACAACGAACAGCAAGACCCAGACAGTGAACAGCGTGGCATGCACGTGCACGAGCAGTGTTGCCTGGCCGCCGCTCTGCGTGACCATGGCCGAGGGATTGAGGACACGGAAGTAGTAGCTCGGCCCAAACCCGCCGAAGACCGTGAATGCCAGAGCGATAGCAACCCCGCCGTAGAAGATGCGATCGCGTCTGCGCACGGACTCCGCTTGAGACAACGGTGTTGCGGTCGTTGTGATCGTGGGCATCGTTCGCTCTCGAGGCCCGATTGTCCGCGGTTGCTTGCTGGTTTACACCACACGAACCTGTAGTTTTGTCGGGGATCTCAGTCGGCCGTGGGGTCCGAGCGGTTCTTGAGCGTCAGCCCCTGCTCATGAGCGAATGCGGCGGCTTCGGTACGGTTGATCGTCCCGGTCTTCCCGTAGATGTTGCGCATGTGATGCGAAACGGTATTCAGACTGATGAACAACTCGTCGGCAATCTGCTGGTTGGTTTTGCCAGCCGCGAGCAGGCGAAGCACCTCGGCTTCGCGCTCCGTGAGGCCGCTCGAGTGGACGACACGACCTTTGCGTTCCTTTCGCTGTGCGCGCACGACAGCAGGCTCGATTCCAAAGTGCTGGGCCAGGAATCGCGCGACCTGCTGGACGCCTGCACGGTCGCGCCACACGTCCATCGGCGATTGGCCGGGAACCGTGATCAGCGTCGCATGTGGCAGGCAATCGACCAACGCCTGCGCCGCAGCCAAGGGGATCACCTCATCGTCCGCGACGTTGACGTAGAGCGCGGGCGCAGTTACGCGCCCGGCGACATTCAGGAGGTCGGTGGCGTCGAGGACGTCCTCCCAGTCCTGCAGGACAGTCGGCTCCAGCGCCTCGCGAGCGACAGCCGCCAGCGCCGCGGCGGAACGCCGATCCTCGATACCGCCAACCAGCGCGCCGCGCATGTGGGCTTCGATGTGTGGATTGACGTGCCGCAGGCTCAGGACGCGACGGTTCGCCTCGGATTCTCCGCCTTCGATGAGGATCAGGCTGCACACCAGACCTGGCGATGTCGCGGCGACGTGACAAGCGATAACGGCTGCGGGACCTATCGCAACGAGTGCGACGCGATCGAGGCCGAGAGCGGACAGCACCGAGTCGAGATCGTCGGCGCACGTGGCGAGCGACAGTCGCGAAATGTGGCGGTCGGAAAGTCCCGCACCACGAAAATCGAGATTGACGACCTTGAAATAGCGCGCGAAAAACTCGATTGCGCCGCGATGCAGCGGGACTTGCCAGTTCAGCGCGAGATGATTGACGTGATAGGGGAAGAGCATCACGACGGCGGGCCCTTTCCCCAAGGTGTGAAACGCTATGCGAACCCCGTCGCGCGTCGTAGCATGCCTGATCGGCGGCAGAGCCATCGCCGCGATTATAGGGGCCGTGGCAAAAAGCTAGCCGCTGTGATGGAGAAACCGAAATCGCTTGGTCGTGCGCGCCGGGCCCAAGGATCAATCCCGAGCCTGTGCAACCGCTGTGCAACGAAAGCCAGGAGACGCGGCCACGAACGGCCTCAGACGGCCATCACGCGAAACAGCCGACCCCGGTTTCCCGAGGTCGGCTGCGATCTCCCTCAACTCGATGAAGCTTGAGGGGCTGGCGGTAGCAATACCGTGAAGGTTCGAGTCCACCCCCTCACTGGAGCTGCTTTTCGATCCGGGCGAGCATGCGTTGGAGGGACCCGTCCTGCGGCGCTTGCGCCGCCGCCGCCGCCAGGGCCTCTCGTGCCTCTCGCAGCAGACCCAACTGTTCATCAACGCGCGCTTGTAAGATGACACTGCTGAGCTCTTCCGCAGCGAGGCCGGACCTGAGTGCGATGCGAGTTCGCGCGGTTGACGCTGGCAACGTCACGAATGTACCTGTCGCATTCAGGGGCGGCTCCGCGATCCCGATGGCCGTTACACGCCAGCGGTAACTACGCCCTGGCTCGAGCACATCGGGCGGTACAACAACAGCACCGTGTTCAGTCTCGTGCCGCCAGACCGGTGCGCGGGTCTGGTCCTCGATCGTTACCAGGTACCCTGTAACACCGCCTGGGCCGTCGAATCGAAGCGTTGTACCGTCGGCGAGCGTGGAGTGTCCTGAGGGATATAGGTTCCGGATCGAAGAACCTCGAACGCGAGTGGCGGCGGAGATCGGCGGCACGACAGCCGACGCGATGGGCGCCACGACTGGCAACGGCGGAAAGGCTGGCAACCGTTCTACGTCCGCAGAGGTCGGTAGACCTGCACGAAGGACAGCAACTCGTGCATGCTCTTTCAACGCGAACCGGGCACCGTTCACAAGGACGAGCACGACCCGTGAGCCCTTGCCGACCGTTATTGTGGCTCCCTCGCTTAGCCAGTCGTAGATCTCGAGCGTTCGCTGCGCCTTGCCCGGTTCCTTAACGGTTGTCGAGCCTTGCAGTTCTGAAACGATCGCTGCCGGTCCTCTCTCATCTTTGGCTGCCACTACGAACGGAGCCACGAGGACGCAAAAGGTAAGAACCGTGAACAGGCGGGATTTCATGTCAACAGCGCCTCTGCACGTGGATACGGACGCGAGAACCGCCACATAATGGCGGCCGCCACACCCGCTGCAAGGATTGTAGCGGCTGGTATGAGTATAGGTACTACCCAGCCTGCGGCCACGAACAAGGCAAAAGCACCCATCACCCAGAATCCTGCCACCGCAATCGTCCACTTAAGCACCCCGAAGCGAACTGGGCGCGCGATCGGTGCTGCCGCCATCCACATCAGGAGGACCAAGAACGGCAACCAGACCACGACACCGACCCCGCGAATCGGCAAACCCTTGAGAACGGTGTCCACGATGAGCGCCTGCACCAAAACCCCCGACATCAGCCCCTGACCTGATAAACGATGCAAGTCGCCGGAACCAACAAAACTTCCACCTATGATCACGAGGCGGTTCGCGAAAATGGATGAGCTCTTCTTAAGCTCATCGGGGACTGCGCTCCAGGAGACTATGTTGAGACGTTCCCGATCCGTCGCAGCGTCGATGAAGAACGCTTCTTGCGCTGTTTCAGCCCGGTATCGCGGAAGAGACGCGGCTGCCAAGGCCGTATCACCCAAGCTGGCGCGTATGGAGCGCACTGCAAAGCTGTCCCGCAGCGCTCCGGTTGTGTCTGTGAAAGACAAGCGTGCTCGCCTTGTGACTCCATCTGCGCCGGGCTCAACATTCACGAAGCCGAACAGGCTTGAAGCGCGCTGCGGACCGAGGGCAGCCGCGGTCAGCCCGGCCACGCACTCTGGACCCACGATCCGACCCGCTGGGCCGGACATGGCCGCAAGCGCCAGTTGGTGGGCACGCGTGAGCACGAGCCTGGAGAATAGCTGAGAGTCGCTCCAGCGTTGCGGAAGTAGCAGGTCGACGGCAATTCCGCTGGCGCCCGATGCGAACATCTGTTCGAATCGCTCAGCAAATTCGTCGGCGCGCTCTCCGAGCAAGTTCGGACTCTCCACCAGGCTTGCATCGTCTACCAACACGACTACGATGCGCTGATCTGGCGCACGTGCCGGCGCAAGATGGAACCGCGCATCAATCAGTTGCCCCTCCCATGTGTCGCCCCATGCACGTCTGTCCGCCTGCCAGGCGGCCATACACAGAATCAGAGCAACCGCCGCTGAAAGCTGCCGTTGACGAGGGAGTTCAGTGCGTCTCCACGACTGCACCAATGACGCATAGTGCGCTCGGCGCAGACGATCAACGAACTCACCGGCGCTTGATGGACGATCCGATGCGTACCGAGCGAGTGGCCACGCAAGTACGCGGCCAATGTCCGAGGTCAGTGCCCGGTTGACCGAATGAGCCATTGGGGGTGGCTCGTAACCAGCCGATTCGAGATTCTGGATGCTGTTTGGAGGCTGCCCCACGAGCAACTGGTAGGCAACGACGCCAAGCGCGTAGATGTCTGAGGCCCTCGACGCGCTATCACCCGCCAGCAGCTCAGGAGCGAGGTACGGAAGCGTCCCGAGCAGCTCGCCTGGTGTCGTCATGAATGGCGACACAGGTCCCATAGTGCCACCCTCGTCGGCCGACCCCGCACGAGTAGGTTCCTCGTCCACGGATCCGATCCAGTCCAGTGTGCCGACTGGATGACTCACGGTGCTTACCTGAAGACCGGTGTCGTCGGGCTTGGCGCGGCTCAGCGGGCCGCCAATGTGGGCCACACCGAAATCGAGCACTTTGACTACCGGCGGTCCATCCCCCTGTTGCGACAAGAAGACGTTTTCCGGTTTGATGTCCCGATGCAGAATCCCGTGTTCGTGCGCAAAATCGATCGCGCTCGCGATCGCTGACAGAACCTGCAAACCGTCTGCTAGAGACATAGGGCCTGATTGCAGCGCACGAGCCAGGGTCACGCCCGTGAGATGCTCCATGACCAGGTACGGAATACCGGTCCCGCGAGGATCCACGCCGTAATCGGTCACATCCACGATGTGCGGATGTCTGAGTCGGCCGAGCGCCGTGGCCTCGGCGCGAAATCGCACCAGGAACTCAGAGCCTTGGCGTGTGGGCTTGATCACCTTGAGAGCGACCTCGCGCTGAAGGCCGAGGTGATACGCCAGGTACACCACCCCCATCCCACCGCGCCCGAGCGCACGACGAGTCTCGTACTTCCGGTCGATGAGCTGCGGACCATCGAAAGCGTGGCTCAGCACACTCCCGTCGGCCCTGCATTCAGTCACAGAATCGGGATAGCACTGCGAGCAACGCGGACATTCCTTCATGTGCCCGAGAATCGGAGTGTGTTCTGTCCACCGCGACCGTTCCTGGCGCGACCAGGTCTGCGACCTGCTTTGCGATCGAACATCGACGCAACGGCAAGGATTGCGGTATCAGGTCGCGTCACGGTCATGACCTTCGAGCCAGGATCTTTGCTGCTGACTATTTCCGGGCTCCTCGGCGCGCACGACCTCGTCGGGGGCCGCCGCATCAGTCAGAATACTTTGCGCCAGTCGCCGGACTGGATGAAACTCGCCCAGAAGAATGGATGCGCCCGCTGCCGCTGCGCGCGAAGGAGGGAAAGCTGCACGTTTCGCATCGCGTCAGCTCTCCCCTCGCCGGCCCGCAACCTTCGGTAGTAGGCAATCATGAGATCTCTGGTCGCCTCGTCCGAAACCTGCCAGAGACTCATGACCTGGCTTTCCGAGCCGGCCAGAACCAGCGCTCTACGCAGTCCGTAGACACCTTCCCCATCTCTCGTGTCACCGATACCGGTTTCGCACGCAGAGAGCACGACCATGCGGGTGCCCCAGAGGTCCAGACCAGTGGCCTCGAGAGCGGTGAGGATTCCATCCTGACCGTCGTCGCTCGAACGTCGGTTCGCGCCGGCGAGCGCCAGACCGGATAACAGGAGGGAGTCTTCCCGCGTTGTCGCCTGCCCTTGTGCCGAGGCAACTGCTGCGCTGCCCTCGGACGATGACGTTCGACGCAACGGTTGACGGAGAAAGAACCCGTGCGTCGCGATGTGCAGGATCGACGGCGCGCGCAATTGTTTGAGGAGGACTTCAGTCGCCTCGGCGCCGGTGTAAACGCGCGCGTTCGGCAGAACCTTGGCCAGCGCGGCCGCTTCCTCACCGGTTCCGGGGAGAGCCTCGAACTGCATGAGTTGATCGAGCACTCTCGCGTCGACCGCTCTCGTAGCCGCCTGCGGACCTGGCGCCGAACCCGATTGGGCGCTCGGCCCGTCGAACGACGGATTGGCCACGATCACTGGTGGTGCGCCAGTCCGCGGGCGGGCTGGGCCGATCTCGGCCAGTCGCATCAGATCGCGACCGCTCGTCACGTAGGAGATCGTATAGCGCTCGATCAAGTATCGGTCGTCCAGTCCCCTCATCGCCGCAAATGGAATGAGGTTCAAGGCGCCATCGGGCGAAATCACCAGATGCCGGACGTCACGAAGCGACTCCTCGATCGGCTGCATCAACAGCTTGTGCAGCGCGCGGGCCCGCTCGCGCACGTCAACGGAATCGGGATTGGATAGAGCGGCGCGAAACCGTTGGACCTCTTTCTCGATCATAGAGGCCTCTCCAAGATCCGCGCTCGCGATTCCGGTCTCGCTCAGCACGTACACGGAGTAACGGGGCGCCCCGAAGGCCTCAGCGCGCGCATTCTTCACGAAGAAAGGCCGATAAGACACAAACTCGAGCAACGCCGCCCGCCGCGGGAGCGCGCGCTGCACCTCGGCGAGCGTCACTCTCCTGGAAATCGCCCTGTATTCGGCGCTGCGAAGGGAAATGGCCTGCTCGAGTTGTCCGAGCTCGTTCCGCGCGTTCACGACGACCGTCCGTTGCTCGTCAGTCGAGATGCCGCTCAGCACCAGTTTCGCGAGTCGTCCCTGTACGTCGGAGAGTTGGGCAAACAGTTCGCGGTCTTTTTCGTCGAGACGGCTGCGCAGCGTGGCGACGTGTCCGGCCATCGCATCGAGCGATCGCCCTTTTCGCTGCACGATGTTAGTCAGTGCCAGTTCCGCGGCGGCCGTTGACGTCGGGGCTGAACCCAGATGAATCGATAGGGCGATGCTGGTTTCGTCGACGAGCTCGCCAAGGTAAAGTCGCTTCGCCTCTTCCGACCCGGTTGTCAGCACAAGCGAGAGCGTCTCTTCACGTAGCCTGGCACCCTGCGTCAACAGCCCCACAGCCGCAGCGTTGTCGCCGGTCGCATGACGGAGCAGGGAATATGCAATCAGGGTCTGAGCGACTTCCGGATGTCCTTGGCCGAGTGCCTGCTCGCGAATCAGCAGCGCTCGTTTGTACAAACTTTCCGCTCTCTCGTATTCACCTTTCATGCGAAGTACTTCGGCCAGCCCGACCAGCCGTACCGCCAGTCGCGGGTGGCGGGGATCGAGCACCTGCTCGTCGATCGTCAGCGCACGCTGAAACAAGGTTTCGGCGTTCGTGTAATCACCCTGAGCAAAATACACCGCCGCGAGGTTGAACGAGCTGGTCGCTAGGGATGAGTGGTTCGGAGAAAGGTGCTTCTCTTGGATCGCGAGCGCCCGCCTCAACACCTGCATTGACTCTGCGTATCGAGCCAATTGGTAATACACCGCCCCCAGGTTAGCAGCGGCCTGAGCCACAGTCGGATCATCCGGTCCGCTGGTGCGTTCCCTGATTGCCAACGCCCGCATGTACAGAGACTCGGCCCGTTCGTAATCACCCCTTCGGTCATACATCAGCGCCGAATTGTTGAGCACCCCGGCGATCAGCAGTTGCAGGTCGTCGCGAGACGTCTGGCCATTCGCGGCCTTCTCATAGATGTTGAGCGCCCGCTGATACAGAGGTTCGGGACGGACGTAGTCGCCGCGCACCAGGAAGATGGTCGCAAGATCGCTCAGCGACTCGGCAACCGCAAAATCGTCGGGGCCAAGTGTCGCCTCACGGATTCTGAGTGCGTCCCGAATCAGCGTCTCCGCCCGAGTGTAGTCGCCCTGGAAATACGCGAGAGTGCCGAGGCGATTGACCGAATACGCCACATCGGAATGGTTCTCGCCGAGACGCTCTCGCCGTAGATCGAGGGCACGTTGCGTCTTTTCCGTCGCCTCGCGGAACTGCCGGGCGTCGATATGAGTGTCTGCCTCCTTCTGTAACCGCGACGCTTCCGCCAGTGAATCGAAGACGCCCTGGTCCGCGCCAACAACCGGCGGCGCCGCCTGCTGGTCCGGTTGTGTTGTGGAAGTTGAGTCGGCAACCGGCTCGCCTGCCGCGGCGCTCACGGCGCTGGCGACCACGACCCAGACGACGAGAAGAACGAAACGCTGCAGCCCGCGCAATCGGCCCGCCGGCGCGACTCGGACGATACTGTCGTGTTGAGCTCTCATCGCGACCTCCAGCAGACTGGCGGGTTAGGAGTCGAGTAACTCTCTCACGATTCCGCGTAGATGCTGCTGTCCGACTGGGCGACAGGAACGATTAGGGGCGGTTGCAAAAACCCGTTATGCGACTGCCGTTCACGGTCGTCGCAGACCCTTCAATACCACGATGCGTTCGTATCGAGTCGACGGG
>Ga0070675_100001230_pt1 | contig 18635 bp, 17 predicted proteins | sample KBSM43metaG_FD_65343 | JGI IMG/M metagenome (GOLD analysis project Ga0070675, IMG submission 65343) | Miscanthus rhizosphere microbial communities from Kellogg Biological Station, Michigan, USA - KBS M4-3 metaG | ecosystem: Host-associated > Plants > Roots > Rhizosphere > Soil ... | reverse complement strand
CACTACAGCACGGGAAAGGCGCCGTTCAAGTTTGTCGATGGTTGGCTGCTGACGAGATTTCTGAAGAAAGCGCTGCTCGAAGTCTAAAGTCGAAAGTCGAAAGTCGAAAGTCGACTTACAGGTATTTCAGGATTCCCGCGAACGCGTTGTAGAGCACCGAGCCGAGGCTGCGAACCAGCGGCGAGATCTCGCCGTCGTTCACTGCGTTCGCCACGGTCACTGGCTGCGTCAGGAACAACCAGATCACCGCGGCGGCCAGCACGATGCTGATCACGGCGACGACGGTAAACAAGCTGACGCTGATCCGCCCGATGGTGCTCACGGGAGCAACACTACTTTCCCGAACTGTCCGGATGCTTCGAGCTGCTGTTGCGCCGCCGCCGCTTCGGCAAGCGGATAGGTCCGATCCACGACCGGCTTGAACTGTCCGCTAAAAAAGTACTGCGCCGCGTCCATCAGGTCGGCCTTGGTTCCCATGTACGAACCGTAAACGGTGAGCTGCTTCGAGAACAACGCGGCCAGGTCGAGCGTGCCCTTGGCGCCGCTGGTCGCGCCGCACGTGACCAGGCGGCCGCCGCGGGCCAGCGAGCGCATGCATTTCGCCCAGGTGGCTTCGCCAACATGTTCTATGACGACATCGACGCCCCGCTTGTTCGTCAGCCGTTTGATCTCGTCGGCGATGTCCTGCTTATGGTGATGGATAGCGGCGAACGCCCCCATCGCCCGGGCGCGCTCCAGCTTGTCGTCGCTGCCGGCGGTGGCGAACACCCGAGCGCCATGCAGCAACGCGATTTGAATTGCTGCCTGGCCAACACCGCTGCCGGCCGCCAGGATCAGCACATCCTCATTACGCTGAATTCGTGCTTTGGTCACTAACATGTGCCAGGCGGTCACGAAGGTCAGCGGAAACGCAGCGGCGTCGACGAAGTCGATGTGGTCGGGAATCGGCACCAGATTCTGTAGCGGCACGTTGACAAATTCAGCATAACCACCCGGATGATTGCGGTAGCCGAGCACTTCGTATTGCGGACACTCGTTGTCAACGCCTCTCAAGCACGCCGGACAGCGCCCGCAACTGACGCCGGCCTGCAGCATCACCCGCGCGCCGGCCGCCACGTCAGACCCGACAGCGGCGACGACCTCGCCGGCGACGTCGCTGCCGGAAATATGCGGCATCGGAATCTTGACGTGCGGCAGACCGCGCCGCGTCCAAAGATCGAGGTGGTTCAAGGCGCAGGCGCGCACCCGCACCAGCACTTCACCGGGTCGCGGCTCGGGATCGGGTGCGTCCTCGTAGCGCAGTACCTCGACGCCGCCGTGCTGGTGAAAACGAACGGCTTTCATGATTACCCAATTTCGCGCTCAGAAGGCTTCCGCCGACAGGACCAGCGGCTCGCCTAGTCCGAGGCGGCTGAGGTCCTGGCCGATCACATCGAGATCGCCGACGATCAGCGTCGTCAGCCGCGACGGGTCGACATGCTTGGTCATGACCCGCGATACCTCCTCCTGCGTAATGGCCTCGACGGTCGCCACGAACCGCGCGTAATAGTCATCCGGCAGATCGTAGAGCGCCAATTGCATAATCGCTCGCGCCATTTGATCGGCGGTCTCGAAGTTGCGCGCGTAGCCGCGCGTCAGGGCGGCGATGCCGAATGCCAGCTCGTCGGAGGTCACCGGACGGGTGCCGCGGATGTCGGCGATCTCGCCGATCGATTCCTCGATCGCCCGCGCTGTCGCGGCGGTTTGCACGCTGACCTGCAGCAGAAACGGGCCGGGGCGGCGGCGAAACTCGAACGAGGTCCGCGCACCGTAGGTGAATCCTTTGTCTTCGCGCAGGTTGAGATTGATGCGGCTGACGAACTGTCCGCCGAGAATCGCGTTCGCCAGCGCCAGCGCGTGATAGTCCGGCGTCCGGCGCGGCACCGCGACGTGGCCGATCCGCAGTTCCGACTGCGGTGCTTTGGGGCGCGGGACGATCGCCAGGCGCGGCGGCGCGATTGGCGCCGCTGACGGCAGGTTGTCGCTGCCGCCGCTGCCGATCCAGTGGCCGAACACCTCCGCCGCCTGCCCCACGACCTCGGCGTGCGTGCAGTCGCCGACCGCAATCAGCGTCGCGGCTCCGGGCGCAATCGCCGAAGCGTGATAATTGCGAACATCGTCGATCGTCAGCGAGGTCAGCGTCGTCTCGTGACCGATCGGGGCGTGCCCGTACGGATCATCGGCGTAAATCAATTTCAGGAACGCGCGATCGCCGACCGCGGCCGCCGAATCGCGCATCTGTTTCAAACGGTGCAGCCGCAGCTGGCGGACCCGTTCGAAATCCGCCTCGCGCAACGCCGGCCGAACGACAACGTCGCCGATGAACGCGAGCGCGCGTTCGGCCACCCGACTCAGTGCGGTGACGCTGATCGCGGTCGCATCAGCGCCAATGTCGGTGTCGAACTGCGCGCCGAGCCGTGCCAGCGTCTCGTGCATTTCAATCGCCGACCGCGTGTCGCTGCCTTCGTCGAGCATGTCCGCGGTGATCGCGGCAAGACCGTCCTTGCCCGCCGGATCGGACGAGGCGCCGCGGGCGATCAATAGCACATAGGCAACCAGCGGAATCTGAGCGTGGCGGACGGTCCACACCCGCAGGCCGTTCGGCAGCGTGGTCTTCTCTACTGGAGGCAGCAGGAACGGCCGGCCCGGCCCGGGTACCGGCAATTTCGATCGATCGGCTTTCAGCTGGCGTGCCATCAGGCGACCGTAACCAGCTGCGAGTTCGGCGCCGCCAGTGTCCCGCGGCCGCGCGGCACAATGCTCAGCGTGACGCGAGCGCGTGGATCGAGGTAGCGCTTGACTGCACTCTGCATCGAAGTGGCGGTCACCGAACGGTATCGCTCGAGATCGTGTTCGAAGTACGACGGATCGTCGAGAAAGACATTGTAGGCGTTGAGCTGATCCGACTTGCCACCGAAACCGCCGACGGTCTGCAAGCGATAGATGAACTGCGCTTCCGCCTGCACGCGGCCGCGCTCCATTTCGTCGACCGTCGGCCCCGACGTGACGAGACCGGCAACTTCCTCGAGAATCACCGCTTCGAGCTCGCCGAGCGCGTGGCCCGGCGCGGCGGTTGCGGCAATCTGCGTGTAGCCGGCCATCTCGCGCGAATTCTGCGACGCCGACACGTCGGTGGCGATGCGCTCGTCGAACACCAGGCGCTTGTAGAGACGCGAGGTCTTGCCGTTCGCCAGCAGGTCGTTCGCGAGATCGAGTTCGGCATCGTCCGGCGCGAACATCGCCGGCGTCAGCCAGGCCACGTACAGCCGCGGCAACTCCACTCGATCCTCGAACATGATCCGCGTGTCGCCGATCAATTCCGCGTGCGCCTGCACGGGGGGCACCACCTCGCCGGGCGGGATGTCGCCGAAGTACCGATCAACCAGCCGCAACGCTTCGTCGGCCGCGACATCGCCGGCAATCGCAATCGAGGCATTGGCCGGATGGTAGTAGCGCTGGAAGAACGCGTGCACTTCGTCGAGCTTGGTCGCCTCGAGGTCCGCTACTTCTCCGATCGTTGTCCAGTGGTAGGGATGGTCCGCCGGGAACAGCGCGCTCAGCATCGCCATCGGCGCGAGACCGTACGGGCGATTCTCGTAGTTCTGGCGGCGTTCGTTCAGCACGACGTCGAGTTGGTTCGCGAATTTCGCCTGCGTCAGCGCTGGCAGCAGAAAGCCCATCCGGTCCGATTCCATCCACAGCGCCAGCTCGAGGGCATTTGCCGGCACAACCTCCCAGTAATTGGTGCGATCCGCGTTCGTCGAACCGTTCAACGTCCCGCCGGCGCCCTGGAGCGGTTGAAAATAGCCGTGGTCGTGGTGCTGCGATCCCTCGAACATCAGATGTTCGAACAGGTGCGCGAAGCCGGTGTGCCCCGGCCGTTCGTTTTTGGATCCGACGTGATACCAGAGATTGACGGCGACGATCGGACAGGCACGGTCCTCATGGAGCAGGACATCGAGGCCATTCGCCAGGGTGTGCTTGCTGAAGGATAACTTCACCGGAAGTTACCGCACGTCGGCATTTCCGAGCCGTAGTACGGATTGGCGAGCTTGTCGCCGCGCTGAATCCATGGCTTCTTGACCATCGGACACCAGGCCACGGCGGCTCCTTCGGGCAACTTCAGGTTCAACCCGGTCATGTAGGTGTCGATCGCTTCGCTCAACGCACCGAATCGCTCGCGGACGACTTTGATATCGGTGTCCGCATCAGTCGCGCCGATCGAGCCCGACAGTTGCAACGCGGACGTGTCGATCTTCATCGCCGGCGCACCAAGGGACGTCGAGGCTGTCGCAATTTTGCCGGCATTGGCTTTGATATTGTCGGTGCTGTCCTCCGCGAGCGCTTCCTGAATTGCGAGATACGGTTCGATGATCGACATCGGCATCGGGCTGCCACCGTCGGGAGTTTTACCGCCCATGGGGGCGCAAGCAGAGACCGCACACAAACCGACCAACGTCGAGGCACGAAGGCACGACGACACCAGGGCTCGAAGCGCGCCTACCTCGGCAGCACTCATAATCACCTCACCACCGTGAGCGGAATCGTGGGCCGATTGTAGCTGGCAATCGACACCTGCGCCGCGGTCCGTTCGGCGGCGGCCATGAATGCACGCGCGGCCGGCGAGTCGGGCTCGCTGATCATCAGCGGCACGCCGGCATCGCTGCCTTCGCGGATCGGCTGGTAAATCGGAATCCGGCCAACGAATGGCACACCGAGTTCGTTCGACATCGTTTCACCGCCGCCGTGACCGAATATGTCCGCCTCGTGATTGCAGTTCGTGCACACGAAGTAGCTCATGTTCTCGATGATCCCGAGCGGTGGAATATTCAGCTTCTTGTACATCGCCACGGCGCGGCGGCTGTCTGCCAGCGACACCTTTTGTGGCGTCGTCACCACGATGGCGCCGGCGACCGGTACGGTTTGACTAAGGCTCAGTGCAACGTCACCCGTTCCAGGCGGCAGATCGACGACCAGGTAATCGAGGTCCTTCCAACGAACTTCGCGGAAAAACTGCTGCAGCGCACCGTGCAGCATCGGCCCGCGCCAGATGATCGGCGCATCGTCCTGGGTGAGAAAACCCATGGAGATGACCTGCAGACCGTATTTTTCGGCCGGCACGATTTTCTGCCCGTCGGTCGACAGCTGGGTCTTCATCCCGAGCATGATCGGCACGTTTGGGCCGTAAATGTCGGCGTCGATGATCCCGACGCGGCCGCCGCATTTGGCCAGCGCGATCGCCAGATTCACGGCCACGGTCGTCTTGCCAACGCCGCCCTTGCCGGCGCCGACCGCGATGACGTTTTTCACACCGGGAATGGTTTGGCGAGGACCGTCGGCGCTGACCGCCTCACGAACGCGCGCGCTGAGATTCACGTCCACCGCGCTCACACCCGGCAGCTGCATCACCGCCGCGCGCGCCTGGTCGCGCATCTGATCCTTCACCGGGCACGCCGGTGTCGTCAGCTCGATGGTGAACGCGACGCGGCCGCCGTCAATCGTCAAATCCTTGATAAACCCGAGGCTGACGATGTCGCGATTCAGATCCGGATCGCGGACGACCTTCAGCGCCTCAAGCACATGGCTCTGCTCGACTTGCATCGGTCAAGGATAGCGTACCGGATAGAGCAACTGACTGATCCATCGCCGCGGCACCTTGCTCCCATCCGAGAGACCGTACGCATCCGGCCACCGGTCGGGAAGGTAATAGGTGCCGAACAGCCGGTCCCAGATCGGCGTGTGCACGGCGAAATTCTTGTCCACGCTCTGGCGCTCGGCGCTGTGGTGCCAGTGGTGGAACGCCGGCGTCACGACGAACCGCTGCAGCGCACGGAACGTCCATCGGACGTTGGCATGGATGAACGTCGCCTGCGTCGCCACGAGAAACACGTAGACCGTCAGCGCCGGTTGTGAAAACCCGAGCACGAAGATCGGAACGTAGGTGAGCCCGCGCGTCACGATCACGTCCACGAGATGCAGCCGCGAGCCGGCTAGCCAATCCATCCGCTCGATCGAGTGATGAATGGCGTGGAATGACCAGAGGAACCGCACGGTGTGAAAGGCGCGGTGTACCCAGTACTGGGTGAAGTCGGCCACCAGCAGCAGCGCCGGCACCTGGACGACCAGAGGTAAGTTGCTGACGGCAGCGCTCACTGCCTCGACGCGCGCCCAGTCGAACAGGACCATCGCCGGCTTGAGCGTCAGAATGGTCAGAATCTCGATCAACAACGAATTGACGAAGAAATATGTGAGATCCAGGAGCCACTGGGGACGGAATACCTGCTGATCGGAGCGAAGCGCAAACCGCCGCTCGAGTGGAACGAACACCGCCGAATACAGGATGAGGTTGAGCACGAAGAAATCGACGCCGAGCCACGAGCTGTTCGCGGCCTCGTTTCCGATCGCACCCTGTGAGCCGCCGACGAGCGAGGCCGCCAGGGTAAACCCGATGCCGGTCAGCGCCAGCATCTTGTTCGCGCGCAGCGACGCACTGACGCTTCCGAGGAGAAACGACGCGATCAGGGTGACGTGGATGCCAGCCCGGAGGTAGGGGACTTGATGCAGCGGCTGCAGTTCCCGGAAGGCCAGCTGCTCGGGAAAGCGAAGCGACAGCACGATGCCGAAACCGGCGATGCCGAGGATCGCCGAAAGGAGGCCGCTGATGAAACCGTGCCCGAACGAGGTCGGTTCAGTCGTCTCGAGAGCGACATGCGTCGGGCGACCAGGACTCCGTGGTCGGTCACTCACCGCCGGCCCTCAATGGATCTCCGCCGCGCCGTAGTGTGCCTCGTAGCGACGATCGTCCTGCCGCGCCGTCATGCCGGTCACCCGCGTCACAATCCATTCGAGGTGCCTGAAGAACGCGATCTTCTCGAGCGGACCGTTGCACCATCCAGTCGTGATGCAGTAGTGGCCGTCGTACGGCCGTTCATGGTGCGCGGCGTGTTCGACCCTGCCGAGAAAGAGACCGAACGACTGAAGGATCCGGACTGAACGCGGTGGCGACGGCATGTGCGCCCATTGATGGATCTGGTTCGTCATGCTGCCGATGCCGCAGAACGCCAATCCGAAGACCGCAACCGCCCTGCCCCACGCGGCATCGAGCGGGACGGCGAGAAACGCCAGCAGGACCGGAATTGCCAGAACAGCGACCTCGCCATTCGTGTCGATGAAACTGCGTCGGAGGAAGTCGTCGGGGTTGACGTGGTGCACACGAAACGGCACCAGAACCCTGGGGCCGACGATCGGACAATCATCACGTCCCCACGTGTCGGCGGTCCAGTGGACCAGGCCGGACACGAAATCGGCCGCGGCCAGGCCGGCGGCCAGCGCCAGCGGCGTCCACCACTGCGCCACGGCCAGCCGCGTCACAATCCGGAAGCCGAGCCATCCGAGCAACAGGAAGGCCGCCACAATCGACGCGACCGAGAAACGAACCTGGCCCGGCGTCAGCTCGTAATGCGCCGGAAGCGCGGGAGATGCGTTAACCACTCCCGATCATATCGGCCGGATCGAACAGCCGCTTGCCCCCCTCGCTGAGAAGCACCCAGAGCGCGTAGATGCCCAGCGCCGTTCCATACGGCAGCAGCAGCAAATCGACCGAGCCGAGCATCAGTGCCATCATGCGCGCCCAGGGCTTGCGGCGGCGAAGCGGGATCCCGGCGACGACATGGGCGGAACCCCACAGGATGGCGATGATGGCCAGCGTCGTAAAGATGGCGGCGGTCAGGCCGGCAGCCATCTGACCGCTGCGCGACGACGAAGCAATGATTGCGAATGCGCCGGCGCCGAGCGCCAGCGTAGACAGACCGACCAGCGCGGTCAGCAGTCCCCAGACGATGAAGAGGACGCCGAGAAAATCAAGCTGTGACGGCAATGCGCACTTCGACGCGAACCGACGGCGCTTCGGGCGAGGTGACGCGGAAGCGCAGGCGCGCGCCGTCGGCGACGCCGCGCGGCACCGTCACTTTCACGGCGCGGCGGTGCAGCGATTCGCCGGTGCCGTCGCAGTCAGCGCACGGTTCGGTCCACGTTTCGCCGCGGCCGCCGCAATGCGCGCAGGTGGTTCGCACCGGCACGTCGATTGGGACGACCAATCCGCGCGACGCTTCGAATTTCGAGAGCGAGACTTCGGCGCACAACACGTAGGCGTCGTTGCCGTCGGCACGCTCGCCGAGGAAGCGATCGCGCGCACGTTCCACGCATCGACCGACCGACGGAAAGTCGATCGCGATCTCGTCGGCGAAACATTCGTGCGGAAGCCCAGGCATTGAAACCCAACTAACGATAGGAAGAGGTCCCATGCTTGTCAATGCTTGGAATCGTTACGCACGTTTGGTAAGGTCAACAAAAATCATGCCCGAACCGCGAGAGTGCCCGATGTGCGGCACATCCATGCGAATTCGAGAAATCGAAAGCGTGGTACATATCCCGGGCAATCCAAAGGCCACCACGCGGATCGCCCGCGAATGGGTCTGCCCGGAGTGCGACTATTTCGAGGAAGTCGATGAAGAGGGTTAACGCGCGCCGATCGTGAGCAGGACTTCCTTGCGGAGGGTATCCTCGAACTCAGCGAACTTCAGTTCCGTCTCGCACTCATCGCACAGGACTTCAAAAACCGCGGGACGGCTTTCCTCGGTCACTTCGACCCGACCACCTTCAACACTAACCACGTGCATTTGCAGCGTTTTGACCTGAAAGTTCCGGTCGTTGCCGCAATTCGGACAAGTCAACGTCACGTAATGGCTCCTCTAGGTTCTCAATCTTATGTAATGGCTGTGGCCCGACGCAATGCAAATATGGCCGAATTCTGGTAGATTTGCGCAAAATGGCCTCTGGATCGTTCCAAATTCACACCCAAGAACGCGGCCCGCACTGGATTGCATGGGTCAGTCGGGACGGCAGCGGCAAGCCCGACGGTTCAGTCGTCCTGGTCGCCGCAACGCGCGAAGAGGCCGAGGAACGCGCCCGCCGCTGGGCCGAACAGGCCTGAGTCGCTGCTAGTCGCTCGTCACTCGTCACTCGTCGCTGCTCGTCGCTCGCGACTCGTCGTTTGTCGCTCGTTACTGGTCAGTCGAGCCACGAGCAACGAGCAACGAGCAACGAGCGGCCAGGATACGTCACCCGCTCACCATTAAGACGCGAGAAGGACGTCGGCGAGTGCACCGGGCGACGACGTTTCTGAAGAAATGTGCCGCAGCGCAGGCTGCCGAGCGCGGGCACATGGAGTGCACGATTCCTGCCTCAGGCAGTGACCGCTCCAACACGTCGCGCGTGGACGGAAGATGCCGGCGCGAACGCACGACCGTTCGCACGTCCGCCAGCTGCCTCACGTCGTGAGCCTTCAGCAGTCGAAGGAACTCGTGGAATGGTCACTTCTCGATGATTGCCTCGACGAAACGATTCTTCACCTCATCAGGAAGCACTTCAGCCAGGCTGCCGCGTCCGGTCCTGAACTTGCCGTCCTGAACCGTGCCCGAGAGATACAGCCGATCGCGAGCCCGGGTCAGCGCAACATACAGCAGTCGCTTCGATTCTTCCTTCTCGCGCGCCGACGCGTCTTCGTCCGCCTCCGATTGGTAGTCGGCGATCGAAACCGTCGCTTGTCCGCCCGCAGCGCCAACATCGTCGGCGACTCGAATCGCGGGCCGGATCCCGCCCGTGCCTCGACCCATATTAACGACGAAGACGATCGGAAACTCGAGGCCTTTGGCGGCATGAACAGTCATCAAGCTGACCGCGTCGATCGCGTCGATGGCAGCGTTCGACTCGTCGCCAACCGCGAGCTGTTCGAGATGTTCGGCGATCCGCGCCAGCGTCGCATAGCCGCGGTTCTGGGCGCGCCGGATCATCGCGCGCAGCTTTTTCAGGTTCTCGCGCGCTTGACGTTCGCGTGGGCCGTGCATTTCGACCGGGTAGGCAGTCTCGTGGAGAATTGCGTCGAGCAAGTCTGACGGCGTTTCGCGGTCAACACGCGACAGCCAGCCCGGCACCGAGGTTCGAAGCATGCCGAGCACGCGGCCATCCTCCGCGTCGAGCACTGATGGGCTCGCGGGCTCGTCGCGGTCGAAAATTGCTTGTGCGAGCCGTGGACCGAGTACCGAAATGGCAGTGTCGGACAGACGGACGATGCGCGAACGCAACAACGCCGAGGCGCGCAGGTCGGACAACGGATCGGCCAGATAACGCAACAACGCGACCGCATCCTGGACCTCGTCGGCGTCGAAGAACCCCAGGCCCTTGTAGACGTAGGTTGGAATGCCTCGCCGATCCAGCGCCGATTCGAAATCGCGATGACTGTCGCGCGAGCGGAACAGGATGGCGATGTCGGCCGGCTTCGCCGCGCGACGAACGCCGGTCGAGCGATCGCGAACTGTTTCACCGCCGAGCAGGAGGGCGATCTCGTCGGCAACCTTCTCCGCTGCCGCATGAACCGTCTCGCCGCTGATGAACGTGACGGCGGTCGGCGCCGGCGCCGAGTCAGGCGCTGGGAATCGATCGCGCTCGTCGTAACGAAAGCCGTCCGGCCGCTCCACCGCCACACCGCCGGCGATTTTCGTGAACACGTTGTTGACGAACGCCAGAATTGCCGGATCCGATCGAAAGCTGACGGTGATTGCCTGCCTCGGATTGCCTTCCGGCCGAAGGCTCTCGATGAACGCCGCGGCATCGTCCACCACCGACACGTCGGCATCGCGAAATCCATAAATCGACTGCTTGCGGTCACCGACGACGAAGATCGACGGCGCGATCGCGTCGGCGGCAGCGCCGAATCCTTCGCCCCAGCTGCGGATCAGTTGCAGGACCAGCTCCCACTGCGCGCGGCTGGTGTCCTGAAACTCGTCGACCAGCACGTGACGATGTCGCGCTTCGAGGCGCAGGCGGCTCTCGGCGAACTCGTCGAGCGTCTTCAGCAGCTTGACGGCGCGGTCGAGCACGCCGGAAAAATCCATCAGGGCGTGCGCGTCGAGGGTCCGTTCGTACTGGTGCAGCGCGATCGCGAAAACCCGCCAGACACCGCGCGACATGATGACGTTCAGGTCGCGACGGAAGCCGCGGATCGCGTCGGCCACCAGCGGTGCGATGTCGGCAGCAGTTTGGCGATGGCGCTTCCACGCATCGTCGGTGCGGCAGTCCGTGGCGTTGAACCCGGTCCCGGTGAAATTCCTGCCGCGCGGGTCGCCGTCCTGCTTGAGGAAGTATGTGCGCAGCCGATCGATGAAGTTGCGGAACTGGGCTGGGGGCTGGGGACTGGGGACTGGGGACTGGGATGAAGCAATGTGTCGAATGTCGGCCGCCAGCATTTGAAACTGTGGATGACAAATCGGGCCGTCGTTCAGAAACAGGTCGAGGCCATCGCGTACCGACGTGAAGATGTCGCGAAGCCGCGACGCGGCGTGCGCGCAGGCCAGATCGGCGGTCAAGCCCTTCGGACCACGGGCGAGGAATTTGCGCAGCGCGTGGGATGCGACCAGCCGACGATCCAGCAGCGCGGCGACGCCGGCGCGCAGTCGCCGCTCGCCGAGCTGCGCGAACAGCAACGCCACGTCTTCGTCTTCCTTTGCCAGCCCGCGGCAAATGCGGAATGCCGCATCGAGCGACTCGGTGACCAGTCGCGGGACTTGCGTATCGTCCGCCAGCTCGAAACCCGGGTCGACATCGGCTTCAAGCGGAAATTCGCGAAGCAGCGACAGACAGAAGGCGTCGATCGTCGAGATCGCGATGTCGCCAAGCCGCTCTTTCAAATCGCGCCAGCGGCCGGCGTCGAATTCCGAGAGCCGGCTCGCCTCCTTCATGCGGTCGATGATCCGCTGGCGCATTTCGGCGGCTGCCTTGCGCGTGAAGGTGATCGCCAGAATGTGATCCGGCTCGACGCCGGCGCGCAGCAGATTCACGTAGCGCTCGACCAGCACTCGAGTCTTGCCGGTGCCAGCCGACGCTTCGAGCACGATGTTGCGCGTGGGATCAACGGCCGCCGAGCGGGCGTCGTGATCCGGTAATTCCGCCGGCCGCGTGACGACCGCTTCTGGTTCCTCGAACGGCAGCCGCATCACCTCAGACATCGCCGACGTAATCCTTCCGGCACACTGCCGAATAGCTGCAGGTCTCGCACCGATACACGTCATCGGGCGTCGGCGGGAAGTGGCCGGCGTTAATCGCGTCGATGGTGCTGACCAGGCGTTCCTGGGCATCGGCCAGGACCTTGTCGCGATCGGCCGGATTGCTGAACAGCGGCACGACGCGCCGCGATCCTTTGAACGCAAGATAGGTGGCTTCGCCCAGCGTCCAGCTGCGGCCGCGGTAGGTTTGCAGCGTCTGCTCCGCGCACACGCTATAGATTGGCAACTGCAGCGCCTTCCGGCGATCGGGCGGCCAGCCAAGTTTGTAGTCGATCAATCGGAACGTTCCGTCGGCGAGCAGATCCAGGCGATCCGCTTTCCCGCGGAGCGTGGCGGTTCGCGGTCCCGCCGGAGTGATAAACGTGAATTCTCCTTCGAGGCGGTGTTCGAGCAGCCGTTCGATGACTGGAGTGGTCCGTTCCGCTTCCATTCGAAAGACCGCTTCGCCGAGGCCGGCTGCGGCCGGCGAGCCAACCAACCGCGTCCGTTCGAGGCCGGCTTCAGCGTCTGGCAATTTGGCGAGCGCCTTTTCGGCGACCTCGGCGAAAAGCTCGCGTGCGGCGTCGAGGTTGTTCATGGCGATCGCGCGATGCCCCGCGGCCTGCCACGCCGCAAAAAACTTCTCGAACACGTCGTGAACGAACTGCCCCTGCCGCCGCGGATCCATCACTTCTTCGTCGTCCGGCTCTTCCTCGAGCTTCAGTACGTGCTGCGCAAAGAAGCGGAACGGACAACCGAGGTAGGTTTCGAGCGCGCTGACCGACCACGCGCGTACCGGTGCGGTCGTCCCGGCGACGCCATGAAACCGTTCCTCTGTGGCCGCTGTTCGTTCGGCACGCAACGCCGCCCACGGTCCCGAATGCGGGCCGGCGACTGGCGACGGTTGACTCTCGACCACTGACTTGCGACTCGCGACTTGTGACTGGCGACTGCGCATCACTTCGTCCAGCTGCAGCGACCGCGCAACCAGCGCATCGTCTTCGAGCGTGAAAACCGAGAGCGTGGTTCGTCGCGACGCCGCTCCGAGTAAATCGAGAAAGTGCGCGTCAGCCGCGCCCCGTCGATCCTTCTCGGACGGCCAGCCGAGCGCCTTCAATAACGCTGGCGGATAGAAGATGTTGCGGCGCGGCCGCTCCGGCCACTCGGGATCGACGAGTCCGACGATGGTCACGGTGTCGAAGTCGCCGTAGCGCGCGGCTTTGTCGTCCAGCAGCCGGACACCATGGTTGGCGGATGGAATGTCGAACGTCTGGTCTTCGATCGCGCGGCGGATGGCGAGCGAGAGCTCCTCGATCGTCCACTGCGGATCGTCGTAGGTGGCATGGACCGCGGCGAGCGCCTGGACGGTTCCGGTAGTCGCCGCGCGCGCGCGCTGTTCGCGCGATTCAATGTCGCCCTCGCCCGCCAGCGGCGCCAGGTACTCCTCCCACAGCTCGAGTAGCCGGTTGAGATGGATTGACGCCGGCGCCAGTTCGCGCAACGGCGCCAATTTCCGAGCGATCTGCAGCGCCACGGCGGCGGCGGGCGACGCGACGCCGCCGATGCTGCCAGCGACGGTTTCGAGCTTCGAGACCTCGCCAAGGTAACGAGCAGCACTGAATGCGCGGTCGAGAGCGCTGATCGCTTCGCGCGCCAGCGCCACACCGTCCACCTGAAACGCGAAGTGCGGCGAGCGAAGCAGGCTGATCAAACTGTCGCGTGTGAAATTCGCATCGACCGCTTCGAGCAGCAGATCCATCGCCGCAGCGGTCGGTTCCGCGGCAAGCGGCAGCGCGTCGAACGTTCGATACGGCACCGCTGCAGCCCCGAACACCTCACGCGCGACATAGAGATAGGGCAGCGGCCGCTTGAACACGACCGCGACGCGATCGAGCGGAACCTCGTCGCCAGCCCGACGATCCTCTTCAATCTGCCGCACGACGGCGATCAGCTCTTCTTCACGGTCACGATGAACCCACCATGGTTCGTCCGCTGGTGCACCTTCGGGCACGACAAGGTGTGGCTTGCCACTCGCCACTTGCGACTCGCTACTCGTTACTCGCGACTCGCTACTCGTTGCTTGCGGCTCGCGACTCGTTGCTTGCGGCTCGCTACTCGTCACTCCCGACTCGCTACTCGTTAGTCGCGACTCGCTACTGGTTACTCGCGACTCGCTACCCGTCGCTCGCGACTCTTGACTCGTGACTTGCGACTTTTGACTTGTGACTTGCGACTCTTGTATTCCAGGAAGCCAGTTGTGTAATCGCTCGTGAAGACCCGAGCCGAGCAGGCGCTCGGTGGCCACGATGTCGAGCGCGGTCAATCCAGGAATCCGCGCGAGCAGATCGAAGTCCGCAACGAACAAACCGTCGGCGTCGGCGATCCAGTCGGCCACTGTGATCAGGATGTCGGTGAGCGGTTCAGGCGCAGCTTCGGTTACCAGCCGCTCGCGCAGCAGGTGCTCGTCTACCGCACCCGACTCGCGAACGCGGCGTTCGTATTCGCGAAAGGCGTTCGCCAGGAACTGCGTCTGTTCGCGCATGCGCTGCGCGCCGCGATCGATGTCGCTCGATCCGAGCGCTTCGGTAATCAGTTCTTCGAATCGCTTGACTTGCTGCGGCTGCCTCCGCAGCAGGTCGTAAAACCGCAGTATTTCGGCAACGAGTCCCGGTCGCAGCCGAAACCCCAGCGTCCGATCTTGCGAAGCCGCCCGCGCCGCAGCCTGCGCGATCACATCGCGTTCGATCGTCGACAGCCGGCGCGGCGGATTCGCGAGGCGGGCATGAAGACGGTCGTACAGCTCGTCGCGGGTCACCGCCGGCGCACCGCCGAGTTGCCGTGACGCGGTGCGAGTCGGCACGACGATCAGTCCATTGACTCGAGCAGAGTGTGCGGCGATGGCGGAACGAAAGGCTTGAAGATCGGGAACGCGCAACAGTCGCGTTCGACGAGGCGTGATCAACGGTGTATCACCGAAGCTGCGGCGGTCGCAGCAGCGCAAGAATGTCGGTGCGGGCGCGGGCGCCAAGCATCAGCGCACCGGCCGCGGCCGACGAAGCGTTCCACGCGAGATCCATGTTGTTGGCCAGCGACGCGCGGCGGCGGGTCAGCGCGGCGTTCGACGCCATCTGCACGGCGCTCGCAAACAGCGCGTGGGCCGACGCCAGCTCGTCGGGTGGCGCAATCCCGCCAACCAGTTGCACCATCCGCGACGTTGCCTGGTCCAGAGCTTCCAGCGCCGCCCGTGACGAACCGGACAATTCCTTAATGGCTTCAAGCGATGGTCGGATCTGCGTGAAGAGCGCAATCGGTGCTTTGATCGCCGCGCCGTAGGCGACCAGCAGCGGCAGCCGCAGCTCGTACCGATCCCGCGCCAGCCTCAGGCGACGAGCCGCATCGAGCTTCTCGTCGACGGCGGCGAGCAGCGAGCCGACCGCTTCGGGCCTGGCCCCGCCCAACTCGCGGTCGCGCAGCCGGATGCGCTCGATCAATAGCATTAACCCGCGGACGTCGGCCCGCCGGGCGCGTTGCTCGGCCACCTGCAGGACGCCGGACGACATTACTCGATACGACTGATCGATCCGCGTCTCGGCAGCCAGCCGTTCAACGATCGAGTCGCGCGTCGCCGCCAGCCACGACGACGGCAGCTGCTCTTTGTCTGTTTCGATGCGACTGAGCGCAGTAGCCAACAGCGACGAGCGCTCGACGGCGTTCTCGACCAAACCGGCCGCCGTCAGCAACTGCTCGATGGATTCCTGAAGGGTCGGCGGGGGCATCAACGGAGGTGCCGCCGGCGCCGGCTCGGTATGCGCTTCGAGCATCAGGTTGAATCGCCCGGTTCCCGAGGCCGCCCGCAGGTCGGCAATCGCTTCGTCGAGCATGCCAACCATCTGCTGTATTTCGGCCGTCTTGTAGTTGAAGTGCGCGGCGGGCCAAACCGCCAAGGCCTGCCGCGCCTGCTCGACGATGGCGAGGCGTTGCGACACGTCAGAGGCCGCGGCGACGTCGTTCAGGCTTTTCGCCAACTGCCCCGAAAGGGCCGCGTAATCACGGTCGGCCTGACCCTTCGCGTATTGATCGGCTCGCGCCGCCGCCGCATAACTGTCGGTTTTTTCCCAATCAACCCAGTCGGCGGGCAAATTGACGAGGTGCAGCGGCGGATTCGGCAACGGGCCGGCCGGCATCGAGAAAATCACGCGATCGCCAACCCGCGCCAGCTCGCCGTAGCTGACCAGCGTTTTGCCGTCGCGCAAAAACACGCGGAGCAGCGTCGCATCGTCGCCCGCCGCGGCGACGGGGCGCGCAAACGCCGTCAACGCGCACGCCAACGCGACGCCCGCGAGCCAGCCGAACCGCCTGTTCATGAACGCCATTAAGCGTATCACCAGGCACGACATATCTGGTCATCTAGTCATCTGGTCACTTGGTCATTTGATTGGTCAATCGATCAATGCACTGACCAGATGACCAAATGATCAACTGACCAGATCGTGGATGTGGAAATCCTGTGGATGGATCGTGAATATCCTGTGGACGAAGCGAGACTGAAAATATTTTTTCGACTCACAACACTGTGTGCGATCGCTTTCGTACAGCGCTTCGCTTGTTTGCAACCGTGACGTACGTACAATTCCTCGCGCTCCCAACAACTTACAAATACTTCGAACAACGTGACCGCTGACGTACATCGCTTTCAAGAATCCATCGCAGGACGCTCGTATCTCATCGAAGTCGCCCCAGTCGCGCACGACCGTTGGCGCGCCTACATCGTGCGGCTGCCTGGCATGCCCACTGCGTTGATGCCGTTTTACGGCGCTACGCCGGCCGAGGCGGCGCAGTTGCTGTGCGACTGGCTGGCGCGCGCACATCGCCGCGCATCGGCCCCGACTGGATCGGTATAGGATTGGAGCGTGAAGGCGCTCCTCACAACCGCTCTGATCGTTTCCATCGCAGCCTCAGTCAACGCGCAATTCTCCTTCGCCCCGTTCACCGCCGCCCAGGACCGTGGCCAACGTGAGCCCGATTTCGACCGGATGCTGCAGCAGCAATCCGAGACGGATAAAACCTGGCAGTCGGCGAGCGACGGGACCATGCAGATGGAAAAGATCACCTACCACAGCAGGGTGGGCGACCTCGACATTCCAGCCTTCGTCTTTCAACCGCTGCAGATCCGTGGTCCGAAGAGTCATCCGGCTCTCGTGTGGGTTCACGAGAATATCCGCGGTCACCTTTACGAACACTACATTCCTTATATCCGCGAAGCGACCGCGCGGGGATACGTCGTCATCGCGCCGGAATACCGCGGCAGCATCGGCTACGGCAAGGCGTTCTACGATGCGATTGACTACGGCGGCACCGAAGTCGACGACGTGGTGACGGCAGTCGAGGTATTGAAAACGAAGTACTCCGCCGTCGATCCGGCGCGCATCGGCATCATCGGCTGGAGTCACGGCGGCATGATCACCCTGCTGTCGATCTTCCGGAACCCGACGCTGTTCAAATCAGCCGTCGCGATGGTGCCGGTCACCAATTTGTTCCAGCGCCTCGCCTGGAAAGGGGTCGAACGACAGCATCAGTTGATCGATCCGCAGAACCGTTACGGCGGCCTGCCGTCGGAAAAACAGGACGTCTATAAGGACCGCTCGCCGCTCTACAGCGTCGATAAACTGCAGATCCCGCTGTATGTTGGCGTCACGCGGAACGATCAGGACGTCAACATCGAAGAAGACATGCAACTGGTCGACGCGCTCCGCTCGCGCAAGCCGCATCTGGCTGAAACCATGGTCTACGACAGCCCTCCGGGCGGCCACACCTTCGATCGCCGTGTCGATCCCAAGACCTGGCAGCCTGAAAACACGCGCGAACAGCGCGATTCGTGGAACCGCGTCTGGACGTTCCTCGACTGGAATCTGGATCCGTACCATGCTGAGATGCGCCCGCATTAGCAGCGTCTGTATCGCGCTGCTGGTTGCCGCTGTTGCGGCTGCGCAGGATGCGCTGCCGCGTGTCCGGCTGATCGCAACCGGTGGAACCATTTCGAATCGGACCGGCGGCCGATTGACGGCGGAAGAGCTCGTTCAGTCGATGCCGGGACTGGATCGCTACGCCCAGCCGGAGTACGAACAGTTCACCAACCTCGCCAGCAGTCAGTTGACGCTCGATCAATGGGTTGGCCTGGCAAAACGCATCAATGAACTGGGCGCGGGCGATCACACCCTTGCCGGCATGGTGGTCACCAGCGGCACCGACACACTCGAAGAACTCGCGTACTTTCTGAATCTGACGGCCCGAACTGACAAGCCGGTGGTGGTGGTCGGCTCGATGCGCAATCCGAGCACGCTGGGTTACGAAGGCGCGGCGAACCTGCTCGAGGGATTTCGCGTGGCCGCGTCGTCCGAAGCAAAAGGCAAAGGCGTCCTCGTGGTGTTGAACGACGAGATCAACGCAGCCCGCGAAGTAACCAAGACCGATGCGCTGCGACTCAGCACATTTCAATCG
>Ga0070675_100001228_pt1 | contig 18647 bp, 17 predicted proteins | sample KBSM43metaG_FD_65343 | JGI IMG/M metagenome (GOLD analysis project Ga0070675, IMG submission 65343) | Miscanthus rhizosphere microbial communities from Kellogg Biological Station, Michigan, USA - KBS M4-3 metaG | ecosystem: Host-associated > Plants > Roots > Rhizosphere > Soil ... | reverse complement strand
CTCGTCCATCGCGCGCACCAGGGCACGCGCATGCGGGTCCATGCGCAGCGCGTCGGGGTTCCAGCAGCCGCCGGGCAGCAGGATGGCGTCGTAGTCGGCGGCGCTCGCCTCGTCGGTGTAGCGGTCGATCTTGAGCCAGCCTGCGTTCTCCATCAGGCGGATCGCCAGCACGTGGGTCGCGCACTGCGGCGGGAAGCGCAGGCCGAGCGTGGGATCGAACTCCCCGATGCGCGGCGAGACGACGTGCACCGTGGCGCCGTGCTCGGTCAGCCAGCGCTGCGAGCCCAGGATCTCCACCTCCTCGACGCCATTGGTGCAGCAGATGGCGATGCGCTTGCCCCGCAGCAGGCCGGGATCGGACGGCTGGTCGAAGAGGAAGGCGTTGAGCTCGCGATTGAGTTCGCCATCGGCAGTCGTCAGCAGCTCGGTCGAGATCGACGGCACCGGCGACGCCGACATCAGCTGTTGCATGCGGTGGAAGGCGGTGGCTTGTGGCGGCAGTGCGGTAGTCATGACGGTGTCTCCAGAGTGATGGGTTCGTTGAATGGGCGTCGATCGGTCAGCGCGCACCCGGTAGCTTGGTGCGTAGGCCGGTGAAGCGCCGCGTTTGCTCGGTGAGCGCGCGCTCGGTGGGCAGCCGCTCCATGCTCGACGCACCGTAGAAGCCATGGCAGCCCGGGCAGTGTGCGAGCATGTGCGCCGCCTGCTCGGGCTCGGCGATCGGGCCGCCGTGGCAGATCATGATGACGTCGTCGCGCACCCCGCGCACCGCGGCTTCGCAGTCGTTGAAAAGGGCCACCGAGGCATCGAGCGACGGCGTGGTCGCCGCGCCGATGCTGCCGCCTGCCGTCAGCCCCATATGCACGACGATGATGTCGGCGCCGGCCGCGGCCATCTGCACCGCCTCGCGCGGGTTAAAGACGTACGGCGTGGTCAGCATGCCGCGCGCGTGCGCGCGGGCGATCATCTCGACTTCGAGGCCGTAGCCCATGCCCGTCTCTTCGAGCTGCTGGCGCATCTGGCCGTCGAACAGGCCCACCGTCGGAAAGTTTTGCACCCCGGCGAAGCCCAGGCGCTCAAGCCGGTCGAAGTAGTCGTCCCACAGCACGAACGGGTCGGTGCCGTTGACGCCGGCGAGCACCGGCGTGTGCCGGACCACCGGCAGCACCTCGCGCGCCATGTCGAGCACGATCTCGTTCGCATTGCCGTAAGCCATCAGACCGGCGAGCGAGCCGCGCCCGGCCATACGGTAGCGGCCCGAGTTGTAGATCACGATCAGGTCGATGCCGCCGGCCTCCTCGCACTTGGCCGAGAGGCCCGTGCCGGCGCCGCCGCCGACGACAGCCTCGCCGCGGGCGATCTTGGCGCGCAGGCGCGTCAGCAACTCGGCGCGGCGTTGGGCGACGGTCTCGGTCATGGCGCGATCTCCAGGAGCTGGCGCACGGCTTCGGCGGCGAAGGCGGGATCGTTGATGTGCGCGTGCACGTCGACAATGCGGCGGCTATCGGTCTGCAGCACGTCGCGGCGCAGCGCGTCGAAGAGCATCGTATCGGCCCCCGGGTCCCAGAACGGCTGGCCCGGCGCGTCGAGCGCCGACACTCCGCCCAGCGGGAGAAGGAAGCGGACCGGTCCGGGCATACGGTTCAGCTTGGCGGCGATCCAGGCGCCGAAGCGAGCGTTCTCGTCGGCTGTGGTGCGCATCAGCGTCACCTGCGCGTTGTGGCTGTGCAGCCGGCGCGAGGCGAAGATCGATGGGACGGTGTCGAGCGACCAGAAGTTCACCATGTCGAGTGCGCCGACCGAGCCGACGTACGGGATGCCGGAAGTTTCGAACACGTCCAGCCTCTGCGGGCCGGCAGACAGCACGCCGCCGACCAACTCGTCGGCGACCTCGGTGGTCGTCAGGTCGAGCACCGCCGTCAGCGAGCCCGACGCGACGAGCTTCTCCATCGACTGCCCGCCGGTGCCGGTGGCGTGGAAGACGATGCAGTCGTGGCTGGCCTCGAGCAGCGCGGTGGCGGCCTGCACGCAGGCCGTGGTGACGCCGAACATCGTCAGTCCGATCGCCGGCAGCGCGTCGGCCGGCGTGGGCTGCCAAGCCCGCACCATGCCGGCGACCGCGTGCGCGGCGTTGGCCAGCACTTGGCGCGAGATGCGGTTCAGCCCCGATACGTCGACAACCGGGTACAGCATCATGATGTCGGCGCTGCCGACGAAGGCGCGCATGTCGCCCGACGCGAGCGTGCACACGAGCAGCTTGGGGCAGCCCACCGGCAACGCCTGCAGCGCCGGCGAGAGCAGCGCGGCGGCCCCGGAGCCGCCGGCGCCGATCACGCCGCCGACCGCGGCCGCACGCGCGAGGAGGTAGGCGACGAGCGCCTGCGCCATCGCCCCGACCGCGCTGCCGCGCTCGCCGCTGAAGACCGCCCGCACGCCGCCCGGATGCGCCGCCGCGACCTCGGCGTTCGAGACATCGCAGCCGCGCGGCGCTGCGTCCCAGGTCGACACATCGACCGTCACCGCGGCCACGCCCTGGTCGCGGATGCGCGCGGCGATGAAATTGAGCTCCTCGCCCTTGGTGTCGAAGCTGCCGACCACGTAGGCCGCAAGAGGGTCGCCTGGCGTGCCCATCAGAAGCTTCCGCCAGCGTCAACCGCCGAAACGGTTGAACCAGTTCTCGAGCCGCTCCTGCTGGCCCGACACCGGCCGCTCGTCGACATTGCGCTCGAGCGCGTGGGCCGCGGCGTTTTCCAGCGTGCTGCCCTGCTCCAGCCAGCGCTCGCCGACCGGCCCGCGCCAGCCGGCGTAGCGGTCGGCGAGGAAGCGCGCGTGGCCACCGTCGGCGATCATCTGCTCGGCGGCGAGCAGCGCGCGCGCACACAGGTCCATCGCGCCCACGTGGCCATGGAACATGTCCAGCGCATCGATCGAGGGCCGGCGCACCTTGGCATCGAAGTTCAGGCCTCCAGTGGTGAAGCCGCCGCCGCGCTGGATGGCGTACATCGCGAGCGCCATCTCCGCGAGATTGTTCGGGAACTGGTCGGTGTCCCAGCCGCACTGCATGTCGCCGCGGTTCATGTCGATCGAGCCGAAGATGCCCAGCGCCTGCGCGGTCGCGATCTCGTGCTCGAAGCTGTGGCCGGCGAGCGTGGCGTGGTTTGCCTCGATGTTGACCTTGATTTCCTTCTCGAGTCCGTGCTTCTGCAGGAAGCCGAACACGGTGGCGACGTCGAAATCGTACTGATGCTTGGTCGGCTCGCGCGGCTTGGGCTCGATCAGGATCGTGCCCTTGAAGCCGATCTTGTGCTTGTGCTCGACGACCATCTGCATGAAACGGCCTAGCTGGGCCAGCTCCTGCTTGATGTCGGTATTGAGCAGCGTCTCGTAGCCTTCGCGGCCGCCCCAGAGCACGTAGTTCTCGCCGCCGAGCCGCAGCGTCGCTTCCATCGCCTCCTTGACCTGCAGCGCGGCGAGCGCGAAGACCTCGGGATTGGGATTCGTTGCCGCCCCGGCGATGAAACGGCGGTGGCTGAACAGGTTGGCCGTGCCCCAGAGCAGCCTCATGCCACTGTCCTGCTGCTTGCGCGCGAGCACGTCGACCATGCGCCGGAAGAGCTCGACCGACTCTTTCGGCGTGCTGCCTTCCGGCGCCACGTCGCGGTCGTGGAAGCAGTAGAACGGTGCACCCAGGCGGGTGAAGAAGTCGAAGGCCGCGTCGGCCTTGACCAGTGCGGCCTCCCAGGGGTCGGCCATGCGGTGCCAGGGACGCTCGAAGCTGCCGTCGTAGCCGAACACATCGAAGCCGTTCCAGGCAAAGCTGTGCCAGTAGCAGACGGCGAAGCGCAACTGGTCTTCCATGCGCTTGCCGAGCACGATGCGGTCACGCTCGTAGTGGCGGAAGGCGATTTCGTCAGTTGACGTCGGTCCGGCGAAGCGGATTGGCGCGATGCTGGAGAAGTAGGTGCTCATCATGGTGGTGGCTCGAAGTGGGGAATGGCCGGTCAAGCGGCGTGCATCTGCGGCGCCAGCGCTCGGTAAAGCTGGCGAAAGCGTGCCAGCCGACGCGACAGCCTCGCGTGGCGGCCCGCATCGGGTTCGAAACGGTCAAGCAACGGCGGCGCGAAACAGACCTCGGCCACGCTCTCGCGGCCGCGTGCGAGCCGCGCGAGCCGCGCCGCGCCGAGCGCCGCACCGACTTCCGAGCCTTCGTGCCGCTCCAGCGCACGCCCGAGCGTGTCGGCGAGGATCTGCGCCCACAACGCGCTGCGCGAGCCGCCACCGACCAGCGACACGCGCTCGATGCTCGCGCCGCCCGCGAGCAGCGCATCTTGGCCGTCTGCGAAGGCGAAGGCCACGCCCTCCAGCACTGCGCGCGCCAGCTGCGCCCGGGTCGTGCCGTGGCTCATGCCAAAGAACACGCCGCTCGCTCGAGGATCGTTGTGGGGCGTGCGCTCACCTGACAGGTAGGGCAGGAAGATCGGACGCTCGTCTTCGTCGCCTACGCTCTGTGCCTCGTCGACGAGTTGCGCTTCGCTGTCGGCGTGCGTCAGCGTTCGCAGCCAGGCCAGGCAGCTGGCGGCCGACAGCATCACGCTCATCTGGTGCCAGGTGTCGGGAAAGCAGTGGCAGAACGCGTGCACCGCAAGTTCGGGCGCGGGTGAGAAGGCGGCATTGGCGACGAAGTAGACGCCCGAGGTCCCGAGCGACAGGAAGGCCGTGCCCGGCGCCGCGACGCCGATGCCGGCCGCGCTGGCGGCGTTGTCGCCCGCGCCGCCGGCGACGACTGTCGAGGCGGCGAGGCCGAGTTCTGCCGCGACTTCGGGGCGCAGCCTGCCGCCCGCCTCGCTGCCCTCGACCAGGCGAGGCATATGCGTCGCGTCGAGCCCGGTCGCGGCCAGCAAGGCATCCGACCAGCGCCGCGCCGCCACGTCGAGCCACAGCGTGCCGGCAGCGTCGGACATGTCGGACACGGCCTCGCCGGTGAGTTGCAGCCGCACGTAGTCCTTGGGCAGCAGCACGCGCCGCACCGCGGCGAAGACCTCGGGCTCGTGCTCGCGCACCCACAGCAACTTGGGCGCCGTGAAGCCCGGCATCGCGATGTTGCCCGAGATGCGGCGGCTGGCAGGCTCCCGCCGTTCGAACTCCGTACATTGCGCGGCGCTGCGACCGTCGTTCCACAGGATCGCCGGCCGCAGCACATGGTCCCGTGCGTCGAGCAGTGTCGCGCCGTGCATCTGTCCCGACAGGCCGATGCCGCGCACGGCGGCGTACGCGGCGGGCTGCGCCGCGCGCAGTACGGTAAGCGCAGAAAGCGTGGCCGTCCACCACTCACGCGGATCCTGCTCCGACCAGAGCGGTTGCGGACGCGACATCGGCAGCGCGGCGTGGGCGGTGCCGACGACGCATTGCGCATCGTCGAGCAGCAGCGCCTTGACCTCGGACGTGCCGATGTCGATGCCGATGTCCATTCGGATGCCGCAGCTACGGGGACAGTCGCGCGTCGACCCAGCGGCCGTCGGCTCGACTCGACTCGACCACCGCCTCGATGAACTTCATGCCGCGCGCGCCGTCCTCGGCGGTCGGCACCCAGCAGGCCAGCGGGTCGGGGGGGCGCTGTTCCCAGCGCGCCTGGATCTGTTCGGCTACGTCGCGGTAGAGCTGGGCGAAGCCTTCGAGGTACCCCTCGGGATGCCCGGCAGGGATGCGGGTTGCGCGCGCCGCCGCCGCCCCGGCACCGGCCCCGCCACGGGTGATCAGCTGCGGCCGGCCGCCCAGCGGCGTGAACCAGAGCTCGTTGGGATGCTCCTGCGAGAACGCAAGACCGGCCTTGCTGCCGTAGACACGCACGCGCAGCGCATTCTCGTTGCCGGGAGCGACCTGGCTCGACCAGAGCATGCCGCGCGCGCCGTTCGTGTAGCGCAGCAGCACATGGCAGTTGTCGTCGAGCCGGCGGCCGGGGATGAACGTCTTCAGGTCGGCGCTGACCTGCGCCAGCTCGAGGCCGCTGATGAATCGCGCCAGGTGCTCGGCATGACTGCCGATGTCGCCCAGCGAGCCGCCCGCGCCGGCCTGCGCCGGATCGACCCGCCACGAGGCCTGCTTCTGGCCGGTCGCTTCCAGATCGGTGCTCAGCCAGTCCTGCGGGTATTCGGCCTGGATCACGCGGAGCTCGCCGAGTTCGCCCGCCGCCACCATCTCGCGTGCCTGGCGCACCATCGGATAGCCGCTGTAGTTGTGCGTCAGCGCGAAGAGGCGCTGCGTATCGCGCACCTTGGCGACGAGCGCGAGGGCCTCAGCGAGCGTCGTCGTCATCGGCTTGTCGCAGATCACGTCGATGCCGGCGTCGAGAAACGCGCTCGCGATCCGCCCGTGCAGATGGTTGGGCGTGACGATGGCGACGACGTCGATGCCGTCCTCGCGTGCAGCCTCGCGTCGAGCCATGTCGGCATAGTCGGCGTAGCTGCGCTGCGGCGCGATGTGCAGCTCGGCCGCGCTCGCCGCGGCCCGCGCCGCGTCCGACGACAGCGCACCGGCGACCAGCTCGTAACGGTCGTCGAGGCGCGCCGCCATGCGGTGCACGCCGCCGATGAATGCGCCCCGGCCACCGCCCACCATGCCCAGGCGGATGCGCCGCGGCGCGGCGACGCTGCTGACGCCTTCGATCGTCATCTGCGCCTCCCGCTCAGCCGATGCCGAGCATCTTCTTGTTCGCCGCCAGGTCGGCGCCGCCGCCGGCGAAGTCGTCGAACGCACGATCGGCCACGCGAATGATGTGGTCGGCGATGAAGCGAGCGCCCTCGCGCGCACCGTCCTCAGGATGCTTGAGGCAGCACTCCCATTCGAGCACGGCCCAACCGGGAAAGTCATAGGCCGCCATCTTCGAGAAGATGGCGCCGAAGTCGACCTGCCCGTCACCGAGCGAGCGGAAACGCCCGGCGCGATTGACCCATGACTGGAACCCGCCGTACACGCCCTGCCGGCCGGTCGGGTTGAACTCCGCATCCTTGACATGGAAGATCTTGATGCGCTCGTGATAGATGTCGATGTAGTCGAGGTAGTTGAGCTGCTGCAGCACGAAGTGGCTGGGGTCGTACAGCAGGCAGGCGCGCGGATGGTTGCCGACGCGCTCGAGGAACATCTCGTAGCTGACGCCGTCGTGCAGGTCCTCGCCGGGGTGGATCTCGTAGCACACGTCGACCCCGGCCTCGTCGAAGGCGTCGAGGATCGGCCGCCAGCGCTTGGCCAGCTCGTCGAAGGCGGTCTCGATCAGCCCGGCGGGACGCGGCGGCCATGAGTACATGTACGGCCACGCCAGCCCGCCGGAGAAGCTCGCGTGCGCCGTCAGCCCCAGGTTCGCCGACGCCTTGGCGGCGTAGAGCACCTGTTGCACCGCCCATTGCTGGCGCTTGACCGGGTCGCCGCGCACGGCTTCGGCAGCGAAGCCGTCGAAGCCGGCGTCATAGGCCGGGTGCACCGCGACCAGCTGACCCTGTAGGTGCGTCGACAACTCGGTGATCTGCAGCCCGTGCTGCGCGAGCGTGCCCTTGACCTCTTCGCAGTAGGTCTTGCTCTTGGCCGCCTTTTCCAGGTCGAACAGGCGGCCGTCCCAACTCGGAATCTGGACCCCCTTGTAGCCGAGACCGGCGGCCCAGCGCCCGATCGAGTCGAGATTGTCGAAGGGCGCGTTGTTCCCGGCGAACTGGGCCAAGAAGATGGCCGGCCCCTTGATGGTCTTCATGCGGGTCTCCTGTGTCGAATTGGCCGGCGCTCGGTCGTGACGCGCGGGCCTGCTGGTCCGACCACTGGGGGTACGGAGGCACGATGATCGCGCCACACCGGTCGCGCTGTCAATCTCTGGTCCGACCAGTTGACAGCGACCCGCCGGCAACAGTATCCTGATCTGGTCAGACCAGGGGTCCGATTGCCGACGAACATGGCGCGGGGCCGTGGGCCTAAGACGCTGCACCAAGGAGACAGGCATGCTGAAAACACTTTCGAAGCTGGTGGCGGGCGCGACGCTGCTCGCCGTGGTTCCATTCGCTGCGGCGCAGGGCAAGTTGACGATCCTGTGGGCACAGTGGGATCCGGCCAACTACCTGCAGGAGTTGGTCAAGGACTACGAGAAGGAGACCGGCGTGAAGGTCGCGGTCGAGACGACGCCGTGGCCCGACTTTCAGACCAAGGCCTTCAAGGAGTTCAACGCAAAGGGCTCCGCCTATGACATGGTGGTCGGTGATTCGCAGTGGCTGGGCGCGGGCTCGACCGGCGGCCACTACGTCGAGCTGACCGACTTCTTCAAGAAGTACAAGGTCGCCGAGACAATGGCGCCGGCAACCGTCAAGGGCTATGCCGAGTACCCCGGCAACAGCGGCAAGTACTGGGCCGTTCCGCTCGAGGGCGACGCCACCGGCTTCGCCTACCGCAAGGACTGGTTCGAGGATCCGAAGGAAATGGCCGCGTTCAAGGCCAAGTACAAGTACGACCTCGGCGTGCCCAAGACCTGGAACGAACTCGCGGACATTGCCGAATTCTTCCATCGGCCGAAGGAAAAGCGCTACGGCCTGACGATCTACACCGACAACAGCTACGACGCGCTGGCGATGGGCGTCGAGAACGTGATCTTCAGCTTCGGCGGAGAGCTCGGCAACTTCGCGACGAACCAGGTTGCCGGCATCATCAATTCGAAGGAGAACATCGAGGCGCTCAACTTCTACAAGAAGCTCTATGGCTACACGCCGCCCGACTGGGGCAAGACCTTCTTCCAGGAAGCCAACCAGGCGATGACCGAAGGCCTGGCGGCGATGAGCATGAACTTCTTCGCCTTCTTTCCGGCACTGGCCAATCCGGCGACCAACAAGTACGCCAAGCAGACCGGCTACTTCGCGATGCCCAAGGGCCCGACCGGCAAGCAGTTCGCGGCGCTCGGCGGACAGGGCATCTCGATCGTGACCTACTCGAAGAACAAGGAAGCTTCCATGAAGTTCCTCGAGTGGTTCGTCCGCGAGGACGTGCAGAAGAAGTGGGCCGAGCTCGGCGGCTACACCTGCAACGCCGCGATCCTCAAGTCCGATGCCTTCCGCAAGGCCACGCCCTACAACGAGGCCTTCTACCAGTCGATGTTCATGGTCAAGGACTTCTGGGCGGTGCCGGAGTACGCGGAACTGCTGACCGCGGCGAACAAGCGCTGGCATCCCTTCGTCGTCGGCGGCAAGGGCACCGCCGCGGAAGCGATGAACGGGCTAGAGAAGGACTGGGCGGCGACCTTCAAGAAGTACGGGCACGCCAAGTAGCCCGGCCGCACGGATGAGCGTGCCGGGCCCCGCCCGGGACGCTCGTTCCGCGTCCCATGAGCGCGATGTGCGGCCGCCTGCACCTTCGGCTCCTGCCGTGCCAGCGCAAGGACCGGACCACGTGTCCGGCCGTGAGAAGCGGCCAACCGATCACAGAACCCCTCCATGGCCATCGCAATCCCATCCGATCGCAGCACCCCCGCCGCCGCCCGGCGCGGCATGAGCGATCTGGCGATCCGCAACTGGTTCATCATCCCGACGCTGATCTTCCTGATCGTCTTCAACATCTTCCCGCTGCTGTACTCGCTGGGCTACTCGTTCACCGATTACCGCGCGTCGATGAACGATCCGGCGCACTGGGTCGGCCTGCAGAACTACCGCGAGCTGCTCGCCGACGAGAACATCTGGAACAACTTCACCCTGACCGCGAAGTACGTCGTCGCCTCGGTGGCCGGCCAGGTGATCGTCGGCTTCGGCGCCGCTCTGCTGATGAACCGCCCGATCCCCGGCAAGGGCCTGCTGACGACGATGATGATGCTGCCGATGATGATGTGCATGGCCGTCGTCGGCCTGTTCTGGCAGCTGCTCTACAACCCGTCCTGGGGCATCGTCAACTACCTGCTGTTCACCGACGGCAAGGAGTGGCTGTCGAATCCCGACTGGGCGCTCTACGCCGTGGCGATAACCGACATCTGGATGTGGTCGCCGTTCGTGATGCTGCTGTCGCTGGCGGGGTTGTCGGCGATCCCGCCCTCGCTGTACGAAGCGGCGGCCATCGACCGCGCCTCGCGCTGGTTCGTCTTCCGCCGCATCACGCTGCCACTGGTGGCGCCACTGCTGCTGATCGCGGTCATCTTCCGCACGATGGAGGCCTTCAAGACCTTCGACATCGCCTACGTGATGACGAGCATGGACGAGACCGAGCTGGTTGCGATCCGGCTGTACAAGATGGCGTTTCTCGAGTGGCAGACTGGCCGCTCCTGCGCGCTCGCCTACTTGATGCTGCTGGCGGTGCTCGCGATCACCAACGTGTACGTCAAGTACCTCAATCGCCTGAAGGCGCGATAGTTCATGGCCGTCGTCCAGTCCCGCGCGTCGCACTGGCTCAATCGCGCCGCGATCGCGCTGGCGCTGCTGATGCTGGTGGTCAGCATGATTCCGCTGTACTGGATCGGCTCGACCGCGTTCAAGGCACGCGCTGATGCGTCGACGGTGCCGCCGACGGTTTTCTTCAAGCCCGAGATCACGCCGTTCATCAAGCTCTTCACCGCTCGTGTTCAGCAGCGCGGGGCGCGGGACGAGGCCGAGTACGCGAAGGCACCGTGGTGGGAAAAGCTGGTGATGGAGGGCGGCGACCGCTTCATCAAGGACGACAAGGGCCAGATCGAAAGCTCGGGCTACCTCTCGCGCTTCCTCAACAGCATCGTCATCGCGGTCTCTAGCACCTTCCTGGCGGTGGCAATGGGCACGATCACCGCGTACGGCTTCTCCCGCTTCAAGATGCCAGGCGAGGATGACTGGCTGTTCTTCATCCTCTCCACCCGCATGTTGCCGCCGGTGGTGGTGGCGATCCCGATGTTTCTGATGTACCGCCTGGTCGGGCTGGTCGACACGCATATCGGCCTGATCATTCTCTATACCGCGTTCAACCTGTCGTTCTCGGTCTGGCTGATGAAGGGCTTCATCGACGAAATTCCCAAGGAGTACGAGGAGGCTGCGCTGGTCGACGGCTACACGCGTATGGAGGCCTTCCTGAAGATCGTGCTGCCGCAGGCGACTACCGGCATCGCCGCCACCGCGGTGTTCTGCTTCATCACGGCGTGGAACGAATATGCGTTCGCCCTGATGATGACGAACCGCAACGCCCAGACCGCGCCGCCGTACATACCATCGCAGCTGGGCTCCGGCCTCACCGACTGGACCGTCATCGCCGCCGGCAGCTTGCTGTTCCTGATCCCGGTGACGCTGTTCACCTTCCTGTTGCGCGCGCACCTGTTGCGCGGCGTGACCTTCGGTGCGATCCGTCGCTGAGGCCGCCGTGTTCACGCGTCACGCCCGCCGACTCGAGATGGCCAGCATGGCGGCGATGCTGCTGGGCATCGTCTTTCTTTGCCAGCCCTGGAGCGAGTTCCTCCATCGCTACAGCATCCTGACCATCATCGTCGGGCTGGTGGCCTTCAACGTGTTCTCGCGCATCGCGTCGCCGTCAACGGCCGATGGACCCTGACATGGCCGACATCCAGATCATCGACGCGGACAAGTACTTCGGCTCCAACCACGTGATCCGCAAGCTCAACCTGCACATCCGGCACGGCGAGTTCGTCGTGCTGCTCGGGCCGTCGGGCTGCGGCAAGACCACCACGCTGCGCGCACTGGCCGGGCTGGAGAGCATCGACGCGGGCGAGATCCGCATCGGCGATCGACGGGTCGATCATCTGCCGCCGCAGCAGCGCGACACGGCGTTCGTGTTCCAGTTGTATTCGCTCTATCCGCACCTGAGCGCTTTCGACAACATCGCCTTCCCGTTGCGCGCCGCCGGGGTGCCCGACGCACAGGTGCGCGAGCAGGTCGGCGCGGTGGCCAGGGTGCTGCGTATCGAGCACTTGCTGAAGAAGCGGCCCTCGGCGCTGGCCGGCGGCGACATGCAGCGCGTGACCATCGGCCGCGCGCTTGTGCGGCGGCCGTCGGCGATGCTGATGGACGAGCCGATTGGCGCGCTCGACGCCAAGCTGCGCGAGCAGATGCGCACCGAACTGCGTCGGCTGCACGTCGACAACGACTCGACCACGGTCTACGTCACGCACGACCAGGTGGAAGCGATGGCCATGGCCGACAAGATCGGCATCATGAACGACGGGGTGCTGCAGCAGTACGACAACCCGGACACGGTGTACGACGAGCCGGCCAACCTGTTCGTCGCGCAGTTCGTCGGCAGTCCGATCATGAACGTCGCCGACTGCCGCTGCGAGCTCGCCGACGACCATGTGCGTGTGCGGCTGCCCGGCCTCGCCGAGCCCTTCGTGCTGCGAGAGCCGGCACTCCGGCAGCAGCTTCAGGCCGCGCCGGCGGCCGCGCAGGACTTGGCGCTTGGCATCCGGCCCGAGGCGGTAGGCGTGCAGCTGCAGCCCTCGCCCGGACTCGTGCGCGCCGAGGTGGAGCTGGTCGAGCCGCTCGGCGCCTACGACATCGTCGACATCGCCGTCGGCGAGCAGAGCCTGCGTGCGCGCACGCCGAGCCAACTGATCCGGTCGCAGGGTCAGGCGGTGTGGCTCCGCCTCGACGGCGCACGCACGCACTTCTTCGACAAGCGCAGCGGCCGCTCGCTGCGCGCTGCGGCCTGAGAAGAATGGCCGCGATCTCGCTGCGCAGGCTTGGCAAACGCTTCGGCGCCGTGGCCGCGGTGCAGGAGCTGACCCTGGACATCCACGACCGCGAGTTCTTCGTGCTGCTGGGGCCGACCGGCGCGGGCAAGACCACCACCTTGCGCTGCATCGCCGGGCTCGAGCGGCCCGACCAGGGCGAGATTCACATCGCCGGCGACCGTGTCGACGACTGGAGTGCGGCGCAGCGCGACGTGGCGCTGGTGTTCCAGCAATACTCGCTGTACCCGAACTACACGGTACGGGAGAACCTGGCCTTCCCGCTGAGGTCCAAGCTGCGCAGATTCAGTGCGCAGCAGATCGACGAGCGGGTGCGCAAGGCGGCCGCGACGGTGCGCATCGACCATCTGCTCGATCGCCGCACCGACCGGCTGTCTGGCGGCGAGATGCAACGGGTGTCGATCGGCCGCGCGATCGTGCGCGAGCCGCGCCTCTTCCTGATGGACGAGCCGCTGTCCAACCTGGACGCCAAGCTGCGCGAGTTGCTGCGCGCCGAGCTCAAGGGCCTGCAGCAGCGCCTGGGAACGACCTTGATCTTCGTCACCCACGACCAGGTCGAGGCGATGAGCATGGGCGACCGCATCGGCGTGCTCGACGGCGGGCAGCTGGTTCAGGTGGGCACGCCCGCGCAAATCTACAACGCCCCGGCGAATGCCTTTGTCGCGTCCTTCGTCGGCTCGCCGGCGATCAACCTGCTCGATGTGCAGGTCGATCTGGCCCAAGGGCGCGTGCACGGCGGTTCGCTGGCCTTCGCCCTCGACGCAGCCACGCAAGAGACGCTGGCTCCGCTGCTGCCCGCCGACGGCCGGGTGCGCCTGGGCATCCGGCCGGAGGACATCGCGCTGGTCGGCGAAGCGGGCATCCCCGGCTCGATCTACGGTGCCGAGAATCACGGCGCCGAGATCATCGCGGTGGTCGAGGCCGGCGGCCACCACCTGCGCGCCACCGTGCCAGCAAAGACGCCGACCGCGTTGAACCAGCCAGTACGCATCGCCTTCGCTCAACCCCGTCTGCACTTCTTCGACCCACTGTCCGGCCGCAACCTGCGACCGATCTGACCCCACCGCCGCAAGGAGACGACCATGCACATCGCCACCCACAACTGGATGCGCCCCGAATCCATCAAGCGCACGATCGAGCGCATGCGCGAGACCGGCGTCGACGCGCTCGAGATCTCAGGCGAGCCCGACCAGTACGACCCCAAGGAGGTGCGCAAGCTCCTCGCCGACAACGGCCGCAAGTGCTGGGGCTCGGTCACGCTGACGCTGGGCGAGCGCAACCTCGCCGCCAAGGACATGGCGCAACGCGAGAAGACCGTCGACTACATGAAGCGCGTGGTCACGCTGGCCAAGGAGCTCGACGGCCAGATCATCACGATGGTGCCGGCCACGGTCGGCAAGGTGGTGGCCGACGGCACGCCCGACCAGGAATGGAAGTGGCTGGTCGAAGGCATCAAGGAGGTCTATGCGCACGCCGAGAAGGCCGGCATCCGCATCGCCATCGAGCCGCTGAACCGCTTCGAGACCTATCTCATCAATCGTGGCGACCAGGCGCTCGCCTTGGCCGATGCGGTGGGGCCGAACTGCGGCGTGTGCCTCGACCTGTTTCACATGAACATCGAGGAAAGCGACATCCTCGGCGCTTTCCGAAAGTGCAAGGGCCGCATCTACGACGTGCACATCGCCGACAACAATCGCTTCGCACCGGGCATGGGCACGCTGGACTTCCGCGCCATCGTCGAAACGATCCGTAGCACCGGCTACGACGGGGCGCTGACGCTGGAATTCGTGGCCACCGTCGACCGCACGCCGGCCAGTCCCTACGGCGACCAGGTCGAGACGAAGCCGGTCGATGTCACGCCCGAGCAGATGAAATTCATCATCGACCACGGCTCGAATCTGCTCTCGGACACGTTCTACACCGGCCTGTTTCAGCAGTCTGTCAAGGTGCTGCGACCGTTGATCTGACCCCGGCAATCACGCGAAGGAGGCCTCGATGCTATTCGGCAAGCTGTTCCACGCGGCGATCAGGACCGCCGACCTCGACGCCAGCGTCCGCTTCTACACCGAGGTGCTCGGCATGGTGGTGGCGCCGCGGCCGCCGATCGGCTTTCCGGGCGCTTGGCTGCGCCCCGCGCAGGCCGACACCGAGCCGACCATTCACCTCTATGCCGGCGAGGCGGCACGCGAGGCCGACGGTCGCGTGCTCGACGGCAGCGGTGCGATCGACCATGTGTCGATCGTGTGCCAAGGCTACGCCGCCTTCAAGGCGCGGTTCGAGCGCTTCGGTCTCGAATACCGCGAGAACCTGGTGCCGGCGACGCCGCTGTGGCAGCTGTTCGTCTACGACCCGAACGGTGTGCAGCTCGAGCTGACGTTCCATGCTGCCGCCGAGGGCGAGGGCGAGCCGGCCATCCCTCCGCAGCGGCGGTATGCGGCGCGCGAGCGCTGGTTCCGGCCGGAGCCGTACCAGCAGTTCGCCGCGTCGCGTTGAAGGCCGCGACGATGAAGATCACCCGCGTCGAGGCCTGCTGGCTGCAGGTGCCCATCCCGGCGGCTCAGCAGCATGTCAGCGACTTCGGCCGCGCCGCCACCTTCGACACCGCCCTGGTGCGCATCGACACCGAAGGTGGCCTGATCGGTTGGGGCGAAGCCAAGGTCTCGGCCGGCAGCAGCGGTGACTATCACGGCGTGTGCGCGCTGATCAACCAGGAGTTCGCACCGCTGCTGCTCGGTCGCGATGCGCGCCAGATCACCGCGATCTGGGAGCAGCTGTACAACGGCACGCGGGCCCACTATGCGCTGAGCCGTGGCCACGTGTTCCCGGCCATGAGCCGGCGCGGCGTCTCGGTCTCGGCGATATCGGGCATCGACATCGCGCTCTGGGATCTGCTTGGCAAGTCGCTCGGTGTGCCGGTGTGGCAGTTGCTCGGCGGACGCCGCACCGAGCGGATGCCGGCCTATGCCTCGGGCGGCTGGGCCGATGCCGGCGGCATCGGCGCGCAGCTCGGCACCTACGTCGCCAACGGTGGGTTCAAGGCCGTGAAGATGCGCATCGGCGTGTTCGATGGCTCGCCCGCAGCCTCCGCCGAACGCGTGATCGCGGCGCGGGCCGCGCTCGGGCCTGGTATCGAGTTGATGTGCGATGCGCACGGCACGTTCACCGTGTCCGAGGCGCGGCAGTTCTGCTACCTAGTGCGCGACTGCCAGCTCGCCTGGTTCGAGGAGCCGGTCACGGCCGACGACAAGCGCGGCCTGGCCGAGGTGCGGCGCTCGACGCACATCCCCATCGCCAGCGGCGAAAGCGACTGCACCCGCTTCGACTTCCGAGACCTGATCGACCTGAGCGCGGTGGACGTGCTGCAGCCCGATCTGGCGATCTGCGGCGGCATCACCGAGGCGATGCGCATCGGCGCGATGGCCGCCGCTGCGAACCTGCGCGTGGCGCCGCACCTGTGGGCCGGCGCGCCGGCCTTCGCCGCCGGCCTGCATTTCGCAGCCGCCTGCCCGGCGGCGCACATTCTGGAGTATTCGCTCGGCGCCAACCCCATGATCCACGACTTGGTCGACGAGCGCTTCAAGGTCGACGACGGCATGCTGGAGATTCCCGAACGGCCGGGGCTGGGAATCACCGTGCGCGAGGACTTCGTCAATCTCCACCGCAGGCACTGAAGCGCGTTGCCATGGAAGGGCTGGACCAAACCGCCAAGCTGCTGCAGCTGATTCGCGAGCGCGGCTTCGAGCCCGGTGACAAGCTTCCCTCCGAACGCGACTTGGCGGCCGAGTTCGGCATGAGCCGTGGTGCGGTGCGCGAGGCGCTTATCCGGCTCGACACACTGCGCATCATCGAGAGCCGGCCTAAGTCGGGCATCTACCTGCAGCCCTATGGGGCCGAGCGCAGCATCGAGGCGATGGTGCTGTTTGCCGAGACCAATACGCCGCTGTCGGCGGCCGAAGTGGCCCAGTCGGTGGAGCTGCGCAGCGTGCTCGAAAGCGAGGCGCTGCGCTTGGCCTGCCTGCGCCGCACCCCTGAGGATCTGCGGCGCCTGCAGGCGATCCTGGACCAGAGCGAAGCGGCCATGGCTTCCGGCGGCACATTGGCCGACCTGGACGCCGAGTTCCACAAGGCCATCGTCGCCGCCACGCACAACGACGTGCTGCTGCGGTTCATCAACGTCTTCTACCTCATGTCACGCAAGCGGCGCGAGACCTACTTCCAGGCCGGTGGGCAGAGCCAACGCTCGCACAGGCAGCATCAGCAGCTCTACCGCGCGATCGAAACGCACGATGCCGAGGCCGGAGGACGGATCCTGCGGCGGCACCTGAAAGGTGTCGACGCCTACTTCCGCCTGTTCTTTGCCGACGAGGATGGCGCGGCCAATGCCGTCCCCAAGGCCGCGGCCAAGGCGCCCGTCCGGCGCACGGGTGCGACCGCCCTTCGTCCTGGCGCGAAGCGCGCCGCCCGGCGCTGACGGCACCGCCGTCGGCAAGCCTGGCCGCTACAACCCGCCCCCGCGCATGCCCCGGATCCTGCTCACCCAGGCGATTCATCCCCAGGCCGAGCGGCAACTCGCCACGCTGGGCGAGGTGGCGGTGGCCGCCGACACCGATGCCGAGACGTTGCGCCGCGAGGCACGTGAATGCGACGTGATCGTCGTGCGCGCGTCGCTGCCCGAGGACATCTTCACTGCGGCACCGCGGCTGATCGGTGCGGTTCGCCACGGCGCAGGGGTGGACATGATCCCGGTCGACATGGCCAGTGCGCACGGTGTGCTCGTGGCCAACGTGCCGGGCGTCAACGCCGTCAGCGTGGCCGAGCATGTGCTGCTGAAGCTGCTGCAGCTGGCGCGCCGCAGCGCCGCCCTGGACACCGCGTTGCGCAGCGCCGGCTGGCAGGCCGCGCGTTCGCTGGCCGACGCAGGCTCCGAGCTCGCCGGCAGGTCGCTCGGGCTGGTCGGCTACGGCCACGTCGGCCAGGCCGTCGCCCGGCTGTGCGCCGCAGGCCTTTCGATGCAGGTGCGGGCCTACGCTCGTCGCGGCCTGCCGGCCGGCGCACCACCCTGGGTGGAACCGGCAGCGTCGTTGCCGGCACTGCTGGCCGGAAGCGACTACCTCGTGCTGGCCTGCCCGCTGACCGAGCGCACACGTGGCCTCATCGGCGGGCCCGAGCTGGCGCGCCTCCGTCGAGGTGCCTGCATCGTCAATGTCGCGCGCGGCCCGGTGATCGATACCGACGCCTTGGTCGAGGCGCTGCGCAGCGGGCACCTCGGCGGCGCCGCGCTCGACGTCTTCGACCCCCAGCCGTTACCGGGTGGCCATCCGCTGTGGTCGATGCCTAACGTGCTGGTCACCCCGCACGTGGCCGGCATCACCGATGACAGCATGCGCCGCATGGGCGAAGGCGCAGCGCGGGCCGTGGCGAGCCTGCTGCGTGGCGAGCTGCCGCCACATTGCGTTAATCCGCAGGCGCTGCCGGCCTTCCAGCGGCGCTTCGGCGCAGGCTCCAGCGGCTGAGGCGCACCAGACTGGACACGACGATCGAGCGAGGCGAACTGGTAGTACCGACCGAGTCCGTTGAAGGGTGATGAAGGTCGCCCGACCTCTGAGCAGCCCACCACGGCTGAGGACTCTTGGCCGGAGAGCTTCGTCGATCCTCGGGCCGATTTCTTTGATGCTCGATGCGGGTGGCTGGGCGAATCCTCGCGGGTCGTGCACCGCCCCGCCAATCTATCCGCCGAGTGAGCGGAAGCCGGCTTTCGTCTGAGGCGCGCCGGACACTTGCCCCGTCGAGGGACGCGCCTACACTTTGTGCGGACATGGACCGCTTCGCCGCGATCGACAGCTTCGTGCGAGTCGCAGCCGTTCGCGTTGGCTCGCCGAGTAGATGCTATGCAGGACTGCCCAAGCGACCCCCGTTGGGCTAGAACGGGATTTCCAAACTTCTATAGCGAAGGAGAACGGAAATGGCGACCACCCAG
>Ga0070675_100001227_pt1 | contig 18649 bp, 20 predicted proteins | sample KBSM43metaG_FD_65343 | JGI IMG/M metagenome (GOLD analysis project Ga0070675, IMG submission 65343) | Miscanthus rhizosphere microbial communities from Kellogg Biological Station, Michigan, USA - KBS M4-3 metaG | ecosystem: Host-associated > Plants > Roots > Rhizosphere > Soil ... | reverse complement strand
TCGCCTGCCGACATCTCGCCGGAGCTGACGCGCCATTTCCGCGCGATGCGCTTGTGGCTTCCGCTGCAGATAGCCGGCGTTGCCGCCTTCCGCGCTGCACAGTCGGAAAAGCTCGCGCTCGCCCGCTATTTTCATCGGCGTCTGGCGGAGATCGACGGCTTCGATCCCGGACCCGCGCCCGACCTCTCGGTCGTCGCCTTCCGCTATGTTCCGCAGGATGGCGATGCCGACGACTTTACCGAGCGGCTGCTCAAGCATCTGCAGCAGGACGGGCGCGTGATGATGAGCGGCACGCGGATCGACGGCATCTATTACATCCGCTGCGCCATCCTCTGCTTCCGTACCCACATCGAGCATGTGGACGAAGCCATCGAGGCGATCGTCGAGGGAGTAGCCACGCTCAATGGCTGAAACAATTGCGGAAACAGAACGGTTGCGTTTGCGCAACTGGGACTATGGCGACCTCGACGAGTTCCTTCGGCACACCAACACTGAAGCGGTCATGCGCTGGCTTGGCGGGGTCTGGCCGCGGGAAAAGCATGAGGCTGCATTCGGGCGGATCAAGACGTACGAGCGCGAATACGGCCACACCTTCTGGATCGTCGAGCGGAAGTCGGATGGCGCATTGCTCGGCTTTTGCGGGCTGAAGCGCGTCAACAGCGACGGGGCGCCGAACCCCGGCGACTTCGAAGTGGGCTGGCGCCTGCGCGAGGATGCGTGGGGGCTGGGCTATGCCAAGGAGGCCGCGATCGCGAGCCTCGACCTTGCCTTCGGCCGGTTCGGCGCGCCGCACGTGGTCGCGCTTACGGTCAATCAGAACGAGCCGAGCCGGGGACTGATGAAGCGCCTGAGGATGACGCGCTCCCCGGACATGGACTTCCAGTCCGCCGACATGCCGGCGGAGCTGAACCCGGTGATCGTCTATCGGATGGACGCCGCCGACTGGCCCGCTGCCAGGGCAGCCGCGCTCGGCTAGATCCCCAGCCGCGCCTCAATCGCGCGGGTCCGCTCGGTCTGCCTGCGATCAATGTCGGATACCGTTGCGGCAGCCGAGCGGATCGCGGCAAGATTGCCGGGCGGGATTCCGCCGCTTCGCTCGAGCGCGGAGGCGGCAAGCCCGTCGATGTCTCCCAGCGCCCGCGCCGTCGGTCCGCGCGCGGCCTGCGCCGCCGAGAGAGCCTGCTGCGCCGCAACCCAGCTTTCGGTCTGCGGGCCTCCGGCTGCCTGAGCGAGCCGCTCGGCATTATCGGCTGCGTCCCGGAATGCGGCGTCGCCCGCCTGCGCCTGGCCGACGAGCGCCGCGAGTTGTGCGCTCAGGTTCGCATCCGCCGGGCCGACGCGTACGTCATTGGAAAGGGGCACGCGCGGATCGATGGCCTCGGCGGCTCGCGGTGCCAGCGAAGGGTAGGGGCCTGCCGGCGCCGAGCACGCGCTGAGAACCGCCAGGGCCGGGATTACGAGCGAAAAATGCGTTCGCATGAGGCAGGCTCTAGAAGCGGGCCTGAAGACTAGCAATCACGGGCTTGCTTCACCGGCAACAGCCCCCTATGTCGCGCCCCTGCCGTTTCCCGGCAGCGCGCCCGTAGCTCAGCTGGATAGAGCACCAGACTACGAATCTGGGGGTCAGAGGTTCGAATCCTTTCGGGCGCGCCATTTTTTATTCCGTGATATCAATCGTCTAGCAGGCCGCAGGCTGCGCGCTATCGTTTTGCCTATCGCCGGTTGTCGCTGAACTCCGCCGATTCCCACTGCCTTCCGGCGGTTCCCTGCAACACAGATGCGTCATGAAAGGGGGATGAGTGGTTTATGCCCGCTTTCGACCGATAGCGCACATTAGCTAGCGTCATCTTCTGACCCATTGCGGGCATTGGGGTGTCGCGCGCTGTCGCCAATTGCGAAGTTCCTGGCCTCAATTCCAAAACGCGGAACTGCGCCTGCGCTACTCGCGCCTCTCATCGCAGAGGATCTGATGTCCCGAGAAACCTGGGCGAAGGGGCGGGCGCATGTTGCGTCCTGCCTGGGGGACGTCGCGTTTGGAGCAGCATTGCATGGCTTATACGTTAACCGGTGACTACGGTTATAAAGAGTATTGGGTTAGGAACGCATCGGGCACAACGATCGACGCAACGACTGCAGATTGGCATATCGCTGCCAACGAAACCGTGCCGGCGATCAACATCTACGACTCCACCGGCGTCGTCATCGATGGCGGTGAGATCTGGGGCGAGGTCTCCCAGACCGCGGAGTGGGCGACCACCTACAACCACATGGCGACTGGTTTCCGGGTCAGCAACAGTCCCAATACGACGATCCGCAACGTCCACATCGACGGGACGTGGGACGGAATCCGTTTCATCCCCAATGACTCGCTGAACGTTGCAAACGGCAACTCGAAGGGCTGGTTGATCGAGGACGTTCGGATGACCAACATCCGTGACGACGCGATTGAGAACGACTTTGCTGAGACGGGGACCCTGCGTGACAGCCTGCTTGATGGTGTGTTCAGCGCCTTCGGAACGGTCAACAACCAGTCGGCCCATGGCGTCCTGACCATCGATGACAGCATCATCATCATGAAGGATTATCTCAAGGACGGCGTGATGGTTCATGGTTCGCCGTTCAAGTTCAACACCAGCGACCCGCAGAACAACCCGGACCTGAAGATCGTCAACAGCATCATCGCCGTCCAGGATCCCTCCCACAACGGAATGGCGCGACTCAAGGAAGCGTGGAATCACCTCACCCAGTCCTCCGGCAACTATTATCTGAACCTGTCGGACACGCCGTTTCCGGCGAACTATCCGCTGCCACCCAACGGCTTCACCATCCTCCAGGGCCAGGCAGCCCGCGACTTCCTGCAAACCGAAAAGAGCAAGTGGCTTGCGGAGCATGGCGAGGCACAGAGCCAGACCGCTCCGACGATTTGGGGCACGAGCGGCTCGGACACGCTGTTCGGAACCGCCGGGGTGGATAAGATCGTCGCCGATGGCGGAGCCGATTTCATCTACGGGAAGGGCGGAGCCGATGATCTGACCGGGGGTCCCGGCAAGGACAAGTTCGTGTTCGACACCAAGTTCGACGGGACCATCGACGAGATCAGGGATTTCAACCCGCTGGAAGACGCCATCTATCTCGACAACGCCATCTTCACGAAGTTCATTGGTGGCTCGCTCGGCAGTCCGAAGCGGATTTACAGCACCAACCTTGAGGACGGCGCGGGTGCCAAGCCCGACGACTCCAACGATTTCCTGACCTACGACAGCACCACGGGCAATCTGGCCTATGACGCTGACGGAAACGGCGCCGGGGCGGCAATTGTTTTCGCGCACCTTCAGCCCGGCCTGGATCTCATTCCCGCCAACTTCTACATAATTTGACCTCGAAGAAAGGCCCGCCTCCGCAAGTTCTGGCTTGCGGAGGCGGGCGATCGAGCCATTCCTGCCATTAGCTGGCCTGTCGGCTTTCTACTGCTCGATCAGGCTCATGCAGGTCAGGCCGGCTTCGGCCTTCTGAAGCTCGGAAACATCAACTTCGACCAGATCAAACCCGCGCTGACGGAGCATCTCGGCCGTTCTCGGATTGCCAGCGGGAAGGACCAGGCGACCGCCGATGCTGAGGCAGTTCGCCGCAGCAGGCTCGCTCTCATGAACGGCCATGGCGTCCACAGACGCAAACTGAGAGGAATCGACGCTAGCCGGATGATAAAGGAGGACGGGATTGCCAGCTCCATCGAAGCCGGCAAATGTCGCACCGGTCTTCAAGTGCAGGCAGTCAGCCAGCTCGGCCCGAACAACATCGAAGCCAATTCGTGCGGCGATTGCGCGAAGGTCCCTTATACCGCCTTCATCGGTTCGACTCGACAATCCCACATAGAGCGTCTGCCCGATGCGAAGGACGTCTCCGCCGTCCACAAAACCATTGCTGATGCGATGAAGATTGAAATGTCCCGCAAGGCCCGCTTCCGTGGAAACAGTCTCCGAACGGCGCGATTCTGCACCCGGCCGAGTGATGATTGCATGCTCGTTCAACAAAAGCGCCGTGTCCTCGACGAACACTCCGTCCGGATGCGAGGGTAGCTCCGATAGACGAATGACCTCCAAGCCGTACTGCTCGAGTATCCGTTCATAAGCCGAGTGCTGCGAACGGGCCTGCTCGACGTCGATCGGCTGACGTTCAAGGTGAGTGAGTTCGCACTCGGAGAGTCTTGGACTGAGAGCGCGGGTGAAGGCCTTGGGCATCCCACCAGGCTAGAAAGCCACCTAGGGCTGTTCAATGTCCGTTACCCACAAATTTCCGCACACTAGTGGCTCAGGTCTGCATTCGACCCATTTCGGACATTAGGTGCCGACCGAAACGGAGACGCAGAGATGCAGCAAGCGCACGACATCGTTATGAAGGCGACTTCGCGGGTGGCAAGGACCAACCCTTCGCTTGAGCGGGATAAAGCAAAGGCGGTCCCTCGCAGGACCGCCTTTGCACTCGACGCCTCCGCTTGCAGGCCGGGGGTCGAGCGGACTCCTGTAGAGGGGAAAAATCTATTCGGTTCAATAGCCTAATCATTAATCGGGGTTTTCACTGATGGTGGGCATAGACGCCGCTCGGCCAAGATTAGCTTCCTCCCGTTCCTCCCCTCATCCCCAAGATCGGGAGTCCGGAGCCCGCTCGCGAGTCCGCAAACCGCGAGCGGGGCTCCGCTTGAGTCCAAAGTGAGTGGACTTGTCCGCTTTCGACCACCCACAGACATTCGGAGTGAAAAAGCTCCCGTCGCCGGATGGCAAATCGCTGTCATCGATGAGCAACTTTCAACGAAGTCGGTGTGGTAGCTGGGCGGAAGGGTGCCCTGCGCTATTGGACGCCAGCTCGCGACCCGAAGCACTTAGGGCAGCTATCTCAATAAACTCTGAGGACGACGCCATGCTTAACCAGGACGTGGTCATGAAACTGCGGGCCGATGCAGCCAATTGTAGGCGTATGGCGAAAGCTGCGTCGGACCCCGAGGCTGCTGACGCCTTGCTGCAGATTGCCGACGACATAGACGTGGCAATCTCTGTTTTTGAGGGAAAAGGCTTCTCCGCTGTCGACCAGGACGTGCAGCAGCGGCGCTAGCCAGCATTACTGCAATCCAACAATATCGTCGAAACTCGCAACGTTGCTGCGGGATAATACAGGCGCACTCGGTTTACAGGATAGTTGGTTTCGCTCCCTCGGGCCGCGAGGCGCGGTCCTTGCCGTCCGCCAAAAATTCATATTCGCTTGCCATTTGGCGGAGTGCAGCGGCGGTAGCCGGATCGGACAGGTTGCCAGCGAGGCGGCGGCACTTGGCCGCAAGTTCTCGCAGATGCGCAATGTCTAGGTCATCTTCCATGGGCACCATTCTAATCCAGCTATAAAAACAAGTGGTTAGCCTTTCTCAACCAGTTCGCAGTCACTTCAATACGGGGTATCACCGACCGCCTTCTCGGAGGCGCGCCACTGAGCGTCACTAATGTCCGCTTTCCCACATTGCGGACATAAGAAGCTGAGCATCGATTCTGCGAGCGAATGTAGTTGCGGATGACGTTCGGTCGTTCTTGATCGTTCAGGCGGGCATCGCGCTCCGCTTTGAACCGACGCTGAAGATCGACCCGTAACGGAAATCGCGTACCTCCGGGGTTTCGACCCGATTGCAAGTTCATGGATTGCGGGCGAGCTAGGCCGACTGAAGCCGCTCAAAGAGAGGTCGCCCATGGCCGAGCCCCGCCGCGAACCCATTCTTCGCCTGATGCCCACTCCGGGCGACATCAACGCGAATGGCCACATCTTCGGTGGCTGGGTCTTGAGCCAGATGGACAAGGCCGGCGGCATTATCGCTCGGCTCCACTCCGGCGGCCCGGTTGCGACGATCGCAATCGATCGGATGGAGTTCATTGCGCCCATTCACTTGCGCGATCTGATCTCCGTCTATGCCGAGATCGAAGGCGTCGGCCGAACCTCAATGAAGGTCCGGATCGAGGTGATGGCCTGGCGCGATAGCGGGGCAATCCGGATCAAAGTCACCGAAGGCCTGTTCACCTTTGTGGCGATTGACGACGAAGCTCGTCCGCGGCCCGTCGCTGGTAAGACCGTCGAAGCTCTATCCTGAGAGTTAATGTCGACTTTCGCCCAATCCGGACATCGGCACTGCGGTCCATAGTGCCAGGACCTGGGCCCTGTCCGAAGTGGCACAGGTGATGTCGCAGTGGCTCGCGCCCATTGATCACGACGAGAACTGCTAGGTCAGCATCGGCCCCCCTGAGACGCTCGGCGAGCCGGAGTCTTCGCTACCGGACCGAACCCGCATCCCCTCCGAGAACGCGTCCCAGCTCGAAAGGACGTCGTTCGAAGTGACGGTGGCCTGTTCCGTCTCCCCATTGCCTGAGAAGCCTGCTCTCCCACCACAGCTCGCGATTGAAGCCGCGCGCCATGCGATCGGCTCTACCGATTGCCTGAGCGTCGCTGGGGGCCTGGAATTGACGACAGCCGCTGAAATGCCCCTCGCGGTCGCGGAAATACAGGCGATAGTATGACATCCGACACCTCCGCTTCTGCTCTAACCCCCTGAGGAAGCGCAAGGAATCCGGAATGACCCGAGTTCGTGGCTAAGGTTTGTTGGAGCATTCGAGATCGCGCCTATGGGATGTTGCGGCGGGAGAGGCTGAGAGCCGCGGATCAAGGCAGCTAAGGAAAATCACTTGGCGGCGCGACTACCCCGGCAGTGTGTGGATCTTCTCGGCAAGTTGATCCGATGGCTCGGCGTTGAGGCCGATCACAAACAAGGCCGCGATCGCCAATGCGACGAAGCCGCAGATAGCAAAACAGCCTGCCTTATCACCAAGATCTCTCGGCGGAGCCACGAGCCTTGGGTTATAGAACGATGGCAATTCCGACATTCGGATGAGTACTGACAGGGTTCATTCCACCGATTTCTACATTCTTTCAGTGATTTATGACTCCACGTCTGGAGCTGCAGGGAGAGAGATCTCGGACCGCTGCGAGCCCCTCCTCGACTTCGGTCCGTGCAACTCGCGAGGAGCTGCAACCTGACGGACTACGGTTTGGTCGCGAGAAGGGACGGTCCGCGTCCATCCTCCCGATGGCTGCGGACCGTTTCCCTCTATTAGCGAGGCTTTGAATCGCGCGTTGACCAGCATGGGATCTGCTTAAATGTCGATTAGCTGCGAGGTCGTGTGACTGAGTCGGTGTTAGTGGGCGGCTTTTTGCATCAGACCATCCCACGGTAAAGCTTTGAAAATGAACTGTTTTTGTTAAGCGTGCGCTCACACTGCTGACACTATTGAATATATCGGGGCTCGTCGGACTGCCTCCCTGGGAATTGGAGGCGGGGGTGTCATGGCGAGCCCCACTCTCGGGGGGCGAGTCGAGCCAACGACAACTGGGCCTCTCGGTCCTCGGATCAATACTGATCGCCCTTGCCGTTGTGGTCACCTGAAGCTTTTGGCGTTGGGGGAAAGGCAATTCGAAGGGTAGGGCGGAGCTCGGCACGATTTACCAGCGCCTCGTACTGCCTAGCCAGTTCGTCATGGATGGCCGCAACGTTCGCCCGTTCGGCCAGGCTCGCCAATTCTCGCTCAGCAGCGGCGCGTTGACGATAATATTCCACGTCCAAAGACGGCACCCTCGACCCTCATGAAACAGCGCGAAGATTGCAACTATCCGCGCTCGCCCGCAGGCACCACCCGGTCAAAAGTCGGTATCGGCCCCGGCGTGGCGCATTGGCGAAAAGCGCGCGACGCCGCGAGCGAGCAGACGCAACATCCGACTTCGGTGGCAAGGTCCCAGAAGCGCATGTTCAGGCGCGTGGACGAGTCGCTTTTGAAACTGCTCCCGGCGGTAGATGATGAGCAATTCATACTCTCGGTAATGCGGCCCGCTTTCCCGGCGCTCCATTAGGCCCATCCAAGTGAACTGTCGGCCTCTCTGGTGCAGCTGACGACGGTGGGCTGCTGAATCCTGAGGCGGCAAAATCCTTCAGAAGCAGGGATATTGGTAGCCGTTCACTGGAATATCCCGGCTGTGGTCGTGCGGGGCGAACCGCAAATAACGTGGAATAAGTCGCGATTACGTCGCGGTCGCTGAACTTGCCGATGTTAGCTTCTGTTGGCTCGACCTCTGTGATTCGAGACCCATGATCACCATGGATGATGACGATGTTATTCTTCCCGGCCGGGGAGCGGTCGAGCGCCTTCAACAAGGTTTCAACCTTTCCAGTCGTGCAGCGGACCTGCTCGTAATAGGCGTGTTGTCGCTTTGAAAGCTTCCGCCCTGTGAATGGCTTCTCCCAGTCGCGCCAGTTGCGAAGGCGGCAGTTTCGGTCGAGGGCATACGGGTAATGGGGGAGCAGGACGTGTGCCAGGTAAACGTTCCCCGGCTCCGCCTCCGACAAGATGCGCGCCAGCTCGTTGAGGGCCGCAAGGCTTGCGGGAGAGGTTGATCGACCCAGATTTCGTGGGCTCAGTCGGGGCAAGTCGAGCGGGCCGGCGACGAGACGCCATGGCAGCAGTCCGTAGTCCACGATCTGCGACAAGGACAAGAACTTGGCTGTGATGAGTCCGGCGAGTTCCAGCGTCGATAGCGATGTTCCCAGGAGCGCGGTGGGACTCGAGCTTTGATAGGTCACGCACCTGGAGAAACGCACGCTACCGCAGAAGTCGGCGAAATCGGCTTGGAAAATGGTTATTCGGTAGCCCTGCCTGAGGAGGCGAGCGAGATGTTCGGTGGGTCCGACTATGGCCGTCGGACCACGCATCCCCAGCCCGACCCTTCCGCCATAATTCAGAACATGGGGAATGGCGTTCATCGTGCGCATATGCTCGCTGTACGCACCGCCATATGTCGCGAAGCCAGCATTCAGGTAGAAGGTCTTCAGTTGCGTCTGCAACCGGATCGCATCGGGATCGTCATTGGGAAGGCCTTCGATGCCGATATGCTCGTCGAGTATAAGGTGCACGATGGCCGGCTTGGTTGCGTCGACCGGAGCCGCCGTTCCTCGCCCACTGACAGACTGGAGCCACGGGGTGCTGCCTCCAAGACCGAGCAGGGTCGTAACCAGCACAATCGCGCCGAACAGCGCCATCGGTCGCGTAGCGGACGCGGCCTTCCAGAACGTCATCGCTGCGACGCCGACTCCCGCCAGAACCGCGAGCGAAAGTGAGGTCGTATTGAGTTCGATGAACAGCGCGGCGAGCAGCCCTTCGAAGAGTGAGCGCCCCCACCGCGGCAAGATGAGGTAAAGGGTGGCAGCGACGGCACTCAACGCGATGATTGCGGAGACCACGATGAGCACCTCGGGCCGCAGCAGCGGGTAATCATTGTGGACGAGGAAGTTTGCGAGCGATGCGAGGATCAGTGAAGCACAAGCGGCGAACGGCGCCAGGAAGCTGATGAACTTCAATCGCTCCTTCGCCATTTTCGTTCTCCCCCCGATCTCCAGCGCTCCCTTTGGCCTGTCAGCAGGAACCCGGTTCCGACCAAAGTGCTGATCTGCTATGCAAGATTAGCTGGAAAGGACGATTCCATGCGTGCAAACGTCCCCAAGTCCCTTGCTCTCTTTGGCCTCCTGATTTGCATCAGCAGTCCCGCTTATGCCTATCTCGACCCTGCTACTGGAAGCATTATCGTGCAGTCGCTCATTGCGGCGGTGGCAGGCTGGGTCGTGTACTCCAGGGCACTGGCGGCTCGCGCTCGAGAGTTTTTCTCTCGCCTCGTCCGGGGACGCGACAAGTCCGATCCTGAATGAATTCGATCGTCAAGGATCCCGGATCATTTCGCGATCCGGGGAGCCAGGTCTACTCTGATCGAGAGCATGTTCTGCGCGCGGTCTATCCCAGCAGCGCAGTTGATTATGAAGCATTCCGGGACTCCGGGCTCCTCGATCAGCTCATTCTGGAAGAGCGACTGGTTCCGTCAGAGGAGGTGAATGCTGCCGCGAACCCCGGCGGACAGGCGGCCGCCTACATGCTCCGGCATCCGCGCTTGCCGTTTATCAGCTATGCCTACGAGTGGTCGCTCGGACTGCTGAAAAAGGCCGCCCTCTTCCACATCGACATCCTGCTGACGGCGCTGGATCGCGGCTTCACTCTGTCGGATGCCACGGCCTACAATGTCCAATTCGTCGGCACCAAGCCCATCTTCATCGATCATTTGTCGTTTCGCCCCTATCGCGAGGGAGAGATTTGGGCGGCCCATCGCCAGTTCTGCATGCAGTTCCTGAACCCGATCGTTCTCTGGTCTCGCTTCGGCATTGCTCCAAATGCCTGGTTCCGTGGCAGCCTCGAGGGCATTGAACCCGAGCAACTTGCTCCGCTGTTACGCTGGCGGGATCGCCTCTCCCCGACCATGCTCAGTCACATCATTCTTCAGGGAATGTTTCAGCAAAGAGCGAACAGCGGCAAAAATCGCGACATCCCGGCGCGCGAGACGAGAATCTCCAAGGACTCCTTTACCGTCATGCTCTCGGGATTGCGCAGCTTCATCTACAGGGCCCGGATGCCGCAGCGACGGTCGGCATGGGATGAATATGCCAGTGATAACAGTTATTCAGGTGCTGAGGCGGAAGCCAAACATCGCTTCGTTCGCAGGATGGCCGCGTCCGTCAAACCGGGAGTCGTGATCGATCTTGGTTGCAATACGGGCGACTATTCAATCGCCGCGCTGGAAGCTGGAGCGGGGCAGGCGATCGGCTTCGATTTCGACTTCGGAGCGCTCGAGCAGGCAGTCACGAGGGCGGACACAAATAATCTTCACTTCCTCCCCTTGTGGCTCGATGCGACGAACCCCAGCCCCGACCAGGGATGGGCACAAAAGGAGCGGAAAGGGTTTACGGAGCGGGTCAGAGGCGACGCGGTGCTGGCCCTTGCTTTCATTCACCATCTTGCAATCGCCCGGAACGTTCCCCTGCCCATGGTCATCGACTGGGTCATGTCGATCGCACCCGTCGGAGTGATAGAATTTCCGCCCAAAACCGATCCAATGGTGCAGCTCTTGCTACGCAATCGCGCCGATATCTTTCCCGATTACGGCCAGGATCAATTCCTCGCCTGCATAGAACGACGCGCGCGGATTATCGATCAGGAGCAGCTGTCTCCCGGCGGCCGTCTGCTCGTTTGGTATGATGCAGATAAGCACGCCGGAAGATGAACACGCCAACCACACCAAGCAACGTGCAGACTACGGGCCACATGGGCACCGTGTAGCGCATAAGCGGCAATTCGACGATTGAGGTCAGAAGTAGAACCCCATGGAAGGCAGCGCCCAAGGCCGCAGCGCACATGGTAAGTTCCCGTAGCTGTGGGCTCATGATCCCTAGGGCAAGCAGGGAGATCAGGCCCAGGACACCGAGCGAGGCCGCGGCTCCATACAATAGCCTCGCGCTCCAGATGAGCGGCAGCGGTCTGGCCGTAGGGGGTTCGAGATCCTGGCGGCCGGGCAGGACAGATTCCGGAACTCCGATATCTTGCGCTGCCCAGACTGCCAACTGCTCGTCGCTCCGCAACAGGGGTACGACAGGAAGGTCCACCGGCGGATTTGCGAGGAGGAATTTCTCAAGTCGCTTGGAATCGGCGGAGGAGTATGACTTGTATGTGGAAATCCCGAGGTAAGAGCTGAGCACGCTTCTTGCGTAACAGCCGGGATTGGCCGCTATCCGTTCTTTGGCGATCCGCCATAGCAGGGTGTCGGTTCGCCAACTCTCTTCGAGGCCGTGCCTTCGTCCCAGCGTGGGGATGATCAAGCCAAAGCGGAGCTTTCCTGTATAGAGCCGCTTCAGCCCTGGCTGAACGGCCCTCGGGGCGGCGCTGATGTAGTTGGTAACTGCTCGCGCATACCGCTCGACGAAGGCGGAATCAGGATCTGCCGGAGGTTTCGAAACGGAGCAGAAGAGGGTGTGCTGCAGCACGCCGCGTGCCACTGGGCTTCCGCTGTCCGTAGACCCATGCAGAAAAAGATTGGCTATGGGGGTCACGGCGAGGGTGGTCGTCAGCCCTGCTGCGATCAGCGCCAGAGCCCAGCCACGCTGCTTCCAGCTTGGTTGTCCCAGAACCAGGATTGTCGCGCCGATGAAAAGAGGCGCGAGCGACGGCTTCACCAACGTTGCCACGCCAGAAATGACGGTAAGGAACCCTATCGAGCGCGAGTCAGGTGCTCGGACCGTCCTGAGCAGTTGCGCGCACCACAAGGCGACTGCGGCCGTCGCCGTCGCTTCGGTGAGCAACATCGCCGCAAACTTCCACATCTCGGGCGAAAGCACGAGCCCTAGCTGAAACAGAACCGACAGTACCGGGCGCCCGGTGTATTTGAAGAACGCCAAGCCGAGAAAAAAAAGGGAAATGGTGAGCACGAGCATTTGTAGCGGCACAGCAAGCACCGCGCCGCCGAGCTGTCGTGAAATCCACAGGAATAAAGGATAGCCGATCGATCGAGAGGGGTCGAAGTAGAGGTAGGAGGGGGTGTCAGGACGAAGCGGAGAAACGTCGGCCGTTATCCATGCGGCCCCCAGATACGCGGCCAAACAAAATCCTGCCATTACAGGCTCAGCTAGACGGCTGTTCGGCTGCCTCCTGGATGTTCTGCCGCTCAAGACACACACTTCCATTCCAACGAGCAGACGGCCGACCTTAAATGCCCTGCTGGGCTCCGCCAAGGAGACGCCATCGCCGTCTGCTTTTCTCGCGAGTTGTGGCGCCTGTTTTCTGACCGTAGAAAGTGTTTGGCGGCGCGCTTGCGAGTACGCAGATGGAGTTGCAGGAGGTCTTTTGAGACGTCGCGGTGACCGATGCGAGCCTCAGCGCTCTGGCGGCTCCGCATTCGCGCGTATGTTCAAAAATGTCGGATGGGGACTGGGATCGCGCGGCTTCAACTCGGCTGCGAGTATCGCCTACCTCGCGCTCGCGGCCCGGACCTTGGGACCCGAGTCTTTCGGCGGGTTCGTGCTGATCCTCACCTACGGGCAGATGATCGCAAATCTCGTCCAGTTTCAATCCTGGAAGGGTGTCATCCGCTACGGAGCCTTGCACGTTGCGGCTGGTCGCCAAGACCGGCTGGAACGGCTGTTCGGTTTTACGGCAACTCTCGATTTCGGAAGTGCCTTTGCCGGCGCCCTCATCGCCGCAGTCAGCGTTCCATTGATCGCGCCTCTGTTCGATTGGACGCTCGAGCAGCAGACCTCCGCCGCCTTGTTCGGAGCCGTTCTGCTGCTCACCACTGGTGCGACGGCGACCGGCATGTTGAGGCTGTTCAACCGATTCGATCTCGTCGCGTACGCGGAGGCAATCGGCCCAATTGTGAGGCTCGGCGGCTCGATCGTCGCGTGGCTCGTCGGAGCCAACGTCAAGTCCTTCCTCATCATCTGGGCCAGTGCGGCAATTGCCCAGGCTCTCGCTCAGTGGATTGCCGCCGTGTTCGTCAACCGGACTCGAATTGCGTTCGGTAGACTGCACTTCAAGCAGGCGGTCGAGGAGAATGAACGCGTCTGGCGCTTCATGCTGCAAACGAATGTATCGAACTCAGTAGGGATGTTCTGGATGCAGCTGGGGACCTTGGCCGTGGGTGCTGTGGCCGGGGCTGCCGACGCTGGAGCATTCAGGCTGGCCCAGCGCCTCTCGAAAGGCATCGTGAGACCGATGCGGCCCGTAACTATGGCGCTTTACCCGGAGCTGTCGCGGCTTGTTGCCGAAGACGACCATGCGCAGCTCCGAACGGTGGTGCTGCGTCTCACGATCCTTGCCGGCGCGCTTGCCTTTCTGGTGGTGCTTGTGACTGGCATCGCGGGTCGGGAAATCTTGGGTCTCCTCGCCGGCGAACGGTTCGAGTTCGCCTATGCGTTCCTGTTCCTTTTATCCATCGCGACTGCAATCGACCTCGCGGGGTTTGCTCTTGAGCCGCTTCAAGACGCTCACGGCCGATCGTGGATTGTCCTTCGCGCAAGATTGGTGGCGGCAGCTGCCTACATCGTGCTGCTCGCGATCCTGCTGCCGTGGTTGGGCGCCCAGGGTGCTGCGATCGCAGCAATCATCTGCTCCTTGCTGATCTTTGTGCAGCTTGCATTGGCCACCGCCGCAGTTTTGAGGAGGACTGGAGGCGTCTCCATCATCGCCGAGCCCGATCCTGCGGAACCGGTCGGCACCTCGTTAGCGCCCAAGCGCGCACGCGATCGCCTCGATTAGTCTCAACCCCTCGCCAGTCGCGCGATCTCCTCGGGAATGTCGTAGTGCTCCCGGATCATCTGCTCCGATAGCTCGGGCAATATTCCGGCGAGTTGCTGCGCGTCGAACCGCTGCCATTTATCAAGACGATCGGTCTTGACGGTCGTTCGCACATGATCGGCCATGGCGTCGGTCATCTGCAGTCCGCAATGCTGGCAGATGCGGTGCAAGTATTCGACGGGACTTCCAACGAAGTCTTCGTACCTGAGTCTCAGAAGCTGGCGATTGTCGATGCGAGCGAGATCGCGCTCGGCTTTGGCGGCCGCTCGGGCCCACTGCCTCGCAATGACCGTCAACATCTCTTCGTTTCTTAGATCCTCCTGAATCCCCTTGTACCTCGGCCCCCAGATCGAAAGGTATTTGCGGCGTAGAATTCGCTTGTTCCATTGCTGGCTCAGAAACGGCTTCAGATAGTGATGAATCTGGGTGAAGGGAGTGGATTTTGCTCTTTTCAGAATTCTTTTGCTGCCGGCTGGCTTCTGCCACTTCATTTCTACAGAACTGATGAACGATAGCGGGTTTCGGACGATGTATAGGAAGTGAGCGTCAGGGAATATCTCGCGCACATAGGGAACCCTCAGAATGTTGTGCGGCGTCTTCTCTACGATGATCCGACCGCCATGTTCCTGTTGGTATTTCAGGAATTGGCCACGGATGTAGCTTTTTACTCGGTCTGTTGCGTCGCTCTCATCGAATTCATCATGGTTTCGTGACGGGTCTGCATAGAGCCATAACCCAACGGGCTCGTAAAACTCTACTACGTCAGGGTGCTTGGCAATGATCCGCTGAAGCATTGTCGTGCCTGAGCGGAAATTGCCTAAGAGGATGATCGGACGCCTGAGGTCGCCTGCCATGCTCAGCTACCATAATCCAACGAGCGCATCGAACGACAGGCACATTTCGCACAGAGCGAAGATTGAAAGAATCTTCAGAGTTTCCGAATGATCCCCGCGATTGCGAAACCGACACACACCCACGCCAAGATTGCGAGGACGAGCGTCACGCGGAGCCTGGTGGGATAGGACGCGCGATCAGTCAGTTCCGCCGCGGGCAAGTGGCCCGGGGTCGAAGCTCCAGCTAAAATTTCCTGTTCGGTATGCTGCCCGGGGTGGCTGGCCGTATTCACCTCGGTGGGCGAGCTTTCCATAAATCTCTTTCGCTCCGATTCTGAACAGCCGGTGGCAGGCAGCCGGTCCAAAACATTCCTACAGTAGAGCGCCCTTACAATCGATTACCGGCCGGCAGCGCTCGGTCTGGAACATACGATGAGGGCATTGCCAAAAGTTGACGGTTCATAGGCGCTTGTGCGAGCCTTGCTCGGCTTCGCACTCACGAAGGTAGCGATGACCGCCACGTGGATCTTGGTTGGCATTTCTGCGACGTGCTGGACACTCTTCATCTATCCTTACGTAATCTACCCTCGGGTCCTGCGACTGCTGAGCCCAAGGCCGATCCACTCTCGAGCGGTTGGGTTATCCGTCTCCCTCTTATTCTGCGCCCATAACGAATTTGAGTGTCTCTCGGAGAAGATCGCCAACCTGCGTGACCTGAAGCATGCGTATCCGGACGTTCAGATACTGGTCTACGACGATGCCTCGACGGACGGCACATCTGAGCTGCTTCTCGATTCCGGTGACTTGCTGACCGTAATCCACGCGCCGAGCAGAACAGGCAAGGCTGCGGGCATGAAGCGGCTCGTCAAGCAGGCCACAGGCGAGGTGCTTGTCTTCACCGACGCAAACATTCTGCTGTCTCCCGACATGATTGATCGGCTGCTGCCATACTATGGCGACCCTGAAGTTGGCGGCGTGTCCTGCACGATCAAGGCGTCGACTCAAGGCGCTAGCATCACAAGCAGCATTGGGTCGGCATACATCGCTATCGATGACAACTTGCAGATGGAGGAGTCCCGAACAGGAAACGTGATGGGGGCATCGGGCGGGCTCTTCAGCGTTCGGCGCGAACTCTACCCTGAGTTTCCGGACACGGTCCAAGATGACTTTACAGTGTCGATGAGCGTCATTTTTCAGGGAATGCGGCTGGTCAAGGCTTCCGACGTCGTTGCTTACGAAAAGACCGTTGCTAGCCGGTCGGAGGCGCTGAGGCGCAAGGTCAGGATTGGCGCCCGCGCATTCCATACGCACAGTTTCCTTCGTTCTCAGATCGTCAGAATGTCAGCGAAGGATCGAATGAAGTACTTCTCTCGCAAGATGCTTCGCTGGTTCGGAGGCCTGTTCATCACTTTGGGCGCCATGTCCGGCCTCGCGGCGGTGGCGACAGTCTCGACAGTAGCCGCCGCCCTCGTTGCAGCAGGCGCGTTGGTCGCGACAGCGGTGTCGATCCGCGCGAGCACTGGTTATGTCGCCAGGATAGGCGAAATGGGGTTGGATATCTTCGCTACACTGCTTGGCGTCGTGCAAGGTATGCGAGGTCAAACAATGGCCACCTGGGCGCCCGCCAAGTCAAGATGACCGACGACTCACCGGCAAATCCGGATTTTCGTGCGCTGCGCATTAGCTATTTGATACAGCAGTTCCCAATCCCGACCGAGACCTTCGCTGTTTCAGATGTGGATGCCCTGATCGCGCAAGGTCATCACGTCTCAGTCTATACGCTGAAACCACCGAGACGGCGCGAAAGGATTCTTTCGCAAAGTTGCGGGGTTCCCTCACGGCTGCTGGTCCACAGGCCTAGCTGGAAAGGTGCCAGAACCTGGCCGAAGCTCATGCGGCAACGCGGACATGCTGCCTTGCTTGCGAAGCATATACTACCTCACTGGCGATCGGCGCCCGTCACCTGCCTACAGGCATTGCTTTGCATCCCTCGCATTCTGGAGATCGCGGAGCATGTTAGCAGGAGCAAGAGCGACGTTGTGCATGCGTTTTGGTCACGTCATGTCGGCTTGGTTCTGCCGATCCTGAAGATCGACAATGTTTCTTCTGTTCGAAGCGCCTTTATCGGCGCCTACGATCTTATCGCGGACGATTTCATCGTGGACATGACTGCCGAAGCTGCTGAGATCCTATTCTCGCACGCTGAAGTAAATCGACCTTTCCTCGAACGGAAAGTCTCTTCTCAAGCTTGGATCGAGATCGTCCATCGAGGCATTCCGCTCATGGATGCAGTCCCTGTCGGAAGGCGAGACCCGCTTGGACTGGTCACCGCGTCCGCGCTGGTTCGGGCGAAAAACGTCGAGGCGGTAATCCGCGGTTTCGCCGAAGCCAGTGCCGTGCAAAGCGGAATGACCCTCACGATCTATGGTGATGGTCCGGATCGGCCGCGGCTCGAACGTTTGGCTGAGCAGCTGACTCGCTCCGCCTCAGTCACATTCGCAGGACATGTTCCTCGCGATGAGCTCTTTGCGGCAATGCAAACGGCGTCCATATTCTTGTCATTGTCAAAAAAGCCGTCAGAACGCCTGCCGAATGTGCTCAAAGAAGCACTTTGGGCTGGATGCGCAGTGATCTGTTCCGACACTGAAGGCATCCAGGAGCTGGTTGCTGACCCTAGCATGGGAATGATTGTGCAACCTGACGATACGCAAGGGATCGCGACCGCGATCACCAGGCTGCTGAGCGAAAGCCAGAGTGACGCTGAACGAAGGCGCCAAGGGGCTCGCGCATTCATAGCGGCCCATTACTCGAGCGCCGCCAGCATGCGATCCTATGTGAACGGCTGGGTAAGGCGGATGCAATCTCAAGGGCTGTCGGCTGGGTCCGGCGTTGTCAGGTCTTAGATCGCCGTCAATCCCAATTAGGTTTGAACCTGATCCGGCGCCTCAAGTCACTTGGACTCGGGTAAATGTGGTCGCCATACTCAGCTATTATCGGACAGGTGACGCCGCCCGAATAATAGCAGCCGATGCTCCAATAACATTCCGCCTCACTGGAACCAATCGAAACGTCCCTGACGTCAACGATGGCCTGACCGTTCAGCCAGACGACGAGAGCGCCACCGCGGGGGTTGAGCACGACCCTGTAGACCAGATTGTGCAATTTTCCGAAGGCCAGAGGGCCTTCGTAGCGGCGCGTGCCGTCTCGATCGCTCTCGCCACGCGTCGTAACTGCAAAATCACCCCGCCGGGTGCGGCGGAACGCGACTGCAGGCGACCCCCCGAAGCTTGATCCAATGTGCAACTGCCCGTGCGCGCCGCCCCAATTGCGTGCCATCCCGGCGGGATCCTCCCACTGATGATGGAGGAATGACATGGCGCCCCAGAGGGGAACGCCATTGGGAAGTCTTGGCGACTTCGGAATACGGATCTCGCTGCGGCGCTTGCCAGGATCGTCTGCACGTCCACGGTCAAACCCGCTCTCCCTGATTTCGAAGCGAGCGCGCTCGGGGGTGAGGCGTAGCGAATGATCCATTCCCGAATGCCATGTGGAACCCATTGCGCAGCGCCACTTGTGTCC
>Ga0070675_100001226_pt1 | contig 18654 bp, 21 predicted proteins | sample KBSM43metaG_FD_65343 | JGI IMG/M metagenome (GOLD analysis project Ga0070675, IMG submission 65343) | Miscanthus rhizosphere microbial communities from Kellogg Biological Station, Michigan, USA - KBS M4-3 metaG | ecosystem: Host-associated > Plants > Roots > Rhizosphere > Soil ... | reverse complement strand
CGCTCGAAACGTCAGTGGCGCCGGTCGGCGGCGCTGCCCGGGCGGCTCGCGCGGACAGCCTCTTCATGGCGGTCGGCGGCACTCAGCAGGTCGGCGGCGAAGCCACGGTCGGTCTCGCGATAGCGGTTCGCGAGCTGGCGCAGCGCGGCCGCGTCGCGGGTCGTCGGGCTCACGCCGGCGTGACCGGCCCAGCTGCGCAGCGTACGCAGCAGGGCGGCGAGGACCGGCGTGCGTTCGGCCTTCTGCAGCGTGGTGCGCAGGCTCAGGACGGCATCGGACATGGAGAACTCCCTTCGTCTTCGGTGGACGGGGGCGGAACATCGCCGCCGTCGAACACCGATCCTAGGGTTATCACCTAGGCTAAGGAAATTGCGATCCTGAATGCCGGCATCACCGGTGCGCATGCCGAACGCTTCAGCCTTTCTCGACCAACCGCGCGATCGCCTTGCCGACCTCGGTCGTCGACGCGGCGCCACCCAGGTCGCCGGTGCGCGGGCCCTCTGCCAGCACCCGCTCGATCGCGCCGACGATCGCGTCGTGCGCCTCGCGGCAGCCGAGAAACTCGAGCATCAGCGCGCCCGACCAGATCATCGCGACCGGGTTGGCGATGTTCTGGCCGTAGATGTCGGGTGCCGAGCCATGGACCGGTTCGAACAGCGACGGGAACTTCCGCTCCGGGTTCAGGTTGGCCGACGGCGCGAGCCCGATCGTTCCGGTGCAGGCCGGTCCGAGATCGGAGAGGATGTCGCCGAACAGGTTCGTCGCCACGACCACGTCGAAGCGGGTCGGCTGCAGGACGAAGCGGGCCGACAGGATGTCGATGTGCTGCTTGTCGACCGCGACCTCCGGGTAGGCGGCGTGCATCGCGTCGGCGCGGCCGTCCCACCACGGCATGCTGATCGCGATGCCGTTGCTCTTCGTCGCGACGGTCAACTGCTTGCGCGGCCGCGATTTCGCGAGTTCGAACGCGTACTTGAGGACGCGGTCGGCGCCGTGGCGGGAGAACACCGACTCCTGGATCACGAACTCGCGCTCGGTGCCGGGGTACATCACGCCGCCGAGGTTGGTGTACTCGCCCTCGGTGTTCTCGCGGACCACAAAGAAGTCGATGTCGCCGGCCTTGCGCGGCCGGCCCTTCTGATCGACCAGGGGGCAGGGCACACCGTCGAACAGGCGCACCGGGCGCAGGTTGATGTATTGGTCGAACTCGCGCCGGAACTTCAGCAGCGACCCCCACAGCGAGATGTGGTCCGGCACCGACGCGGGCCAGCCGACCGCGCCGAAATAGATCGCGTCCTGGTCCTGCAGCTGAGACTTCCAGTCGTCCGGCATCATCGCGCCGGTCTTCGCGTAGTGGTCGCAGCTGGCCCAGTCGATCGACGTGAACTTCAGGTCGATGTCGAAGCGGCGCGCTGCGGTCTCGAGCACGCGCAGGCCCTCGGGCATCACCTCCTTGCCGATGCCGTCGCCGGGGATGGCGGCGATCCTGAATGTCTGGGTCATGGTGTCTCCGATGTCGGTTGTGCTGTAGAAGTATGCGTCCGGCGGCGCGCGTGAGCGGCCGACCGGGCCGCCGCTGAATGGCCGATCCTGGCGCAGAAGCTGCATGACGAAAGCCCACCATGAACGCACCCATCCCCGCGACGCTCCTTCCCGGTGACGGCATCGGCCCGGAGATCGTCGACGCGACGCTCGCCGTCCTCGACGCGCTCGGCGCCCCGTTCGTGTGGGACACCCAGATCGCCGGCGCCGAAGGCGTCAAGCGCGAAGGCGATCCGTTGCCGGCTGCCACCTTGGCGAGCATCCGCAAGACCCGTCTCGCGCTGAAGGGGCCGCTCGAAACGCCGTCCGGCGGCGGCTACCGCTCGTCGAACGTGCGCCTACGGGAAGCCTTCCAGCTCTACGCCAACTTGCGGCCCGCACGCACGATCATCCCGGGCGGCCGCTTCGACAAGATCGACCTCATCGTCGTGCGCGAGAACCTCGAAGGCCTCTACATCGGCCACGAGCACTATGTACAGATCGACAACGATCCGCATGCGGTCGCGATGGCGACCGGCGTCAACACCCGGCAGGGGAGCCGGCGCCTGCTCGAGTTCGCGTTCGAGCACGCGGTCGCGACCGGGCGCAAGAAGGTCACGATCGTTCACAAGGCCAACATCATGAAGGCGCTGACCGGCATCTTCCTCGAGACCGGCGAAGAGCTCTACGAGCGCAAGTACAAGGGCCGCTTCGTGCTCGACACCGTGATCATCGATGCCTGCGCGATGAAGCTGGTGCTGAACCCGTGGCAGTTCGACGTGCTGGTGACGACGAACCTGTTCGGCGACATCCTCTCGGACCTCGTCGCCGGCCTGGTCGGTGGGCTCGGCATGGCGCCGGGCGCCAACATCGGCACCGACGCGGCGATCTTCGAGGCGGTCCACGGCTCGGCGCCCGACATCGCCGGCAAGGGCGTCGCCAACCCGACCGCGCTGCTGCTGGCGGCGGCGCTGATGCTCGACCACTGCAAGCTGCCCGAGCTGGCGACGCGGCTGCGCGCAGCGATTGCCGCGGTGCTCAACGTCGACAACGTGCGCACCGGCGATCTCGGTGGCACGGCGAACACGGCCATGTTCGCGAAGGCCATCGCGAGCCGGATCGCGAACGGCTGAGCCTGCGCTGAGGCGTTGGGCGCCTCAGCGACCATCCGCGCGCTAGCTGCGGCCCGTGAGCAGGCGGATCTGCTGGATTAACTGCAGCGGCTTCAGCGGCTTCGGGCAGTGCGAGTCGAAGCCGGCCTCCTTGGCCTGCCCCTCGTCCTGCGGCCGCGTGAACGAGGTCAGCGCGATCGCCGGAACGCGTGCCGCCGGCGCCGCCAAGCTTTCGCGCCGCCGGATCTCGCGGACCAGCTCGTAGCCGTCCTTGCCGGGCATGCCGATATCGCTGACGATCAGATCGGGCGACAGCGTGTCGAGGACGCGCAGCGCGCCGGCATAGTCGTAGGCGAGAACGACGATCGCGCCCTGTTCGCCGAGGATGATTTGCAGCATTCCGCAGGCCTCGCGGTCGTCGTCGACGACGAGCAGGTTCAGGCCGTCGAGCGGCGCATCGCGGCGGTCGATCTCGGGCAGGCCATCGAAGGCAGTAGTCGGTGCGCGCTGGCGACCGTCATCGGTGGCGCCGTCGATCGGCAGCCAGATCTCGAACACGCTGCCCTTGCCGATGCCGTCGCTGTGCGCCGCGACCGTGCCGCCGTGCGCCTCGACGAGCTGCTTGACGATCGACAGGCCCAGGCCGAGGCCACCGTGCTCGCGGTTGCTCGCCGCGTCGCTCTGCGTGAAGCGGTCGAACAGGAACGGCAGGAATTCCGGATCGATGCCGCGGCCCTGGTCGGCGACCGAGATGCGCAGGCCATCGGGCTCCTCGCGCAGCGCAATGCGGATCTCGCTGCCGGGCGGCGAGAACTTGATCGCGTTGCTGAGCAGGTTCCAGAGGATCTGCTGAAGGCGCGAGCTGTCGACATGGATCGGCCGATAGCGCGGCTCGACGTCGAGCTTGAAGCGATGGCCTTCGGCATCGGTCGACGGCCGCATCGCGTTGATCGCTGAGCTGACCGTTTCCACCGGATCGACGGTCTCGAGCGTCAACCGCATCTTGCCGAGGTTGAAGCGCGACATGTCGAGGATGTCGGAGATCATCCGCGCCTGGATGTTGCCGTTGCGCTCGATCGCGGCGAGCCCGCGGATCGTCTCTTCGTTGCCGCCGCGCAGCTTCAGCACGTGAGTCCAGCTCATGATCGCGTTGAGCGGCGTGCGCAGCTCGTGCGACAGCACCGCGATGAGGTCGTCCTTCATCCGGCTCATGCGCTCGGCCGCGCTGCGCGCGACCCGCTCGCGGTCGAGCAACTGCTGGCGCTGCTGCTCGAGCAGGATGCGCGCCGAGACGTCGCTGACGACCGCCATGTTGACGTCGGGCTCGACGTGCGGAGAGACCGCCCACTCGAGGTAGATCAGCTCGCCCTTGTGATCGACCAGCGGAAACTCATGCGGTGTGCCGGCGGTGCCGACCTGGCGCGTGTACGCGTCGACCCGCTGTACCCACTCCTTCGGCACGAATTCGCTGACGCGGTGACCGACGATCGTCTGCACGTCGCGGCGCAGGAACTTCAGCATCGCCGGATTCGCGTCGATGAATTCGCCGTTCCGGTTCAGCAGGCAGATGCCCCCCGGCGCCTGCGAGTAGATCGCGCGGAACTTGATCTCGCTGCTGCGCATCGCCTGTTCGGCGACGCGCGTGCGGACCAGCGCCTGCACCGTTGCGACCAGCACCGCCGGCTCGACCGGACGCGTCAGGTAGGCATCGGCACCCGAGTCGAGGCCGCGCACCTTGTCCTCGTCGGTCACGAACGCCGCGCTCAGGTGGAGGATCGGCAGGCGTGCTGTCGCCGGCCGCGAATGGACGATCCGGCAGAGCTCGAAACCGTCGATGTCGGGCAGGTGCACGTCGAGCACCATCGCCGAGATCGTGTCGTCAATGGCCTCGAGCGCCTCGTTGCCGGTGGAGGCTTCGCGCGCGCGAAACCCGGCGCTGCGCAGCTGGCGCACCGTCGCGTAGCGGCTCGCCGGATCGTCGTCGACGATCAGCAGCTCGTGCTGCGACCGGTCGATCGGCCGCAGCGCGTCGTTCACCTCATCCATCCGCTTCCCCTCCGGTGCTGGCTTCCTGCTGCGGCAGACGGAGCGGCAGCGTCACCGAGAACGTCGAGCCGACCCCCAGCTCGCTCTGCAGCGCGACGGTGCCGCCGAGCAGCTCGGCGAGGCGCTTGCTGAGCGAGAGCCCGAGGCCGGTGCCGCGCAGGCGCTTCTGGATCGGCGAGTCGATCTGCGCGAAGTCATGGAAGATCGCGTGGTGGAATTCCTGCGCAATGCCGATCCCGGTGTCGCTGACCGCGAACGTCACCGAGGTCTCGCCGTTCTGTAGCGCCGAGACGCGCACCTCGCCCTTCTGCGTGAACTTGAGCGCGTTCGAGATGTAGTTGCGCAGGATCTGCGACAGCTTCTTGTCGTCGGTGTAGAGCTTCAGCGTCGCGGGCAGTTCTTCGAACACCAGCGAGACGTCGGGGTTCACGAGCACCGGCTTGAACATGCCGCGCAGCGCCGAGAACAGGTCGACGAGCTCGAACCAGGCCGGCGAGATCTCGACCCGGCCGGCCTCGACCTTGGCGAGGTCGAGCAGGTCGTCGACCATCTCGGCGAATTCCGCCGAGGTCGAATCGATGAAGCGCACCTGGCGTTCCTGCTCCTCGCTCAGCGGGCCGTCGACGCGGTCGAGCAGCAGCCGCGTCAGGCTGCGGATCGACGCGATCGGCGTGCGGAACTCATGGCTCATGTACGACAGGAAGCGGCTCTTCAGCTCGGTTGCCTGGCGCAGCTGCTGGGCCTGCGTGTCGAGCTCGGCGTACAGCGCGACGACGCCGCGGTTGGTCTCTTCGAGCTCGGCCTCGAGCGCGGCGAGCTGCGCCGTCCTGGCGTCGAGCGTGGCTTGCAGTGCACTCACTGCGCTCACAGCGCCGTCGCCGCCGATTGAAGCCGTTGCCGCCATCTCAGCGTCGCCGCACGACCACGACGGTGGCATCGTCGCGTCCGCGCATCTGGTCGCGGATCAGCCAGCCGGCGATCACGACCGGGTGGCATTGCAGCAGCCCGCCGACGTCGGCCAGGGTCCAGCGCGTCGCCAGGCCATCCGAATGCAGCACCAGGATCGCGTGCTCGCCCCACTCGTAGCTGACGTCGGCAAGACGCCGGATCTGCAGGCCGACAGTCCCGTGCTGCGACAGCAGCGAGCGGTCGGCGAGGCCGGATATGAGCCGGCCGGCGATGTTGCCGGCGCCGCAGAACACCAGCGTGCCGGCCTCGGCATCGAGGACGGCGACCGCGACCGCAGCACCCCGCGTGCTGCGCAGCGCCTCGTGGGCGACCGTCAGCAGCTGCTCCGGGCCGGCGGCCGGCCGCAGCGCAAAGACCGCGAGGGCGGCGTCCGATGCCTCGGCGGCGACCGGGCCGTGTCCCAAGCCGTCGGCGACGATGACCGAAGCCCGATCGCCGTCGGCCTGGAACGACCAGCCGTCGCCGCTCACCATCTCGCCCGGTGCGGCCAGACAGATCGCGCCGATGACATAGCGCAAGGCCGGCAGCGTCGCTGCGGTGCGCTCCTGCCGCGTCAGGACGCGGCCGAAGATCACGGTGCCCTTGCCGACCAGCGAGTACATCGAGAACTCGTCGCACACGCGTTGCACGGCGCCGAGACCGGTGCCCGGCGTGCCCGACGTCGAATAGCCGTCGGCCAGGCAGCGGCCGACGTCCGCCATGCCGGGACCGTCATCCAGCGAAAGCACATCGAGACCCGTTCGATCACCGTCGACGTGGGCCGCCATCAGCAGGCGTCCGCCGGTGGCGTGGCGCGACAGGTTGGTGCCGAGCTCGGTGACCGCGAGGGCAACGCGGCCGCTGGCGACCTCGTCGAGGCCAATGTCGGTGGCGAGGCGCACGGCCGCGCGGCGCGCCTCGCCGACCTGGCTCGGCTCGGCGATGCGGAACGCGAGGTGCGGCGTCAAGCGGTCACTTCCATCGCGTGATCGTCACACAGGTGCCTTCGCCGACGGCGGTGCGGATGTCGAACTCGTTGACCAGGCGCCGGCTGCCCGACAGGCCGACGCCCATGCCCTTGCCGGAGGTCCAGCCATCGGTCAGCGCAAGCGTGAGGTCGGGGATGCCCGGCCCCTTGTCCTCGAAGGCCAGGCGCAGACCCGTCTTCGGCTCTTTGGTGACAACCTGCCAGCGCATCTCGCCGCCGCCGCCGTAGACCACGGTGTTGCGCGACAGCTCGCTCGCGGCGGTGATCATCTTGGTCTGGTCGACCAGCGAGAAATTGATCTGCTGGGTCAGCTTTCGAACCGTCTGCCGGCTCATCACGATGTCCTGTTCGGTGGCCAGGACCATCGACCCTTCAGCCGGTAGCGTCACGGCTGTCCTCCACGGCGGCGTCGCGCAGCATCTGCATGCCGCGTTCGACGTTGAGCGCCGTGCGGACGCCTTCGAGCGACAGGCCGAGCTCGACCAAGGTGATCGCGACCGCCGGCTGCATGCCGACGACCACCGTCGTCGCGTCGAGAACCCGGGCGATGCCGGAGATGCCGGCCAGCATCCGGCCGATGAACGAATCGACGATCTCGAGCGCCGAGATGTCGATCAGCACGCCGTGCGCGCCGGTGGCTTCGATCTTCGCCGACAGGTCGTCCTGCAGCGCGAGCGCGGTCTGGTCCTGCAGGTCGACCTGGATGGTCACCAACAGGCACTTGCCCATCTGCAGGATCGGGATGCGTTGCATGGCGCGTCCCGATCTACGACTTGGGGCGCGTCACGACGTAGCCGGACCGCTTCAACGCGAGCGCCAGCGCATCGGCGAGCGACGCCTTGGTCGTGATGCCGGTCAGGTCGATGCCGAGGTGGACGATGGTCTGCGCGATCTGCGGCCGCACGCCGCTGATGATGCAGTCGGCGCCCATCAGGCGGATCGCGGTGACCGTCTTCAGCAGGTGCTGCGCGACCAGCGTGTCGACCGTCGGCACGCCGGTGATGTCGATGATCGCGATCTCGGAGCCGGTGTCGACGATGCGCTGCAGCAGCGACTCCATCACGAGCTGGGTCCGGCTGCTGTCGAGCGTGCCGATCATCGGCACCGCGAGCACGCCGTCCCACAGCTTGACGACCGGCGTCGACAGCTCGAGCAATTCCTCCTGCTGGCGATTGATCACTTCTTCGCGGCTGCGCTGGAAGGTCGAGACCGTGAACTGCGCCATCCGGTCGACCAGCTCGGAGACGCTCCAGATGGCGCCGACCAGCCGGTCGGGTTCCTTGCCGAGGCGCTGCTGCAGACGGGCGAACAGCGGTTTCTTCAGCGACAGGACGAACTGGCTCGTTTCGCCGGCGTTCGATCCTTTCGCGGCCCGCGTGCGCGACAGCGTTTCGAGCACGCCGCGGGCGCGCTCCCAGGGCGCCGCATCTTCGAAGCGATCGGCGCCGGCGTTGGCGCGCACACCCTCGCGCAGTGCGCCGAGCAGGTCCTGTGCCTCCGTCCGCGACGCGGTCCCCAGGGCTGCACCGGACGAGCGGCCCGAGGTCGTCAGCTCGGCCAGCCAGTCCTTCAGCACGTCGTCGTGCTGCGCCGTCAGGATCTCGTCGATCGCGATGTGGTCTTGGGTCATGGTCGCGGGTGTGAAGTGGGATGTCGAGTCGGGCGAGGGGATGTTACCTGTGCCCGGTGCGCCCCCGACGGTCGGGTCGGCCCGGACCGCTCGAATGCGGTGGGCCGGCTCAGGACTGCAGCAGCCATGAAAAAGCCGCCCTCAGGCGGCTTCGCGGTGAATGGCGGCCGAAGCCGCCGCGCTCACTTCTTCATCGGGTCCGGTGCCATGCCGTCCTTCTTCATCATCCCGTCGTCCTTCTTCATGCCGTCGGGCTTCATCATGCTGTCGTGCTTCTTCATCATGTCGGCGCACATGGTGTCCTTCTTCATCGACATGTCGTCCTTCTTCATCTCCGTCTTCTGCATCGCCATGTGATCCTTGCACTGCTCCATGGTCATGTCCTTCGACATGGCGCCGTCCTTCTTCATCGCGTCCTGGGCGACGGCGAGGCCGGCGGTCATCGAAAGGGCCGTGCTGAACAAGATTGCTGCGATCTTCATCTCGGGAACTCCTGGTTGGATTGATTGCTTCTGACCTGGACCCCGACACAGGCGCTGGTTGTCCGCCGGCTTGATCGGTCTGCCATCCCGGTGGTCGCACGGGCGCGACCGACCTTACAAATTTCCATCGTGACCCCCGTGCGGCGTCACTCGCTGACCGCGCCCGCAGCAAATGCCTTCTTCAACTGCTGCCCGGCGAACGCCTGCGCCTGCTTGGCTTTCGCAACGACGGCGGCCATGCCGAAGAACTCGTGGGTGACGCCGTCGTAGATCTTGTGCTCGGTCTTCACACCCGCCTTCTTCAGTGCCGCCGCGAGCAGGTCGGCATCGCTGCGCAGCGGATCGATCCGGGCACTGATCAAGGTCACCGACGCCAGACCCTTCAGGTTGGCGTCGACGAGGGCGACGCGCGGATCCTTCCGGTCGGCCGGGTTCGCGAACACCTTGTCGGCGAACCAGATCATCATCGGCTTGTTCAGCGGCTGGGCGGTCTCGCTGTCCTGGTACGAGGGCGTCGACAGGTTCGAGAGCTGTGCGATCGGATAGACCGAGAGCACGTGCACCGGCAGCGCGAGGCCCTGGTCGCGCACGCTGATCGCGGTCGCCAGCGCCAGGTTGCCGCCCGCGCTCTCGCCGGCCAGCGCCAGCCGTTTCGGGTCGCCGTTCAGCACGGCGGCATTCGCTGCGGCCCACTTGTAGGCCGCCAGGGCATCGTCATGCTGGGCCGGAAACTTCACCTCGGGCGCGAGCCGGTAGTCGACCGAGACGACGACCGCGTTGGCCTCCTTTGCGATGCCGCGGGCGCCGCCGTCGTAGACGTTCTTGTCGGCGAGCACCCAGCCGCCGCCGTGAAAATAGACGACGATCGGGAACGGCCCGGCACCGGCCGGCGTGTAGATCCGGATCGGCAGCTGGCCGGCCGGCCCCGGGATGGTCTGCTCGACCGTCGTCACGCCCGGTACGAGGACGGTCGGCGACGTGTCCTTGCCCTGCTTCTTCAGGATCGCCGTCACGGCGTCGGCCGGCGTGGGCTGACGGCGTGCCTCCCCGGGGTCGAGACCCTCGATCGGCTTGCCGCCGAGGCCGGCCAGCGTGTCGAGCACGCCCTGCATATCGGCATCGGCCTTGTATTTCGTGCCGGTGGGCGACGCCGGTGCGGAGGCGCTCGCCTTGGGGGCATCGGCGGCGAAGGCCGGCAACGGAAGCGCCAGGGCTGCGCTGACCGTCAGCGTCAGCCACGATGAACCGCAGGACGGGCGAAGCGATAGAAAAAACTGCATGGCATATCCTTGGCCGCAAGGCGGTTGACGGGCCGATGGAGCAACCGGCGTACCGGCACGCTTCGGGTGCGCGCGCGGCCCTTGCCATGAAATCCAGGCCCCCGCGGACGCACAAGGAGCCCTGATGTCCCCGATTTCGGAGTCGATCGCGCAGGCGGTCGCGGCCTTCGACCTGCGGCACCTTCCGCCCGAGTTCTACACCGATCCGTTCCCGTACTACCGGGCGCTGCGCGAGCGCGAGCCGGTCAAGCGCCTGCCCGACGGCAGCGTGCTGCTGACGCGGTATGCCGACTGCGAGTACGTCTACAAGAACCCGGCGCTGTTCAGCTCCGACAAGAAGACCGAATACAAGCCGAAGTACGGCGACTCGCTGCTCTACGAGCACCACACGACGAGCCTGGTGTTCAACGATCCGCCGCTGCACACGCGGGTGCGCCGGCTGATCATCGGTGCGCTGACGCCGAAGGCGATCGCCGAGATGCAGCCCGGCCTCGAGGCGCTCGTCGAGCGGCTGCTCGACCGGATGGCGGAGGCCGGCGACGTCGACCTGATCGAGAACTTCGCCGCGGCGATCCCAATCGAGATCGTCGGCAACCTGCTGGGCGTACCGAAGGACGAGCGCGAGCCGCTGCGCGCCTGGTCGCTCGCCATCCTCGGCGCGCTCGAACCGGTGGTCACGCCGGAGGCGTTCGAGCGCGGCAACGGGGCGGTCCACGATTTCATCGCCTACCTTGAGACGCTGATCGAGCGGCGGCGGGCCAACCCCGGCGAGGCCGACCGTGACGTGCTGACGCGCCTGATCCAGGGTGAGGATGCCGGCGAGCGGCTGTCGCCGCCGGAGCTGCTGCACAACTGCATCTTCCTGCTCAACGCCGGCCACGAGACGACGACCAATCTGATCGGAAACGGCCTGGTCGCGTTGCATCGCCACCCCGATCAGAAGGCGCGGCTGTTGGCCGAGCCGGCGCTGGTTCGCGCCGCGGTCGAGGAGATCCTGCGCTACGAGAGCTCGAATCAGCTCGGCAACCGGATCACGACCGGCGCGGTCGAGGTCGGCGGTGTTGCACTGGCGCCGCGGACCCAGATCACGTTGGCGATCGGCGCCGCGAATCGCGACCCAGACAAGTTCGCGGACCCGGAGCGCTTCGACATCGGGCGCACGCAAAACCGGCATCTGGCGTTCGGCTCCGGCATCCACCAGTGCGCCGGGATGGCGCTCGCGCGCCTCGAAGGGGCCGTCGCGATCGGGCGCTTCCTCGCCCGCTTTCCGCGTTACGAGTTGACCGGCGAGCCGGTGCGCGGCGGCCGTGCCCGCTTTCGGGGCTTCCTCAAGGTGCCTTGCGCGGTCGAGCCGGATCGGTGAGCCCGGCAACGCCGTGATCGGCACGGCGCTTGCCGGAACTTCGGTCCGCAGGGCGGGCCATCAGCGCGGGATCTCGCGCCTGTGCGTGCTGCGAAGGGAGAGCGCAGCATGCCGATCACGGAATGGCGGCTGGACGGCCACATCCGGGCCGCCGACGGCGCCGGAACGCCGTTCACGATCATCGTCGAGGCCCTGTGGGTGCGGGTTCAGCTCGGCGAGCCGATGCGCGTGCGCTGGGACCGCGAGGGCCAGAAGCGATTTCGCCTGCTCGACGGTCGCGTGGTGCGCAAGCTCGGCGACAAGCGCTACGAGGTGCAGGGCGTCGAGCTGACGACGGTCTAGGGCAGGTCAGCGACGGCTTGCGAACAGGCGCCAGGTCGCCGCGGTCGCGAGGACGCCGGTCATCAGCAGGATCGTGTCGCCGATGCTCAGGTGGATGCCGTGCTCGGCCCAGCTGAACGTCTCGGCGGCCAGAAAGCCGTAGCCGTCGCCGCCGAAGAAGAGGCCGCAGAACGCGATCAGCACGCCGGCCACGAAAGCCGCGGCCGCGCCGGCCAGCACGCTCAGCGTAAAGCGCAGCAGGGTGCGCAGCGCCACGTCGAGAAACAGCGCATGCAGCTTCCATGCGAGGTTGCCGAACAGGCCGGTCCAGGTCGACGCGCGCTGCGCGCGGGCCGGTTCCGGCTCGAGCCATTCGCGCTCGAGGTTCGACCATTCGACGAAGCAGGAATCGGCGGCCCAGGCACTGGAGCCGATTTCGAGTTTGTCGCGCGGCCGGCCGCGCGGAAAGGGATCGGGCAGACGAAGGGTTCGCATGCGTGACCATAGTCCGCGACGTGGTTTTTCGATCGCGGAAGAAAGCGCGCTGGCGGGCGCTTTTTCAATCTTTTACGGGCTGTGCATCGGGGCGGGCGTTCGTATCCAACGCGGCAGGGGGTCGGTCTACGACGCAGCGGGTTTCCGCTCATTCCGGCGCCAGGACGCGGTCTTAAGCTGGCCCCGCCCCCACGCCTGACGAGCCCGCATGAACACTGAGTCTCCGAATGCCGACCTGCGCGCCGAACAGCGTGGCGAGGTCCTCTGGCTGACGATCACGCGCGAGGCGCGCCGCAATGCGATGAGCGCCGACGTGCTGCGCGGCATCGCCGAAGGTCTCGATCGCGCCGAGGCCGATCCGGATATCCGTGTGGTCGTCATCACCGGCGTCGGCGACAAGGCGTTCTGCGCCGGCGCCGACCTCCAGAGCGGGGCGCCGTTCGGCGCCGATCTGTCGAATCCGCACGGCGCGGCGGCGGAGTTGTTCCGGCGCGTGCGGCGCGCGACGGTGCCGCTGATCGCCAGAGTCAACGGCGCCTGCTACGCCGGCGGCATCGGCCTGATGGCGATGTGCGATCTGGCGGTCGCCGCGGAGAGCGCGACCTTCGCGCTGCCGGAGATCAAGGTCGGCGTGTTCCCGGCCCAGGTGCTCGGCGTACTCCAGCACTTGCTGCCGCGTCGCGTGCTGATCGAGATGTGCCTGACCGGCGACCCGATCGATGCGCGTCGCGCGCTCGCGCTGGAGCTCGTCAACGCGGTGGCGACCGATCTCGACGCCGAGGTCGACCGGCTGATCGGCCGCCTGCTGGCCGGTTCTCCTGCGGCGATGCGGCGCGGCCTCTACACGCTGAAGCAGATGGAGCGCATGGCGTTCGAGGAGTCGCTGGCGTTCGCCGAGAGCCAGATCGCGCTCTTCGCGCTGACCGACGATGCCAAGGAAGGCATCGCCGCGTTCACCGAGAAGCGCAAGCCGCATTGGACCGGGCGTTGAAGGCCGCTGCATGATGACGCGCACGGTCCGCATCGGCGGGGCGGAGCCGATCCGGATCGCAGCCGCGCCGGCCGATCCCACGATGGCCAACGTGGCGCTGATCGCGGTCGCCTGGGGGTGCAGCGGCGACAAGGGCGACCACTGCGACGTCGGCGTCATCGCCCTTGCGATGCCGGTCAGAATCGCGGCACGCTGGGTGCCGGAAGGAACCGTTCGGACAGACCCTGACCGCGACGCGATGGCAGTCTGCCCCGCGCAGCAATCGACAAAGGAGCAAGCCCATGAGCGACCGCAAGGTCTGCGTGATCACCGGGTCGTCGTCCGGCATCGGCGCAGCGACGGCGCGCCTGTTCGCCGGCCGCGGCTGGAACGTCGCGATCAACTACTCGCGCGACGCCGCGCTGGCCGAGAAGGTCGCCGACGAGTGCCGCGCGCTCGGTGCCGAGGCGATCGTCGTGAAGGCCGACGTTGCCGACGACGCGGCCTGTCGGCAGCTCGCCGAACGGGTCGAGGCCGAATGGGGACGCACCGATGTCCTCGTCAACAACGCCGGGACGACGCGCTTCGTCGCGGCGACCGACCTCGAGGGCATTTCGGCCGAGGTGTTCCAGCAGCTCTATGCCGTCAATGTCATCGGCGCGTTCCAGATGACGCGCGCGCTGATGCCGCTGCTGAAGCGCCATCCGGTCAGCGGCGTCGTCAACGTCTCGTCGGTCGCCTCGATGCTCGGCATCGGCTCGTCGATCGCCTACATGGCCTCGAAGGGCGCGCTGAACGCGATGACGTTCGGACTGGCACGCGCGTTCGGGCCCGAGGTCCGCGTCAATGCGATCGCGCCGGGCCTCGTCGAAACGCCGTGGATGCGCGGCGGCCTCGGCGAGGAGCGCTATGCCGCGACCGTCGCGTCGTACAAGGCGCGCGCGACCCTGGCCGAGGTGATCGCGCCGGAGGATGTCGCGAACACGGTCTGGTATCTCGGGGTCGACGCGGTCAAGACGACCGGCGAGGTGCTGCTGCTCGACGCCGGCCTGCGGCTTTCGAAAGCCTGACGACCCGGAAGGCGAGCAGGGCGCTGCCCGCGGTGTAAGCTGGCCTCGGCCTCGCACGGCGCCTGTCGGTCGTCGCGCCGCGCGGTCATCGGGTCGAGCACGGCCGCAGCAACGACACAGGGGTCTCGGAATGAACGACATCGACAAACAGGCGGTCGTCGGCGTGCTGAACCGGCTGCTCGAGGCCGAGCTCGCTGGCGTGGTGCGCTACACGCACTACTCGTTCCTGGTCTTCGGCTTCGGCCGCATCCCGATCGTCTCGTGGCTGCGCGCGCAGGCCGACGAGTCGCTCGTGCACGCGCAGCAGGTCGGCGAGTGGATCACCGCGCTCGGCGCCTACCCGTCGCTCGCGATCGGCCCGCTGCTCGATTCGCACAAGACCGACATCGGCGCGATGCTGCGCGAGTCGCTCGAGACCGAGGCGCAGGCGCTGCGCCTGTACCGCGAGCTGCTGGCGCAGGTCGAAGGCAAGTCGGTCGCGCTCGAGGAGTTCTCGCGCCAGATGATCCTGGCCGAGGAGATGCACGCCGCCGAAGTCGACAAGATGCTGCGCAAGCCCGGCGAGCTGGCTGCCTTTGCGCAGCAGATCGCGTGAAGGGCGCACCATCGATCGCCGCACCGGCGCGCGTGCCGCGTTCGTCGATGCGCGTGTGGCCGTCGTCGTGGATGCGGGGACGCGGCGTGCCGGCGAGGTCGCGATGAGCGCACCGATCATCCGCCATGAGGAGGTGCGCGAAGCCGTGCGCGCGCTGTGCCGGCAATATCCCGACTCGTACTTTCGCGCGATCGACGCCGAGCGCGGCTACCCCGAGGTGTTCGTCGACGCGCTGACCGAAGCCGGCTGGCTCGCCGCGATGATCCCGCAGGAGTACGGCGGCTCCGGGCTCGGCCTCGGCGAGGCGACCGTCATCATGGAGGAGATCAACCGCAGCGGCGGCAACGCCGGCGCCTGCCACGGCCAGATGTACAACATGGGCACGCTGCTGCGCCACGGGTCGGACGAGCAGAAGCGGCGCTACCTGCCGAAGATCGCGAGCGGCGAGCTGCGCCTGCAGTCGATGGCAGTGACCGAGCCGAGCACCGGCACCGACACGACGAAGATCAAGACGACCGCCGTGCGTCACGGCGATCGCTACATCGTCAACGGCCAGAAAGTCTGGATCTCGCGGGTCCAGCACTCCGACCTGATGATCCTGCTGGCGCGCACCACGCCGCTCGCCGAGGTCGCCAAGAAGTCGGCCGGAATGTCGATCTTCCTGGTCGATCTGCGTGCCTCGATCGGCCACGGCATGACGGTGCGGCCGATTCCGAACCTGGTCAACCACGAGACCAACGAGCTGTTCTTCGAGAACCTCGAGATCTCGGCCGAAAACCTGATCGGGCGCGAAGGCGAGGGCTTTAAGTACATCCTCGACGGCCTCAATGCCGAGCGCACCTTGATCGCGGCCGAGTGCATCGGCGACGGCCACTGGTTCATCGACCGCGTCACGCGCTATGCGAAGGAGCGCGTCGTCTTCGGCCGGCCGATCGGCCAGAACCAGGGCGTGCAGTTTCCGATCGCCGAGGCGCACATCGAGGTCGAGGCGGCCGACCTGATGCGCTGGCGCGCCTGCGACCTGTTTGATGCGCACGCGCCGTGCGGCGCCGAGGCCAACATGGCGAAGTACCTCGCGGCCAAGGCATCGTGGGAGGCCGGCAACGCCTGCCTCCAGTTCCATGGCGGCTTTGGCTTCGCGGACGAGTACGACGTCGAGCGCAAGTTCCGCGAGACGCGGCTCTATCAGGTGGCGCCGATCTCGACCAACCTGATCCTGTCGTATGTCGCCGAGCACGTGCTCGGACTGCCGCGCTCGTTCTGAGCGGTCGTCTGATTGCCGACGATGGATCCCGTCTTCCACGTGATTGCCGGCGCGCCCGACCCGGTCGCGCCGTTCAGCCACGCGGTCGAGGCCGACGGCTGGGTCTTCGTGACCGGGCAGATGCCGTTCGCGGGCATCTCGATCGATCTACCGTACCCAGAGGGAATCGAGGCGCAGACCCATCAAGTGATGCGGAACCTCGAGACCGTGCTGCAGGGCTGCGGCCTCGGCCTCGGACACGTGCTGTCGGTGCGCATCTACCTGACGCACTTCGACGACGACTACGCCAGCATGAACGCGGTCTACGCGACTTACTTCGAGGTCAGCCGGCGGCCGGCCCGCACCTGCATCGGCGTGACCGCGCTCGCCAAGGGCGCGCGGATCGAGATCGACATGGTGGCGCGGCGCTGAGCCGCGTCGCCGCTGCCCCGCGTCGCTCAGCGCACCTTCACCGCCGCGGCTTCGGCCAGGCGCTTCTTCTCGCGCAGCTGCGCGAGCTGCTCTTCCTCGAGCTTGCGACGCGCCGCCTGTTGCTTCAGCTGGGCCTGGTGTTTCTCTTCCTCGAGCTCTTCGTGGGTCGGCTCCTGCTCGATCGCGAGCGACATGAAGTTCGACGGAGGCGGCTCGCCGCGTTCGCTCTTCAGCTTGATGTTGAGGCGCAGCTCGTTGGCCGAGTCGGCGTTGCGGATCGCCTCCTCGAAGCTGATCAGGCCCTGATCGTAGAGCTCGAACAGCGCGCCGTCGAAGGTGCGCATGCCGAGCTCGCGCGAGCGCGTCATGATCGATTTGATCTCGTGGAACTCGCCCTGGAAGATGCGCTCGGCGATCGTCGGCGTGTTGAGCAGGATCTCGATCGCGGCCGACCGGCCGTTGCCGTCCTCGCGCCGGACCAGGCGCTGCGAGACGATCGCGCGCAGGTTCGCCGACAGGTCCATCAATAGCTGGGTGCGACGCTCTTCCGGGAAGAAGTTGATGATCCGCTCGATCGTCTGGCTCGAGCTGTTGGCGTGCAAGGTGCCGAGGCAGAGGTGACCGGTTTCGGCGAACGCGATCGCATGCTCCATCGTCTCGGCGTCGCGGATCTCGCCGATCAGGATGACGTCGGGCGCCTGGCGCAGCGTGTTCTTCAGCGCATGCCGCCACGAGTGGGTGTCGACGCCGACCTCGCGGTGCGTGATCAGGGACTTCTGCGACGTGTGGACGTATTCGACCGGGTCCTCGACCGTGATGATGTGGCCGGCCGACGTGCGGTTGCGGTGATCGATCATCGCGGCCAGCGACGTCGACTTGCCCGAGCCGGTCGCGCCGACGACGAGCACCAGCCCGCGCTTGTTCATGATCACGTCCTTCAGGACTTCGGGCAGCTTCAGCTTCTCGAAGTTCGGGATCTCGGTCGCGATCGTCCGGATCACCATGCCGACGCATTGCTGCTGCACGAAGACGTTGACGCGAAAGCGCGAGACGCCGGGGATCGTCATCGCGAAGTTGCACTCCATCTCCTGCGCGAACTCCTCGCGCTGGCGCTCGTTCATCATCGAATTGGCGAGCGTCCGGGTGACGTCGGGCGTCAGCTTCTGCTGCGTCAGCGGCTGCATGCTGCCGTTCGACTTCATGCTCGGCGGGAAATCGCTCGAGATGAAGAGGTCGGAGCCGCCAGCCTGGCTCATGGCGCCGAGCAGCTTGTGCATGTAGGCGCGGGCTTGTTCTTCGGTCAGCATGGACATGGGCGTTGGGGGTTCGACCTGAGGACTCGTGAGCTTGCCAGCCGGCGCATGTTCGGAACGGCCGAACTGGCCTCGAAAACGCCGGGTGATCGTGCGGTCGTTCCCGCGCCGCCCGGATTTCGGCCCCTCGATAGCCCGCCCTGCGACCCCCTCGGTCGCGTGTCCATGCCGGGAAAGTGCGCATTCCGGCCGGTCGACAAGACGCTCCCGGCGAGACGACAATCGCCAGCACGACCAGCCGCCTCTCGGTGAGCCAAGCGCATGCGCACATGAAGAAGCACCGAATTCCGCACAGCCAGCCCGGCGCGTTGGATCCGCTCCGCCGGACCGCGGAGGACTGCGAGCGTTCGCATCGCCGCATCCTGCGGCGCGTCTGGATCGGGTTTGGCGCGGCAGCATTCGGCCTCGGCGTGATGATGTGGAGCGCCGATGTGATCTCGTTCGAGGACGAGCGCACTATCTACACCGCCGACTGCCTCGGCGGCGAGTGGACCGAGGGTCGCTGCACCGGGCACCTGAAGGCGGCCGATCGGATTCGCTTTCGCGCCTCGAAGGACCGCAACGAGGTCGTGTTCTGGAAGATTGGCGCGCCGCAGCACGTCGAGCGGATGGCGCCGTGCGCCGTGCAGGACGGACGCAACTGGTCGTGCGCGCCGGCGGAGGGCAGCAGGCCCGTCCCGCTGGTGCTCGCCAAGGGCCGTGTCGAGCCCGATCCGAACGGCAAGGCGCCGGCGCTGCACGTGATCAAGAAGTGGCGTTGGTGGATGCTGAAGGTCGGCATTCCGGTCTGAGCCGCGAAGCGCGCGATCGCGCTACAGCGCCACGTGCGGGCTTCTCCTAGCCGA
>Ga0070675_100001224_pt1 | contig 18668 bp, 16 predicted proteins | sample KBSM43metaG_FD_65343 | JGI IMG/M metagenome (GOLD analysis project Ga0070675, IMG submission 65343) | Miscanthus rhizosphere microbial communities from Kellogg Biological Station, Michigan, USA - KBS M4-3 metaG | ecosystem: Host-associated > Plants > Roots > Rhizosphere > Soil ... | reverse complement strand
TCTGCGGCGAGCAGCGCAGCGCGGCGCCGAAGGCGCCGGCCCCTCCCTCTCGGAGGGAGGGGTTGGGGAGGAAGCAGTCCTGTTCCGCCGCGCGCGGCCGCTAGGCCGCGAGCGGCAAGGTGATCGCGTCGATGCGTGCGAGCACCTCGGGGGTCAGCTTCGGGATCGCGTCGACCGCGGCGAGATTCGACCGAAGCTGCGCGACGCTCGACGCCCCCGTGATCACCGTCGAGACATGCGGATTGCGCGCCGCCCACGCGATTGCGAGCTGCGCGACGGTGATCCCGAGGTCGGCGGCGATCGCCTCGAGACTCGCGACCGCGGCGTTCTTCGCTTCGTCGGTGAGGCCCTTGGCGAGCCAGCCCATGTTCTCGAGCGCGCCGCGGCTGCCCGGCGGAATGCCGTTCCGGTACTTGCCGGTGAGCAGGCCGCTCGCGAGCGGGCTCCAGGTCGTGAGGCCGAGGCCGATGTCGTCGTAGAGGCGTGCGTATTCCTGCTCGACGCGCTTGCGATGGAAGAGGTTGTATTGCGGCTGCTCCATCACCGGCTTGTGCAGATGGTGCTTGTCGGCGATGTCCCATGCCGCGCGGATGTCGGCGGCGCTCCACTCGCTCGTCCCCCAGTAGAGCGCCTTGCCGCGCGCGATCATGTCGCTCATCGCCCACACCGTCTCCTCGATCGGCGTGTGCGGATCGGGCCGGTGGCAATAGACGAGGTCGATGCAGTCGAGCTGCATGCGCTTGAGCGACCCGTCGATCGCCTGCATCAGGTACTTGCGGTTGAGCGTGTCGATGCGATTGACCGGATTGCCGCTGTCGCGGCCGAGCCCCCAGAAGAACTTCGTCGAGACGACGTAGTGCAGCCGCGGCCACTTGAGCGCCTTGATCGCCTCGCCCATCACGACTTCGCTCTGGCCCTGCGCATAGACCTCGGCGTTGTCGAAGAAGTTGACGCCGGCGTCCATCGCGACGGCGAGCATCTCCTTGGCGGCGGCGACGTCGACCTGGTTGTGGTACGTGATCCACGAGCCGAGCGAGAGCTCGCTGACCTTGAGGCCGCTCGCGCCGAGTCGGCGGTATTGCATGGGCATGGCAGTCGACGGAGGAAGACGCGGAAGCGAGGCCGGCGATGCCGACCCCGCGATCGAGGGTAGCCGAAAGCCCGTTTCCGCGCCGGCCGCTAAAGTGCCGGGATGTCTGACGTCTCCTCCTTCGTCGAGCGCCGTCGCCGCGTCGCCGACGCGATCCGTGCCGGCGGCGGCGGCGTCGCCATCGTTCCGACTGCGCCAGAGCAGCGGCGCAACGGCGACAACGATCACCCGTACCGCCACGGCAGCGACTTCCACTATCTCACCGGCTTCGCCGAGCCCGGCGCGTGGCTGATCATCGCCGCCGACGGCCGCTCGACACTTGTCTGCCGGCCGAAGGACGTCGAGCGCGAGCTCTGGGACGGCCTGCGCCTCGGTCCCGACGCCGCGCCGGCCACGCTCGGCGTCGACACCGCGGTCGCGATCGACGCGCTCGACGAGACGATGGTCGCGAGCCTCGCCGGTCAGCCCGCGGTCTGGTGGACCTTCGACTCGCCGCGGCTCGGCGAGCGCATCGGCGGCTGGCTCGAGCGCATCCGCGCGCACATCCGCGCCGGCGCCGACGCGCCGACCGTGCAGCGCGACCTCACGCCGCTGCTCGCCGAGATGCGGCTGCACAAGGACGCCGGCGAGGTCGACACGATGCGCCGCGCCGCGACGATCAGCGCCGCGGCGCACGCACGCGCGATGCGCTTTTGCGCGCGCCGCTTTCGCGTCGACCCGGCGGCGACCGTCGCCGAGTACGAGATCGAGGCCGAGCTGCTGCACGAGTTCCGCCGCTCGGGTGCCGAAGGTCCCGCGTATCCGCCGATCGTCGCCGCCGGCAGCAACGCCTGCATCCTCCACTACGTGCCGGGGCCGACGCCGCTCAACGCCGGCGAGCTCTGCCTGATCGATGCCGGTTGCGAGCTCGACGGCTACGCGAGCGACGTGACGCGCACGTTCCCGGGCGCCGGCCGCTTCAGCGCCGCGCAGCGCGAGCTGTACGACATCGTCGAGGCGGCGCAGCATGCCGCGGTCGCGGCAACACGCCCCGGCGCGCGCCACCGCGACGCGCACATCGCCGCGGTGCGCGTCCTCGCGCAGGGCATGCTCGACACGGGTCTGCTCGACCGCAACGTCGTCGGCGACCTCGACGCGGTGATCGAATCGGCGGCGTACCGCAAGTTCTACATGCACGGCACCGGCCACTGGCTCGGCCGCGACGTCCACGATGTCGGCGACTACCAGTCGGCCGACGAAGCTCCGGTGCAGCAGCCCGACTGGATGGGCGGCACGGTCGTCAAGAAGCCGTCGCGCGTGCTCGAGCCGGGGATGGTGGTGACGATCGAGCCCGGCATCTACGTCCGTCCCGGCGAAGACGTCCCCGAGCGCTACTGGAACATCGGCATTCGCATCGAGGACGACGCCGTCGTCACCTCGGGCGGTTGCGAGCTGATCAGCCGCGGCGTGCCGGTCGCAGCGGCCGAGATCGAAGCGCTGATGCGCGACGCCTGAGGCCGGCGCGGCGCTTGCCAGCAGTCGGCACGTGCCGGTCTTCCTCATCTTCGCCGCCTGCGCGTTCGCGAGCGGCTTCGCGCTGCGCCTCGCCGACCCGATCGTGCTGCCCGTCGCGGCGCACTTCGCCGTCACGCCGGCGACCGCGGCGATGCTCAACACCGCCTACGCACTGCCGTACGCGCTCGCGCAGCCGTTCCTCGGTCCGATCGGCGACCGCTTCGGCAAGACGCGCTGTATCCAGGTCTGCGTCGCCGGACTCGCGGTGACGCTGCTGCTCGGCGCGCTCGCACCGAGCTTCGCGCTCCTTCTCGCGACACGCGTCGCCGCGGGCGTCTTCGCCGGCGGCCTGATCCCGCTCGTCCTCGCCGGCATCGGCGATCGCTTCGACATGCGCGAACGCCAGGTGATGATCGGGCGGATGCTGTTCGCGATCATCTCGGGGCAGATGCTCGGCTCGGTCGTCTCGGGATTCGCGAACGACGCCTTCGGCTGGCACAGCTCGCTCGCGATCGGTGCCGCGGTCGGCGCGGTCGCGACGGCGGTCGCGTGGGGAGCAATGCCGCGCGGCGCGAGCGCCGCGACGAGCCGCGACGAAGGCTCGTTCGCCGACCTCTACGCGCGCGTCCTCGTCAACCCGAAGGCGCCGTGGCTGATCGGCGGCGTCGCCGTCGAAGGCGCGTTCTTCTACGGCCTCTTTCCGTACATGGGCGAGCTGCTGCGCGCGACCGCGGTCCCGGGCGACGGCCCGACCGCACGCATCACGGGTCTGGTCCTCGGCGCGTTCGGCGTCGGCGGCCTCCTCTACGCGGCGGGCGTGCGCGTGTTTCTGCGCGCGTTCGGGGTGCGCCGGATGTGCCTGATCGGCGCGAGCACCGGCGCGCTGGCCTACGCCACGCTCGCGTTCGTGCCGACCTGGTGGGCCGCGGCGATCGCGATGTTCATCGCCGGCGTCAGCTTCTACATGCTGCACAACTCGATGCAGACCGAGGCGACCGAGCTCGCGCCGTCGGCGCGCGGCTCGGCGGTGGCGCTGTTCGCGTGCGGGTTCTTCATCGGCCAGGGGCTCGGGCCGCCGATCTTCGCCGCGCTGCTGCACGGCATCGGGCCGCGCGCGGCGCTCGTCGCCGTCGCGATCGCGATCGTCGTCCTCGGCCACACCGTCGTGACGCGCGTCATCGACCGTCGCGTCATCGCCGGGACTGCGGGTCGAGCGCCGCGATAATCGCAGGCCGATTCGCCGCTGCCGTTGCCGTGCCCGCTCCGATTGCTCCGCTTCGCGTCACTGCCAGCACGGTCACGAGCGCGGCCGGTCGCGGCAAGGCAGCGCTCTTGGCCGCGATGCGCGGCGGCACCAGCGCACTGACGCCGAACGACTTCGGCGTCGAACCGCTGTCGACCTGGATCGGTCGCGTCGTCGGTGTCGAGTCGGCGCCGCTGCCGAACGCGCTCGCCGCGTGGGAGTGCCGCAACGACCGGCTGGCCTGGCTCGGCCTGAACGCCGACTCGTTCATCGACGCGGTCCACGCGGCGCGCGAGCGCCATGGCGCAGCGCGCATCGCCGTCGTCGTCGGCACCTCGACGTCGAGCATCGGCGCGACCGAGGACGCCTACCGCGCACTCGACGCCGACGGCCGCTTTCCCGCCGACAACCGCAACCCGCTCGTCCACACGCCGCACTCGCTCGGCATGTTCGTGCGCGAGGCGCTCGCGCTCGAAGGGCCGTGCGTGACCATTGCGACCGCGTGCTCGTCGAGCGCCAAGGTGTTCGCGGCCGCCGAGCGGATGCTGCGGCTGGGCATCGTCGACGCCGCGCTCGTCGGCGGCGTCGATTCGCTCTGCGGCAGCGTGCTGTTCGGCTTCAACGCGCTGCAGCTCGTGTCGCCCGAGCCGTGCCGTCCGTTCGATGCCGAACGCAGCGGCATCAGCATCGGCGAAGCCGCCGGCTTCGCGTTGCTCGAACGCGATGACTGCGGTGACGGCAGCTCGCCGCGCCTGCTCGGCTACGGCGAGTCGAGCGACGCCCACCACATGTCGACGCCGCACCCCGAAGGGCTCGGTGCCGAGCGCGCGCTCGACGACGCGCTCGCCCGTGCCGGCATCGACGCTGCCGCGGTCGACCACATCAACCTGCACGGCACCGCGAGCGCGAAGAACGACGAGGTCGAGGCGAAGCTGATCGCACGACGCTTTCCGGCGTCGGCGCATGCCAGCTCGACGAAGGGGATCACCGGCCACACGCTCGGCGCCGCCGGCGTCGTCGAGGCGGTCGCGACCCTGCTCGCGATCGAGCACGGCTTCAGGCCGGGCACGGTCAACACGCGCGTCCTCGATCCGGTCTGCGGCCCGCAGCTGCGCACCGCCGGCACCGCTGGCGCGGTGCGCGTCGCGCTCAGCAACTCGTTCGGCTTCGGCGGCAACAACTGCGTCCTCGTCTTCGGCGACGCCGACGCGACGCAGCGGCGATGAGCGCACCGCCCGCGCACGGCAGCTTCGCCGTCGACGCCGTCGCGTTCTGGTCGCCGACGCTGCCCGGCTGGTCGCACGCGCGCGCGGCGTTCCGTGACGAGGAAGCGCCGCTCGCCACGCCCGTGAAGCGGCCGGCGCCCGATCTGCTCGCCGCAGCCGAGCGCCGGCGCGCGCCCGACACCGTCGCGCTCGCGCTCGAGGTCGCCGCCGCCGCGGTGCGCGCGTCGGGGCGCGACGCTCAGTCGCTGCCATCGGTCTTCGCGTCGACGCACGGCGACCTCGCGGTCAGCGACTACATGTGCGCGACGCTCGCGAGCTCGCCGACGCTGATCTCGCCGACCAAGTTCCACAACTCGGTTCACAACGCCGCCGCCGGCTACTGGACGATCGCGACCGGCTGCCGCGAAGCGAGCAGCGCGCTCACGGCGTTCGACGCGAGCTTCGCCGCCGGCCTGCTCGAAGCGGCGAGCCAGTGCAGCGCCGACGACCGCGCCGTGCTGCTCGTCGCATTCGACGTCGAGGCGAGCGGCGCGCTCGCGAGCGTCGCCGCAAGCGTCGGCCTGCTCGCGTGCGCACTGGTGCTTGCGCCGAGCGCAGGCGCGAACAGCATCGTCGCGATCGACTGGGAGCTCGCGCGGGAGAGGGTCGCCGCCCCGGCGCCGCGCTCGGCGGCGGCGCGGTCGCTCGCCGGCAATGCGATGTCGGGCGCGTTGCCGCTGCTCGAAGCGATCGCGACGGCCGACCGCGGCGGCGCGCCGCTCGCGCTGCCGCTCGCGCCTTCGCTGGCACTGCGCCTGACCGCGCACGCGCTCGTCGCCACGGAGGCGCGTTCGTGAGCCGCAGCACCGAGAGCGCCCGGCACGACGTCGTCATCGCCGGCGGCGGCCTCGCTGGACTGACGCTCGCGCTGCAGCTCAGGCAATCGTTCCCGGCGCTCGACATCCTCGTCGTCGAGCGCCGCGTCCATCCGGTGCCGATCGCGGCGCACAAGGTCGGCGAGTCGACGGTCGAGATCGGCGCCGACTACTTCGCCAACGTCCTCGGCCTGCGCGAGCACCTCGAAAGCGCGCAGCTGAAGAAGTTCGGCTTCCGCTTCTTCTTCTCCGACCAGCGGAGCGACGTCGACCGCGTCACCGAGCTCGGCGCGAGCCGGCCGCTCGCGGTGCCGAGCTACCAGATCGACCGCGGCCTGTTCGAGAACTTCCTCGCCAAAGAGGCGACCCTTCGCGGCATCACGGTCGAATGCGGCGCGACCGTGCTCGACCTCGCGCTCGCGACGACGAAGCAGGACGAGCATCGCATCGTCTTTCGCAGCGCCGACGGCACGGTCCGGGAGACGCGCTCGCGCTGGCTCGTCGACGCGTGCGGTCGCGCCGGGCTGATCAAGAAGAAGCGCGAGCTCGGCGAGCCGAACGGCCACGACGCCAACGCCGTCTGGTTCCGGATCGCCGAGCGGATCGCGATCGACGACTGGTCGGCCGACGGCGAATGGCGCGCGCGCTGCACGCCGCAGGCGCGCTGGCTGTCGACCAACCACCTCGTCGGCGACGGCTACTGGGTCTGGCTCATCCCGCTCGCGTCGGGGTCGCACTCGGTCGGCATCGTCGTCGACGCGGCGCTCCATCCGCTCGCGACGATGAACACGTTCGACAAGGCGATGGACTGGCTCGCGCTGCACCAGCCGCGCCTCTTCGCCGCCCTCGACGGCAAGCGCGACAAGCTGCAGGACTTCGCGTTCCTGCGCCGCTTCTCGTACGGCTGCCGGCAGCTCTTCTCGGCCGAGCGCTGGGCGATCAGCGGCGAGGCCGGGCTCTTCCTCGACCCGTTCTACTCGCCCGGCAGCGACTTCATCGCGATCGCCAACACCTACATCTGCGAGCTCGTGGCGCGCGACCTCGCCGGCCAGCCGACCGCCGCGCACGCGGCCATCTTCGACCAGATCTTCCACTCGTTCTACGAGAGCACGCTCGCGCTCTACGAAGGCCAGTACCCGATCCTCGGCGACGCCGAGGCGCTGCCCGCGAAGGTGCTCTGGGACTACACGTACTACTGGGGCATCCTCGCCCAGTTCTTCTTCCAGCGGCGGATGTGCGACCTCGCATCGTTCTCGGCGCTGCGCGACGAGCTGACACACTGCCAGGCGCTCAACCGCGAAGTGCAGGCGTTGTTGCGCGCGTGGTCGGCGCCGCGGCCGCGCGACGCGATCGCGAATCCGCCGACGATGCTCGACCAGGCGTCGCTGCCGTGGTTCGCCGCGCTCAACGAGAGTTTGCTCGAGCGTGGTCTCGACGACGAGCGCTTTCGCGAGCGCATCCGGCAGTCGACGCGGCGGATGCGAGCGCTCGCCGCGGAGATCGCGAGTCGCGCTGCCGCGGGCGCCGACGTCGGACCGCTGCTCGGCGTGCTCGGCGACCGCGCGCGCTTCGGTGCTCTCGAGGAAGCCTCGCCGATGCTGTTCGCGACTCCCTGATCGGCGCGGACGTCCGATCAGCCGGACCCGGCAGCCCGCGAGACGGTGCGCTCGGCCTGCTCCGCAGTGACGACGCTCACGGGCACGCCGAAGCGCTCGATGCGGTGGGCGAGATCGAGGCGCAGCCAGCGCGAGATCCGCTCTGGCAGCGTCGAGATGATGACCTCGTCGTACTTCTCACGCTCGAGCGTCTGGCGCACCGCCTCGTACGGGTCGGTGGCCCCGACGATCCCTTGCACATGCGATCCCGCCGCCGCATCGAGCAGCGGGATCGCGAGCTCGAGCGTGATGGCCGCCTCCTCGGTGTCCGGGTCCCAGTACGGCCGAGGGACCAAGAGCGTGAACCTGCACGGGCCGCGTGCGGCCCGCTCGGCGACAGCGGCGAGCAGCTTGGGCGAGGCTGCGGTCCGGTGTGCGACCAGGAGGATGTGGCGGTCACTCATGGGTCGGCCTCCTCGGCATGGCGTGAGCGACGGCCTGGTTGGAATCAGGCGGCGAGCATGCCCACCTCGCGAATTCTGTTCTCTCGAGGTTCGCCTGTCACTTCGACGGCGCGCCTCAAGGAATCACACGCAGCCCCACCCCTTCGCGCACGACCCCGATCGGCGCCGCTGCCTCGAACCCCTGCTCGCGAAAGACCTTCACGACCTCCTTCACGCTCTCCGGCGTGCAGCTGACGAGCAGCCCGCCCGAGGTCTGCGGATCGCTGAGAAGATCGCGCGCAACCGGCGGCAGCGTGCCGTCGAGCAGCACCTCGACGCCGTAGCCCGCCCAGTTGCGGCCCGACGCGCCGGTGACGTAGCCCTGCTGCGCCATCTCGACCACGCCGGGAAGGATCGGCACCTTCGACCAGCGAATCGTCACGCCGAGCCCCGCGCCGCGGCCGAGCTCGAGCGCGTGGCCAGCGAGGCCGAAGCCGGTGACATCGGTGATCGCGTGCACGCCGTCGAGCTCGGCGAGCGCGACGCCCGGCGTGTTGAGCCGCGTCGTCGACTCGATGAGCGCCTGGTAGCCGGCGGCATCGAGCTCGCCCTTCTTCAGCGCCGCCGACAGCACGCCGACGCCGATGGGCTTGCCGAGGACGAGGACGTCGCCGTTCCTGGCGTCGGCGTTGCGGCGCACCTTCTTCGGATGCACGAGCCCCATCACGACGAGGCCGTAGATCGGCTCGACCGAGTCGATCGTGTGGCCGCCGGCGATCGGGATGCCGGCCTGGCGGCACACCGACTCGCCGCCGCGGATGACCTGGCCGATCTGCTCGACGGTGAGCCGATCGATCGGCATCGCGACGAGCGCGAGCGCCATGATGGGCTTGCCGCCCATCGCGTAGACGTCGCTGATCGCGTTGGTCGCGGCGATGCGGCCGAAGTCGAACGGGTCGTCGACGATCGGCATGAAGAAGTCGGTCGTCGCGATCAGCGCCTGCTCGTCGTTGAGCTTGTAGACGGCGGCGTCGTCCGACGTCTCGATGCCGACCAGCAGCTCGGGCGGCACGATGCCGCCGGCGCTCTTCTTCAGGATCTCCGAGAGCACGCCCGGCGCGATCTTGCAGCCGCAGCCGCCGCCGTGCGAGAAGCTCGTGAGGCGAAGCGGCGGCGGCGTCAGCGGCGCCTTGGCGTTGGCGGGCGTGGCAGCAGGCGAAGCGAGGTCGGCAGGCATGGTGATAACCAAAGCGAAGCGTGGGCGGCGATTGTCTCAGCGTGCGCGCGCCAGTGCAGGAACAAGGCCGGCGACGAGCGCGCGCACGGCGCGCCGCTCGACCGCAGGGACGAACATCGGCTCGCGCAGCGCGCACTGCGCGCGCAGCTGATCGGCGAACGCGCCGTCGTCGCAAAAGCGCCGCATCAGCGCGGCCAGCGCGGCGGCGTCGCCGACTGGAAAGTAGCCGTCGTAGCCGATCCCGAGCAGGCCGACGTTGCCGTCGATGCGGCTCGCGAGCACCGGGACTCCGGAGCGCACCGCTTCGATGACGACGTTGGCGCCGCCCTCCATCCGGCTGGCATGGACGAGCGCACGCGCGCGCGCGATCGTCCGCCGGGTCGCGCCGTGCGCGATCGCGCCGGCCCAGCGGTACGCCGGGCACGCCGCCATCGTCGCCTGCGCTTCGTCGCCGAGGCTGGCGTCGAGCGCGGCACCGACGTGGACGATCGCCGGCGGTGCGGCAACGGCGGCGAGCAATCGTGCCGCGCGCATCACCGTCAACGGGTCCTTCTCGTCGCGCAGGTGGCCGACGACCACGAAGTCGGCGTCGCCCGGCACGCGCTCGGCGTGCAGCGCCCGCGCCGACTGGACGACGACGACCGCCTTCGCACGCGCCGCCGCATCGAGCCGCGCCAGCGCCGCCTCCTGCAGGACGACGATGCGGCTGGCACACTCCAGCGAATGGCGGGCGTCGGCGGCAGCAGGAAGGTCGCGGTAGAGATCGGTGCCGGTGAGCACCACGACGATCGGCGCGCCCGGCCGCCGCGCGCGCCAGCGCGCGACCGATGCCGCGGCACGGCGCGCGTGCAGCGCGATCAGCACGTCAGCATCGCCGTCCTCGGCGCCGATCGCGACGACCTCGACGTCCGCGACCGGCGCCAGGAAGCTCTGCCAGCGCGCCGCCGTGTGCGCGTTGCCGTTGTTCGCAGCGGCCAGCGCCGGCGAGACGATCGTCACGCGCGGCTGGGATCGCATCGGTCGATGATCGCACGGGCGGCACGGGCGGCACGGACGCCATGACCGCTGACCCGCGTCGACTCGCCGGGGCGGCGCTCGCCGACGCGCTGCGGAACGCGCGCGCGACGACGCTCGCGCGCACCCTCGACGCCAGCGACGAGGCCTGGCGTGTTCCCGAGCAGCCGGGCGTCAATCCGGTCGCGTGGGAGCTCGGCCACATCGCCTGGTTCGCCGAGTTCTGGATCCTGCGCGGCCCGCACCGGCAGAGCGCCGACGGCTTTGTCGACGCCGCGCGGCCGCCGACGATCGCCGGCCCCGACGCCGTCTTCGATTCGGCGCGGCTCGCCCACGCCGAGCGCTGGCGCGTCGCGCTGCCGCCGCGCGACGAGCTGATCGCGCGTCTCGACGCGCAGCTCGCCGCGTGCATCGACGCGATCCCGCACGCCAAGGACGACGACCAGGCCAACTACTTCCACCGCCTCGCGCTCTTCCACGAAGACATGCACGGCGAAGCGTTCGCGTGGCTGCGGGCGACGCTCGGCTGGCCGGCACCGCATGGGATCGCGGCGCTGCCGGGCCTCGGCGAAGCGAAGGAGCTCGGGTTCGCCGGCGGCGACGTGGTGCTCGGCCGCCCCGCCGACGCACGCGGCTTCGCGTTCGACAACGAACAGCCCCCGGTGACCGTGCGCGTCGCGCCGTTCGCGATCGATTCGGCACCGGTCCGCAACGCCGAGTTCGTCCGCTTCGTCGACGCCGGCGGCTACGACGACGCCGCGCTCTGGCCCGCAGACGCCGGCGCGTGGCGCGCGCAGCACGACCGCGCGCACCCGTCGCGCTGGCGAAGCACGGGCGAAGGCTGGCAGATGCGCTGGTTCGACCAATGGCAGCCCCTCGACCTCGCGGCGCCGGTGATCCACGTCAGCGCGTGGGAGGCCGAGGCGTATTGCCGGTTCGTCGGGCGACGGCTGCCGAGCGCAGCCGAATGGGAGCGCGCAGCGCAAGACGTGCGCTTCCGCTGGGGCGAAAGCGTCTGGGAGTGGACCGCCGACGCGTTCCTGCCCTATCCCGGGTTCGTCGCAGGGCCGTACGCCGACTACTCGGCGCCGTGGTTCGGCGATCATCGCGAGCTGCGCGGCGGCGCGTTCGCGACGCACGCGCGCATGCACGATCCGCGCTACCGCAATTTCTTCGTCGCCGGCCGCAGCGACGTCTTCGCCGGATTCCGCACCGCCACGTCGGTGCGCTGAGCACGACAACCAGGGAGACCGAGACCATGACCGCCCTTCGCCCGCTCCTCGCCACGCTCGCCGTCGTCGCAGCGGCGCTCGCGCCGCTGCAGTCGCACGCGCAGAACGTGCTGCGCGTCTCGGCGATCCCCGACGAGGCACCGACCGAGCTGCAGCGCAAGTTCAAGCCGCTCGGCGACTACCTCAAGCAGGAGACCGGGATGGACGTGCAGTTCATCCCGGTCACCGACTACGCCGCGGTCGTCGAGGGCCTGGCGACCAACAAGCTCGACCTCGCCTGGCTCGGCGGCTTCACGTACGTGCAGGCGCGGCTGCGCACCAACGGCGGCGTCGTCCCGATCGTGCAGCGCGCCGAGGACGCGAAGTTCACGAGCCGCTTCATCGTCCCCGTCAACAGCACCGCGAAGACGCTCGCCGACCTGAAGGGCAAGACGTTCGCGTTCGGCGCGCCGTCGTCGACGTCGGGCAGCCTGATGCCGCGCTACTTCCTGCTGCAGGCGGGCATCGATCCCGAGCGCGACTTCAAGTCGGTCGCGTTCTCGGGCGCGCACGACGCGACGGTCGCCTTCGTCGCCTCGGGCCGCGCCGAAGCCGGCGTCCTCAACGCTTCGGTGATGGACAAGCTCGTCGAAAGCAAGAACCCGAACGCCGAGAAGGTGCGCGTGCTCGCGGTGACGCCGCCGTACTTCGACTACAACTGGACCGTCCGTCCCGGGCTCGATCCGGCGCTCACGAAGAAGCTCACCGACGCGTTCCTCAAGCTCGATCCGGCCAAGCCCGCGATGAAGGAGATCATGGACCTGCAGCGCGCGAGCAAGTTCATCGCGACGCAGAACTCGAACTACGACAGCATCGAGCAGGCGGCGCGCTCGGCAGCGCTGATCAAAGGCGATCGTTGAGCGAGCTGGCGCACGACGTCCGGCTCGTCTCGGCGAGCCTCGTCCATCCCAACGGCCACCGGGCGCTGCGCGCCGTTTCGCTCGCGCTCGGCGCCGGCGAGCGCGTCGCGGTGATCGGGCCGTCGGGAGCGGGCAAGACGACGCTCGTGCGCGTCCTCGCGACGTCGCTCAAGCCGAGCGGCGGAGGCCTGGCGATCGGCGGCGTCGACCCGTGGCAGCTCGGCGTCGCGGCGCTGCGGCGCCTGCGCGCGACGATCGGCGTCGTCCACCAGAGCCCGCCGATTCCGCCGCGGCTGCGCGTCGTCACCGCCGTCCTCGCCGGTCGCCTCGGCACGTGGCCGGCATGGCGCTCGCTCGCGTCACTGTTCGTGCCGCGCGATGCCGCTGCCGCGCGCACCGCGCTCGATCGCCTCGACCTCGGCGAGCGCGTCTTCGACCGCTGCGACCGGCTTTCGGGCGGGCAGCTGCAGCGCGTCGGCATCGCGCGCGTGCTCTGCCAGCAGGCGAACGTGATCCTCGCCGACGAGCCGGTCTCGGCGCTCGACCCGGCGCTCGCCGATCTGAGCGTCGGCGCGCTCGTCGCCGAGAACGAGACCCGCGGCGCGACGCTGGTCGCCTCGCTGCACGCCGTCGACCTCGCGCTCAAGTGGTTCCCGCGCATCGTCGGCATGAAGGACGGCGAGATCGTCTTCGATCGCCCCACCGCGGCGGTGACGAGCGCGATGCTGCACGAGCTCTACGCGACCGAAGGACGCGTCCTGCCGCAGCAAGGCGTCGACGTCGTCGACCGCAGCGTTCGTCGCGCCAACGTCGTCGTCCTCAAGCGCCCCGGCTGCCAATGAGCGCAGCGGCCGAGACGCTGCCGGCGCCGCTGCGCGACCCGGCGGCGCGCGGTCGGCTCGGCGCGCTCGTCGTCGCCATCGTCGTCCTCTGGCCGCTGCTCGCGCTGGCCGAGTTCAAGCCGTGGCGGCTGCTCGATCCGGGCGGCCTGCAGGTGATGGCGAATTTCCTCGCCGGCTTCCTGCCGCCGTCGACCGCGCCCGACTTCCTCGCGTTGCTCGCGAAGGCGACGGTCGAGACGCTCGCGATCGCGACCGCGGGAATCGCGCTCGCCTTCGTCGTCGCCGTTCCGCTCGCGGTCGTCGCGACGCGATCGCTCGCGGTCTCGCGGATCGGCCCCGGCCCCGGACGCGCCGCCGGCACCGCGGTGCGCACGGCCGCGCGCGCCGTTCTCACGCTGCTGCGCGCGATCCCCGAGGTCGTCTGGGCGCTCGTCTTCGTCCGCGCGCTCGGCCTCGGTCCCGGCGCCGGCGTCCTGGCGCTCGCGGTCACCTACGGCGGCATGCTCGGCAAGGTCTACACCGAGATCCTCGAATCGGGCGACACGCGCTCGGCGCGCGCGCTGCTCGAGGCCGGCAGCCCCCGCGTCGCCGCCCTCTTCTACGCGCTCGTGCCGAGCACGGCGCAGGAGCTCGCGTCGTACACCGTCTACCGCTGGGAGTGCGCGGTGCGCGCTTCGGTGGTGATGGGCTTCGTCGGCGCCGGCGGGCTCGGCCAGCTGATGGACCAGTCGATGAAGATGCTCAACGGCGGCGAGGCGAGCTCGATCCTGCTCACCTTCCTCGCGCTCGTCATCATCGCCGACGCGTTGAGCGCCGTCATCCGGCGAGTATTGGCATGAGCAGCGACATGGCGACGATCGCGCGCGAGCGGCCGTGCTGGAGCTGCGTCGCGCTCGCGGTCGGCGTCGTCGCCGCCGTCGCGGCGAGCTTCGCGTACCTCGCGGTCGACTGGAAGCAGCTGTTCGGCGCCGAGTCGATGCGGCTGATGGCGAAGTTCGTCGCCGAGTTCTTCCCGCCCGACCTCTCGCCGGCGTTCCTCGCCAAGGCGACATGGGGAGCGCTGCAGACGTTTGCCGTCGCGGCGATCGGCACGCTGCTCGCGGCCGTGGCCGGCGGCGTTCTCGCGCTGCCGGCGTCCGGCCGCTTCGGCCTCGCAGCGCAGCTCGCCAGCCGGCTCGTGCTCAACTTCCTGCGCAGCGTGCCCGAGCTCGTCTGGGCGGCGCTGATGGTGATCGCCGCCGGCCTCGGCCCTTTCGCGGGAACGCTCGCGCTCGCGCTGCACACGACCGGCGTGCTCGGTCGGCTCTACGCCGAAAGCCTCGAGAACGCGCCGCGCGCGCCCGAGCAGGCGCTGCGCGACTCCGGCAGCGGCCGCGTCGCGGCGTTCGCGTACGCGACCTTGCCGCTCGTCGTCGCGCAGGGCATCGCCTACGCGCTCTATCGCCTCGAGATGAACATCCGCATGGCCGCGGTGCTCGGCTTCGTCGGCGCCGGCGGGCTCGGCCAGCTGCTCTACTTCCACCTCTCGATCTTTCAGCAGCCGCAGGCGGCGACGCTGCTGATCGCGATGTTCGTTCTCGTCTTCGCGGTCGATTCGCTGAGCGCGTTCGTGCGCGGCCGGATGCTGCCGGCGCACGCCTGAGCGCAAAGGGAACGCGGGGAGCGTGGCTCAGGGCCCGGCGCCGGCCTTGGTCGGATAGCCGGCCTCGCGCCACGCCTTCATGCCGCCGTCGAGCGCGACCGCGCGCTGAAAGCCCATCGCTCGCAACGTCGCCGCGGCGAGCGTCGAGATGCGGCCGAACTCGCAGCACGTGACGATGCGAGCGGTCGGATCGGGAAGCTCCTTGTCGACGCGCAGCTCGAGCTGGCCGCGCGGCAGCAGCCGCGCGCTCGGGATGTGGGCGCGTTCGTAGTCGTCTCTCTCGCGGACATCGAGGACGATGACGTCGCCGTCGCTGCCCTCGACGCGACGCCGCAGCTCGGCCATGCTCATGAACGGGACGATCGCGGCCGCCTCGGCGAGCATCTCGCCGACCGTCTTGCCGCCGCTCATGTTCGTGCGCAGCGCCTCGGTCAGATGGGTCGGCATCGACAGGTCGAGGCTCTTCATCATCGCAACGAACGCGACGCGATCGCGCTGCTGCAGCCGCGGATTGGCCGCGAGCTCGGCGCCGATCGTCGAGTGGCTACGGCCCTTGTAGTCGTGCGCCGGGTAGACGAGCAGCGCCGGGTCGAGCTTCAGAAGCTTGCCGAACAGGCTGTCGTAGAGCGCCTCGGGATCACCGGTCGGCAGGTCGGTGCGGCCGGTGCCGCCGATCAACAGCGTGTCGCCGGTGAAGACGCGGTCGTCGCCGACCAGGCACATCGAGTCGGCAGTGTGGCCCGGGGTGTGCAGCACCTGCAGCCGGAGCTTGCCGATCACCATCGACTCGCCATCGTCGACGCGCATCGCGATCCCCGGCGCGGGACTCTTGCGGTGCATCACCGTCATCGCGCCGAGCCGCTCGGCGATGCGGCGCGACGCCGAGAAGTGGTCGGCGTGCGTGTGCGTGTCGATGACGAAGCGGATGCGCAGGCCGTCGCGCGTCGCCAGCCCGAGATAGCGGTCGACCTGGCTCACCTCGGGGTCGATCAGCGCGCCCGCGCAGGTGTCGGCGCAGCCGACGAGGTACGACTGGCATCCGCCGGTGGCGACTTGCTCGAAGATCATGATGCGATCACCTCCCTGCGACGGTGCGCGATCCCATCGACGCGCTGGCATTGTGGCCGACCTTGACACAAATCCTTCGCCTTCCGTAAGGTCCGGTGGCGGAAACAGCAGCGGAGAACTGCATGCGCATGCCCCATCGCACAGACCGGCCGGTGCGAATCGATTGAGCTCAGCGGCGACCAACGCGGCCGTGCCCGGCCGCCCGAAGAACGTGTTCATCAGTTATCGCCGCGACGATAACGCGATGACCGTCGCGGTCCTGAAGAAGGCGCTCAGCGATCGGCCCGACATCGCCAACGTCTTCCGCGACATCGACAACATCGCCTACGGTGACGATTTCGTCTCAGTGATCGACGATGCCCTGAAGGCCGCCAACGTCGTTCTCGTCATCATCGGCCCACGCTGGGTCGACGCGCTCAAGGCGCGGCTCGGCGGCACCGACTGGGTCCGCCACGAGGTCGCGGAAGCGCTGCGCTTGCGCGCGGCGGGCCTCGCCGATCCGGCGCTGGCGGCGACGCGCCTGCACGTGGTTCCGGTCCTGATCGCCGGCGCGGCGCCGCCGCCCGAGGACGTGTTGCCGGAGAAGATCGCTTCGCTGCATCGCCTCAGCATGCTGTCGTTCGACGAGCATTCGGAGCAAGCGAGCATCAACACCTTGCTCGAGCGAATCCAGGGCGAGACCTTCGAGCAGAAGGCCAGGCGCCTCGAGGCCGAAGCGAGGCAGCGCGCGGAGCAGGCCCGCATCGAAGCCGAGCAGCGCGCGGTGGAGGCGCGGCGCCAGAAGGACGAGCATGAGCAGGAAAGGCAGGACCGCATCCGGCGCGTGCGGGCGCTGCTCGCCAGCGCAAGCGCGGGGCTGGCGCTGTTCATGGCGAATTTGTTCAGCGCGCTCGACTACTTCAACATCGACACCCGCTTTGCCGGCGCGACCATGCTGTTTGCCAGTCTCGCTGGACGGCAAGAAGCGCCATGGAGCGGCGAGGTCGTTCTGGTGGGCATCGACGAACGAACAGAGCAGGCAATCAAGCGCAAGTTCGACACGAGCTGGCGCGCGGAGCATGCGACGCTGATCAGCAACGCCGCGTCCGCGGCAGCACGCGTCGTGGCGTTCGACCTGGTGCTCGAGGACGAAGGATCCGCAGATGCCAACGCGGCGCTCGAGCGCTCGCTGTCTGCAGCGCGCGACAAAATGCAGGTCGTCTTCGGCGTCCAACGCAACGCGGGCAACGGTACCGGACTCATGCTCGCGCAGTTCGCCCCACTGGTGCGCCAGGGAATCAACTGCGCCGGAACGAACCTTGGCCAGACCGGCTCGATGCCTCTTGCCGTGCGCCGCGTCGACACGGCGGCGAGCGCCAGCGACGGCCGAGCGCTGGACAAGCTGACTCCATCGTTCGGCCTCGCTGCCTTCAGCGGCGGCGGTCGCGTCGAGCTCGTCGACGAACACACGCAGAAGGCGACGGTCCAGCTGCGACGGCAGCAAAAGTCGCAGGCCATCTCGTACTACTCGGGAGAGACGATCGACGACCCGCAGCCGGCGTGCGACGTCATCGCCAAAGGCGATCGCGTCTTCAACCAGCTGATCGATCCGTTTGTCCTGCCACCGCTGCGCACACCACCGCAGCGCGTCGCCTACGAGAACGTCGTCGCCGGCGATCCAGCGACGCTCGCGCTGCTGAAGAACCGGATCGTCTTGGTCGGGGCGCTGCTGCCCGGAATCGACATGATCCCGTTGCCGTGGCCGGCGCAGGACCGCTGGGGGGTCGAACTGTTCGCGACGCAGATCGACGCGATGGCGCGCGACTTCGCGATCCACAGGATCGGTCCGGTCACCGAGCTTGTCCTGATCACGTCGATGGCGTTGCTTGGTGCATTCACGGTGCATCGCATGCGTCACCGGTCACGGATCGCCCGCACGATGGTGTTGCTGTCGATCGCTGTCGTGTTCGTGATTTTCGCGATCGCCTGGTATCGCTTCGAGCGACGGCTCATCGGCGTACCCTACGATCTGCTCGCACTGGCACTCGGCGCCTGGCTGGCGCGCAACGCGATGGGGAGGAAGCCGACGTGAATCCGTCCCGAACGAGCTCGTTGTGGCGTGTCACCGCGTGCGCGGTCATCGTCGCCATGCTGCTGCCGACCGTGGTCGCCTGTACCACCCCCTATCCGGAGTCGGCCGCCGCACGCCTCGACGGCATCGTGGTCGACGGCAACCGGCTCGCCGGAGCGCGCGAGGCGGGTCTTGCGGTCATCACCCGCAACGGCGCGCGCGAAGAGGCCTATGCGGGAATGGCGTTGCAGTCCGGGGACCGGATCGACACTGGGCCGCGGGCGTATGCAGTGATCCGCTATCCGTCGGGCACCGAGCTGCTGATGCGGCCGAGCAGCGGCGGCACGATCGGCTCGCTGACCGACTTCGTCGGCGAGGTGTTCGTCAAGGTCAAGGGCTTCTTTTCGGTCGACACACAGTTCGTCAAGGCCGGCGCGCGCGGCACCGCCTACCTCGTCCGCACGTATGCGGGCGGCACGACGTCGGTCGTGGTTGTCGAGGGCATCGTCGATGTCGGATCGACGACCGGCGCGTGGCCGACGGTGCCGCTTCGCGCGGGGACGATGACGTTCGCGCACCCGCGCGCGCCGCAGCCGACGGCCGCCAACGTCGACGAGCTCGCTCGCACGCGCGAGTGGGTCGAGCGCGTTGAGCGGCTGGCGCCGCCCCCGAGCGGAGTCTCCACCTCCGCCATCGTTGGTGCTGCCCTAATCGCCGCTGCCATCGCGGCGATCCTGGC
>Ga0070675_100001220_pt1 | contig 18692 bp, 12 predicted proteins | sample KBSM43metaG_FD_65343 | JGI IMG/M metagenome (GOLD analysis project Ga0070675, IMG submission 65343) | Miscanthus rhizosphere microbial communities from Kellogg Biological Station, Michigan, USA - KBS M4-3 metaG | ecosystem: Host-associated > Plants > Roots > Rhizosphere > Soil ... | reverse complement strand
CGAAGGCCGCAACCGCGCGGGTCGTCGCCGCCGACGAACGGGGCATCGAGCTCGATCGCACGATTTTCTATCCTCTGGGCGGCGGACAGCAGGGAGATTCGGGCGTGCTGGTACGCGCGAACGGCGAGCGGATCGCCATCGCCGACACCCGCAAAGGCGATGCAATGGACAGCGTCCGCCATATCGCCGTCGCGGGCTGCGCGCTGCCAGAGCCGGGCGAGAGCGTCTCGCTCGAGATCGACTGGCCGCGCCGTTATGCGCTGATGCGGCTGCACACGGCGCTGCACGTGATGTCGTGCGTGGTCGTCGCGCCTGTGACGGGAGGCAACATTGCGCCGGACAAGGCGCGCCTCGACTTCGACATCGACATGAGTCTGCTCGACGCCGGCAAGATCGAGCACGAGACGAATGCGCTCATCGCGCGAGGGGTCGACACAGAGACCGTCTGGATCACCGACGACGAGCTCGATGCGCGCCCCGAGCTCGTGAAGACGATGAGCGTGCAGCCGCCTCGCGGCGCGGGACGTGTCCGCCTGCTCAAGATCCCGGGCATCGACCTCCAGCCCTGCGGTGGCACGCACGTGCGCAACATCGGCGAGATCGGCGCGATACGCGTGCTCAAGATCCGCAGCGAAGGCCGGCGCAATCGGCGGGTCGAGATCGCGCTTGGTTGATCCGCGTGCCGCGGCGGCCGTCCAAGGCCGGTCGCACCGTTCGACGATGTTGGCTGCCCTCTGGATGATTGGTTGGCTGGCCGCGATGGTCCTCATAGCGGTGGCGGCGCGCGAGGCCGGCAAGCTGCTGCACGTGTTTCAGGTCATGGAAATCCGCTCGCTTCTCGGCATCGCGATGTTCATGCCGTTGATCGCTGCAGCGGGCGGCATGGGCGCGATTCGGACTCGTCGTTTCCGTCTCCATTTGAGCCGCAATGCCGTCCACTATGTGGCGCAGTTCCTCTGGTTCCTCGCCATTACGATGATCCCGATCGCGGAGGTCGTTGCAATCGAGTTCACCGGGCCGGTTTGGGTTGCGCTGCTCGCGGTCGTGGTCCTCGGCGAAAGGATGACGGCCGCGCGCGTCGCGGCGGTTGTCCTGGGAGTCCTCGGCGTGTTGATCGTCGTCCGGCCGGGGTTGGACCACGTCGAGGTCGGGCAGGTCGTCGCGCTTGTGGCGGCGATCGGCTTTGCCGGTTCGATCGTCCTCGTCAAGTCCCTGACACGCACCGAAAGCGTCGTGTCGATCATCTTCTGGATGCTGATCATTCAATCCGTGATCGGCGCGGTGCCGGCGGCGATGGTGTGGCAGGCGCCACCGGCGACAGCGTGGCCGTGGCTTGCAGTGATCGCTTTCTGCGGCACCTACTCACATTTCTGCATGGCGCACGCGTTGCGACACGCAGATGCGACGACCGTCGTGCCGCTCGACTTCCTTCGCGTCCCGCTTACCGCGCTTGCGGGGTGGCTCGTCTTCGCCGAGCGTTTCGACATTTTTACCGTCGCCGGCGCCGCGGTCATTCTCTGCGGCAACCTGCTCAACCTCAAGCGAGGTGCCTCGCTGAGCGAAAACGCCGGCTGATGCGTTGCTTATTTCTGCCGCGCCTTGCGCGCGGCGTATTTGGAGTCGCGCGCGGCCTTCTGATCCAGTTTTCGCGCGGCGTCGGCCGCTGCCTGGGCAGCACGCTCGGCGTCCTTCCGCGCCTTTTCTTCCGCGGCGGCTTGTGCTTGCCTCGCCTTCTCAGCCTTGCGTTGGGCGTCCCTCAGTTCGGCGGCGGCCCGGTTCGACTGCTTGGTTTCGGCAGCGCGAATCGCGCGCGCTTCCGCCGTTTCGACCCGTGTGGCCCGCCGCTCCGCGGACTGTGCCTGGTTGGCCAGCCCGGTTGTCCGTATCTTTTCCATCTGCGCTTGCTTCGCCTTGACCGCCGTCTGCAGGCGCTCCGCGAAACCTGGTTCCTTGCGAGCCATGTCTTTGGTCTCTCTTTCAAAGTACTGGGGTTGCGATGACTCGATTGTAGTTCACGCCGAGAAGCACAGAGTCGCATACCGCATTGCGTTTCGATAGACTACTCCGTCAAAACATCGACTTCACGGCCCCCATCGGGCGCTGGTGAAGCGCCACACGTAGGTTTCCGGCGCCGCAGCCGGCGGGGGTACGAAGGAATGCCAATCAAAGCCGAGGCCCGCCGCGGGCCGGGGTATGTCGCGCTCGGAATCTTCGGGCTGCTCGCTGCACTCGGAATCCTCGCCGCCGGTCCGCGCCTGCTCGCGACCGATCAGTATCTCCCGCACGGTGTCTGCTACACCTGGCAGCCGAACCTGATCCGCCTCCACCTCGTGTCCGATACGATGATCGGTCTTGCTTACCTTGCGATCCCCGTGTCGCTCGTTCGCTTCACCCGCCTGCGCACTGACCTTCCGTTCAATTGGATGTTCGTGCTCTTCGGCGTCTTTATCGTCGCCTGCGGTGCCACGCACTGGATGGAGGTCTGGACGCTGTGGAATCCGCAGTACTGGCTGGCCGGCACCATAAAGGCTCTGACGGCCGCAGCATCCGTGCCGACGGCCATCCTGCTTTTTCTGCTGGTGCCCCGCGCCCTCGCGCTGCCCAGCATGGCGCAGATGCGCGAAGCCAAGGAAGCGCTCGAGCTCGAGATCGCCCAACGCAAGGCCGCCGAGCGCGCGCTGCAGGAGGCCCATGCCCAACTCGAGCTGCGAGTGGCCGAACGGACGACCGAGCTCGGGCAAGCCAACGCGGTGCTCGAAGCCCAGCAGCACGAGCTTGCCGAGGTCGACCGCCGGAAGAATGAGTTCCTGGCCGTGCTGTCGCACGAGCTGCGCAACCCTGTGCACGCCATCAGCACGACTGTCGCCTTCCTCACGCGCAAGCATGCCGGCGACAAAACGATTGCCGATGCCATGGCAATCATCGACCGTCAGATTGCGACGCTCGCGAAGCTCCTGGGCGACCTGCTCGATGTCGTCCGCGTGACGCGCAAGAAGGCAGAGCTGCATCTCGAAATTGTCGATTTGCGCGCGCTGGTCGATGCCGTTGCCCGCGCCTTGCGCGCGACCACGACCTCCGAGCGGCGTGTTACGGTCGAGTTGCCTTCCTCGCCTGTGTATGTTCACGCGGACCCCGTTCGCATCGAGCAGTGCGTATCGAACGTGGTGGGCAACGCAGTCAAGTACACCGGTCTGGACGGCGAGATCGCGATCCGTCTCTCGGTCGCCGGCACCGAGGCGCGGGTCACGGTCACCGACAACGGCCTGGGCATTCCGGCGTCCGAGCTTCCGCAGATATTCGATCTGTTCATGCGGGGCACCGCGTCGCGGGAATACGCCTCCGGCGGCCTGGGACTGGGCCTGCATGTCGCGCGCGAGCTGGTGCACGCGCACGGCGGGCGCATCGAAGCGGCGAGCGATGGCCCGGGACGCGGCAGCCAATTCGTCATAGCTCTTCCGCTGACCGACCGCGAGCCCGAGCCCGCGACAGCATCACTCGATCCGCTGGCCGACATCGCCGCGAAGTTGCGGATACTGGTGGTCGACGATAACCGCGATGCGGCCACCAGCATGGCGACCCTCTTGGAGATTTATGGCCACGAGCTCGAAGTAGCCTACGACGGGGCAACAGCTGTGGCGGCGGCGGAAGCCATGCAGCCCGATGTGATCCTGCTCGACATCGGACTGCCGGACATCGATGGCTACGCGGTTGCGCGTAAGCTTCGCGCGCTGGCGTGGCGCAAGCCGCCGCTGCTGATCGCAGTCACCGGATGGGGCTCGCCTGCCGATCGCCAGCGTGCGTTCGACGCCGGATTCGACGACCACCTTACCAAGCCGATCGACTATCGTTCCCTCGGCGCCATCATCAACGCGTCGCGCAGCTGACGCCGTAGGAGTACTGCATGCACGCTTGTCTTCGTTCCACCCTGAGGGGGTTCGTCGTTGCTTTCCTGCTCGCCGGCTGCGGGTCGAATCCGAATCAGCCCACCGCCTGGCTCGATCCCGAGTATGCGGGGCAGGGGTTCCGCAAGATCTTCGTCGTGGGGCTGAGCGCGCGGGACCTCTCCGACCAGCGTGGGTTCGAGAACCTCATGGTGTCTGCGCTGCAGGACGCGGGTGTGCTCGCCATACCAGGTTGGCAGTTCATGCCGACCGACCGAGCGCCCGATGAGCGAGCCGTCCGTGCCGCAGTCGCGCAGTCCGGAGCGGATGGCGTGCTGCTCGCACGGATCTCGGATTTCTCCGCGCAGTCCGACCTGGTGGCGTCGCCCGTGGCCGGATACGGCCCGGGCTACTACGGCGGTCCCTACCCCTATGGGGGAGCCGGCATGTACGGGGGTTGGTACCAAGCCGTCGAAGTCGATTACCAGCGTGCCACGGTCTACACCACACTGTTCGACGTGCAGACCGCGAAACCGGTGTGGACGTTCAACGTGCCGACGTTCAACCCCGCGACGGTGCGGCAGGACATGCCGGCTTACATAGGACAGGTGGTCAACATGCTGCGGTCGACCAAGCTTCTTCGTCCCTAGCCTACGACGAGTTGGGGCGAGATGAGGTGAGTACGACGCCCGCGCCGTTGTCGATCGCCCTCGCTGACGGATCGACCGTCAGCGGACTGTGGCAGCGGCCCGCCGATGCCCGCGCCTGCTACGTGATGGCGCACGGCGCCGGCGCTGGGATGACGCATCCGTCCATGGCCGCTTTCGCCGACGAGCTCGTGCGGCGCGGAATTGCGACGCTTCGCTATCAGTTTCCGTACATGGAGCGCGGATCGAAGCGTCCCGACGCACCGAAGATCGCGCACGCAGCGGTCCGCGCCTCCGTGGCCGAAGCAGGACGTCTTGCCCCGGACCTCGCGCTTTACGCTGGTGGCCGGTCGTTTGGCGGCCGGATGACTTCGCAGGCGCAGGCGCTCTCGCCACTGCCCGGCGTGCGCGGTCTCGCGTTTCTCGGCTTCCCGCTGCATCCCGCCGGTCAGCCGTCCGACGCGCGTGGGGAGCATCTCTCCGACGTACGGGTCCCGATGCTCTTCCTGCAGGGTACGCACGACGATCTCGCCCATCTGCCGCTGATCACCGCGCTGGTCGAGCGGCTCGGTGCGCGCGCGACGCTCGCGCTATTCGACGCGGCCGATCACTCGTTCCACGTCCCCGCGCGGACGGGGCGCAAGGACGCGGACGTCCGCGCCGAAGTAGCGGACGTCCTCGTGCACTGGATCGCGGATAGCATGACATGCCCTAAGGGCGCGTGAACAAGCCCTAAGGGCGCGTAGCGTTCTACTTGATCGTCACCCAGTACGGGATGACGTTGTTGTCGGCGCGATGCACGGCGGTGACGTTGCTTCGCGTCGCCCACGGAATCACTTGCCGGTGCAGCGGGATGTGGTTGACCTCGGCGTTGTGGGCGAGGAGCGCCTCGTGGATCTCGCCCAGGCGCTCTTCCTCCTTCATGTTGGTCTTGACCTTCGTGGTGAGCTCGTCGAGCTTTTTGTTCGAGTAGCGGCCGTAGTTGTAGTCGCCGTCCCCCTTGCCGTTGTAGGTCGAGAGCACCGGCTGCAGCACGAAGATGCCGTCGGTGTTGGCGCCGCCCCAGCCCAGCATGTACATGCTCGTCTCGGTCTTCTCGAGCTTGGGGAAGTACGTCGCGCGCGGCATCGAGTTGACGGCGATCTTGACGCCGATCTGCGCCCACATCGCCGCGAGCGCCTGGCAGATCTTCTCGTCGTTCACGTACCGGTTGTTCGGACAGTCGAGCGTCACTTCGAAACCGTTCGGATAACCCGCGTCGGCCAGGAGCTTCTTCGCGCGCTCCTTGTCGTACGGCAGGCGCTTCTCGATCGCGGCCGTCGTGGTGAGCGGCGACGGCAGCATTCCGCCCGACGGCTGCGACAGGCCGCGCATCGTGTTCTTCTTGATCGCCTCGATGTCGACCGCGTGGTACAGCGCCTCGCGCACGCGCTTGTCCTTGAACGGGTTCTTGCCCTTGACGTTCGAGTAGAGCAGCTCGTCGCGCGCCTGGTCCATGCCGATGAACACGATCCGGTTCTCCGTGCCCTCGAGCACCTTGATCCCCTGCGTCTGCGAGAGGCGCGGCACATCCTGCGGCGGCGGGTCGTTGACGAGATCGACCTCGCCGGAGAGCAGCGCGGCGACGCGAGTCGCATCGGAGACGATCGGCGTGTACACCACTTCGTCGGCGTTGCCTTCGAAGCGCTTGTCCTTGATTCCCCACCAGTTCGGATTCTTGACGAGCACCGTCTTCACGTCCGGCTCGCGAGTCTTCAGCATGTACGGCCCGGTGCCGTTCGCCTGGTGGGCGGTGATCATGTCTTCCTTCTGCGTGTAGTTCTGCGGCTTGGTCGCCCGGTTCTTCTCGCACCATGCCTTGCTCATGATGTTGATCGTCACGATGTGCTCGAGCTCGACGGGGTTGGGGCCGTTGGTCGTGAACTCCACCGTGAGGTCGTCGATCTTCTTCGGAATGCCGGAGGCGCTCGCATACGCGCGGAGCTGCGAGGTGTCGGACCTCGCGCGCTCGAAGCTGAAGACGACGTCGTCAGCGGTGAACGGCGTGCCGTCGTGGAACTTGACCCCGGGACGCAGCTTGAAGCGCCACGTGGTCGGATTGACGGCCGTCCACGATTCGGCGAGCGACGGCTGGAGCTTCAGGGTCTTGTCGCGCACCAGCAGGAACTCGTAGATGAGCTGGTTGATGTTGTTGGTCAGGTTCTCGTTCTGCGAGTGCGGGTCGGTTGTCTGCATGTCCCCGCGCCCGGCCCAGCGCAACGTCTTGGCGTCGGTGCCGGTGGCTTGCAGTGCGAGCGAGGCGGCCAGGGCCGCGGCGGCGATGGCAGCGCCGAAACGTCGGTTCATTGGTCGGTTCATGGGTCCCCTCAAAGTATCGTGGCGATGGGTATGCGGCATGAGGCAACGAGCATCCCGCCTTGTGGGGGCGATCATAGCGCGAGCGCCACCGGCGCGGGGTAGAATCCGCGCCCCTGCCGCCCCCCACGCAAAGCCTCGAATCGCATGCGCGAAAGCAAGTCCGAGAGCCTCCTGTCGCAACTCCCGCTGGCGATGGCCGGGGAAGCGCTCACGCTCGCGCGTCGCATCGAGCGGGCGCGGCGCACGCACGCGCCGGCAGCCGAGTGGGACAAGCTCGAGCAGGCGCTCGCGCGGTCCGTCGAGCGTAGACAGGCCCGCGCCGCGCGGCGGCCGGCGATCGCCTATCCGCCGGATCTTCCGGTAGCCCAGCGCGCGGACGACATCGCGCGGCTGATCCGCGACCATCAGGTGGTCATCGTTTCCGGTGAAACGGGCTCGGGCAAGACGACGCAACTGCCGAAGATCTGCCTGGCCATCGGCAGGGGAGAGCGGGGACTCATCGGCCACACGCAGCCGCGGCGGATCGCCGCTCGCGCCGTCGCCACGCGGATCGCGCAGGAGCTCGGCACCGAAATGGGCGCGGTCATCGGCTACAAGGTCCGCTTCACCGACCACACGAAGCCCGACGCATTCGTAAAGTTGATGACCGACGGCATCCTGCTCGCCGAAACGCAGGGCGATCCGCTGCTCGGCGCGTACGACACGATCATCATCGACGAGGCCCACGAGCGCAGCCTCAACATCGACTTCCTGCTGGGCTACTTGAGGCAGCTCCTGCCGAAGCGTCCCGATCTCAAGGTGATCATCACCTCGGCGACGCTCGATGCCGACCGCTTCGCGCGGCACTTCGGAACGGAGGACCGGCCGGCGCCGGCGATCGAGGTTTCCGGCCGGATGTATCCGGTGGAAGTCCGCTATCGGCCCCTCGGTTCCGCCGACCCGCAGGGAAGCGCGGAGGCCGACGACGAGGAGGAGCTCGAGGATGCGATCGTCGACGCGGTGGAGGACCTCTGGCGCGCGGGCCCCGGGGACATCCTCGTCTTCCTGCCCGGCGAGCGCGAGATCCGCGAGACGGCGCAGCTTCTGAGCAAAGGCCTCGCGCGCCGGCCGTATGCGTCCGCCGTCGAGATCCTTCCGCTCTTCGCGCGGCTCTCGGTCCCGGAGCAGCAGCGGGTGTTCGCGTCGTCGGCCGGCCGGCGGATCGTGCTCGCGACGAACGTCGCGGAAACGTCGCTGACCGTGCCGGGCATCCGCTACGTCGTCGATACCGGCCTCGCGCGCGTCAAGCGCTATTCGGTGCGCAACAAGACGACGCTCCTGCAGATCGAGAAGATCTCGCAGGCGTCCGCCAACCAGCGCGCGGGCCGCTGCGGCCGCGTCGCCGACGGCATCTGCGTGCGCCTCTACGGCGAAGACGATTTCAACGCGCGGCCGAAGTACACCGATCCCGAGATCCTGCGGAGCTCGCTCGCGGCGGTGATCCTGCGGATGGGCGCGCTGTCGCTCGGCGACGTCGATGCGTTCCCGTTCGTCGAGCCCCCGGGGCCGCGCGCCATCAGCGACGGCTACCAGTTGCTGCAGGAGCTCGGAGCGGTCGATTCGGCGCGCCAGCTGACGTCGCTGGGGCGCGAGCTCGCGCGCCTGCCGGTCGACCCGCGCGTCGGCCGCATGGTGCTCGCCGCGCGCAACGCCGGATGCATGGCGGAAATGCTCGTCATCGCGAGCGCGCTCTCGGTCCCGGACCCGCGGGAACGGCCGCTCGCGAAGCAGCAGGCGGCCGACCAGGCGCACCTCATGTTCCGCGACGAGCGGTCGGACTTCCTTTCGCTCCTCACGCTGTGGCAGTTCTTCGATGCGCAGCTCTCGCAGAAGCTTTCGCACAGGCGACAGGTCGACGCGTGCCGCGAGCACTTCGTCTCCTATCTGCGCCTGCGCGAATGGCGCGACGTGCACGCGCAGCTCGCGAGCGAGGTCGCCGAGCAGGGCGTCAAGTGGACACCGGAACTGCCGAAGACGATCGACGACGTCCGGTATCAGGCGATCCACGAAGCGCTGCTCGCGGGACTGCTCGGCAACGTCGGCATGCAGGACGGGGAGAACGAAGGCTACGCGGGCGCGCGGGGCATCCGCTTCTTCCTGCATCCGGGCTCGGGCCTTGCGAAGAAGCGGCCGAAGTGGGTGCTGGCCGCCGAGCTCGTCGAGACCTCGCGCCTTTTCGCGCGCTGTGCGGCCAAAGTCGAGCCCGAGTGGATCGAAGCCGTGGCCGAAGATCGCGTGACGCGCGACTATTTCGAGCCGCGCTGGGATCCGGATCGCGGCGAGGTGATCGCGAGCGAGCGCGTGCAGCTCTACGGCTTGACGCTGGTCCCGCGGCGGCGCGTGTCCTTCGGGCGCATCGATCCGCGCCTCGCCCGCGAAGTGTTCATTCGCGAGGCGCTGGTGCCGGGTGCGCTCGCCACCAAGGGAGCCTTTCTTCCGCACAATCGCAAGCTCGTGGCCGACGTGGCGGACCTGGAGCACAAGGCGCGCCGGCAGGACGTGCTCGTCGACGACGAGACGATCGCCCGGTTCTACGACGAGCGTTTGCCGCAGGACGTTCACTCGCTCGCGAGCTTCGAGAAGTGGCGCCTGGAAGCGGAGCGCAAGGATCCGTCGCTGTTGTCGATGACGCGCGAGCTCCTGATGCGCCACGCGGCGGCGCACGTGACCGAGGAGCTCTTCCCCGAAACGCTGGCGATGGCGAACGCCGTCCTGCCGCTCAAATATCGCTTCGCGCCAAACCAGCCGAATGATGGCCTGACGCTCACCGTGCCGCTCGCGCTCCTGAACCGTATCGACGAGGCGCGCCTCGCGTGGCTCGTCCCCGGGCTGATTCGCGAAAAGCTCACCGTGCTGCTCAAGGCACTGCCGAAGGCGCTGCGCAACCGGTTGACGCCGCTGCCGGACGCCGTGACCGCTTTCCTCGAATCGGTGCCACCCGGCCGCGAATCGGCCGCCTCATTCGGTGATGAGCCGCTCGTGGTTGCGTTGCGCGCGTGGCTTCGGGCGCGCCTCGGCGAGCCGTTGCCTTCGGATCTGTGGAACGACGTGGCGATGCCTCCGCATCTCCTGATGCAAGTCCGCGTGATCGATGCCGCGGGCCGCGAGCTCGCGTCGAATCGCGATCTCGCCGCGCTGCGCGCGCAACTCGGCGAGGCGGCACAACTGTCGTTTGCCGAGGCGGGCCCCTCGCTCGAGCGACGCGGGCTCAAAGCGTGGACCTTCGGCAATCTGCCCGAGACGCTGTCGATCGTGAAGCACGGTCAGCGCCTTACCGGCTACCCGGCCTTGATCGACGACGGCGACTGCGTTTCGATCGCCTTGCTGGATACGCGTCCCGCGGCCGAAGCGGCGACCCGCGCCGGCGTCGTGCGCCTGTTGCGCATCGCGCTCAAACAGAGCCTTGCGTCGTTCGAGAAGGGCGGTCCCGGCTACACGCAGGCAGCGCTGCAGCTCAAGACGACGGTTCCCACGGATCGCCTGCTGCCGGATCTCCTGGCCGCGGTCTGCGACCGCGCGTTCGTCGGCGACGATCCGCTGCCGCGGTCCGAGACGGCATTCGCCGAGCAGGTCAAGCGTGCGCGCACGCGATTGCCCGCGGTCGGCGAAGGCGCGTTCCGGCTTCTCTCCGCGATCGCCTCGGCCCATCACGCGCTTGGACAGCAGATCAACCGGATGCCCGCCGTTCATTCGCGCGCGGTCGCCGAGGTGCGCCGGCGCCGCGATGCGCTCGTGTACCCCGGCTTCTTCCGGGCAACGCCCTGGGCGCAGCTTGCCCATCTGCCGCGCTACCTGACGGCGCTCGAGCACCGCCTTGCGAAGCTGCCGGAGAATCCCGAGCGGGACGCCCGCCATTCGGCGGCGCTCGAAGCGTGGTGGGAACGCTATCGCGAGCGGCGGGACGCCAGCCACGCGAAATTCGGCGCGACGGGAGCGGACACCACGGCGCTCGACAATTTCCGCTGGTTGCTCGAGGAGCTCGCCGTTTCGCTGTTCGCCCAGGAGCTCCGAACGCCGTTCCCCGTATCCGGCAAGCGGCTGGAAAAGGTCTGGACGGAACTTTGTCGCTGACAATAGGTGCACGACTCGCGTTGTCGGTGCGCTTTGCGTCGTGCTAGAGTAATTAACCCATTCTAGGAAAAGGATATTTAGCAACGCCTCCAAGGTCCTTCATAGAAGCTCCGTTGCATAAACTTGACGTTTTAGCGCGTCCCGGGGGGAGAGCGGCAAAATTCGCTTGGTAGTTCACGCAAAAATGGAAGAACATGGTGCGTTGAGCGGCCCCATCGCAACGCGGCGTCAATTCGCGCCTTGCTGCGCAGAGGTCCCGCCAGCTTCGTCCGCGCGCCCTTTTCGTCGTACTTGCGACTCCGTACACTAGCAATCCCTGATCCTCTGCGGCGCGTGTGAACTCGACAACGACCGAATCGACCTCCCGAAAGCCGATTCCTCGCGATAGCGTGAGGATTCTCGGCGATTGCCGGGATATCGCCGTCCACCGCCTCGTCACGTCCTTCGGCTCGATGCTCGACCGGGTCGGGGAGATGCTGATGGACCGGGCAAGCCGCACCGACGTCCGCGAAGAGCAGGTGATCAGCCTCGAAGCGCGAGACTCGCTGCAGCAGGGCAAAGCCGGCCTGTTCGCCGAATTCGAGCGGCTGATGCGCACCCGCATCGACGACACGCTGTCGGGCAAGGTCGCGAAGAAGACGGAGTTCGCGAAGATCGAGTCCGACAAGCTGACGCTCATCGACACCCACGCGATGGACGAGTCGGTGGTCATCGGCAATATCACGCGCGTCGTCGAGAACCTGTGCCACGAGGAGCTGCAGCTCCTCAATCGCGGCATCGGCCATCTCATGGGCGAGCCCGACCTCGAGACCAATCGCAATCCCTTCGCACCTACCGCGATCATCGAGGCGTTCTCGGAGTCGCTGCAGACGCTCAAGGCCGAGCCCGCGGCCAAGTTCACGATATTGAAGGAGCTGAATCGGGCATCGCTCGCCGAGATCAACAGCATCTACGCCGATCTCAACAAGCATCTCCAGAACCTTCATGTGATGCCGTCGGGCGCGAGCCGGCCGCTGCCGATTCGCCGTGCCCGCGGCGAGCGTCGCGCGAAGCCTTCGCAGGAGGGCGACCACGCTGCTGAGCCGGGCGCCGCGTCCGGCGAGATGGACATCATGGAGCTCTTCCGTCGCCGCTTCGGGGGCGATGCGCCGGCACAGGGCCAGGTCCCGCACCCGCCCGGTGGTCATCGCGTGGTGATCGGCGCACCCGCCTCGGCGGACGGCAGCCAGCCGTTCCCCGCGATCTCGATGGACGCGGCGGCGCGCTATGTGCCGAAGGGTCCGATGGCGCCGACCCCATCCGGGTACGTCCCCGGCGCGCCGATCATGGCAACCCCGGTGCTGGGCGAAGGCCTCGCCCGCCTGCAATCGGGCGAATCGGATTTCGATCTCGGCGGCGGCACGTTCGTCCAGTTCTCCGGCATCCCGGAGGGCAAGCACAACGTCCTCCGCGATCTCCAGCAGTCGCCTCTAGGCAAGAAAGCGAATCAGCTCGAATCGATGACGATCGAGCTGGTCGCGATGCTGTTCGACTTCATCTTCGAGACCAAGGACCTGCCCGACGGCATCAAGGCATTGCTGGCGCGGCTGCAGATTCCCGTGCTCAAGGCGGCGATGCTGGACGGCGCGTTCTTCGCGAAGAAGAATCATCCGTCGCGCCTCCTGGTGAACGCGCTCGCCGAGGCCGGCCGCGGCTGGACGCCTGTGATGGGGACGAACGATCCCCTGTACAGCCACATCGACGCGCTCGTCCATCGGATTCTCGACGGCTTCACCGACGACCTCACGATCTTCGACGAGGCGCGCGAGAAGCTCGAGCGGTTCCTGGCCGACGAAGAGCAGGCCGCCGAAGCCAACATCCAGTCGACCGCCGAAGAGATCGACCAGACCGACCGCAAGGAAATGGCGGAGATCGTCGCCAAGTCCGAGATCGAGCGGCGGATCGAGATGTACCCGGTTCCGAATTTCCTCGCGTGGTTCCTGCGCCAGCAATGGGTCCATACGCTGCAGGATCTCTACCTCGCGCAGGGCGAGGAAAGCGAGCCGTGGGAGCAGTCGATCGCCATGCTCGAGGATCTCGTCTGGAGCGTGCAGCCGAAGCGGACGAAGGACGACCGCAAGCACCTGGTCGCGCTCCTGCCCGCGCTGCTGAAGCGCCTCTCCGCCGCCCTCGAGCGGATCGAGTGGCCGCCGGAAGGCCGCGAGAAATTCATGGCGAACCTGGTCGAGGCGCACGCCGCGTCGGTCAAGCCCACGGTTGCCACGGCGGCGCTGGGAACGGCATCCGTCGCCGAGCAGGCGCTCGCGGAAGCCGAGCAGGCGAAGGCCGACGGCGACGAGGAGAAAGCCGCGAAGGCCGAGGCGCTCGCCGAGGCCATGACGCAGGCAGCGCCGGAGCCGGTGAAGGAGCCCGAGGTCATCGAGGACCAGTTCCTCGAGATCGCGCAGGATCTGGAACGCGGGACGTGGATCGAGTTCGAGGCCGACGACGGCCAGCTCCAGTTCGCGAAGCTCGCCTGGATCAGCCCGCTGCGCGGCACGTATCTCTTCACCAACCGGCAGGGCCTCAAGGCGCTCTCGATGAATGCCGAAGAGCTCGCCGAGCGCTTCCGCACCGACCGCGCCCGCCTGGTCGAAGCGGCGCCGCTCATCGATCGTGCCTTCGGCAGCGTGATGGCGTCGTTCGCGGAGGGGATGCCGACGCCCGCGGACTAGGGCCTCGTGTCACAGCCTCGCATCGGCGCGCTCATCATCGGCGACGAGATCCTTTCCGGGAAGCGTGCCGATCGTCATCTCGCCCACGTCATCGCGACGCTCGAGCCCCGCGGCCTGGCGCTCGCGTGGGCGCACTACGAAGGCGATGACCGCGATGCGCTCGCCGCTTTCCTGCGCGCATCGTTCGAGCGCGGCGACGTCGTGTTCTCGTTCGGCGGCGTGGGCGCGACGCCGGATGATCACACCCGGCAGGCAGCCGCAATGGCGCTCTCCGTTCCGCTCGAGCGGCATCCGGCGGCCGTCGCCGAGCTCGAAGCGCAATTCGGCGCCACCGCTTATCCGCACCGCGTGCTGATGGCCGAGTTTCCCGCCGGCGCGACGATCATTCCCAACCCGGTCAATCGCGTCGCCTCGTTCGCGATTCGCGATCACTTCTTCTTCCCCGGCTTTCCGCAGATGGCGTGGCCGATGCTCGACTGGGTGCTGGCCACGCGCGAGCCGCCGCTCGTCGGCATCGCCTCGGGCGAGCGCGCGATCGTCGTCTACGGGGCAGGGGAGAGTCAGCTCCTGCCGCTCATGGAGACCTGCGTTGCACGCTACCCGCAGCTCAAGCTCTTCAGCCTGCCGTCGTTCCTGCAGGACGGAGGGCGCCGGCTCGAGCTTGGCGTCCGGGGCGAGCTCGACTCGCTGGAGCCCGCGCTCGGTGACCTCATCGCCGGCGTGGAGGCATTGGGATTCCGCTGGGAACCGTTCGTGCCCTCTGCGCGCACCGACCGGCCCGGGACCGCTTCGTGACGCGGCCCGTCACGCGGCTCGTGACCCTCCTAGTCACGCGTGCGACGGTCGCCGCTCGACGGCCGCGAGCGCTCGCGCACATTCTGCGACGAGGTCCGGCCCGCGATAGATGAGGCCGGTGTAGATCTGGATGAGCGTTGCGCCCGCCTCGATCTTCTCTTTCGCGTCGGCGCCCGACAGGATTCCGCCGACGCCGATGATCGGCAGCGCTCCGTCGAGGACTTTCGCAAGCTGCGCGACGACGGCCGTCGCCCGCGCCTTGAGCGGCCGGCCGGACAAGCCGCCCGCTTCGTCGGCACGCGGCAGGCCCTTGACGCCGCCGCGCTCGATCGTCGTGTTCGTCGCGATGACGCCGTCGATGCGATGCGCGATCAGCAGCCGCGCGATGCCTTCGACGGCCTGCGGGGTGAGGTCGGGGGCGATCTTGACGGCGATCGGCGTGTACTTGCCGTGCCGGTCGGCGAGCGCGCTCTGCTCCTTCTTGAGCGCGCGCAGGAGAGCCGCGAGCGCTTCCTCGGATTGCAGGTCGCGCAGCCCCTTGGTGTTCGGCGATGAGATGTTGACGGTGACGTACGACGCGCGCGCATAGACCGCCTTGAGGCACGCGAGATAGTCGTCGACCGCCCGTGCATTCGGCGTATCGAAGTTCTTGCCGATGTTGAGACCGAGGATGCCGCGCCACGACGCGCGCCCGACGTTGGCGAGGAAGCGCTCGACGCCTTCGTTGTTGAAGCCGAGGCGGTTGATGAGCGCATCGGCGTCCTGCAGCCGGAAGAGCCGAGGCGTCGGATTGCCGGGCTGCGGGCGCGGTGTGACCGTCCCGCATTCGATGAAGCCGAAGCCCAGCGCGGCGAGCCCGTCGATGTGCGCGGCATTCTTGTCGAGGCCGGCAGCGAGACCGACACGGTTCGGGAAATCGAGCCCCATCGCCTTGACCGGCGAAGGGAGCGGACGCGGCGCCAGCGCCTGCACGATGCCGAGCTTCGCGGCGACGTCGAGGCTCGCGAACGCCATATCGTGCGCGGTTTCGGGGTCGAGCGCGAAGAGCAGGGGACGGAAGAACGGGTAGATCATTGCGCGGCGAACGCGCTCGAGACAAAGATGCGCGGAGGTGCGCCCTCGAGTGCGCCGCGATGATAACATCCGCACGCTGTCGAGACCCTCTCCGCGTGCTCACTCCGCTTCGCCTCCTCACCGTGCTGGGCTGCGCGCTCGTCGTCGCGACGCTCGCTTCGGCACGACCGGCGGAAGCTGCGAAAGCTGCGAAAGGCAAAGCTGCCGAAGCGAATTCTGCCGGCTATGCGGAGCGCGACGACGTTCGTGCGTTCATCGGCGAGATGGCGTCCGAGTATGGCTTCGATCGCGCAAGCCTCGCGCGAGTCTTCCGGACGGTGCGTTACCAGCCGTCGATCGTCGCGGCGATGGATCGGCCGCTGCTCGAGCCGCCCAAGTGGTACACCTATTCGCGGCCGTTCCTTTCGTCCGAGCGCGTCGCCGGGGGCGTCGCGTACTGGAACGCGAACTCGAGCGCGCTCGCGACTGCGGAGGAGCGGTATGGCGTTCCGGCCGAAATCATCGTCGCCATCATCGGCGTCGAGACGTTCTACGGCAAGGTCGCGGGCAACTACCGCGTGCTGGACGCGCTGTCCACGCTCGCTTTCGATTACCCGCGGCGCGCCGCGTTCTTTCGCGGGGAGCTGAAGCAGTTCCTGCTGCTCTCGCGGGAGCTCGCGATGCCGCCGCAGGCCGCCAAGGGATCGTTCGCCGGCGCAATGGGGGTGCCGCAGTTCATGCCGGGAAGCTACCGCACCTATGCGGTCGACGCGGATGGCAGCGGCCATCCGGACTTGTGGCGCAGTCCCGCCGACATCGCGGGAAGCGTCGCCAACTACCTCGCTCGCCACGATTGGCAGAGAAACGGGCCCGTGCTCCTGCCGGCAGCGATAGCGGAGGACAAGCGCGATGCGATCCTGCGGAAGCTCGACGGCGGTTTGTCGGAGCGGCGCGCCGCAGAAGCGTGGGCCGCGGACGGCGTGAGCGTCGCGGATCCAGCCGCCGGACCCATCGAGGAACCCGTGGGCCTTCTGCTGCTCGAGGAATCCATCGACGGCGTCGATGGCGCGGCTTACCGCATCGCGTTCAACAATTTCTACGTGCTGACGCGCTACAACAGAAGCCGCTTGTACGCGACCGCGGTGTACGAGCTCGCGAAAGCGGTCGCGAGCGCGCGGGGCGTCGCTCGATCGCCCGCGTTGCGGTAGTCATTCGCCGACAAGCTGTGTGCGGTGGGAGACCGACGCAGCACGCGTCGCTCCGCCAGTATTCGCCCGGGAAAGGACCGGGATGGAAGACTCGCGTGCCCTCGCAATCGACGAAGCGCTCACGGAGCCGATGCTCGAGGCCGCCGCGATGGCGCACGCCAATGGCCTCGTGTATGTCTGCGATTCCGATCCCGGCATCCGGCGCTTGCGGCGAGGCAAGCGCTTCTCCTATGTCGGTCCCGACAACAAGGCAGTGGCGGATGCGGCGACGCTCGAGCGGATCGCCAAGCTGGCAATCCCTCCGGCGTACGAGAATGTCTGGATCTGCACCGAGGCGCTGGGCCACCTGCAAGCGACTGGGCGAGACGCGCGCCGGCGCAAGCAATACCGGTACCACGCGGACTGGCGCGTCTTGCGCGACAGCGCGAAGTTCCAGCGGATGGTCGAGTTCGGCGATGCCTTGCCGAAGCTTCGCCGCCGCGTTCGGCGCGACCTCGCGCGCGAGGGGCTGCCGCGCGAGAAGGTGCTGGCAGCGATGGTCAGCCTGCTCGACGCGACGTGGATTCGCGTCGGCAACGCCGAATACGCCCGTGACAACGACAGCTACGGCTTGACCACGTTGCGCAACCGCCACGTTCGCTTTCTGCCGTCCGGCCGCCTGCTGTTCCAGTTTCGTGCGAAGGGCGGCGCCATGCACGAGGTCGTCGTCGATGACGAGCGGCTCGCGCGCATCGTGAGGCGATGCCACCAGTTGCCCGGTCAGCGGCTGTTCCAGTATCGCGACGACGACGGCTCGCTTCGCGCAGTCGACTCGGGCCAGGTGAACCAGTACCTGAAGGACGTGACCGGCGCGGCGTTCACCGCAAAGGATTTCAGGACCTGGGGCGGAACGCTGCAGGCGATCGAGATCATGGCGCGCACGCCGCTGCCCGAATCGATGAGCGAACGCGCGCTCAACCGTTGCATCGTCGCCGCGGTCAAGGAAGTCGCCGCGCAATTGCGCAATACACCTGCCGTCTGCCGCAAGTCGTATATCAACCCCGTTGTCTTCGCCGGATGGCGGACCGGGGCGTTGCACGAGGTGGTGCGGGCCGAGGGAGCGAGATCGGCGAGCCAGCGCGAGCGACGTGCGCTCGCTTTCCTGCGGCGGATGGCGCGGAAGCGGCGTACGGACGCCCTTGCACCGGTCGTTCGGCGAGCGGCGAAGGCGACGCTCCCGCGGCGGCCTTCTTCCAAGCCGCTTTCGCGGCGCCCCTCCACCAAGCCGCTTTCGCGGCGCCCCTCTATCAAACCGCTCCCGAGGCCGCGTTCTTCGCACCAGGTGCGGCCGCGCTCGCGCGCACATACCGCCCCCACGGTGCGCGGGCACGCTTGAGTCCGGTCGCCGGGCGCATGATCGCCCGAACACGGCCGTCGGCGCGAACCAGGCCGAGGCTATAGAATGCGCGACTCGCATCCTGCCCTCGATCCGATGGTCACCAACCCCGCCACGCAGCTCGCAGCCGGCCTCGGCAAACTTTCCAGCTCGACGCTCAAAGGCCTGCGCCGCGGCATCGAGAAGGAGAGCCTGCGCGTGCGCCCGGACGGCACGCTCGCCGCGTCGCCGCATCCTCCGCGGCTGGGTTCCGCGCTCACTCATCCGCGCGTCACGACGGATTTCAGCGAAGCGCAGCTCGAGCTCATCACCGGCGTCCACGACAGCGCCGCGGATTGCGTTGCCGAGCTCACCGCGATTCACCAGGCGGTCTATCGCGCGATCGGCGACGAGCTCCTGTGGTGCGCGAGCATGCCATGCAGCCTGCCTGCCGACGACCAGATCCCGATCGGCCGCTACGGGAGCTCGAACATCGGCCGGGCGAAGAGCATCTACCGGATGGGTCTCTCGCATCGATACGGCCGGCGGATGCAGACGATCTCCGGCATCCA
>Ga0070675_100001218_pt1 | contig 18702 bp, 13 predicted proteins | sample KBSM43metaG_FD_65343 | JGI IMG/M metagenome (GOLD analysis project Ga0070675, IMG submission 65343) | Miscanthus rhizosphere microbial communities from Kellogg Biological Station, Michigan, USA - KBS M4-3 metaG | ecosystem: Host-associated > Plants > Roots > Rhizosphere > Soil ... | reverse complement strand
ACCGCCGAACACCGACACACCGCCGTGCTTCATGGCGATGTTGTTGATCAGCTCCATGATGATGACGGTCTTGCCGACGCCGGCGCCGCCGAACAGGCCGATCTTGCCGCCCTGGAGGTAGGGCTCGAGCAGGTCGATCACCTTGATGCCGGTCTCGAACATGCGCAGCTCGGTGGACTGCTGCTCGAGCGTCGGGGCATCGCGATGGATCGGCCACCGTTCCTTCGACTGCACCGGGCGATCCGGGAAGTCCACCGGCTCGCCGAGCACGTTCAGCACGCGGCCGAGCGTCTCGGGGCCCACCGGCACCGTGATCGGCGCGCCGGTGTCGATGACCTCCATGCCGCGGGTCATGCCGTCGGTGGGCTTCATGGCCACGGTGCGCACGCGATTCTCACCGAGGTGCTGCTCGACCTCGGCGACCACGTCGATCGCCTCGACTCCGGGCTTCGCCTCGGACACGATACGCACGGCGTTGTAGATCTCCGGGAGGCCGCCCGTGAACTCGATGTCGATGACCGGCCCAATCACCTGGACGACTCTTCCTATGCGTGCCATTCGCTCTGTTCCTTCTCTCGCTGACGCTGGTTAGGTGGCCGCGGCGCCCGACACGACTTCGATGATCTCGCGCGTGATGGCCGCCTGCCGCACCTTGTTCATATAGAGCGTGAGGTCCTCGATCATCTCGGCCGAGTTGCGGGTCGCCGCATCCATAGCCGTCATCTGCGCGGCGAAGAATGCCGCGTTCGACTCGAGCAGCGCGCGATAGACCTGCACCTGCACGTGCCGCGGCAGCAGTTCGGCAAAGATCAGCTCGGGAGCCGGCTCGAAGAGGTAATCCACGGTCGGCCCGGCGGCCGTGCCAGCCTCGAGCTCGAGCCGCGGAATCGGCAGCAGCCGCTCGACCACGAGCTTCTGCGTCATCACCGACTTGAATTCGTTGTAGACCAGGTAGACGCTGCCGACACGCCCCGAGATGAACTCCTCGATCGCGCTGTTGGCCACGCCGACCGCGTGCTCGAACGAGAGCCGCTGGAAGATGCCGGCGGCTTCGTAACGCACGTCGAACCCGCGGCGCCGGAAGAAGTCGCGCCCTTTGCGCCCGATCAGGCCGAGCGCGACTTCGCGGCCCTGCCCTTCGCTGGTGATGAACTGCCCCGCGGACTTGATGACGTTGGAGTTGAAGCTGCCGCACAGCCCGCGGTCGGCGGTGATCACGATGAGCAGCACCGGCGCGCCCGTCTGGTCGGGCATCCGCAGCAGCGGGTGCACCTCGGGGTCGACGTGTGAGACCAGGCTGTTGAGCACGCGCAGCATGCGCTGCGCGAACGGACGCGCGGCCACCACGCGGTCCTGCGCGCGCTTGAGGCGCGAGGCCGCGATCATTTTCATCGCCTTGGTGATCTGCTGCGTGGACTTGACCGCGCGGATCCGGCGACGGAGGTCAATCAGAGACGGCATGACAGTCTCTCGGCAGCTCTAGGCGACCGCGGCGGCGCCGCGCACGGCCGCGAACTGCTGCCCGAAGTCTTTCAGCGCCGCCTCGATCGCGGCCTTCAGCTCGTCGTCGATGATCTTCTTCTCGGCGATGCCGCTCAGCACCGCGGCGTGGCGGGTCTCGAGGAAGCGATACAGCTCCTCCTCGTAGCGGTGCACGTCCTCGATGGCGACGGTGTCGAGGAAGCCCTTGGTGGCGGCGTAGACGATCATCACCTGCCTCTCGACTGCGAGCGGCTGATACTGGGCCTGCTTGAGGATCTCGACCAGCCGGCGGCCGCGATTGAGCTGCGCCTGTGTCGACTTGTCGAGGTCGCTGCCGAACTGGGCAAAGGCCGCCAACTCACGATACTGCGCGAGGTCGAGTCGGAGCGTGCCGGCCACCGAGCGCATGGCGCGAATCTGGGCCGAGCCGCCGACGCGCGACACCGAGTTGCCGACGTTGATGGCCGGGCGCACGCCCTGGTGGAACAGGTCGCTCTCGAGGAAGATCTGCCCGTCCGTGATCGAGATGACGTTGGTCGGAATGTAGGCAGACAAGTCGCCGGCCTGCGTCTCGATGATCGGGAGCGCGGTCAGCGAACCGCCACCTTTGGCGTTGTTCAACTTCGCGGCGCGCTCCAGCAGCCGGGAGTGCAGGTAGAAGACGTCGCCGGGATACGCCTCGCGGCCCGGCGGCCGGCGCAGCAGCAGCGAGATCTCGCGATACGACTGGGCGTGCTTCGACAGATCGTCGTACACGACCAGCGCATGCCGTCCCGAGTCGCGGAAGAACTCACCGAGCGCACAGGCCGAGTAGGGCGCGATGTAGAGCATCGGCGCCGGATCCGACGCGGTCGCCGCCACGACGATGGTGTAACTCATCGCGTCGTACTCTTCGAGCGTCCGGACGACCTGCGCCACCGTGGACTGCTTCTGGCCGATCGCGTTGTAGATGCAGATGACGCCCTTGCCGCGCTGGTTGATGATCGTGTCCACCGCCACGGCCGTCTTGCCCGTCTGCCGGTCGCCGATAATCAGTTCGCGCTGTCCACGCCCGATCGGCACCATGCCGTCGATGGCCTTGAGACCGGTCTGGAGCGGCTCCTTCACTGGCTGCCGATCCACCACACCGGGAGCGATGCGCTCGATGGGAAGGAACTCGGTGGTCGCGATCGGCCCCTTGCCGTCGATCGGCTGACCCAGCGCGTTGACGACGCGGCCGAGCATCGCCTCGCCGACCGGCACCGAGATGATGCGGCCGGTGCGCTTCACCTGATCGCCTTCGCTAATCTCCTTGGCGCCGCCGAGCAGCACCGCGCCAACGCTCTCCTCTTCCAGGTTGAGCGCGATACCGAACACGCCCTTGGGGAACTCGAGCATCTCGCCGGCCATGGCGCGCTCGACGCCGTGCACGCGGGCGATGCCGTCACCGACCGAGATGACGCTACCGACCTCGGCGACATCGATCTCGATGGAGTGGCTACCCAACTGGTCGCGAATGATCTTGGAGATTTCGTCCGCTCTGATGTCCATGTCGTTCCTTCTCGTCCCGTGCGTTCCGCGTGCGCCGGGCGCTCAGCGGTTTTCCGCGAGCCGCCCCTTCAACTTCGTCAGCTGTGTGGCCAGGCTGCCGTCGTACACCATGGTGCCGATGCGCGCGACGACGCCGCCGATGAGCGCCGGATCCACTTTCGTCGTCACCGTGACCTCGCGCGCCGTGGCGGCGCTGAGGCGCTGCTGCAGGGCCGCCTGCTGGGCCGGCTCGAGCGGCATCGCGGTCGTGACCTCGGCTTCGAGTACCTTGCGCTGGTCCCGCAGCTTTGCCTGGAACGCCCCGAGGACCTCGGGCAGCAGCACGAGTCGATCGCGCTCGGCGAGCATGAGCAGGAGCTTCGAGACCGCGGGGCTGAAGCCCGCGCGCTGCACCAGGGCTTCCACGACCGCCTTCTTGCCAGTCGGCGGCACGCTCGGGCTCTCGAGCGCCCTCTGGAGATCGGCGTGGTCCCTTATGAGCGTGGTGATCGACGAGAGTTCCTGTTCGACCTGACCTGGCTCCGATTCTTTCAGCGCCACGTCGAACAACGCGCGGGCGTACCGGACGGCGGATGCGCGACTGCTCATCGGGTCCTCAAGGAGTCGGTGCGGGTGACCGTCGCGGAGTCAAACAACGTGGTCGCCTCCAAGCGTCTCGTCGGCGTGGTGCGGGCCTGCGCGGCCGGCTGGTTGCCACCTGCGAGCTTGTACCTCAAAGGCACAAACGTCTCTTTATATCACGGAAAAGTGCCAGATTGTAAGGGCACACGCTCCTATGTCTTCGCGGTCAGGTGCTCGTACAACCGGTTCAACTCCTCTTCGCTCCCGAACGGAATCTCGATGGCGCCGCCGGGGCCTTTTCGCACGATGCGGACTTTCGCCCCGAGGGCGAAACGCATCTTCTCCTCGGCTGCGCGGGTGTGCACGTCCAGCGGCTTCGGCTCGACCGGCGCAGCCTTGGGCGCCGATGGCGAGGACAACCGCTTGACCAGCGCCTCGGTGTCGCGCACCGACAGCGCACGGGAGATCACCTCGCGCGCGGCGTGACGCTGCGCAGCCGCGTCGGGAAGCGCCAGCAGCGTGCGCGCGTGCCCCATGGTCAGCGTTCCGGCCGCGAGGTCGGCGCGCACCTCCTCGGGCAGCTTGAGCAGCCGGATGAAATTGGCGACAGAGCTGCGATCCCTGCCGACGGCCGCGGCGATTTGTTCCTGTGTCAGCGAGAACTGGTCGGCGAGACGCTGGTAGGCGACCGCTTCGTCGACGGGGTTGAGGTTCTCGCGCTGGACGTTTTCGATGAGCGCGAGCTCGAGCAACTGCTGGTCCGATCCGTCGGCGACCTCGCGCACGACCACGGGCACCTTCAACAGCCCTGCCCGCTGCGCCGCACGCCAGCGCCGTTCGCCGGCGATGATGCGGTACCCGCCGGCAACCGGACGCACGAGGATCGGCTGGATGATGCCCTTGGCCTTGATCGACTGTGCCAGCTCGTCGAGCTTCTCGTCGTCGAACTGCATGCGAGGCTGCAGCTCGTTCGGCGTCAGGCGATCGATGTCCACCTCCAGCAGACCGCCGCTGGCGACCGCGGGAGCCGCGTCGGGAATCAGTGCGCTGAGGCCCTTGCCGAGTGCCGGGCGTTTGTCCACGGGATTTCCTCGAAAAATCGCGGCGCTACGCCGCGTCGCGCGCCAGCAGCTCCTGCGCGAGCGCCACATAGGCCGCCGCGCCCCGCGATTTCGCGTCGTACAACACGCCGGGGATACCGTGACTGGGCGCTTCGCTCAGCTTGACGTTCCTCGGAATGATGGTGTTGAACACCTTCTCGCGGAAGAATTCGCGGACGTCACGCGCCACGAGCTGACCGAGGTTCGTGCGCTCATCGTACATCGTCAGGAGCACGCCCTCGATTTCGAGCACGGGGTTGAACGCCGCTCGCACGCGCCGCATCGTACCGACCAGATCGGCGAGGCCTTCGAGTGCGAAATACTCGCAGTGAAGCGGGATCAACACCGCGTCGGCGGCAACGAGAGCGTTGAGCGTCAACAGGCCGAGCGAAGGCGGACAGTCGATGAAGATGTAGTCGAACCTCGGCCGCAGCGCGTCGCTGACGCGTTTCAGCCGGCGCTCACGCTCCGGCATCGGGACCAGTTCGATGTCCGCGCCGGTCAGATTGCGATCGGTCGGGATGAGCCACATCGACGGCACCGTCGTCTCCGCGACGAACCCGGCGGCGTCGGCGTCCGACAGCAACGCTTCGTACACGGTCCCACCGGGAGCGCGGTGGCCGCGCAGCCCGATCCCACTCGTCAGATTGCCTTGCGGATCGAGGTCGATGAGCAAGACGCGGCGCCCGGCGCGGGCGATGGAGGTGGCGACGTTGATGGCAGTGGTGGTCTTGCCCACCCCGCCCTTTTGATTCGCGACCGCAACGACGCGGCAGCGTCCTGCCGAAGGCGCCTCGTTTTCTGTCATATACCTTAAATTAATCGGTGGCGCCTGTGATGAAGGCCCTGAATCTAACGCACGTCTGGCCTGCGGTCAATCGTGTGTTTGTTCCACGTGGAACACGCCGACGCCTCTCAACCGGGTGCCGTGTTCCACGTGGAACGCCGCCCGCGCTTTCCAATCACGAGCAGTTGCGACCGGTTGATTTCGTCCAGCCCGTGTGCCCCCAACACCTCCAGAGAGGGGGGAAGCAGCGGCGCTGTGTCAGCCGTGGTGCGGAAGTGAAGGATCCGCCCCCCTGGCCTGACGAATGACTGCAGAGCTGCGAAGACGCGTGGCTCTACCCTCACCGCTCTGACCGAGAGAGCATCGAACGATTCGTGGAACGAGGGTTTTGAGAGCAGAGACTCGTGCCGCGAGGTCTCGACCGTAGCCTGCAGGTGAAGCTCGCGCGCCGCCTCGCGCAGGAACACCGACTTCCTCGTCTTGACCTCGATCATGACCAGCCTCGCACCAGGTAGGGCCAGGGCCAGCGGGAACGCTGGCGATCCGCCGCCGGACCCGATGTCAATCAGGCTCTCCGCACCATTCGCGTGCGGCGCCGCCAGGAGCGGCTCGATCAGCAAGCGATCCAGGCCCTCGGGTGTCGGCTCGTCGAGGTCGATGCCGGTGAGGTTGATCTTCTTGTTCCATTTGGCCAAGAGCTGAAAATAAATCCATAGCTTCTCGGCAAGCGTCGTGGGAACGGTCAGGCCCGACTTCCTGGCGCGGCGGGTGAGCCGGTCTCTGAACTCCCTCTCCGTCATCGCCACCGTCCGCTTCAGGCCAACCTGGAGAGATAGGAGTTCAAGACAGCCACGGCCGCAGGAGTCACGCCGGGTATGCGGGAGGCCTGGCCGAGCGTCTCCGGGGCGATCTGGCTGAGCCGATGGACGACTTCTGACGACAGCCCTGGAACGCGGCCGAACGGAAACCCCCTCGGAATGCGGCGGCGCTCTGCTCGTTGCAAGCGCTCGGCGCGCGAGGCTTCCTGCTTCAGATAGCCCTCGTACTTGATGGCGGTTTCGAGGCTGACCACATCCAGGTCGCTCTCGACATCGAGTTCCAGACCCGCCTCGACAAGAGCCGACAATCGAACTTCAGGCCGACGGAGCGCCTGAAGCGCTGGCATGCGTTCACCCGGTGCGGCCTCGACGGACGCTCCCAGACGACTGAGGTTTGACGCATAGCGCGAACGCCGCTCGTCGAAACGCCTCCATCGACCGTCGTCAACCAGACCCAGAGCTCGTCCGTACGGTGTCAACCGCAAGTCGGCGTTGTCGATCCGCAGCAAGAGGCGATGCTCGGCTCGCGACGTGAACATCCGATACGGCTCGAGACACCCGCGGGTGACGAGGTCGTCCACGAGAACCCCGATGTACGACTCGTCGCGGCGCAGTTCGAACGGCGGACGCTGACGCGCGGCGAGACCCGCGTTGATACCTGCCATCAGACCCTGGGCCGCCGCTTCTTCATAGCCGGACGTCCCGTTGATCTGGCCGGCAAGGAACAGCCCGCTTATTTCCTTCGCTTCAAGCGTATGGCGAAGCTCCGTGGGCTGCACGAAGTCGTACTCGACGGCGTACCCGGGGCGGATCATGACGGCGTTGGACAGCCCAGGCAGCGCCTTGACGATCTGCTCCTGGGTTTCGGCGGGCAGAGACATGGACAGGCCGTTCACGTAGATCTCGTCCACGTTGAGCCCTTCGGGTTCGAGGAAGAGTTGATGCCGCTCGCGATCCGGAAAGCGCATCACCTTGTCTTCGAGCGACGGGCAGTAGCGCGGGCCGATTCCCTTGATCTGACCGTTGAAGAGAGGGCTGTCCGCCACGTGATCGCGGACCAGCGCATGCGACCGCTCGCTCGTATGCAGCAGCCAGCAACTGGCAGAATTCCGAAGCCGCTGCGTCGTGCCGAACGAGAGCGGCACCGGCACGTCATCGCCGCGCTCCTCCCGGAACGAGCCTCGCTCTACGCCTTCCTCGAAGTCGATACTCCGGCGATGCAACCGCGGCGGCGTTCCCGTCTTGAGCCGACCCATCGAGAGGCCGAGGCCGCAAATGGACTCCGCGAGCGCGCGTGAAGGCGGCTCACCGTGTCGTCCCGCGGGACGTTGATCGCGGCCTACGTGAATCAACCCGTTCAGAAACGTCCCGGTCGTGATCACCACCGCGCGGCACGAGAGGCGCGTGCCGTCTTCCATCTCGAGTCCCTGAACTCTACCGCGCTCCAGGACGACCCGGCCGGCCCGTGACTGGACGATCACGATATTTGGTGTAGTGACCAATTCATCGGCTACCCACAGCGAGTAGGCGCGCTTGTCGGCTTGCGCCCTTGGCGACCACACCGCGGGTCCACGGCTGCGATTGAGCAGCTTGAACTGGATACCCGTGGCATCGATGGCCCGGCCCATGAGCCCGCCCAGGGCATCGATCTCACGCACGAGATGTCCCTTGGCGGTGCCTCCAACGGCGGGATTGCAGGGCATATGCCCTGCCGTGTCCAGGGACAGCGTGACCAGGCCGACGCGGCAGCCCAGCGCCGCGGCGGCGCACGCGGCCTCGGCGCCGGCATGCCCGGCACCGACGACGACGACATCGAAGGCGGGAGCGGTCATTTCCCGATACAGAATCTCTCGAAAATATGCCGCAGAACGTCCTCGCGTGTCCGCCGTCCCACGATTTCGTCGAAGCGCTCACGCGCCTGCTGCAGGTCGGCGGTGACGAATTCTTCGGTCGCTCCGGCGAGCGCCGCGGTCCGGCCCTGTTCGAGCCACGCGCGTGCGTCCTCGAGCAAGGCCACGTGACGCATGTTCGAGATCGCGGGCAGGTCGCGCGACGGTTCCGACCCGTTCAGTACCCGCGCGATCGCCACGCGTAACGCGTCGAGTCCGATCCCCGTCAGCGCCGACACGGCGACCACCGGCGCCCCGGCGACCTCGCCACTGCGGTCCGGGGCGTCGGCCTTGTTCTTCACGATCACGCGCGGGCCCATTCTCGTCTCCTCGAGGATGCGCCGATCGTCATAGGACAGGGCCTCACTCTGGTCCAGCACCACGAGCACCAGTTCCGACGCGGCGCGCGCCTGCACGCTTCGCGCGACGCCCTCGCGCTCGATTCGATCGTTCGTGTCATGTGCGCCCGCGGTGTCCACCAGAGTCAGCGCCAGGCCCTCGATGTCGACGCGCTCTGCAACGAGGTCGCGCGTCGTCCCCGGCACGTCGGTGACGATGGCGCGATCGGCCCCGACCAGCGCGTTGAACAGGCTGGACTTCCCCACGTTGGGCCGGCCCGCGATCACGACCGTCGCGCCCTCGCGCAGCAGACGGCCGCGCGTGGCATCGGCCAGCAGTGCGTCGATCCCGGCCACGATCCCGGCGACTTCGGCGGCCACATCCGACGGCTTCACGAAGTGATAGCCCTCGTCGGGAAAGTCGAGCGACGCCTCGAGCCGCGCCAGCAGATCGAACAGGCTGGCGTCGATCGCGCCGATGCGCAAGGTGAGCGTCCCGTGGAGTTGATCTGCCGCCGCGCGCGCCTGCATGGGCGTGGCCGCCGCGATCAGATCCGCCACCGCTTCGGCCTGCAATAGATCGCGCTTGCCGTTGAGGAATGCCCGCAGCGTGAACTCGCCCGGCTCGGCGAGGCGTGCGCCTGCCCGCATCGCGGCGCGCACGATGCCTTCGAGCAGCATCGGGTTGCCGTGAGCGCTGATCTCGGTGACGTGCTCACCGGTATACGAGTGCGGAGCGTCGAAGCAGACGATCACGGCGTCGTCACGGCACTCGCCGCCCGAGGCATCGAGCACCAGCACCTGCGACAGCACGGCCAGGCGCGGCGCGCCCCGCCGTGCCACCAGTTGGTCGGTGATGTGATGAGCGCGAGGCCCGCTCAGACGAACGACGCCGAGCGCGCCGCGGCCTGGCGGCGTCGCCACGGCGACGATGGTGTCGTCGGGAGCGAACACGTCACCTCGGTTTCACCCGCACGAAGTGCGGGCCGTTGAACACTGGCCTGCGCGAGGCAGAGCCAGCTGGCTCGTTCAAAGCGAGGCCTCGCGCCCCTACTTCCGCGCGATGATCACCGTCTTCATGAAGGCGTCGCCGATGCTCTCGGAAGTGACGGTCGGATCTTCGGCGATGGCCATGTGGACGATGCGGCGTTCGTAGGGGTTGAGCGGTCCGAGTTCCTGTGCCGCGCCGGTCGTGCGCACCTTCTCGGCAACGAACGCCGCCATCTGCTTCAGTTCGGCGTCCTTGTCGCGGCGATACCCGTTGCAGTCCACCACCACGCGCGTGTCGTCGCCAAGCTGCCGGCGGAACGCCGTGGCCACGAGATGCTGCAGCGCCTGCAGGCCCTCGCCGCCGCGGCGGATCAGCATGCCTCCGTCCTCGCCCTGCAGGTTGATCCGGGTGCCGTCGGCGGACTCTTCCACCGTGGCCGTCAGCGTGACGCCCATGGCCCCGACCACACACTGGACGAAGCTTACGATCTGATCCGTCAGGCTCTCGCTCACTCGTCGACTCCGTCCGCCCGCCCGGAGGGCGGGCACTCAAACACTGTCAGCGAGGCGGAGCCTCGCTACTTGGCGCGCCGCGCCACGGCCGCCGGCGCCTTGGCCGGCACCGCCAGCGGGACGATCCAGTTGGTCAGGTACTGCTGGCCGATCGCCCAGACCTGGCTCACGAACCAATACAACACGACGCCGCTCGCGGAAAACAGCATCATGGCCGTGAACATCACCGGCATCACCATCATCACGCGCTGCTGTGCCGGATCGGCGGTCGTCGGCGTCACCTTCTGCTGCCAGAACATGGTGAGGCCCATCAGCGACGGAAGCACGAAATAGGGATCGGCCGCCGAGAGGTCGCGGAGCCATCCGGCGAACGGCGCGCCGCGAAGCTCGATCGACCCCGCCAGCAGCGAATAGAAGGCCATGAGCACCGGTAGCGTGAGCAGCATCGGCAGACAGCCGCTCGCGGGGTTGACGCCTCGCTCGCGATACAGGGCGGTGACTTCCTCCTGCATCTTCTGGCGCCCGGGGTCGGTCATCTTCAGGTGGGAGTAGCGCTCCTGAATGACCTTCATCTGCGGCTGGATGGCCTGCATTTTCCGCATCGCGACCGAGCTCTTGTGACGCAGCGGGAACATCACCAGGTTGATGATGATGGTGAGCAGGATGATCGACCAGCCGTAGTTGCCGGTGAAGCGGAACAGCCACTTGAGAGTGGACAGCAGCGGCACGACCAGCCACGCGAAGATACCGAAGTCGATGGCGCGCGTATAGTCGGGGCCGAGCGCCTGCAGTGCGTCGAACTGCTTGGGGCCGACGAAGAACCTGATTGGCTGACCGGGCGCGGCCGGCTTGAGCGTGTAGGCCAGCAGACGCCGTTGCTCCCCTTCCTTGGCGCCGGGCAACGTCAGTGGCCTGTACTCGGCGGTCCCGTTCAGGTCGCTCACGGCGAACGAGACGAAATAGTGGTCGTCGATGCCGACGAAGCGGAATGGCCCTGGTTGCGTTGGCGCTTTCGCCGCGTCATCGGGCGTGAGGCGGGAGATCTTGCCCTCGTGATGAATCAGTGCACGAGGCGGCATCACGGCGTTGCCGGTGAAGATGCTGCCGCCGCCCGCCGCGGCACCCTGATCGCCCAGCCCTGGTCCCCAGACGATGGCCGGATTCAACGGCGTCTCGCCGCGCCGCACCGTCACGGTCGCCGTCAGCGTGTATGTCGCTGGATCGAACCGGAATTCCTTGCGGGCCGAGAGTCCGTTCTCGTCCTGGAACTCGAACACCAGTGGTTCACCGCGCGACGCATCGAACGCACCCGCCTGGTCACCCGTGACCCGGTACAAAGCGGTGTTGAGGCGTGCGGTTTCCTTCGCGTCGTCCACCTGTAGCGAGAACGGACGTGGCTCGATGTCGGGCAAGCCCGACGGCACGAGATCGACCAACTGGTCGACGGTGTCGCGATAGTGCTTCAGTTGCCAGCGCACCGCGCGGGCGCCGCTGTTCGAAAAGACCACGCGTACGGTCGCTGTCTCGACCGTGATTTCGCGTGGTTGGCTGTCGCCCAGCACCGACACTGGCGCAGGTTCTGATGGCGTCGTGGCCGCAGCGGTTGGCGCCGCCGCCGCCGTGTGCGCCGATTCGGCGGCCGGCGTGGCCGCTGCGGCCGGGGCAGGCTTCGAGCCGGCGGGAGGCTTGTCCTGTGGTGGTGGCGCGAAATAGGTCTGATAGGTGTAGAGAACGACGAACGACATCAGAACTGCGATGAAGACCCTGCGTTCCATGAGTGTGAATTACCGCTGTGGGACCGGATCGAAGCCGTGGCCGCCCCACGGCCGGCAACGTCCGAGACGGCGAGCCGCGAGCCAGGCGCCGCGAACGGCACCGTGAGTGCCGATGGCCTCGGCGGCATAGTCGGCACACGTCGGCGTGAATCGGCATGCCGACGGCAGATAGGGAGAAACGATCACCTTATACGCGCGAATCGCGACGAGGAGCGCTCTGGCCACGAGGCCGGCGCTGGGTTGGCCTGGCGCGGTGTCGCGATGCGAGGGCGGCACTGTAATCGGCCTCAAGGCTGCTGAAGAGGGCATCGAGCATTTCCCGCCGCGGAACCACAACCACATCCACGCCTTCTGCAGGCTTGTGACGCCTGAACACTTCCCGGGCGAGTCGTTTGGCCCGGTTCCGGACGGTCGCGGGGCCCAACTTGCGTGTCGCGGCCACGCCCAGCCGGGCGCCACTACCACCGTTCGGCACGACGAAGACCGTCATGTATCGGGCCTGGATCCGTGAGCCGGACGAGTAGGCGCGTTCGAAATCGGCGCGGCGACGAACGTGCTCGGTTCTGGTGAAACGCTGACCCGTTGCTGCGTCCATCGTACCGCCCGTCACGCCTGCGTCCACCTTCGGGCGGACGCGCGCCGTGGAACAGCTTACCGCTCGTCAGCGACGGTGAGCCGCTTGCGTCCCCGGGCGCGCCGGCGCGCCAGCACGATGCGGCCGTTCTTCGTCGCCATACGAACGCGGAAGCCATGAGCTTTCTTCCGCCGACGCTTATTCGGTTGGTACGTGCGCTTGCCCTTCATGTCTCTCGCTGTCGCGGTTCAGGTTGTCCCGCCCGCGCAAGGCCGGAGAGCCCGCCCGGAGGCCGGCTTCTTCGGTGGATGTCGTCGTGAAACGCCGCCCCGTCTGGGCGAAACTTCAATGCTATGCGGCCCGTCTTGTGGCTGTCAACGTGGGACGCGAACCTGCTGAGTCGCCTGCGCGCAAAAAATTTAACGCGGGGATCGCTTTTGCTTCCACTGCTCGGCCGATTCCTCGTGTGCTACAGTCGCCGTTCCCTATCCCGACCTGGTGGTCAACCTATGGTCTGGATTGGGTTCCTCCCCAAGATTTCCACAACTTGTGGAAAAGATTGTGGAAAAGCACTCGGGCGCTCCGCAGCTGGACACCGGGTCAGGTTAACTGTCTCTGTGTTAAGTACTTCCAGGCTTGATCCGGGGTAAGACTGCCAGCGCGGTGCACGTATGGAAGCCAGTATCTGGGATCAAATCCTCTCCAGAATCGAAACGAAAGTTAATCGCCACAGCTTCTATACCTGGTTCAAGCCCACGTCGCTCGTGGTGGATTCCGGTGGCTCCATCAGCGTCCGTGTGCCGAACCAGCTCTTCAAGGACTGGCTGGGCAAGCACTATTCGATGGTGTTGTCCGAGGCGCTCGGCGAGGTCCATCGTTCAGACACCTCCCTGGTCTTTCTCCCGGAAGGGGTGGCCGCTCCTGAAGAGACGCGCCCCTCAGCAACTGTTGAGGTTAAGCCCCCGGAGACTCCACGCCAGGCGGCCCCCGCCGGCCGCCCCGGCAACCTGAACGAGCGCTACACGTTCGACACGTTCATCGTGGGGCCCTCGAACCAGTTCGCGCACGCGGCCTGCCGAGCCGTGGCGGAAGCGCCTTCGCGCTCCTACAATCCGCTGTTCATCTACGGCGGTGTCGGTTTGGGTAAGACGCACCTGATGCATGCGATCGGCCGCTACGTGCTGCAGCACGATCCCACTCTCAAGCTCACCTACATCTCGTCGGAACGCTTCATGAACGAGATGATCAACGCGATCCGCTACGAGCGAATCCTCGACTTCCGCGAGGTGTATCGGAGCGTCGACATCCTGCTGGTGGACGACATCCAATTCCTGGCCGGCAAAGAGAGCACGCAGACCGAGTTCTTTCACACGTTCAATGCGCTCTACGACGCCCAGAAACAGATCGTGCTCAGCAGCGACCGGCCGCCGCACGAAATTCCACAGCTCGAAGAGCGGCTGCGATCACGTTTCGAATGGGGGCTGATCGCGGACATCCAGCCGCCCGATCTCGAGACGAAAGTGGCGATTTTGAAGCGAAAAGCCGAGGCCGAGGCCGTGCCTCTCCCCGACGACGTGGCGATGTTCATCGCCGGACGCATCAAGTCGAACATCCGCGAACTGGAGGGATCGCTGATTCGCCTGATCGCCTACGCCTCGCTGACCGGACGAGACATTTCGCTCGAGCTCACGCAGGAAGTGCTGCGTGACGTCATCGACATGGATAACCGGGCGATCACGATCGAGTCGATCCAGAAATACGTCGCCGACTACTACCAGTTGAAAGTGCACGAGCTGAAGTCACGCAACAACTCGAAGTCCGTGGCACTGCCTCGTCAGGTGGCCATGTATCTGTGCAAGCACCTCACGACCGCGTCGCTACCGGAGATCGGCCGCAGCTTCGGCGGCAAGCATCACTCGACGGTGCTGCACTCGATTCGCAAAATAGCCCTGCTGCGCAAGCGTGAAGATTTCGACAGCCTGATCGCGGGTTTCGTTGAGGGAATCCGCTGAATCCACAGGCATCCACAACCGCGACCGCTCAACGCCTGTGGACGCCCGGTGCAGGCCGGAACGCCCACAGGATCCCGACAGTGGATCCGGCCGCGTTCAACATCCGGCGTGACCCTCTAAGTTATTGATTGGCAAGAAGAAACGGCCACATTCAGTGTTTTGCACAGCACCTTCTTTCTAGTATAATTTCTCTACTTCTCTAGATCTCCTTTCAGAAGAGATCAGAGGCTTCCACTCCCGGTCAACGCCAGTCGTTCACGCTCCGTTTCGAGGTCGCTGCGCGCCTTATGGAAATCGTCGTCCGGAAGAATGACCTCCTGCGCGAACTGCAACTCTTCCAAGGCATCGTCGAGCGCAAGAACACCATTCCGATTCTCGCGAACGTGCTCCTCGAAGCCAAGGGTGATGAGATTCGCATGCTCGCTACCGATCTCGAGGTGGCTCTCCGCAGCCGCTGTCAGGCGTCGGTGGGAAAGGTCGGCTCGCTGACGCTGCCGGCGAAGAAGCTCTACGAAATCGTGAAGGCGCTGCCGGAAACGGACGTCCGCATCGAGGCCGACAAGACCGGCGTGCGTGTGGCCGCCGATCGGTTCGATTCGCACATGCAGACGCTGCCTCGCGAGGACTTTCCCTCGCTGCCCGACGGCGCCGGTGGCGCCAAGGCGTCGCTGCCTCGAGCCGGGCTGCGCGAGATGGTCGGGAAGACGCACTTCGCCATCACCGGTGAGGACACCCGCTACTTCCTCAATGGGGCGAAATTCGTGCTGAAGCCGGACAGCTTGACGCTGGTGGCAACCGACGGCCATCGCCTGGCGCTGGTCGAGGCGAAACACGAATCGGGTGTCGCGCAGGAAATGGGCGTCATCCTGCCCAAGAAGACATTACTGGAGCTCGGAAAGCTCCTGGGCGAGGGTGACGGCGACATCCAGTTCGAGGCCGGCGAGAACCATCTCTTCTTCGAGGTGGGCGGCCGCATCCTCATTTCGCGGATGATCGATGGCCAGTTCCCCGCCTACGACCGCGTCATCCCCAAGGGCAACGACAAAACGATTGAATTCGATCGCGAGCGGTTGACCAGTGCGGTGAGGCGTGTTGCCCTGCTGTCGAACGAGCGGTCGCGCGCGGTGAAGATCGATGTGAGCAAGGGCAAGGTGGACGTGACGTCCAGCAGTTCCGAGTTCGGCGAAGCCAGTGAGCAGCTCACGGTGGACTACAGCGGCAACTCGATGACCATCTCGTTCAACGCGCAGTACGTGCTCGACTTCCTCAACGTCGTCGAGACCGACGTCGTGTCGCTGTCGCTGAAGGACGAGGTGAGTCAGGCGGTGATGAAGCCGGTCGGCGCCGAGGGCTACGACTACACGTACGTCATCATGCCGATGCGGATCTGAGACACCCAGGGACACGCGTGGAACAATCCGAACCGCAAGACCCCACTCGAACCGAGTTCAAGGCCGCCGGGGAGATCGCAGACTCATCTACGGCTCAGGTTAACGGCGCCGACGACTATGGCGCGGACAAGATCAAGGTCCTCGAAGGCCTCGAGGCGGTCCGCAAGCGGCCGGCGATGTACATCGGCTCGACCGGTGTGCCTGGCCTGCATCATCTGGTGTACGAGATCGTCGACAACTCGATCGACGAAGCCCTCGCCGGCCATTGCGATCAGGTCAACGTCACGATTCACATCGATAACTCGATTACGGTCGTCGACAACGGTCGTGGCATTCCGGTGGATCGTCACGAAAGCGGCAAGTCGGCGGCCGAGGTCGTGCTCACCGTGCTGCACGCCGGCGGCAAGTTCGACAACGACAGCTATAAGGTGTCGGGGGGGCTGCACGGCGTCGGTGTGTCGGTCGTCAATGCCCTGTCCGAGAGGCTCGACCTCGAAATCTGGCGCAACGGTCAGGTCTATCAACAGAGCTACGAGCGCGGAACACCACTCGCCGATCTGGAAGCCACGGGCACGACCCAGCGCCGCGGGACCAAGGTCACGTTCAGACCCGATGCGCAGATTTTCGAGACCACCGATTACAGCTTCGATACCCTCGCGCAGCGCCTGCGCGAACTGGCGTTCCTGAACGGCGGCATCCTCATCACGCTCGACGACGAGCGCGACGGCAAGAGCCACAAGTTCCAGTACGACGGCGGCATCGTCTCGTTCGTCGAGCACTTGAACAAGAACAAGGCCAACGTCAACGACAAACCGATCTTCATGAAGGGCACGAAGGACGGCATCGAAGCCGAAATTGCGCTCCAATGGAATGATGGCTACTCCGAACTGGTCTTCACGTTCGCCAACAACATCAACACACACGAGGGCGGCACGCACCTCTCCGGTTTCCGCGCCGCACTCACCAGGACGATTAACAACTACGCGGCCAAGAGCAGTCTCGCCAAGGACCTGAAGGACGCCAGCATCAGCGGCGACGACATCCGTGAAGGGCTCACCGGCGTCGTCAGCGTGAAGATTCCGCAACCGCAGTTCGAAGGGCAGACCAAGACGAAGCTCGGCAACACCGAGGTCAAGGGCATCGTCGAGGCCATCGTCAACGACAAACTGGGCCAGTATCTCGAAGAAACCCCGGCCGTCGCCAAGCGCATCATCGGCAAGGCGGTGGATGCGGCGCGCGCGCGCGAAGCGGCGCGCAAGGCCCGCGACCTGGTGCGCCGCAAAGGAGCCCTCGACGGCAGCAGCCTCCCCGGCAAGCTCGCCGACTGCCAGGAGCGCGACCCGGCGCAGAGCGAGATCTACATCGTCGAGGGTGAGTCGGCCGGCGGGTCGGCGAAGCAGGGCCGGGACCGGCGCTTCCAGGCGATCCTGCCGATCAAGGGCAAGATCCTCAACGTCGAGAAGGCCCGCTTCGACAAGATGCTGGGCAGCGACGAGATCAAGACGATGATCGCGGCCCTCGGATGCGGCATCGGCGTCGAGGATTTCGACATCGAGCGGCTGCGCTACCACCGCGTCATCATCATGACCGACGCCGATGTGGACGGGTCGCACATCCGGACGCTGCTCCTGACGTTCTTCTACCGGCAGATGCCGAAACTGATCGACGGCGGCCACGTCTACATCGCGCAGCCGCCTCTCTTCCGCGCCAAGCGCGGCCGCAGCGAGAACTACATCAAGGACGAGCGGGATCTCGAGACGTATCTGATTCACCGGGCCGTGGAGTCGCGCGTCGCCAAGTTGCCCGACGGCCACGAACTGGTCGGCGAGACGCTCGAGCGTCAACTCCAGCGGATGATCGCCTACCGCAAGCTCCTGCAGATCGTGACGCGACGCGGTAACCCGCCTGAGATCGTCACCGCGTTGCTGCAATTCGACGCCCGCGACAAGACCTTCTTCGAGCACCGCGAGAAGCTCGACATGCTGGCCGCGCGCATGACGACACCAATCCGCAGCGTCAGCGTGTCGCGCGATGACGAGCACAACACCTTTTCGCTCGACGTCGAAGATCGGTCGCACGGCTATCCCCGCCAGTTCAGTTTTGGCGTGGACTTCGTGTCTTCCGGTGAATACCGCACGCTCGCGGCCGCGTTCCGGGAGATCCAGGAGATCACCTTCCCCGTCGTGGTCCGGACGGTCGATGCAGGCGGCGCGGTGGCCGACGATGCCGCGGCCGACGACGAGACGCCGGCCGTGGACGGCGAACCGACCGCTCCCGCGCAGGCTGGGGGCCGGGCGGCCAAGAAGGAGCCCGAAACGACGCTGGCCAACCTCGACGAGTTCGTCGAGTTCTTCATTGCCGCGGGCAAGAAGGGCGTGGCCGTCAACCGTTACAAGGGGCTGGGCGAAATGAACCCAGATACCTTGTGGATGACGACGATGGACCCCGAGAACCGCACGCTGCTGCAGGTGCGGGCCGAGGACCACGCCGAGGCCGATCAGATGTTCACGACGCTGATGGGCGATCAGGTCGAGCCACGCCGCAAGTTCATCGAGGACAACGCCCTCGACGTCCGTAATCTCGACGTCTAGCGCTGCCTCTCTCCGAAACGCCACACGCCTTCATCGATGAGCACGACGCCCACCAATCGCATCCCGGTCAACATCGAAGACGAGATGAAGCGCTCGTACATGGATTACGCGATGAGCGTGATCATCGGGCGCGCCCTCCCTGACATCCGGGACGGCCTGAAGCCGGCGCACCGCCGCGTGCTCTACGGCATGAAGACGATGGGCCTCTCGTCCACGCGCGGCTACCGCAAGTGCGCGAAGATCGTCGGCGAGGTGATGGGCAACTTCCATCCCCACGGCGACGCGTCGATCTACGACACGCTCGTCCGCATGGCGCAGGACTTCAACATGCGCTATGTGCTCACCGACGGC
>Ga0070675_100001217_pt1 | contig 18706 bp, 11 predicted proteins | sample KBSM43metaG_FD_65343 | JGI IMG/M metagenome (GOLD analysis project Ga0070675, IMG submission 65343) | Miscanthus rhizosphere microbial communities from Kellogg Biological Station, Michigan, USA - KBS M4-3 metaG | ecosystem: Host-associated > Plants > Roots > Rhizosphere > Soil ... | reverse complement strand
ATAAGAGGATGGTGCGGCGGCTCGATGGTCTACTCCGACGGGACTCCAGTGATATGGCACATCACGTTGATGATGGTGCCGCTCGGATCGGCCACAAAGAATCTTCGGACGCCCCACGGTTCGTTCGTGAGTGGGTACAGGATCTTGAGCCCGCGCGAGAGCGCCCGCGAATGGACGTCGTCAACATCCGAAACTTCTACACTAATCTGCGGAAGAATCGCGGACGAATCATCACTCATCAGAGTGACTTGAGCAGTTGAATTACTGGGCGACACCAAGGTCACGATTGAGCCCATGTCCATTGCGACCTCTAAGCCCAAGACATCAACGTAGAACTGTCGGCTGGCGTCGAGGTGCTTTGACTGGACGTCCGGGACGATTCTTCTGATGCTCATCTGGGCGATTCCATTTTTCGAGAACGCCACAAGGCTTCGATGGTTGCGAGCTTCGGGTGACCCGACATTCTACGCTACGTTCTCCGCACGACCGCGGCCACCCACCGCAGCATCATCTGCCCACATCGCATTCAGTGATGTTGTCTATGCGACGTTTGCGAACTCTGCGTTGGCTTTTTATTCGGTAACCCGAGATGAATTCGCCATCGCCACCAAGAGCAATTAGCCCATCCCTCCACGGAAAAACGCGAAGTTCGCTGCGGTCGCAAAGTTTAGATGCATAACATTTAGCTCTGTTGTCCCTTGCGAACTTTGCGAACTTGGCGTTTATCTTTTTATTCGGTAACCTGGGATGAATTCGCCATGGCCACAGCCACCAAATAGCATCCCGCGACCAGCAGCAACAGAAATCGATAGCCGGCGACCAGCGAGAGATATTCGCCAATCCCGCCGATCATCGCGCCAAACAGGTTCGCGCCGAAATCGGCAGCGGTTTCCGGCGACCGCTTGAAACTCGCACTGAACAGCAGGCCGGCGCACAGCACCGGACTGAACACCAGCATGCCGTAGAAAGTCGATTCCAGCAGCCTGCTGTCAAACGCGATCGTACCAATGGGCAGCGCATAGTTGGCAGCCAGCAGCGCCACCAGCGCGATGGCAATCGGCCAACGGCGTTGCAACTGAACGCGTGCGACGAGCACGGTGCTGAACAACGCCATCGTCAGGACCGACACGATCGCCAGTGATGCCGATGACCAGGTCGAGCCCCACAGCAACGCAAACTGCACGATCGACTTGGTCTCGAGCAGCATGAAGCCGGCGCCGAGCAGGAAAAAATGCGCTGACCGCCGCAGTCCGTCTGCACCGGGCGTTGCGAATCCAATCAAGCGGCGCGACCTGGCCGTCACCAGGCCGACGGCGAACGACGAGATCACCAGCACCACGGCGAGCGCCGCCAGGTAGTGCCGTGGGAATTGGCGATCCCGCATGTAGAGGAATGGCCAGTCGTCGGTCGCCGGAGCGACGGACCGATCGCGCTGCAGCACGCGCGCCGGGCTGGGATCCCTCGCCTGGCCGTAGGCGAACACCAGTTCCGGCAGCGGCGGCGGCTGCTTCAGCTCCGCCAATCGTGGCCCGGCCAACATCACCGCCAGGTACGCCCGCTGCTGATGGACGTGGCCGAGCGGTTCCTGACCGAACGCATCGGCCACGCTGTTGGCCAGGCGATCAACCAGCCACTTTTCGCGGAAATAGTTGTAAAGCGCCATCACGCCGCGCGGCTTCAGGTGCTCTCGCACCGCGCGAAACGACTCCTCCGTGAACATGTAGCTCTCGAGCCGCACGCTCGAGAAGCTCGATTGCACGGTCAAAGAATCGATCAAGGCGAAGACGATCAGGTCGTAACGCCTGGGGCTGGTCGACAGGAAATGCCGCGCGTCATCCGTGATCGCCGTAACGCGAGGATCGTCGTACGGATGATCGGGATGATGCTCTTTGCCGAGCCGCACGATGATCGGATCGATCTCAACCGCGTCCACGTGTTTCGCGCCGTGACGAAGCGCCGCGGCGACATCGGTTCCGGTACCGGCTCCGAGAATCAACACATCGTCGAAGCGGTCGCCGAACACGGTGTAGGGCCACTGGTAAAAGTATTCTTTCTGATCGATGTGGGCCATCGACTGGTGAAAAATGTTATTCACCTCGACGATGGTGTCGTTGCGATCCTGGGAGACGTTGATCTTGTAATACGGGGACCAGAGGCTGTCGCGACCCATACGATGAACGACGACCAGCGATGCGGCCAGCAGCACGAGCGCGACAATCGCCTGGAAACGCGGACGCTGCGCTGCAGCATCGCGTAGGTCTGACATCAGGTAGAAGGGCAACACGGCGGCAAATGCGACGCCGAACCACGCGACCGGTGGCGTTTGCAGCCACGACAGCAGCGCGAAGGCCGCGACACCGGCGAGGCTGCCGAGCAAGTTGATCGTGTAGGCCTGCAGTGGCGGCCGCGCCGCCAGCTCGCGGCCCATTTGCTGGGCGATCGTTACGAATAACGCGGCAACCATCACGAAGAGCAGCGGCAGGAGACGTGTGCTCTCCACCGTAACCACCGGTGCGGTCGTGCCGCTCGTGAAGTAGATGCTGGTGGTCGATGGCACGGCGATTTCGAGCCGCAGCCGATCGACCGCGACAATCAGCAGCAGCATCGCCGGCGGAAACCAGGCCAGCAGGTTGCGCCGCCGATTCGCCAGCAGGCAGCCGAGTCCGCCGCCGAGAAACGTGGCGAGCAGGATGAAGTTCGAAAAATAGGCGAGCAGCCGGACGTAGGCCGGCATCCAGCGAATCAGGGCGATCTCGAGAAAGAGAACGAGAAACGACGATAAGAACAGCATCAAAAGCGTAACCGCTGAGGCCGCAGAGAACGCAGAGCCACTACTTACTCGGCGCCCTCTGCGACCTCTGCGGTTTCGTTTTTGACGATCAGTATTTCACTCCCAGTTTTTCAAGGGCTGGCGCGGGGCAGCCGTTCCATTCATCGATGAATACATTGCCCTGATACTGCAGATCCTCGATGCCCATCTTCGTCGTCCAGAAGCCGCTCGCCGTCAAATCGCGGAAGCTGTTGAAAAACGTGATGTGCTGGCGTAGTCCTGGATCGCGATTGGAGGTGTAGGCGATCTCGTCGAGAATGGCGCGGCGCTGGACGTCGGTCAACGCGGTGAAGCGCTTGTCGTAGCGCGACTCGCACAGCCGATCGATCAGCGCCAGGCCGCCGCGCATCGCCGTTTGACGCTGCGGCTGGTCGGTCATCATGAAGTCCATGAACTCAGGGACGCCCGCATCGCTTGCGCTGCCCGACCGCTCGTCCTTCGGGATGATCAGATCGACCAGCAGACCCACTGTGGCGTATTCGTGCGCCGTGAAAAACTTCGGCTTGAACACCGTTCCGGTTTTTGCGGCAGTGGTCCGCGCTTGCTGGGCGTCGTGATGCGCCTGTTCGGCTTCGGCAGGCGTCCACGCCATCGCGGCGGCAACCGGTGCGGCGGCGGCGAGCTGCAGAGCGGCACGACGGGTGATTCGCTTCATTAGAGTGTCCCTTGATTGCGCTGGCGCGCGATGTATTCGGACGTCCGCATCGCCAGAGCGAGAATCGTCCACGTGCAGTTCTTGTGCGCGTTCGACACGAACGGGCCACCGTCGGCGACGAACAGATTCCGGCAATCGTGGGCCTGGCAGTTCGCGTTCAGGACGGAGCGGTTGGGATCGCTGCCCATCCGCGTCGTGCCCACTTCGTGAATGATCCGGCCGACCGGCAACAGCCCGTACTGGGCCGCGCGCGTCGGCATCGCCGACAGCGGCGTTCCGCCCATTTCGTGAATCAGCTCGCGGAAAGTGTCCTGCATGTGCTTCGCCTGCAAGACCTCGTGATCGCTGAATGCTGCATGGAACCGCAACACCGGAATGCCGTAGGTGTCGACGACGCCCGGATCGATTTCGCAATAGGTTTTTTCGTTGGGGATCATCTCGCCGCGGCCGGAGAAGTACACCGTCGACCCGTAGTAGCGGCGATAGTCGTCTTTGAGCGATTGGCCGTAGCCGCCGACGCCGTTGAACCGCTGGATGTTGCCGAGAATGCCGTAGCCCGGAGCGCCGCGGCGGCCGCCGCCGAGCTCCACGTGGTAGCCGCGTGGAAAATCGAGCTTCTTGTTGTCGAGCCACCACGGGAAGTAGAGGTGCATGCCGCCGACGCCGTCTTCGTTGTGTGCAACACCGTTGGCCAACTGGGGGATGAAGCCGGTAACCGTCAGGCCGGTCGAATCGGTCAGATATTTTCCGACCACCCCGCTGGAGTTGGCGAGTCCGTCCGGATGGCGTGCCGACTTCGAATTCAGCAGCAATCGCGCCGACTCGCACGCGCTCGCCGCCAGCACGACGATGCGGGCGCGGATCGCGTTGTCGCGGCGGTCGCGGGTGTTGACGTAAACGACGCCGGTTGCGAGGCCGCTGTCGTCAACCGTCACCTCCCGCGCCATGGCGTTGGTGATCAGGCGCAACCGTCCGGTCTTCAAGGCCGGCGCGAGCAGAACTGACGGCGACGAGAAATTCGAATGCGTCGCGCAGCCGCGGCCGCACTGGCCGCAGTAGTGGCAGGCGGCGCGACCGTTCAGCGGCTTGGTCAGGATCGACAGCCGTGACGGAATGCAGGTGATGCCGAGTTTGTCCGCCGCCTGTTTGATCATCAATTCGTAGCAGCGCGGTTTTGGCGGCGGTAAGAACACGCCGTCGGGCTCGTTGCGGATCCCTTCCATCGATCCGAAGATCCCGACCAGGCGATCGAGCTGGTCGTAGTACGGCTTGATGTCGTCGTAGCCGATCGGCCAGTCCTCGCCGACGCCATCGAGCGTTTTGCCCCTGAAATCGTCGGGCCCCATGCGCAATGAAATGCGGCCCCAGTGATTGGTGCGGCCGCCGACCATCCGCGCGCGGAACCAATCGAACGTCTCGCCCGGCGCCTGGGTGTACGGTTCACCTTTCAGATCCCAGCCGCCAATGCAGCCGTCGAACTCGCCGAACGGGCGATCGGGCGTGGCCGCGCCGCGGCGCGGCGAGTCGTAGGCCCACGCCGACATCTTCGAGTCCTTCTCGACATTCCACGGCACACCGGCCTCGAGCATCACGACGTCGGCGCCCGCATCGCACAGCACCTTGGCAGCCATGCCGCCGCCGGCGCCCGAGCCGACAATGCAGACGTCGTAGGTTTTCGGCTGACGGATGATTTGCATAGCGACACAAGACTACGCCAAGTGAGCGGGATTTTGGAGTATGGTGTGGCGCATGGCCGCTCGGGATAAACGCAAAGTTCGCAAAGTTCGCGAAGGAACACATCTACTTGCATTTTTCTTTGCGACCATCGCGACCTTTGCGTTGAGTCTCGCTGCCGTCCAGCAGCCGGCGGGACCGACTCGCCCGACGTCGCGAACCGTCGATTGGCGTTCCTACGCGGGCGACTTGAAGAACCACCACTATTCACCGCTCGATCAGATCAACGCCACCAACTTCAACGATCTCGAAGTCGCCTGGCGGTTCAAGACCGATGTTCTTGGACCGCGACCTGAATTCAAGCTCGAAGGCACGCCGCTGGCGGTCAACGGCATCCTCTACACGACCGCTGGAACCCGACGTGCCGTCGTCGCCTTGGACGGAACGACCGGCGAATTGCTGTGGATGCACGCCGAGCGGGAAGGTGCGCGAGCCGCGGCATCGCCGCGCCAGCTATCCGGGCGCGGCGTGGCGTATTGGACGGACGGCGCGAACGATCAACGGATCCTCTATGTCACGACCGGATTTCGGCTCGTCGCGCTCGATGCGAAAACCGGGCAGCGCATCGCTTCGTTCGGCAAGGACGGCATAGTCGATCTGAAGGAAGGTGCGGTGTTCGGCATCGATCAACCGATTGATCCGGAGAAAGGCGAAATCGGGCTGCATGCGACGCCTGCGGTCACCCGCGACGGCGTGGTGATGATCGGCTCGTCGTTCCTCGAAGGCGGGACTCCCAGGACGCACAACAACACCAAAGGATTCGTTCGCGCCTATGACGTCAAGACCGGTAAGCGGCTCTGGCAGTTCAACACCATCCCGCGGGCGGGCGAGGTTGGGGCGGACACGTGGGAAAAAGATTCCTGGGCGACCACCGGCAACACCGGAGTGTGGAATCAGATTGCGGTTGACGAGGATCTTGGGCTCGCCTATCTGCCGGTCGAAACACCCAGCTCTGATTTCTACGGCGGCCTGCGGCCCGGCAACAACCTGTTCGCCGAAAGCGTCGTCGCCGTTGACTATCACACCGGCATTCGCAAGTGGCACTTTCAACTCGTGCATCATCCGATCTGGAACATGGACATCGCCGCGGCGCCGATCCTGATCGACATCACCGTTGACGGACGGCCGATCAAGGCAGTTGCGGCAATGGGCAAGCAGGCGATGATGTACGTGCTCGATCGCGTGACTGGCACGCCAGTCTGGCCGATCGTCGAACGCCCGGTTCCTCAGTCCGACGTGCCCGGAGAAAAGACGTCGCCGACGCAGCCGTTTCCGACCAAGCCGCCGCCCTACGATCACCAGGGTGTGACGATCGACAACGTCATCGACTTCACGCCCGAGCTGAAAGCAGAAGCAATCGCGATCTCGAAGCGCTACAAGTTTGGTCCAATCTTCACGCCGCCGCCGGTCAGCCGCCGCGAGGGACCGATTGCCGGTTTCCGGTCGTCGGGCGGCACGAACTGGCCGGGCGGTTCGTTCGATCCGGAAACGCACATCGCCTACATTCCGTCGTTCACGGCGATGCCAGTGCTCGGGTTGATGCCGCCGCCGAGCAAGGAGTTCTCGGACATCCCATACGTGTCGGGCAACGCACTCACCGGCGTGCGTTATATCGCGGGCCCCGGCGAAAATGTCGGCGCCGATGCCCCTGCAACACTGAACACGCGGGGTACCGCCGAGTCGAGCACGAACGACACCGCGACAAACTCGAATGCCACGCCGCAGGGACTGCCACTGCTGAAACCACCCTACGGCCGGATCACCGCGATCAATCTGGACCGCGGCGAGTTTGTCTGGCAGGTGGCGCACGGCGAAACTCCCGATAGCGTCCGCAATCACCCGGCATTGAAGGGGCTCAACGTCCCTCGCACCGGCCAATCGGGTGCGGTCGGCGCGCTGGTCACGAGGACGCTGGTGATCGCCGGCGACCCGCTGTCGACTACTGGTGCCAATCGTCCGCGCGGGGCGATGCTGCGCGCTTACGACAAGAACACGGGGCAGGAGGTCGGCACGGTTTTCATGCCGGCGCCACAGTCGGGAACGCCGATGACTTACCAGGTGGAAGGGCGTCAGTACATCGTGGTGGCGATCAGCGGCGGGGTTTACAGCGGTGAGTATTTCGCGTTCGCTATTGCACAAAGGAAGTAAGGACATGATGCGTAGATTCGTTGTTGTTGTGGCGTTAGCGGCGTCGCCGTTTGCGGCGGTGATTGCGCAGCAAGACCCGCAGCCGACCTGCAAGATGTGTCCGGCCACCTACATTCAGAACGATGAAATTCAGGCCTACGCGAAGAAGGCGATCGCCGAGAAGCTGACCGATCAGCAGGTGCGCGATGTGGAATTAGGCAGGGCGCACGTCGGTGTCGGCGTGGTATATCGCCCGAAGCTCGATGCGCCGGCGCCCGCATCGGTAGCCGAGCATGACTTCGTCAGCGAGGTCTATCACATCATCGACGGCTCGGCGACGCTGGTCACCAGCCCCGATCTGGTGAACAAAAAACGGCGGCCTGCCGATCTTGAAACCGTGCGTCTGTTCAATGGCCCAGGCAACAACGCTGAGTCGGTCCGCAATCCGGTCACACATCAGCTGAAAGCCGGTGACGTCATCGTTATTCCAGCCGGCACCGGTCACTGGTTCACGAAGATCGACGACCACATCACGTATCTGATGGTGCGGATCGATCCCGACAAGGTGACGCCGCTCAAGGATGAAGCGGCGTCGAAGGAATATCTCAGCAAGCCGCACAGCGGACGCGGAGGGCAGTAATGCGACGCAACATCCTGATCGGTTCGACGCTCGCCGCCACGATCGCCGCGCTCGGTGCCGGATCAGTCGTCTTGGCGAAACGGGCAGCGCTCCAGGCGGCCGGCGTGACGGCGCCGCGGTTCGAAGTGGATCCGCTCTGGCCCAAACCGCTGCCCGACAAGTACATTCTCGGGCAGACCATCGGCGTGTCGGTGGACGAAAAGGATCATGTGTGGATCATTCATCGCGCCGGCTCACTCGAGCCGGGCGAGGTCCACGCCACCACCACCCCGCCAACGGCCCAATGCTGCCGGCCGGCGCCGCCGATTCTGGAATTCGACAGCGAAGGCAACCTGGTCGGGCGGTGGGGTGGTCCCGGCAGCGGTTACGACTGGCCAGACTCGAACCACGGGATCACGATCGACTACAAGGGCAACGTCTGGATTGGGGGCAACGGACGTGGCGCCGCGCCTAGCGCCGCGCGTGGCACAGCCGCAGCAGGCCAGAACCGCCAGCAGGACGAAAGCCAGACCGGCGGCACCCAGTCGTTCAACGACAACATGGTGCTGAAGTTCACCCGCGACGGCAAATTCCTGATGCAGATCGGCAAACCGAAGTCGAGCAAGGGAAGCAACGACGTCGCGAACCTTCGCCTTCCGGCCAAGACGTTCGTCGACAAGGAAACCAACGAACTGTACGTGGCCGATGGCTACGGCAATCATCGCGTCGTCGTGTTCGACGCAGAAACCGGCAAATACAAACGCCACTGGGGCGCCTATGGCAACAAGCCGGACGATGTCGATCTCGGGCGGTACGATCCGAAGGCGGCACCGGCGCAACAATTCCGCAATCCCGTGCACTGCGCGGACCTCTCGGTCGATCGGCTGCTCTACGTCTGCGATCGCGTAAACGATCGAATCCAGGTCTTCAAGCCGGATGGCACGTACGTCAAGGAAGGATTCATCAACCGCGAAACGCTCGGTTCGGGATCAGTCTGGGACGTGGCGTTTTCGAAGGATCCGAAGCAGACCTATCTGTACCTGGCGGACGGCGAAAACGACAAGGTTCACGTGTTGCTGCGCGACACGCTGGAAGTGCTGACCAGTTTCGGCGAGGGCGGCCGGCAGCCCGGCGAGTTCTACGGCGTGCATTCGATTGCAGTCGATTCGAAAGGGAACATCTACACGACCGAAACCTATCGCGGCCAGCGCGTCCAGAAGTTCGTGTTCAAGGGCCTGGCGCCGGTGACGAAAAAGGATCAGGGCGTGGTGTGGCCTCCGCGGAAACCTTAAAAGTCTGAAGTCTGAAGTGTGAAGTCTGCGGACTTCAGACTTCTTACTTCAGACTTAGCGTTTTTGGAGGCGCAGTACTCGATCTCACGATCAGCGTATGCGGCAGCGTCACGGATTCGGGCGTTGCGAGGTTGCCGTTGAGGATTTCCAGGAGTAGGCGCACCGTACCCGCGCCGATCGCGCGCATCGGTTGCGCGATCGTCGTCAGCGGCGGATCCATGTAGGTTGAAAAGCGGATGTCGTCGAAGCCGACGATCGACAACTGCTCGGGTAGGCGCAGGCCGCGACGCCGCGCCGACTGAATCACGCCCATCGCCATTTCGTCGTTGAAGCAGAAGATCGCCGTCGGCCGCTCGCGGCGTCCCAGTAACCGCTCGCCTTCGGACGCGCCCGATTCGATGGAAAAATCGCCGTTGACGACCACCAGGTCGCGTTCGGCGCGGGCCTGACGGGCCCGCGACATTGCGCCGCGCAGGCGATCGCGGCTCAGCGGGCTGACCAGCGGACCGGTAATGATCCCGATGCGGCGATGGCCGAGGCGGAAGAGATGATCCATCGCCTCGGATGCGGCCTTGGCGTTGTCGATGTGCACGCTCGGCACGCCGAGGCGCGGGTTGAACTCGCAGCCATTGACGACCGGCGCGCATCGCGGCGCCATAGCCTTGACCAACGTGGCGGCCTCTTTCGGCAGGCGATGGCCGAGAAAAATCAGGCCGTCGGCTTCTTTCCGCCGCAGCATTGCGGCGTAGCCGTCTTCGCGTTTGTCATCGTGCTGGGTGTCGCCCAACAGCACCGCGTAGCCTTCGCGCTGAGCGGCGTCTTCAATTCCTTGGAGAATGAGCGAAAAAAATGGATTCGAGATATCCGGGACCGTGACCAGCAGCTTGCCGGTGCGCAGCGTCCGGAGGTTCTTGGCCGCGGCGTTGGGTGTATAGCCCAGGATTTCGACGGCGTCGAGCACACGGCGGCGCGTGGCAGGGGAGACCACGTCGGGCTGACTGAGCACGCGCGATACCGTCGCGGTGGAGACGCCGGCCCGGCGGGCCACCTCGTAGATGGTGGGCACGGGGGTTTCATGATACTGGAAAAATTTTTGTCTTGACTCCGGGACGCGTCGACCCTACCTTTGGCGCCATGTAACCGATTGCATTCAGGTAAAACGTCGGATTCACAGCAAAGTTCTTGGCTCGTGTCGGCCGGCAGCGGTCTCTTGATCAGACTGATGCTGGCGCCGGTTTGCCGGAGGGAGGGACATGGTGCGTAAGGTGCTCGCTGTCGGCGGCGGTGTGATCGCTTTGTGTTTACTGGGCACGTCCCTGGCGCTCGCGCAGATTACAACGGGGACTGTCACGGGCACGGTCAAAGATCCAACCGGTCTGTCCATTCCCGGCGCTACCGTCGTGCTCATCAGCGAGACACGCGGAACCAAGTCGGCGCCTGCCGTCACCAATGAAACCGGCGACTACGTGTTCCCCAACGTGCTCGCGGACTCCTACACCGTTGAAGTCACGCTCGAAGCGTTCAAGACGGTGCGTCGCAACAACGTCGCGGTCAGCGGCGGCGATCGCGTCGGCATCGGCACGCTCACGCTGGAGCCTGGCGCGATTGCGGAAACGGTGACCGTCACCGCGCAATCACCGCTGGTGCAGACGAAAAGCGGCGAGCGCTCGTACGCGGTCACCGCCGCGCAAATCGAAAATCTGCCGGTCGCGCGCAACAACTTCACCAGCATGACGGCGTTCACCCCCGGCGTCGTGCAGGTCGGCGCGTCGGCGGGCGGCACGCGGCTCGGCGGCGCCGGACAGAACAACATCATGATGGACGGCATCTCGGCGATGGACACCGGCAACAACGGCCAGATGCTGAACATGAACGTCGATGCCATCGACGAAGTGAAGATCCTCACGCAAGGCTATCAGGCCGAGTACGGCCGCTCGAGCGGACTGCAGATCACGGCGGTCACCAAGAGCGGCACCAACAAGTTCAGGGGATCTGCGTACGATATCCAGACCAACTCGGACTGGGATGCAAACAGCTGGGTGAACAGCAAGAACGGCGACCCGAAGGTGAAGCAGTCGACCAAGACGCTCGGCTATACGATTGGCGGTCCGGTCGGACGTCCGGGCGGCCAGAACAAACTGTTCTTCTTCTACTCGCACGAATATCGTCCGGTCACCACTCCGATCAATGGCGGCAATCCGATCCGCATCCGGGTGCCGACCTTGCTCGAGCGCGCGGGCGATTTTTCGCAGACGCGAGACAACAACGGCGCGCTGTTCAATCTGATCAAGGATCCGAACTCGACGCAGCCCTGCACCGCGGCCAACACCGCGGGTTGCTTCGCGGCGGGCGGCGTCCTCGGCAAGATTCCGACTGACCGGCTGTACTCCACGGGGCTCGCGCTGTTGAGCCGATACCCGACGCCGAATGTCAACCAGGGTTCGGGCCAGAACTATAACTACGAGACGCCGGCGCCGACCGTCGATAACCTGACGCAGCAGCCGTCGATTCGCGTCGACTACAACCTCTCGTCGAATCTCCGCCTGACCGGCAAATACTCCGGCCAGCGCGCCCGGCGGCTGGTCACGCCGGGGACGGTCCAGGGCTTCAACGACGTTCTCAATCCGTACCCCTACATCACGAATTACGGCGTGACCGTGAACTACACGCTGAACAACTCGACCTATCTCGAAGGGACGTACGGCTTCATCCGGAACCAATTGGCCGGCGGCGCGTCGATCGGGGCGACCGGCACCGGCGGCATTCTCACCACCGATTCGTCGAACCGGCTGACCAGCCTGCCCGGTTTCCCGCTGCTGTATCCGAACGCCGGTGTCGTCGATCCGCGTTCGTACGCGTACGGCGTCATGCAGGACTTGAATCCGGTGTGGTGGGACGGCACGAAGATCAACCTGCCGCCGGCATTCGGGTGGGGCAGCCGCATTCAGGGGACCGCGGGTGTCGGCGCGCTGCCCGGCCCGCCGAATCAGGTCTATCCCGGTTTCCTCAACATCAACCGCACGCAGGACGTCGCGATCAGCCTGACGAAGGTGTCGGGCGGCCACACGTTGAAAGCCGGCTTCTACAACAACCACAGCTTCAAGGCGCAGAACACCGGCGCCGGCGGCGTGGCGAACCTCGGCTTCCAGGGCTATGTCAACTTCGCCAACGACACGAACAACGCGCTCGATACCGGCTTCGGCTTCGCGAACGCCGCCGTCGGCGTGTTCACGCAGTACTTGCAGCAGTCGAAGTTGATCGAAGGCAGCATGCTCTACAACAACACCGAGTTCTACGTGCAGGATAACTGGAAAGCGTCCGACCGGATGACGCTCGACTACGGCATCCGGTTCACGCGCCAGCAGCCGCAGTACGACCAGTTCCAGCAGATGTCGAACTTCTTTCCGGATCAATGGTCGCTCAACAGCGCTCCGCTGTTGTACGTCTCGGGCTGCAACAACGGTGCGACCGTCTGCACCGGAAACGCTCGCAACGCGGTCGATCCCCGCACCGGTCAGATCCTGACGGCGCCGGGCGCAGCGAACACGGCGGCCGCGATCGGCACCGTCATTCCGGGCACCGGGAATCCCACCAACGGCGTGAAGCAGGCCGGTGACGGGATCGCCGACACGTCGTACACCTGGCCGAAGCTGGCCGTGGCGCCGCGGTTCGGAATGGCCTACGACCTGACCGGCACCCAGAGGGTCGTGCTGCGCGCCGGCGGCGGGCTGTTCTTCGATCGTCCGGATGGCAACACCGTCTTTTCGATCCCGGGCAATCCGCCGATTTCGACGTCACAGGATCTGCGTAACGGACAGCTCCAGACGCTCGGCAGCGGGCTCAGCACCGCGGGCGTGCCGGCGTTGATCGACTTCCAGTACGACGCGAAACTGCCCTCGTCGTGGCAGTGGCAGGGCGGCGTCCAGTTCGCACTCCCGTGGAGCGCAGCGCTCGACGTGGCGTATGTCGGCAATCACGGCTTCAACCGGCTGCGCGCGTTCCAGGGCGGGGCGAACGGCGCGGTCGATCTGAACGCCGTGGACATCGGCGCGGCCTATCAGGCCAATAACCAGGATCCGACGCTCGGGCCGAGCGCGGTGCCTGGTGCCTCGGCTTACACCACCAACCTGCTGCGCGCATTCCGCGGCTACGCCGCCATCAACGAGCAGCAGACGCGGTTCTGGGACGAGTATCACGGCCTGCAGTTCTCGATTAACCGGCGAATGCGAAATGGCCTCGCGTTCGGCACGAACTACAACCTCGGGCTTTCGCTGAAAGGAAATACCGGTCTCCAGCTGCGGCTTCAGCATGCGGCAGATGGAACGATCTCTGTCCGCTCCGACCAGGCACAGTACGAGGCGCTCAATGAGAACCTGGCCTTGCAGCGCCACGTCATCAAGGCCTTCGCGGTGTGGAACATTCCGGACGTCCCGTCGAGCTGGGGATCGGTCTCCAAGGCCATCCTCAACGACTGGCAGCTGTCAGGCGTGCTGACCGCCGGCTCCGCATTCCAGCCGGGAGCGCTCCAGGCAAACGGCGCGACGCAGGCCAACGCGGCGGGCGACGCCAACGGCCGCTACGACATCACCTACACGTACCAGAACAACGGCGCAGCTGTGAACCTGACCGGCTCGCCCGACTATAACGGACGCATCGTGTACGTCGGCGATCCGGGGTCGGGCTGCTCGGACAATCAGTACAAGCAGTTCAACACGGCGGCGGTGACCGGTCCGCAGTACGGAAGCGTCGGCCTGGAATCGGGCCGGTTCCTCCTGGGCGGTTGCCCCGACCACACCGTGGACCTCGCAATCGCGCGGAACGTCCGTTTCGGCGGGAACCGGAACCTCCAGTTCCGCCTCGACATCTTCAACGCGTTCAACACCGTGATCTACAACGCCCGCGAACGGAACGTGATCTATCGCAGCCCGACGGATCTGACCGTCGTCAACTCGCAGTATCTGCCGGACGGAAGGCTTGATCCGGCGAGACTGACACCGAGGACGGCAGGCTTCGGGGGTGCGACCGGCGCACAACCGCTGCGCAACATGCAGTTGCAGCTGCGATTCGGATTCTGAGATAGAGAGATGGTCAAAGCAGAAACCGCGGAGAACGCTGAGTGCGCAGAGAGAGAAATCTAGACTCTGCGATCTCGGCGGCCTCTGCGGTTTCTTCTTCTTGCCAGCTTTTCTCAAACGTCGCACAGCGTTTTCGCTCGGCGGATCAGCGCTGCGCCGAACTCGTTGACGATCGCTGCGGCTGGAACAACTGCGGTGCGAACACCGAGAGATAGTCCCGCCAGTTCAGCCAGGTGTGAGCGCCTTCGCTCTCGATGAACACCGGCTTGAACCCGTGCTTCTTCAACAGCTCCACGGTATTTCGCGTCGTCGCGATCAGGCCGTCGTCCTTGCCAGTGCTGAACCAAAGCAGGTTGAGTCCGCGTTTGGCGGCCGCGTTGTCGAGGGCGGCGAGATTCTGCTTTTCCCACGCTTCGCCGAACGGCACGTTCTCGGCGGCCGGTGTGCCACGAGCGCCGCTGATGATGCCGGAGCTGAAGACCCCGACGTAGGAAAACTTCTCGAGGCGAGGGATCGCGATGTTCAGCGTCTGATTGCCTCCCATCGAGAGGCCGGCAATGGCGCGGTTCTGCCGATCCGTCAGCACACGGTAGTTTTTCTCGACGTACGGCATCAGATCGGTTTGAAAGTCGTTGATGAACGGATCGGGTCCCGATCCGATTCCCGGCATGCCTTGCACGGCCGCGGCCGGGACCTGTCCGCCGAGTGCCGCGCCGGCGCCGTTCACGTGGCCCGCGGGCATCGCCACGATCATCGGCTTCGCCTTGTTCGCGGCGATCAGATTGTCGAGGATGAATCCGGCGCGCCCGACCGAGGTCCACGAATCGTCCACGTCCCCGGCGCCGTGCAGGAGGTAGAGCACGGGATAGCGGTCGCGGCTGGTTTCGTATCCCGGCGGCGTGTAGACGTGCATTCGGCGGATGCCGCCGAGCGCGGTGGAGAAGTAATGAACGGACGCGACCGCTCCGTGCGGGACGTTTTTCGTATCGAACACGTCCGAGCCCGGTACGACCGCGAGGCTATAGACCGTCGTGTTCGTCTGGCTGGTCATCGGGTTTCGCGAGTCGACCGTCGTCACGCCGTTCACCACGAAGACGTAGCGATAGGCGCCCGCAGGCACCGGCCCGAACGTTCCCTCCCACACACCCTCGGCGTTTTTCGTCAGCTGCGGCGGCGCGACGCCGCGACCGCCGACCCCCGGAATATCACCGGGGCTCCGCAGCTCCACCTTCTGTGCGTCGGGCGCGAGTACTCGGAACGTGACGCGGCGATCGGAAAGCACTTCCGGCGAATTGACGACCGGACCCTGTGGGGCTTGTTGGGCCCCTCTGCCTGGCGCGGCCGGCGCCTGAATGATCGGAGCGGCCGCCGACAGCGTAGCGTCGCGAGCAGTCAGTCCGGGCGCGAACCCCGATCCGATCACCAAGCCCGCTACGGGCAGCACTCTCAGCAGCGCGCGATGCAGTGCCATACGCACCTCCCTGTAACAATGTCACGATGTCACCAATGGTCACGGCTGGGCCGTCGGCCCGTGGCACGCGATTGTAATCGGTTTCATTGGACATTTTGCTATAATCACGCGAGCTTCGACGGTGCGCTGCTTACGGCTGTGCTCGGCGGCGACGGGTCTCTTGATGGCTGGCGCCTGCGCCGGCCATGGCACTGTTTCTCCGTTCCGCGATGCGTCAGCACCGCTGGTCAAATCCGTCGCGATCGTCGAGACCTCGCCGCCTGCTGCACAGGTGCCCGGCGCGCCCCGGGCGACACCTTCGGATCTCGTCGCGAAGTACTGCGTTTCGTGTCACAGCGACCGGCTGAAGACCGGCGGACTTTCCTTGCAGAATCCGGAGCTCGTCGATGTGCCGGCGCATGCCGAGGTGTGGGAACGCGTGGCGCGCAAGCTGCGGTCAGGCGAGATGCCCCCATCGACGGTGCGGGCGCGGCCCGAGGCAAGCGCCGTGGACGAGTTCGTCAGCCATCTCGAGACGACGTTGGATCGCGCTGCGCTCGAGCATCCGCGTCCGGGCCGCGCGCCGGTGCATCGACTGAACCGCGCCGAGTACAGCAACGCGGTTCGCGATCTGCTGGCTGTCGATGTCCGGCCCGGCGGGTGGCTGCCCGTCGACGATTCCGGCTACGGCTTCGACAACATTGCTGCTGTGCTCTCGACCTCGCCTTCGCTGCTCGATCGCTACATGGGGGCGGCGCGCCGGATCAGTGCGCTGGCGGTCGGCGATCCCGCGATCAAGCCGGTCGAGGAGATCTACAAGGCGAAGCGCGATCCCAACAATAGCCTCCGCAACGAACGGTTGAGCGACGACCTGCCGTTCGATTCGCGCGCCGGCATTGTCGTCTCGCATTACTTCCCGCTCGACGCCGAATATGTCTTCAAGGTGCGTGCGCTCGGCGTGCAGGCCGACGGCGATCAGGCGGAGATCGATCCGTATCAAGTGCGTATCGCGGTGAAGGCCGGCTTGCACACGGTCGGCGTTACCTCGCCCCGGGAGAATCTGAAGGCGGAACGCGACGCGCCGACTGGCGCGGCCGGCCAGGCGGCCGGCGGACGCGGTGGTTCGACGCAAATTCCGACGCCGGTGGACCTACGACTCGATGGCGCGCGCGTCAAGCGCTTCGACGTGATGGGGACCGCTCCCGAAGTCAGCACGCTGATCATCGGCGGACCGTACGATCCGACCGGACGTGGAGACACGCCAAGCCGCCGCGCGATTTTCACCTGCCATCCGTCGAAGCCCGCCGACGAGCCGGCGTGCGCACGATCCATCCTCGCCACGCTGGCGCGCCGCGCCTTCCGCCGTCCGGTGACGAAGGCCGACGTCGATCCGCTTTACGCGTTTTATCAACAGCACCGTGACGGCGGACGAGAAGGCCGTTTAGACGTCCGGGGGGCTGGGGCCCCCGGATTAGACGTCCGGGGGGCTGGGGCCCCCGGATTAGACGTCCGGGGGGCTGGGGCCCCCGGATTAGACTTCGACGGCGGCATCGAGGCCGCGCTCGAGGCGATTCTCGTGGCACCCGAATTCCTGTTCCGGATCGAGCAGGATCCGAAAGCCGCCGGCTTGAATACCCGCACCTTCGTCAGCGATGTCGAACTCGCGTCACGCCTTTCGTTCTTCCTTTGGAGCAGCATCCCGGACGAGGAGCTGCTCGTTCTCGCCGAACAGAAGCGCCTCGGCGATCCGGCGATCCTCGAGCGACAGGTCCGCCGGATGCTCGACGATCCGCGCGCCGATGCGCTGGTCGCCAACTTCGTCGGTCAGTGGTTGCAATTGAGAAATATCGCGACCGTTCAGCCCGATCCGATGCTGTTGCCGTTCGACGAAGCGCTGCGCGACGCCTTCCTCACCGAAACGACGCTGTTCGTGTCGAGCATTTTCCGTGAGGATCGAAGCCTGCTCGATTTGCTGACTGCCGACTACACCTTCGTCAACCAGCGGCTGGCCGAACACTACGGGATTCCGCGCATCTACGGTTCGCAGTTCCGACGGGTCACGGTCAGCGACGCCAACCGGCGCGGCTTGCTGGGGCAGGGCAGTGTGCTGACGGTGACGTCATACCCCAATCGCACGTCGGTCGTGCAGCGCGGCAAATGGGTGCTGGAGACGCTCCTCGGATCGCCACCACCGCCGCCGCCCGCCGACGTGCCGGAACTGAAGGCGGCGCCGCACGGCAAGCGGCTCTCGATGCGCGAGCAGATGGAAGAGCACCGCGTCAATCCAACCTGTGCCGCCTGCCACGCCCGAATGGATCCGATCGGATTTGCGCTCGAGAACTACGACGCCGTGGGCCAATGGCGCGCCACCGATGCGGGCGCGGCGATTGACGCCAGCGGGAAGCTCCCGGACGGAACGGTATTCAACGGTCCGGCGGGTCTCACGCAGCTCCTGCTCACCAAATATCGTGACGATTTCGTGCGCACGGCGACGGAAAAACTGCTGACATACGCGCTGGGCCGGGGTGTCGAGTATTACGACTTCCCGGCGGTTCGCGCGATCGACCGGGCGGCGGCGGGCGACAATTATCGAATCTCGTCGTGGATTGTGGCCGTGGTAAGCAGCGTGCCGTTCCGGATGCGCTCGGCGGGGCAGGCGACCTCGGAGTAGTGTCTCGGGGCAGGGGTTTCGCGGAGAAGCTTCGGCGGCGCAGGGGTTTGCGGAGAAGCTCGGGGAGCGCAGGGGTCCGCGGGTAAGCTCCGGGGGGCAGGGGCCCCCGGATAAGAAACAATCGAAGGACATATTCCAATCATGACCATTAGCAACCACCCACTGCCGCGAAGGACGTTCCTGCGAGGGCTCGGCGCCACGATGGCGCTGCCGCTGCTCGACGCGATGCGTCCGGCGGCGTCGACGCTTGCCC
>Ga0070675_100001215_pt1 | contig 18727 bp, 10 predicted proteins | sample KBSM43metaG_FD_65343 | JGI IMG/M metagenome (GOLD analysis project Ga0070675, IMG submission 65343) | Miscanthus rhizosphere microbial communities from Kellogg Biological Station, Michigan, USA - KBS M4-3 metaG | ecosystem: Host-associated > Plants > Roots > Rhizosphere > Soil ... | reverse complement strand
GCCAACGGCGACGCCTTCGAGTACGCGCCGCCGAACAGCCGGCCGTGGCAAGGCATTCAGTGGCTCGAGAACCGCGGCCAGTTCCGCTTCGAGCTGCGCCGGCTGGTGAGCCTGCAGGGCGCGACCAGCCCCGAAGCCGCCGATCTGGACGGCGACGGCGACCTCGACGTGCTGCTGGTGACGTCGAACAACGATTGGGACAACCCGCGGGCCGCGAGCCTGCTGTGGCTCGAGAACGACGGCAAGATGCGATTCTCGCTGCGCGACATCGCGACCGCGCCCACCCATCTCGGTACGGTGGCCGTGGGCGACCTCGACGGCGACGGCCGACCCGACGCGGTGACCGGCGGCATGCACATCAGCCGGCCGTACGATCGGCTCGGCCGCGTAACATTGTGGACGCGGCCCTGAAGGTGAGGCAGGTAGGGCAGGTGGGGCGGGTAGGGAGAACGCCTCACATGTACGTGGGGCCGGGTCTTCAGACCTGCCCGCAGGAGCAGGGATCATGAATGGAATGAATCGAAATCGAATCGCTGCGCTGGTCAGCGCCGGAGCCGTTGCGTTCGCGATAACGGCCGTGGGCGCGCAATCCACCGCGATTCCGCGCACCCCGTGGGGCGACCCGGATATCCAGGGCACCTATACGAACAGCAACGAGAGCGGCATCCCGATGGAGCGCCCGGCCGAACTCGCCGGCCGCCGTCTCGAGGACGTCAAGCCGGAGGAGCTCGCCAAGCTGGTCCAGCAGCGCGCGGTGCGCGCCGAGCAGACCGCGGAGACCATCGGCGGCACACAGGACGAGAACACCGGCGCGGGCCCGAAGCACTGGTACGAGAACTACCAGGCGAAGAACAGCCGCGCCTGGATGATCTCCGATCCGCCGGACTACAAGATGCCGGCGACCACCGAGGACGCCAAGCGCCGCGCGGCGGCGGTGCGCGCCGCGCGCCGCGGCGGCGACGGCTACTACGTCGGCCCCTTCGACGGTCCCGAGGACCTCACGCTCTACGTCCGCTGCATCACGCGCGGCGTCCCGGGGTCGATGATGCCGGCGATCTACGGCAACTCGTACGAGATCGTGCAGGGACCCGGTGTGGTCGCGATCCGCTACGAGATGGTGCACGACACGCGCGTGATCCCGCTCGACGGGCGGAAGACGCTCCCCGCCGGCATGCAGTCCTACATGGGCGACTCGCGCGGCCACTGGGAAGGCGACACCCTGGTGATCGAGGGCAGCCGCTATCTCGAGCAGTCGGCGTTCGGCGGCGCCTCGAGCGCGCTCAAGACGATCGAGCGGTTCCGTCCGACGTCGCGCAACACCATCGAATGGTCGATTACGTTCGAGGATGCATCCACCTGGGTGAGGCCGTGGACCTTCGGCATGCGGCTGACGCGCGACGACGAGCAGCCGATCTTCGAGTACGCCTGCCACGAGGGCAACGAAGGCCTGAGAGGTATCCTCAGCGCCGCGCGCGTGGCCGAGAAGGAGCAGGCGGCGCGTCCGTCCAAGTGATCGGTGTCACGGCCGCTCCGGCTGGGGCGGAGGCCGCCGGGCCGGGGACCGGCTGTCGCCGGGACGCATCGGCACGCTGTTCTGCGGTCTCCGGGTTCGAGAACCGCGTCGCCAGGCGTTCGCGGTCGGACGCGGAGAGCGCGAACTGCGCCTCGCCGAGCGGCGTTACGTCACGCTGCTCGAGTTGCGGACTCATCAGCCCGTGGGTGGCGTGCCGCAGCGTGAGGAGGAGCGCATGGCCGACTTCATGCGCCACGACGCGGCCGAGCAGACGGCCGTGCGCGATGTCGAGCGTCATCGAGTCGCCGGAGTCGGCGAGCCCGCGATGCGCCGCCACCACGAAACGCGCGCGCCTGACCGACACCAGGATGCGCTGCGAGCGGCCCGCGAACAGGGTGACCCCGAACGCATCCTTGTCCCGGGCGTCGTGCTTGCGCAGTTCCCGATCGTCGAAGATGACCGGCAGGGTCAGGTCCGCGGGCGTGCCCGCGTCGTTGGCGCCGACCCAATCGACGTCGACGCCTTCGCGGCTCCAGATGTCCCGGAACGCCTGCGTCATGGCGGTCCAGCCGACGCCGCTGATGTCATCCCGCACTTCCGGCTCGAGCCGGACCCGGATCGCCGGGCGATCGACGGCCTGTGCGTCGGCGCACACGCTTCCCGCGATCAGGTGGAGAACGGCGGCAAAGAGGAGGCGGGCGGTTACCGGTGTCGTCATAAGACCGTCTCTCGGCTGACATGAGCGTCATGCTTTCATTCACCTCAACGGCTGCTACGCCCGATTCGCACATCGGCACTCGTGAATACCGTCACCATGCAGAGCGGTTACCGCGTCCCCCATTCAGGTAATGGCGTCCGAGCGCCGGCATTCCGTCAGACGATGTGAAGCGGCGGCGCGTTGGCGGGCGCTTCATGGACGGGATTACGCACGCTCCCGTCCGGCGGTTCACGCCGGCGATCGAACGCGATGGGTTGGACCTGACAGGCAACCGGCGCGCTGTCTCTGGCGAGTCGATGACGCTACAACGCGCTGAACCGGCTCCCGTGACGGGACGGCGTCGCGCCGGCCGGACATGGCTGGTCGCGGTCGTGGCGATGGCGGCCGTGATCGCGGCCGCATTCGGCGTCCGCGCCTGGACCGAGGCGCGCGCGGCTGCCAGCCTTCCGCTGCCGCCCGACCTGGCGGGACGGCCGCCGGCGCTGACTGCCCACGTGCGGAGCGCTTACGAGGCTGCGCGGCGGGCCCCGGTGTCGGCCGACGCGGTGGGGGGGCTGTGTACCGTCCTGCACGCCGACCTGCTGTTCGACGAGGCCATCCGCTGCTACGACCACGTGCGCGCGCTCGACGACGGCTGGCGCTGGGACTACGCGCGCGCGCTCATCGACATCGAGCTTGGCGGCGAGCCGGGACTGGCCGGCCGCTTGCGCGCCATCGCCGCCCGCGCGCCGCCGTTTGCGCCGGTGTGGCTGCGCCTGGGCGAGGCCGAGTTCAAGGCCGGGCGTTACGACGAAGCCGCCGCCGCGTGGACCCGCGCGGCGCAACTGCCGGAACCTGACGCCGATTCCGCGGTGTCGCCGCCGCACGTGCCGGAGGCCTCGATCGCGTCGTATGCGGCCTTCGGCCGGGCGCGCATAGCGCTCGTGCGCAACGACGCGGCCGGCGCGCGCGACATCCTCGAACGGGTGGTGCGCGACTCGCCGTCGTTCGGACCGGCGCTGCGCCTGCTGGGGGAGAGCTACCGGGCGCTCGGCCGCGAAGCCGAGGCGGCACGGGCTGTCTACCGCGCCGGCCGGCTGCCCGCGTTCGCCCCGTTCGTGGATCCGGTCGTGGACGACCTCACCCGCCGGTCGCGCAACAGCACGCTGCTGCTGCGGGTGGCGTCGGAGGCGTCGTTGATGGTGAACGCGGCGTGGAGTGAGCACCTGACACGGCGCGCTGTGCAGTTCGAGCCGGAGAATCCTGATGCGGTGCTGAAGCTGGCGCGCGTGCTCCGGACGACGGACCGCAACGAGGAGGCGCTCGGCTGGTTCGTGAAGTACGCGGAAACGGTGCCGGGCGACTACCTGGCGCTTGCGCACATCGGCAGCTGCCTCAGCGCGCTCGGCCGCTACGCCGAAGCGGAGCGCTACTTCCGCCGCTCGCTCGCCGGTCTCGACGACGCCACCACGCACTACAACCTGGGACTCCTGATGGCCACGACCGGCCGGCCAGATCAGGCCGAGCGCGAGTACCGCCGCGCGATTGCGATCGATCCAGCTCAGGCGGACGCCCGCGGCAACCTCGCGACGCTGCTCGTGCGCATGGGGCGGCACGCCGAGGCCGTGCGCGAACTGCGGCAGCTGGTGGCCGACGATCCCGAGAACGTCGCCGCGCTCACCAACCTCGGCGTGGCGCTGATCGAGCAGGGACGGCCGTCGGAGGCGCGCCCTCATCTCGAGGAAGCGCTGCGCCTCGCGCCCGGGATGCCGCAGGCAACGGAGGCGCTCAGGGCGATTGCCGCGCCGTGACGCCTCTGGCGCGGGCCGCAGGCTCAGGGCTCAGAGCAGAAGCAGCTTGATCGGCCGTACGCAAAACGAGCCCGCCGTGAGGCGTGCTCGTTCATGCCTTGAGCCTTGAGCCCTGAGCCTTTCTACGGCACCACCGTGGTCGTCTTGCCGACCGCCTCGCGATCGCCCACCATCAGCTCGGTCGCGTAGTTGGCCTGCTGGCACATGTATTCGAAGAGCTCGGTGCCCGCTTCCCAGCGCAGGTTGAACTGTGCGTCCCAGGGCGCCGTGTAGGCACCGGGGTCGTCCACGGTGATCTGATAACGGACCTGCGCCTGATTGGTGCGGGTGAAGCGCTCGATCGTGTGGAGACTGGTGGTATGCGGAAGGCCGCGCCGGTCGAGCCAGAACCGCTCGTTATAGCCGACGGTGTCCACGACCAGCGTGTCGCCATCCCACCAGCCAATGGAGTGGCCGTAGTAGGTGGGGGTGAAGTCGGCCGGGTGCGACCGGCCGTCCATGTAGATCGTCCGGAAGGTGTGCGGACCGCCGATGTCGAAGATATAGACGCGCTGCGCCTCGGGCAGCTCGACGAATTCCACGCCGTACGGCGTCAGGAACTGCCGTGCCGTTCCCGACGGCTTGCACCGCGTATGCGGTTCGAGCTCGTGCTTCTGCCGGTCGTCGTAGACCGCCTTGGCCCAGGGCTGGAACGGCACGGTGGCCGCCGGCGCGATCGGATCGAGGATGCCGAAGACGGGGAGCCACACGCCCTTGTCCGCCATCGACTCCCCGCCGAGCACGGCCCGTCCCGTGGCGTTGCGCGGTGCCGGCTTCGGCGGCGCCGTGTTCCGCCCGTTCGGCGTGCCCACGCCGCCAATCACATCCTGCGTGCCCCCGCCGCCCCGTCCGCCCCGTCCGCCCCGTCCGCCTTGCCCACCCTGAGCACCCTGTCCGCCCCCGCCCTGTTGAGCGTCGAGCCCGCTCGTGGCCACCAGCAGCGCGACGAAACAACTCAGTACGGCACCTGAAAACGACTTCATCGACGTGGCTCCCCCAGTGTGATTGATGCGTCGAACGCTTGACAGTGTACCTCCTTAGGCGTATATCCCTCTGCGTTCAGAGAAGTCAATTTCGGATTCCGAAATAATCGCACTTGCGGGGATCGCAGGAGGTGGCATGCACAGGTTCGCGAGGACTCTGGTCGTTCTGGCCGTGCTCTTCGCGCCGGTCGGGGCTCTTGCCCAGGACGCGGCGACAATTGCCGGGACCGTGAGAGACGCGTCGGGAGCCGTGCTCCCGGGCGTCACAGTCGAGGCAGCAAGCTCGGTGCTGATCGAGAAGGTTCGCTCGGTCGCCACCGATGGAAGTGGCCAGTACAGCATCGTCGCCCTGCCCCCGGGCACCTACTCCCTGACGTTCACCCTGCCGGGCTTCAGCACCGTGCGGCAGGAAAACATCCAGCTGACCGCGGCGGTCACCGCCAGCATCAACGCCGAGCTCCGCGTCGGCGATTTGCAGGAGACGGTCACGGTTACCGGCGAGTCCCCGATCGTCGACACACGCAGCGCGCGCCGCCAGCAGGTGATCGACGGCGACATCCTCCAGACGCTGCCCACGTCGCGCTCGTACAACGACGTGCTGCAGCTCGCGCCCGGTGTGGTAGCCGGCAACGGTCAGGCGCAGCTCCGCCCGGGCATGCTGCTCTTCACGGCGCACGGCGGCAACACCCAGGACGGCCGGCTGACGCTCGACGGCATCAACACCGGCGCGTCGCGCGGCGGCGCCGGCGTGTCCGGCTACATCCCCGACATGCAGAACGCCCAGGAAGTGACGTTCAGCATCTCCGGCAACCTCGGCGAGGCCGAGACGGGCGGCCCGCAGATGACGGTGATCCCGAAATCAGGCGGCAACACCTTCAGCGGCACGGCGCTCTACTCCGGCTTCAACGACAGCATGCAGGGGAACAACTACGACGAAAAGCAGCTGAGCGTGCTCGGCAAGTACGCCCCGGCGCTCCTGGTGCGCGATTACCAGGTCTCGCTCGGCGGCCCGGTCATGAAAGACCGGATGTGGTTCTTCTTCAACTACCGCGCGGTGGACGCCGCCGACGCGCAGCCCGGCATCTTCGCCAACAAGAACGCCGGTGACCCCACCAAGTGGACCTACGAACCGGACCTGACGCTGCAGGGCCGCGCCGATCCGCATCGCAAGATCGCGTCGCTGCGCCTCACCACGCAGATCACGCCCAAGAACAAGCTGACAGTGTTCTGGGACGAGCAGCCGCAGTGCAACGGCGCCGGCTGGAACGACGACGACCACTGCAACTCGCAGAAGGACGGTTGGATCTACGGCGGGAGCCAGACGAACGGGTTCTTCGGCCCGGGCCCGAACTCGCCGGAGACCGGTGACTATGCCAGCACGCACCAGAGCGTGCGGCAGATCAAATACACCGGAACCGCTACCAGCAAGCTCCTGCTCGAGGCCGGCTTCGGCACCTACATCTCGCAGTGGGGCTATACCGAGCGGCCGGGGAATCCCACCGCGAGCCTCATTCGCGTGCAGGAGCAGACCATCCAGTTCTTCGACGCCAACGGCAACCGCGTGGCCGGCGCCACGCCGGGCGGCCTCACCGTCGCCGGCGGCCTCAAGTACCGCTCGTCGAACTGGCCGACGGGCTACATCTCGGCGAACACGTGGAACGCGTCGGCCAGCTACGTGACCGGCTCCCACAACTTCAAGTTCGGGTACCAGGGCGCGCTGCACAAGGACGACGACAACCTGTTCGACATCATCACGAACGACGAGCGCATGACCTACCGCTTCGGAGCGGGCGTGAACGCCGCGGGGCAGAGCGTGGGCTACGGCGTCCCGAACCAGGTGACCATCCAGGCCGGCCCCTGGGGGCGCAAGGTCCGCACCGGCTACGCGGCGTTCTTCGCGCAGGACCAGTACACGAGGGGCCGCATGACGCTCCAGGGCGCGCTGCGCTTCGACCGCGCCTACAGCCGGTTCCCGGAACAGACGATTCCGCAGGACGTCTGGTGGCCGACGGAGTTCGTGATTCCGGATGCCAAGGGCGTGGACGCGTATCTCGACATCAGCCCGCGCCTCGGCCTCGCCTATGACCTGTTCGGCACCGGCAAGACGTCGTTCAAGGCCAACGTCGGGCGCTACCTGCATCCCGCGTCCAACGCCGGGCGCTTCGATGCGGCCAACCCGGCGGCGCGCGTGGTGACGTTGGCCAACCGGCCCTGGACCGACGCCAACGGCAACTACCGCGTCGATTGCAACGTGCTCGACGCGACCATTCAGGACAATCGCGCGTCCGGTGGCGACCTGTGCGGCCAGGGCGACCCGAACTACGGCCGGAACCGGGCGACCACCACGCTCGACCCGTCGGTCCTGCAGGGGTGGAAGGCCCGGCCGTACGACTGGCAGTTCGGCGTCTCGGTGCAGCAGGAACTCATGCCTCGCGTCTCGGCCGAAGTCGGCTACTACCGCCGGTGGTGGCCGATCTACGACGGCGCGGACGTGACCGACAACATCGCGGTGGCCGCGTCCGAGTACGGGCAGTTCAGCGTGGTGGCGCCAAGCGATCCGCGTCTCCCCAATGGCGGGGGCTACACGGTGAGCGGGCTCTACAACATCACTCCCGCCGGCGCCGCGCGCGCGTCGGAGAACGTGCGCAAGGCGGCGAACTCGTACGGCGACTATGACCGCCACTGGGATGGCTTCGACGTGACCTTCCAGGCGCGTCTGGCAAGCGGGCTGAACCTGCAGGGCGGCACCAGCACCGGACGCCTCGTGGAGGACGTCTGCGAGGTGCGTCCTGAGTCGCCAGAGGGCATGGCTGCCGCCCCATATGCGGGTCTCGGTGGACCCTCGAGTCTGCTCAATCCCTACTGCCGGCAGGTCGAGCCGTTCTCGACCACCTACAAGGCGAACGCCAGCTACCTCGTGCCCAAGATCGACGTACAGGTAAGCGGCACGTTCAGCAGCCGTCCGGGCGCGGTGCTGCGGGCCGACGCCATCTACCAGGCGAACGACCCGACCATCCTCGCCACGCTGGGCCGTCCGCTGGCGGCCACGCCGAACGTGACCGTGCCCCTCATTGCTCCGTATGAGGCGTACGGCGACCGTATCGATCAGGTGGACATGCGTATCGGTAAGATCCTGCGCTTCGGCAGGACCCGGTCGAACATCAGCCTGGACGTCGTCAACCTGTTCAACTCGAACGACAATCTGGCCTACGGCACACTCCTGGGCGCCACGAATTCGACGTGGCCGGCGCCGACGCAGGTGCTCCTGCCGCGGATCTACCGCGTCAACTTCGGCATCGACTGGTAGACGGTCGAGTTTCCGCCGCTCATCATCCGAAGGCCGCCTTGCGCGGCCTTCGGCGTGTACGCCGAGTGTCACGCGTAGGGCGAGGCTTCAGCCCCGCCTCAGCGGCGCGGGTAAAGCCGTGCCCTACGGATTCCCATCGTGGCTTCGTTTAGGATGGCGGAGATGTCGCGCCCGGTTCGCGGTGGCCGCCTCGCGCTCGCGCTCGGTCTGGCGTGGCTCGTGTGCGCGCCGGCTCCCGCCGGGGCCCAGGGAAAGGACGATTTCGTCCGGGCGTTCATCGATCTCTCGCAGGCGGTCGGCGGTGCCACGGGCGCCGAGGGGCCTGCGCTGCGCGCGTCGCTCGACGCGATGGCCAAGGGGCTGGCCGGCTGGGACGCCGCCGTGTCGCGGGTGGAGGCCGGCTTTGCCGGCGCGGTCACGAGCGCCGCGCCCGCCGAGGCGGCCCGCATGCACGCGACGCTGGCCGCCACCTATCTGGATCGCGGACGGGTGGCCGACGCGGTGCCGCATCTCGATGAGGCAGTCGCGCTCGACCGGTCCTTCGTGGCGGCCCACCTGCTGCGCGGCCTCGCCCAGGCGCGGCTGAATCGGACCGCGGCAGCTGCGGCGGCGTATGCGGCGGGGCGAAAGCTGGAGCCTGCGTCGGCCCGCGCCGCGTATCTGTATCTCAGCGCCACTCGAGAGGCGGCGCGGAGCGGGGAACGGGCAACGGCACTGGAGGCGTTGCTTACGGCCGTCACAGCCGGAGTCACCGGCGCCGACGACTTCGCCGGCTTGCCAATCGATCTGCTCGACGATACGTCGGTCGATGCGCCGCTCTTCGTGCCGGCGGCGTACGTCGCCGGCTTTCGTCTGCTCGCGCAGGCCAGATATCCCGAGGCGCTGGCGAGCCTGCGCGCCGCGGCGGCCGCAGATCCGCTGGTCGCCTCCGCCGCGCGCCCGACGGCGCTCAATTCGGCCGAGGAGCGCGCCCGCATCTCGAAAGCCGACGCCCAGGTGGCATCCGGCGATCGGGCGGCGGCGCGCGCCAGCTTGCTCGACACGGTGCGCCGGCTCCCGGACTCGGGCCAGGCACACTGGCGCCTGGGCCGGCTGGAAGAGGACCGGGGCGATCAGGCGGCGGCGCTGCGGTCGTACCACGCGGCGTCACGCTGTGCGCCGGTGGCGGGCGCGTCGATCGTGTATGCGGCGATCGGGCGATTGCAGCACACCGCGCTCGACCTCGACGCCGCCGCGCGCGCCTACGAGCGCCGCGTCGAGCTGGCGCCGCGGTCCGCGCCGGCACATCTCGACCTCGGCGCCGTGTATCAGGCCCAGGACCGGCTCGAGGACGCGCTCGCCGAGTACCTGGCAGCGGCGCTGGTCGACCCCGCCAGCGCGCGTGCGCGCGCATTGGCCGGCCAGTTGCGCGCCGACCTGGGCGACGATCAGGGCGCCATCGCGTTGCTGCGCCGCGCCGTGCAGCTCGACGCCAACGACGGCGAGGCGCGCTACGCGCTCGGCCGGGCGCTGCTGCGCGTCGGCCGCGCCGACGAGTCGCGGCAGGAGCTGGCCGCGTTCGAGCGCATCCAGAAGGCCGCGATGGAGGCGCAGCGGCGAAGCTTCGAGGAGAATTCGCGCGCGCTGGAGTCGGCCCTGCGTGAGGGGGCCAAGACGCCACCCGCCCCGGCGGCGCCGCCGAAGGACGGCCGGTGAGCCGGCTCGCTGCCGTCGCTCTCGCTGGCGTGTGCGCGGCCGCCGTGGCGATGCCCGCGACGCGTGCGCAGTCGGCGGGGGGAACTGCCCCGGCCCCCGTCGCGGCGATGTTTCAGGACGTGGCCAAGACGGCCGGCATCGCCGTCCAGCACACCAGCGGCGCGAGCGCGGAGAAATACCTGGCCGAGACCATGGGCTCAGGCGCCGCGCTGTTCGACTTCGACGGCGACGGCTGGCTCGACCTCTTTCTGGTGGACGGTGGCTCGGTCGCCGATGCGGCTGTCGCCGCCCGGGCCAGGCATCGGCTGTTCCGCAACCAGCACGACGGTACCTTCGCCGACGTCACCGCACGGATCGGAGGACGGACCCGCGCCGATTACGGCATGGGCGCCTGCGCCGGCGACGTGGACAACGACGGCCGCCCCGACCTCTACGTCACGAGCTACGGCACGAACACGCTGTATCGCAACGACGTCGACGGCTTCATCGACGTCACCCGTGAGGCGGGCGTGGGACTCTCGCGGTGGAGTACGAGCTGCGCGTTCCTCGACATGGACCGCGACGGCGATCTGGATCTCTTCGTCGCCAACTACCTCGACGCGCCGAAGACGGACAACCGCTTCTGCGGCAACCCGCAGCGCCGGATTCGCGTGTACTGCCATCCCCTGAACTACAAGGGGCTGGCGAGCGTGCTCTATCGCAACAACGGCAAGGGCGTCTTCACCGACATCAGCGCGGCGGCGGGCATCTCGGTCCACGTCGGCAACGGTCTCGGCGTCGCCGTCGGCGACTACGACGATGATGGGCTGCCCGACGTGTTCGTCGCCAATGACGCGGTGCCGAACTTCCTCTTCCACAACGAAGGTGAGGGCCGGTTCACGGAGGTCGGCCTTGCCGCCGGCGTCGCCGTCGCGCGCGACGGCAAGCCTCGCGCCGGCATGGGCACCGACTTCGCCGACTTCAACGGCGATGGACGGCTCGACCTGGTCGTGACCAACCACGAATTCGAGACGCACAGCCTGTTTCGCAACGACGGCGGCGGCGTCTTCACCGACGTCACGGTCGAGAGCGGCCTGGGGCCGGCGACGCTGCCGTTCGTCGGGTTCGGCGTCGCCTTCTTCGACTTCGACAACAGCGGTGCTCTGGATCTGGCGATCGTGAACGGCCACGTCATCGACAACACGGCGCTGTTCCGGCCCGGCTCGACGCACGCGCAGCGAAAGCTGCTGTTCCGGAATCTGAATGGCCGGCGCGTGCAGGAGATCGGCCGCCAGGCGGGCTCCGGGTTTGCGGTGCCCGGCGTCGGGCGCACGCTCGTCACGGGCGACGTGGACAACGACGGTGACCTCGACCTGCTGGTGACCAACAACGGTGGGCTGCCCGAGCTGCTGCGGAACGGGAACGCCGGCGGCAACGCCCTCCTGGTGCACCTGGTCGGCACGACCAGCAACCGGGATGCCCTGGGGGCCCGGGTCACCGTCTCCGCCGGGGGACGCACGCAGGTACGCGAGGTGAAGTCGGGCAGCAGCTACCTGGGGCAGGGCGATCTGCGGGTCCACGTGGGCCTCGGCGACGCGCGCACGGTCGATCGTCTGGAGATCCGGTGGCCGGGCGGCCGGTCCGAACGGGTGGAGACAGTGGCCGTGAATCAGATCCTGACAGTGCAAGAGGGCCGGGGCGTGACCGCGTCCACCCCGTTCGCGCGCAGGTCCCCGCGGTAACGGACCCGTTCGCCATTGAACCTTGACGCGAACGGGCGTAGAGTCTGTCGGTGCGCGACCTGCGCAAGCGGGCGCGCCGGACGAGGCAACGTCCGCACCCCGAGGGCTGGTCTTGGCCGGCCTGGACCCCCTACGATGGTAGGAACGCCACACGAGGCCGGGCGGGTAGCCCGGCCTCGTTGCGTTAGCGGGCTGTCCACGTGTCGAGACTCGCCGCCGGTCTGATCGCGCTCGCCTCCCTCCTGCTGTTTCCGGCGGCCTCGAGCGCTCAAGGCCGCGACACATTCGTCGCGGCCACCGTCCACTTCATCCAGGCTTCGGCAGGCGAGTTCGGAGACGAAGGCCGCTACGTCACGGCGGCCCTCGACGAGATGGGCCGCGCGCTCGCCGACTGGGACGCCGCGCTGACGCGGACGGCCGCGGCGCTCACCTCCGAGGCCGTGGCGGCGCCGCCGGCAGCCGCCGCTTCGATGCACACGGCGCTCGCCGCGGCGTACCTCGAACGCGGCCAATTCACCGATGCCCTCGAGCAGTTGGAGCGCGCGACGCATCTCGCGCCGGCGCTCACCGATGCCTATCTGCTGAAGGGGCTGGTCCTGGAGCGCCTTGGCCGCGCCGAGGCGTCTGCTGCCGCGTACCGCGCGGCGTCATCGCAGAGTGGCGAGAATCTCGCCGGAGCGTACATCGTGGCCGCTGCGTCGCTTCAATCCGGCGCGGATCGCGCTGCCGCCGCGGCTGCGGCCGGCAAGCTGCTCGCGGCGGTGATGACCGGCGGCGCTGCGCGGCTGGTGTTCCCGACCGACTCCTTCCTCGACGACGCGTCATCGGCGGCGCCGCTGCTGCCGGTGGCACGATACGCCCCCGCGTTCGCGCTGCTCCGGCAGGCGAAGTACGGCGACGCGCTCGCGGCGCTGCGCGCGGCGGCGGCATCCGATCCGTTGCTGAGGGCGAGCTCGCCCGATCTCGTGGGCGCCGGGGGGGCCTTGCGCGCGGGGGACGCGGCCGGGGCGATCGAGCGGGGGAGCGCGCCGCTCGCCAGCCGTACCGGCTCGGGACAAGCGCATCGGGTGCTCGGGCGCGCCTACCAGGCGAGCGGCGACGTGGCCCGCGCGATCGAGCACCTGCGCCAGGCGGTGCGGCTGGATCCCGAGGACGAGCGCGCCCGCCTGGCACTGTCGAGCGCCCTCGTCGCAGCAGGGCGGAGCGGCGAGGCCCGTGTCGCACTCGCTGACGCGATCCGGCGGCTACCGGCGTCGGGGCAGGCGCAGTGGCAGATGGGGCAACTCGCGGTGCGGTCGGGCGACTGGCCCGCGGCCGCTGGCGCGTTCGAGGCTGCCGCGCGACTCGGTCCGCTGGCGGGGGCCGCCGCCCTGCACGAGGCACGGGCCCGCGTGTTCGCGCAACAGCGGGATCCCGTTCGCGTGCGCCAGGCGTACCGGGATCGCGTGGCCGCTATCCCGCATGACAGCCGCGCCCGGCTCGACCTCGGAGGCGCCTATCGGGCCGCAGGCTTACTCGACGCGGCGCTCCTCGAGTGTCTGGCGGCCGCGCTGCTCGACCCCGCGAACGCCGACACACGTGAGACGTGCGGCGAGATCCTCGCTGACTTGGGGCGTGATGCCGATGCGGCGGCACTAGGGCGGCGGACGGGCGCGCTCGATCCGCGCCGCTGAGAACGCGGTCGCGTCAGCGGCTGGGCGCGCGCGACACCGCGCGGCGCGCGCGCAGCGCGTCGGGCACAGCCGGCGCGACACGGGCCATCGCCTCGGTGCGCACGAAGTCGGACGCGATCGATTCCACCGAGTGCGTGAGCTCGGGATGCTGGGTCAGCATCCCCTCGATGCGGCGCACGGCCTGCCGCAGCACCGGCAGGCGCTTCTTGACCATCGTGTCGCGGTCGAGCCGGTTGGTGACGTCGGAGCAGTTCGCGGCCGCCACGATACGTCCGTGCGGACCGAAGATCGGCAGCGCCACCGACACGATGCCGTAGTCGAGTTCGTCCTGGATCGCGGCGTAGCCCTTGGTCCGAACGTCCTTGAGGATCTTGCGGAGCGCGTTGGCGTCGGTTTCGGTGTGCTCGGTCAGGCGCCGGAGCGTCGCGCGCTCGAAGTAGTCGTCGATCGCGACCTGCGGCTGGAACGCGAGCAGCACCCGGCCCATGGAAGTGGGGTAGACGGGATAGCGCGAGCCGGCGCCGGCCGTGAGCCGGATGGCCCGGTTCATCGATGCGTGCGCGATATAGACGATGTCGAGCTCATCCAGGACCGTGACCGAAGCGCTGCCGCCCAGTTCGTTCACGACTTCCTGAAGGAAGGGCTGGAGCACGACTTCGGCGTTGATGGCGCTCAGGTAGCCGGTCCCGATGGCGAGTACCTTGGGCCGGAGGAGGAATCGCCGGCCCGTGCGGCCCACATATCCCAGCATTTCCAGCGTATGCAGCGAGCGCCGAGCCGTGGCGGGGGTGAGTCCGGTCAGCACGGCGACTTCGCTCAGCGTCAGCTGCGGGTGCTCGCGCGAAAAGGTCTGGAGGACGCGCAGACCGCGCTCGAGCGAGGCGACGAACTCGGCAACCTTCGGTGTTTTCGCCATGCGAAGTCTCAGATTATAGACCGCCGGGTCAGCAATCGCGAGGAAACGCCTGCGGACGCGATTACTATCACTAGCGCCTTGACGGCGGCACGCGCCCAATCGTATACGTGACGTCCGTCTGACGAATCAAGTTTCGCACAACGAAGTTTAAGTCCAAAAATCGGGAGCGTGAAGATGGTACGTGGACTACGTCTGCTAGTCGGGTTGTTCGTGCTCGTCCTTCTGCCGTCGAGCGCCTATGCGCAGGCGGCAATAGCCGGCGTCGTTCGCGACGCCTCGGGCGGAGTGTTGCCCGGAGTCACCGTCGAGGCCTCCAGCCCGGCGCTGATCGAGAAAGTCCGAACCGCCGTCAGCGACGGGAGCGGTCAGTACCGCATCGAGGACCTCCGCCCCGGCAGCTACGTCGTCCGCTTCACCCTTGCCGGCTTCAGCTCGGTATCGCGTGAAGGGATCGAGCTGACCGGCTCCGCCACCGCTACGGTGAGCATCGACATGCGGGTCGGCGCGGTCGAAGAGACGATCACGGTGACGGGCGAGTCGCCGGTCGTCGACGTGCAGACCGCGCGGCGGCAGACGGTCTTGACCAACGAGGTCATCAACGCGATCCCGTCGGCCGGCAGCTACAACTCGCTGCTCGTGCTGGTGCCGGGTGTATTCGGCGGCCAGCAGGACGTGGCGTCCGGTCCCTGCAACTCGTGCACGTTCAGCGCGCACGGCACGCTGCTGTCGGGCGGCCGCGCCAACACCGAAGCGCGGCTGCTGGTGGACGGCATCAGCATCGCCGTGCCCCAGGCCGGCGGCACCAACTACCTGACCGACCCGCGCAACTCGCAGGAGGTCAACTTCACGACGTCGGGCAGCCTCGGTGAGGTGGAATCGGGCGGGCCGGTCATGAACATCGTGCCCAAATCGGGTGGCAACGTGTTCTCCGCCAGCACGTTCTTCTCGTGGGCCAACGGCGACCTGCAGGGCGACAACCTGAGCGACGAGCTCAAGGCGCAGCGCATCACCCCGAGCCCGCTCATCAAGAGCTACGACATGAGCGGGTCGGCGGGCTTCCCGATCGTGAAGGACCGCTTGTGGTTCTTCGGCACCCTGCGCGCGCAGGGCAACTCGAACTACATCACGAACATGTACTACAACAAGAACGCGGGCGACCCGAACGCGTGGTTGTACGCGAAGGACGACACCCGGCAGGCGTTCAACGACAAGACCTGGCAGAACACCAGCGGCCGCATCACGGCGCAGATCACCCCGCGCAACAAGCTCAACGTCTTCTGGGACGAGCAGCAGGTGTGCAAGAGCTGCGAGAATGGCGGCAACTACGCCAACGCCACCACCTCACCGGAGGCCAATGGCTACGGCGACCTGCACCCGATGCGCTTCCAGCAGGCGACGTGGAACTCGCCGGTCAACAACAAGCTGCTGCTCGAAGGCGGCTTCGGCTACTTCTTCTCGCGCTGGGGCGGCCGCGCCAAGGAAGACCCGAACACCGAGGCGCTGGTGCGCGTCATCGAACAGTGCGCGGCAGGCTGCGCGGCCAACGGGGGCATCCCGAACCTGATGTACCGCTCGCAGACGACCGACCTGTTCAGCGACGGCCGCAACAAGAACATCACGACCACGTGGCGGGCCGCCGCCTCGTACGTGACCGGCCGTCAGAGCGTGAAGGTCGGCTACACGGCCAACCAGCTCGGTGACATCCGGTCCGCCAACCGCGGAACCAACGACATGCGCTACCGCGTGAACAACGGCGTCGCGAACCAGTTCACCACCTACATCCACAACCAGCAGAACGATCTGTGGATGCGCAACCACGCCCTCTACGTGCAGGACCAGTGGACGATGGGCAAGCTCTCGCTCTCGGGGGCCCTCCGTTACGACCACGCGTCGAGCTGGGCACCGGAGCAGACGCTGGAGAGCCGGTTCTTCGCCGCGCCGCTGTCGTGGGAGCGGACGCCGGTGGTGGACAGCTACAACGACATCACGCCGCGCTTTTCCGCCGCCTACGACCTGTTCGGCAACGGCAAGACGGCGATCAAGGCGACGCTGGGCAAGTACCTCGAGTCCACCGTCACCGCGTCGAACTACTCGCTCGGGAACCCGACGTCGCGCATCGCCACCAACTCGGCCCGCACCTGGACCGATGGCAACCGCAACTGGGTGCCGGACTGCGATTACCGCAACCCGGAGATTCAGGACAACACCGCCGCCGGGGGCGACTTCTGCGGCGTGGCCGGCAACCGCAACTTCGGCACGTCGAACTACAACAACACCATCGACCCGGAGATCCTGCACGGCTGGGGCGTGCGCCCGTCGGACTGGAGCTGGGGCGTGTCGGTGCAGCAGGAGGTCCTGCCGCGGGTCTCGGTGGAGGTCGGCTTCTTCCACCGTCAGTTCTTCGGGTTCACGGTCACCGATAACCTGGCGGTCGCGCCGGAGAACTACGACAAGTTCTCGATCACGGCGCCGCTGGATCCGCGGCTGCCAGACGGTGGCGGCTACCCGGTCGGTCCGGTCTTCGACCTCAACACGCCGTCGCTGGCCGGCGTGACCCGCAACTACATCACCTACTCGGACACGTACGGCGACCAGTACCAGAAGTTCAACGGCATCGACGTCAACATCAGCGCGCGGCCGCGCAACGGCCTCACCGCGCAGGGTGGCTTCAGCGCCGGCAAGGCGGTGGGCGACAACTGCGAGATCCGCGACAAGGTGCCGGAGATCTCGCTGGTCGGCGGTATCTGGAACCCGTACTGTCACGTCGAGACGACGATGCTGCCGCAGTACAAGGCACTGGCCAGCTATGTCATCCCGAAGGTGGACGTGCAGGTGAGCTCGACGTTCACGAGCAAGCCGGGCGTCAACCTGAGCGGCTTCGGAACGCCGCAGCAGGGCGGCGCGTTTCAGGCCAACTACGTGGCGTCGAACGCCATCGTGGCGCCAATCCTCGGGCGGCCCCTGTCCGGCAACGCGCCGAACATGACCGTCAACATCATCGAGCCCTACGAGCAGGTGGGCGAGCGGATCAACGAGCTCGACCTGCGCTTCCAGAAGATCCTGCGGTTCGGGAAGACCCGCGCCAACTTCGGCGTGGACATCTTCAACGTGCTCAACGCCGCGCCGGCGCTCAGCTACAACCAGGCGTTCATCCCGAACGGGGCCTGGATGACGCCGACGTCGGTGCTCTCGGCACGCTTCGCGAAGATCAGCGCCCAGTTCGACTTCTGATCGCGAAGCGCTCCTGACTCCAACCTCCGCCGCGGCGGGCCCAATCTCTGCAGGACCGCCGCGGCCGCGCATTCTTGCCTACTTCAACAGCCGAGTTCTTGACAGCCCCCAACATGGGGCGTAAAGTCTGCATCCGCATATAGAAAACGGATTCGCACAGCGAAATAGCTGTGCAGTTCCATACGGCGACGCAGTCGGAGGACTGAGCGATGCACGAGAGAGTACGAGCCTGGTTCGCGGTGTTTGCGACCTTTCTGGCACTGTCCCTTCCATCGGCCGCCGTCGCCCAGGTGCTGGGCACCGTGGCCGGCAACGTCAAGGACGCCTCGGGCGCGGTGCTGCCCGGCGTGACCGTCGAAGTGTCCAGCCCGGCTCTCATCGAAAAGGTGCGAACCGCCGTCAGCGGTGGTAACGGCCAGTACCAGGTCGTCAACCTGCCGCCGGGCATTTACACGGTGACTTTCTCGCTTCCGGGGTTCGCCACCGTCAGACGCGACGCCCTCGAGGTATCGGTGAACTTCACGTCCAACGTGGACGCGGAGATGAAGGTCGGCAGCGTCGAAGAGACCGTCACGGTCACCGGCGAGAGCCCGATCGTCGACATCCAGTCGGCCGCGCTGACACGGTCGGTCACGTCCGAGAGCTTCAAGGAATTGCCGTCGGGTGGGTCGTGGATTCAGATGGCGGCCCTGGTGCCCGCTATCCGCGCGTCCAACACCGACGTCGGCGGCGTGCTCGGCGACCAGACGGGTGCTGAAGTCGGCGCCCACGGCAGCCGCAACGGTGACGGCGTGTCGATGATCGACGGCCTGCGCATCGGCAACATGTATATCAGCTCGAACCTGACGAACATGAGCCTGTCGCCGCTGCTGTTCGACCAGGTGGACATCCAGCTGTCGGGGCAGGCGGGCGAGACGGGCACGAACGGCGTGATCATGAACGCCATCCCGAAGTCGGGCGGCAACCGCTTCAGCGGGTCGGCGCTCGTCAACGGATCGGGTCCGAGCCTCCAGGGCAGCAACATTACCGAGGACCTCCAGGCCCGCGGCGTGTCCGGGGCCGCCTCGAAGCTGAAGACGCTCTACGACATCAACGGCGCGGTCGGCGGTCCGATCAAGCGCGACAAGCTGTGGTTCTACGC
>Ga0070675_100001214_pt1 | contig 18738 bp, 11 predicted proteins | sample KBSM43metaG_FD_65343 | JGI IMG/M metagenome (GOLD analysis project Ga0070675, IMG submission 65343) | Miscanthus rhizosphere microbial communities from Kellogg Biological Station, Michigan, USA - KBS M4-3 metaG | ecosystem: Host-associated > Plants > Roots > Rhizosphere > Soil ... | reverse complement strand
AGTTTTTTTTTTAATGCTCCGGCGACCACCGAGAATTGCGACGGGCGGTAACCGGGCTCCCCGGCAAGCACGAGGCGGTACAGGTCGAGAGCCGATATCACGCTCGGCTCGCCGTTGACGCCAACGGCCGGATTGCCGAACCGGTCGCGAAGCACGTCGCTACCGAAAATGAAGGTGCCGTTGAAGTTCGCGCGATCGACCTGCGCCATGCGAACGACGTCAGCCTGTGCGCCGACGCGAACCGAGTGGGTCGAACCAGCGAATGTGGTCACGTTCGCCACCCGGGTCCAGTCCGCCGTGTCTTCCTTGAACAGGGCGTCCTGATTGCCGCCGGCATTGAACGCCTCGAGCACGAGGATCGCCGGCGCCGCGGTCACCGCCGAATCGACCAGATGGTTGCGCGACACGCGCGCGCGCAGTTCGTTCAGGACCGTGGGAGACGCCGAGGTCAGCCAGAAGGTCGCGGTCCGTTCCCGTGAGTCCCCGGTGTAGGCCCGTTCGGGCAGGTCGAAACCGCTTTGCAGGCCTGCCGTGCGGCGTAGCTGATCCTGCTGTGCGAACTCGACCGCCGCGGTGTGGTTCTGCCTCACCTGTACGTTCGTCTTGAACGAGTACGAAGTGGTGCGGGTCGGAGTGGCGACGTTGAGGCGCAACGACTCGGGCTGCAGGGTGATCGGCTCGATCGTCGTCGCGTTCACCACCACGTTGTCGTCCTGTTCCCAGCGGCCGGCATAGGCGAGCATGCCCCAGCGGTTGCGCACGATCGGTCCGCCGATATAGCCCTCATAGGTGCGGCTCTGGTAATTCGCCCGGTTTGGCTGGAAGGGATCCTGCCCGTTCAACCGCGAATCGTTGAAATCGATCCGCCCGCTGCCGCTATATTGCCCGGACGCCGGCTTGGTCAGGATCTCCACACGGCTGGCTCCCGGCTCGGCGAACTCGGCGGAAAACGGATTCGCATTGATCCGTACGCTCTGGATGATGTCCTTGGGCGGCAGCCGCTGCGTCAGCGGCAGGCCGTCAACGTAGAAAATCACGAGGTCCGGGCGTGTACCCGTGGTCGCCGCGAGGAGCCGAAGCGATTGCAGCAAGGACTGCGGATCGTCCGGTAGTGCTTCCAAGGCTTTGCCCGACAGCCTGATCCCGGAAAGGTTTTGTCCCGAGTCGAGCGACACGCCGACCAGCCCGCCTTCCACAACGACACTGTCGTTGATGGCGACTCGCAGCCTGACGTCGAGCGTCGTGCTGCCCGCGCCGGTCACCATGACGGTCCGGCTCGCGGGCGCGAAGCCAGCCGCCTCTACGGTCAGCGTCAACCTGCCACGGCTCTGTGTGGCCACTTGGTAACGGCCTTCCTGGTTGGTTTGGGCCGTGGTCTTCGTTCCGCGCTCGCCGGTCAGCGTGACCGCCGCTCCGATGATGAGGCCGCCCGTCTCGTCGGTCACCACACCGCGAACCGCAATCCCGGTCTGGGCGAGGACACCCGGCACGATCCAGCCGAGGACGAGCAGAAGGAGGAACGCGATCCGCGTTGAGCGTGGATACCGCACCATGTCAAAACCCGAGCCTGTCGGCGGCGCGAAGCGCCTCGCCGAGCCAGTCCTGTCTATGCGTGGCCGGGGGCGTCCACTGTCTGGCCCAGCCAAAGCGCTGGATGGCGAGCTGCAGGCGGCAGCAATCGAGTGCCCGCATGAAGCCGTCGTGCGACAGCGAAGTCCCCGGTTCCGCGCTGGCCACCCCGCGATAGCTGGCCGCCAGCTCCGCCCGCTCGTTCTCCGTCCAGCGGCCGGCGGTGAGCGCGGCGAGATCCATGAGCATCGGCCCTAATCCCGCGAGTTCCCAATCGACCGGACGCACGCGCCCCTGGCCTGCGGTGACTTCCACCAGCACGTTCGACGCAAAGAACTCTCCGTGTACGAACCCTGAGGGCAGCGCGGCGAGTTCATCGAGAAATCCCTCGTACTGCGACGCCAGCGAGGCAAAGCGGCGGCGGACCGACCGTGGTCGGGCTGCGTCAGCCTCGAGGTACCGTTGCGCCCGCTCCATCCAGACGCGCGCGTTCGCGCGGTCGTACTGCACGAGGGGCACCAGGGCGGCGGCGTCTGCGAGGCCGGGGTCGCGCGCGAGCCGGCCGTGCACTTCGGCCAACCAGCCGCTCACCTGACGCCACACCGCAAAGTCGCCGACTTCGGTCAGTGGCACGCCGCGGACGCGCTCGAGGAAGAGCCAGTAGCGGCCGCGTTGCCGGTTGACGACGCTGCCGTAGAAGCGGGGTGCGCCGGTGGCGAACGGGGCGAGAATCCGCTCGTATGTCGCAATCTCGCGAAGGGGATGGTGGAGGAACCGCGGCTTGATGCGCCGGGCCTCGGGCAGCATCGCCGCTTTACTCGTGTCCTTACACACCAACTCGAGGATGCTGCCATCGTCGAATCGCACGATCGCCTCTTCGATCGCAAAGCTCGAGGCGTATGGCAATGGCCACGTGTCGAGACCGACGATGCGCGGCGCCCCTGCTTGGCCGAACAACGCGTTCAGGGCGGCACTCAAGTCGACGCGTGGAGGCGGGCGACGCCGGGCCGCGTCGGCCCGAAGCGCGGAAGCCGGCAGGGCGGTGTTCATCCGTCCACCCCGACGCGCTCGAGTAGTTGGGGCAACACGCGCGATGCGTCGAAATACTCCTCGGCGATCGCGCGCGCGGTGCGCGAATGGCGCTCATAGTCACGGACCACGGCGGCGATACCCGCGCACGCGTCGTCCGTGGTCTCGAACGCGAACAAGCCCTCGCCGGTCGGAAGGAACCGGCTGAAGCCGGTATCCTGTGCCACGACCGGGCGGCCGGATGCGAGATAACAGGCGCTGCGATCGCTGAACCAGCCGCAGCGCGATACGGCGTAGCCGCTCTTGGCCACGCCGATCTCGCCTTTCGAGCCTTGCACGAACGCCCGATAGCGCTCCGGGGTATCCGTCACCTGCGCCGGATCGACCAGCGTCCAGCCGTGTGCGGCCAGGAGCGCGAGGTCGCGCTGCTCATCGGGGTGAATGGCCAGCGCCACCACGAGCGGCTCGGGCGTCTTGTCAGGCAGCGCCATGAGCCCGCGCCAGGCGTGGGCTTTTTGCCCGTAGAAGACGCTCTTGTAGGTGATGGAGCCGTACCCCCGCCAGTTTGCGACCGTCGTGAAGGCGTCGTGCGTGAGGCGCTCGGCGCGGGGCCATTCACTGAGCACGACCGGTTGACGCGTGGCAATCCAGGTGCGGCCGCATGTCGGAATGACACAATCCGCACCACCGAGCGCGGGCCCGATGGTCACGAAATGCGTGTGACCGTCGAAACCGACGTTGAGACCTTCGACGGCACACCAGAGTTGATTGAAGCCGGGGTCGAGGTCGAGATAGACGCGAACAGGGACCGGTTCTGTAAGCGCCGGATCGGCCAGCATGCCCGAAATGTTGATCAGGCAATCGCTCTCGGCCGCAACCGTGCGTAGTCTCTCGTAAGGCAAGCCTACGGTCTGCGTCGTGCCATCAAGCACAAGCGCGGCATGTGATTCGAGATCAAACTGCCGCATCACCGCACGGAAGTAGGCGGCATTCGTCGAGTTCGACAGGCTCGTGTCGCGCGGTTGCAGCTTGTCTGCCTCGACCGGTTCGATGAAGTACGCATCGTGCCCCAACTGCCGCAGGCCAAGCACGTACTGGAGAACCGCCCACGTCGCGCCGCCTTGGTACGGATCACCGGCGATCATCCCGGCGACGATGATGGTGAGCCCGCGGGATGGCGGACGCTCCGGAGAGGCATTCAATGCGCCGCTGTGCATGGTGTGGAACCGCTGCGTTCTCAATCAACCGCCTGAGTCGGTGGGCGTACCGCGACCGGTTGGATGAACATGGTGGCGCCCTTGTGCTCGAACCAGGTGACGAGTTCGTGCACGAGCGTCAGCTTCAGCACGTACGATCCTGCTTCGGGTGGTGTTGCCATGCGAACCGACACTGCCGCTCGACTGCCGGCTCGCAGGTCGCGTGGCAAGGGTGTACGTTCGCCGTCCCAGACGACGAGGCGATCGTCACGGAACCAGTGGTACGAGACGAACACCTGCGATGCCGGCCAGACCCTGTTCCCGGTGTTCCGCATGGTCACGGGAACGGCGATCCTGACGCCGGGGGCGACTTCCACGGGGAGGTGCACCTCCGCCCATTCAACGCGATACGCCTGGTCGGTCCACGGGTTATCCGCAACCGCTTGCTGAATGCCGGCGGCCAACACGGACGGGTCGAGCACGGCTCGCACCGCGTGACAGCCGATCGAGACCGTCGCAGCGGCGAGCATGCCCGACACGATGATCGTGACGCGCGAGTGCTTCAACGGTGCCCTCCAATCCTGATTGCCTGCGTCGTTGTCCATCGAGTGGCCCCCATACCGAAGCTCCGTTATCGCGACAGCTGCAGCGCCGTCGATGTCTCGGCCTCTGCCGCCGCATGCGGTATGGCCACGACATCGAAGATCCGCGGCATTCGCAGCACCGGCGAGTCTGGCGTGAGAGCCGACGACAGATCGCTGAGCTCGAACACGTCGTAGCCGTAGCCGTTCAGCAAGTCGATGTAGTCGCGGCTACTCGATTTGGAACAGCTTTGGAGCCAGTAGTCGTTGCACTCCGACACGATGAGCGGGCGCGAACGGGCGATCAGGTGCCGCATGCCGTCGAGAGCGGCCGGTTCGTGCCCTTCCACGTCGATTTTGATGAGGTCGACGTCATCCTGGACGATGTCGTCGACGCGGGCGGCAGTCATCGACACCCGCGGACAGCCATCGACTGCTCCCGCGACGAACATGTGTCCGACTCGCGATGCTTCCAGCTGCGAAGCGGCGTTCGAACAGGCCAGCTGATACGCGCGAACGCGCGCGCCGAATCCGTTCTCGGCGACGTTCTTCAGCAGCAACTGATAGCTCTCGGGCATGGGCTCGAACGCATAGACCATTCCCGTTTCGCCGACGAGCGACGCGATGAGGCAGGTATAGAAGCCCGTCTGAGCTCCGGCGTCGAGACATCGCATGCCCGGCCGAAGCGCCTGCCTGACGAAGCGGACGCATTCCGGCTCGTAGCGGCCCATGGCCATCACCGCGCCCATCTCGCGATCGCTGGTGTTGAACCAGAAGCGGAACTCCTCGAGCTCGGCCATCCATTGCCGGTGCGGCGGGGTGAACGTGCCGTTGCCGGCGAACTCGTCCGAGTCGAGCACGCTCTGCCTCAGTTGGCGGAACGTCCGTCGGTTACTCAACAACCCGGGCAGCTCAACCGCGCTGTCCGGATTGCGCCCGAGCAGCAGCCGATACAGGAAGAATGCGTCGGCCGGGTTGATGGCCTCGTCCGGGTTGGCGGGCCGGTTCGATTCCAGCAGCGCGCGAAAACCGTCCATCAGCGCGTCGACCTGGTGTGCGGCGATGCGTGTCATGACGCGGACCCTCCGACCGAAGAAGGAGACAGGAACTCGTCGACCGCGACGCCGTACTTCAGGGCGCCTCGCCGGAAATGCTCGTGGAACCCCTTGGTGTTCAGGTAGTGGCCTTCTCTGAGGAAGAGTGTTCGGTAGCGGGCCGGGTGCTTCTTGAGCAGCAGCGCATCCTTCTCGAAGAATCTGACGCGTTCCGACAGTGCTTCCCGCTCGACGTTGCGCGGGTGCGCGGGATGGAACACGCGGACGTCATGGCCGAAGGGGATCTCGCCGAGAGCGCAGGCACGCCATCCCAGGTCGGTATCCTCCCGGAACGGCACGTCGAACTGCTCGTCGAACCCGTCGATGGCATTGAAGGTGTCCCGCCGGAGCAGCAGGTTGGCGGTCATGAAGCCGATTCCTTCGAAGCCGACGTTGGTGACGGCCCGGTATTCCGGGTCGTTGATCCGCTCGGAGACGATCAGCCCCTCGACCCCGACCACGACCGGGTCGTCGAAGTATCGCGTCGCATTCCGCAGCCAGTCCGGTTCGGGCTGGCAATCGTCGTCGGTGAACGCAATCACGTCGCCGCGTGCCAGCCAGGCACCGAGATTGCGCGCGCGGCTCGTGCCCTTCACCTCCGTGTGCTCGTAGAGGATCTCGAGCGATGCGTAGCGGTCCGGGACTTCCCACCGCGACGCGCTTTGATCCACCAGAATCACCTCGAAGTCTCGGCAGGTCTGGTTCGTCAGACAGTCGAGGAGCTGCGGCAGATGCGCCTGACGTTCGTAGGTGGGGACCACGACGCTGAAGGCCGGACGGGCTCGACCCGCGGTTCGATGCCGTGTCAGGAGCCGTCCCAGGCGCGGCGAGAGCCGTTCCCATGCATAGCTGTCACACGCCAGTCGCCGGGCGGCGGCACCCAGACGTTCCGCGTACTCTCGATCGCCGAGAATCCGCTGGAGCGCTCCGGTGAACTCCACCGGAGCGCAGACGTGCAGCGCAGATCCAGACAGGTTGATGCCTCGCGCTCCCGTGGGAGTGGAGATCACCGGTAATCCGGCGGCCATGAAGTCGAACATCTTGATGTTGGTGCCCGACCCGGAGAACATCGGGTTGACCGCGACATCCGCCGCCCCCAGATACTCGCGACGTGCCGTGTCGTCCAGCACCCCGGTAATGCGGATGTTGCCGATCCCCCGGCGAGCCAGCGCATCGCCATCGATGGCACTCCCGACGCCGCCGCAGATCGCGAAGGTCACGTCCGGCAGCGCTGGCGCCAGTGCCGTGCAGATGAACGCGGCCGCTTCTTCGTTGGGTGGATACAGGCTGCCGATGAACACTGCCAGGGGCTTGCCATCGAGGCCCAACCGGCGCTTTCGTTCGCTCCGGGCCGAGTCGCACGGCGCTTCGCTGACGAACGTGCCGTTCGGCATCACCAGGCACTTGCCGAACGGGATCCCGTAGAGGTGATGGAACAGGTCCCGATCCTCGTGCGAGCAGGCCAGCACGAGGTCCGCCCGGCGGCACAGCTCGCGTTCAACGGCTGTTGCATGCCGGACGATGCGCAAACCGATCTCGCTGTCGGCGAGCAGCCGGTAACGCAGCACGCTCTCGACGTTCTGGGCGTCGTAGACGAGGAGCTGGCCGGATCGATCCAGCACGTCGCGTACGAGTGGAAAGATCCACGGATGCGAACACACCACGACATCCGCGTCACGCGCCGCGGCTTTCGCTGCCTGCACGTACTCGGGTGAATGATGGGCCAGCATCGCGAACGACGCGTCTATCACCGTCTTCCCGCCGGCCAGCCGGCGCCATTCGTCCGCCGCCGCAAAGTGCCGATCGCTCAGCGGGACGTCGATCTCGCGAAGCGTCGAGGTCAGCTGGTGATCGCGGTAGCCCGGGCCAGGCCAGTCGTAGGTGCCAACGTAGGTAGCCTCGACCAGCTCGCCGAGGTTGTGATACAGGCCGAGGAGCCGCAGCCGCCCGCCCCCGACGGCGGGCTCGATCGGCTGCATGTCGAGCACGGTCACCTTGGTCGGCGAGGGCCGGTTCCGAGGCAGGGGAAGGCGCTGCGTATGCTCCCTGGCCGGGACCATGCCGACCGGCTTGCGCGCGGTCCCGGTCGCGGCGTCGAGGAGCGCCGAGACGATCGGCTCCCAGCCGATGTGCGCGACGGACCGCCCCGCATTCGTGCCCATCTCGGCGGCTGCATCCGGGTGGTCAATGAGGTGGGCGAGTCGTTCGGCCAACGCGCCTTCCTCGGGTTCGACGACGTAACCGGTGACGCCATCCCTGACAAACTGCAGCGTCTCACCGGAGTCGCGGCAGGTGATCACTGGTTTCTGGCTCTTGAACGCCTCGATGGTGATCAGGCCGTAGTCCTCCTGCACTGGGACGAACGGGACGACGAGAGCCCCGGCATAGAGATCCAGCAACTGCTCGTCGGTGACCGCGCCAAGGAACTGAATCCGTGGATCGCCACCGGCCGCCAGGCGGACCTGCGGCTCGTCCTCGCCGGTTCCGGCGATCAGCAGCGGGAAGTCGTGCTTGAGCCGCCTGAACGCCCGGACGACGAGCGCCGCGCGCTTCCATCGATGCAGCCGTCCCGGAAGAAGGATGTATTCGCCGCGTCGAGGCGGCCGGAATCCGTCGAGCGCGGGCGGATGGTGCAGGGCGGTAAAGGGCACCTGCCGCCACCAGGAGTCGGCGTCGTAGAGGCGCTCGAAGGTGGTGCGCCCGTTGGCGAAGTGCCCGCGCACGCGCGACGGTGCGAGCGCTGCCTTGTCGAGCTGATGGATCAGGCGGCGTTGTTGCTGCAGCGTCTCGCTCGCCGCGCCGTACTCCGCCTCGAAGCGGTCGTAGAACACGCGCAGCGTATGAAGCAAGTAGCTGACATGGCGAGGGTGCCTGACCATGTAGGTCGGTGCCTTGGTGGAGATGACGACGTCGAAGGCGCTGGCATCAACGTCATAGCACCGCGCGTACGACGCGAGGACGGACTCGAAATTCGTCTCGTCGATCGGGATCTCCAGCGCGGTGACGTTGTGACCTGCCGCGCGCACGGCGCCGCGGAGGCCGGCATACAGCGCCTCGGCGCCGCCGCGTTCACCGGAGCGCATCGCCGCGGTCACGACGGCCACGTTCATGAGCGTGGTCTCCGTTTGTCGGCCGGCCGGCCCTTGCCGCTGCCGCGCGGCGACGCCGCCGCACGTCGCGTACGTGACGGCGTGTGCGCGGGCGAACTCGGCCGCGCCACCGGCGGGGAAGTCGCGGAGCGCAGTTGCTCGACGAGCGCCGACAACTGGCCGATGTCCCGACGCAGCCCCGCCTGCACGTCGGCCCAGTCGTCCCGCAGCGCCCGGATGCAATCCACCAGCGCCGCGATTGACTGTCTGGCATGCTCGTTCCAGTCGCCTTGTGCCTCGAGCACTCGGACCAGATCGAGCTCACGCGCGGTGCCGTCGCCAGCGGCCTGGGGCTGGACGGTCCCGCCGCTGGCGGCGCCCGTCATGGCCGCGGTGCGAACGCGCAGCATCAGCGCATCGAGGTCCACGTCATCGCTGACGGGTGTCGTCACTCTGTCCACCGTTCTCCCCTTCGCATCCGGCGCGCGAGACCTCACGCCGCGACGCCCACTTCATCGAGCAATCGACCGATTACCGCGTTCGAATCGAAGAACTCCGCCGCCAGCGCCCGCGCGGCCTGCTGGTGTCGCCGCGGATCCCGCTGGATCGCGTCTACGCCGCGGACGGCTTCCTCAACCGTGCGAAACGCGATCAGGCCCTCGCCGACAGGGTAGGTGCGGCTGAAGCCTGTGTCCTGCACGAGTGCGGGCTTTCCCGCGGCGAGATACCGTACGGTCCGATCGCTGAACCAGCCGCTGTTGGTGGCGACGTAGACCCCCTGCGCCGCTGAGCATTCGGCGTCCGAGCCCAGGATGTAGTCGTCGAACGATTGCGGATCGGGCACGACGCGGATCGGGTCGACGACCCGCCATCCGTGACCGCGAAGCAGGCGCAGGTCCCGTTCGTCGGCCGGATGAATACTGAGGGCGATCTCGAACTCGGCCGCCGCCCGCTGCGGCAAGTCAATGAGCTTCCTGAACTCGTGGACCTTCAACCCGAAGGTCGTCGCACCGTGCTGAACGGGGCCATAAGGCCCGCGCCAGCTCGCGATCGTCGTGAACCGCCCGGCCCACGCCGCGCCTTTACCGGCGTCGCCGGTGAGGATCGCGGGTTGACGCGTGTGACGCCAGCGGATGTCACCGGCCGGGATGTCGCAGGCGGGGGTGCCGATGTTCTCGCCGATTGTGAAGTGAAAGTCGTGACCGTCCAAGCGGGCGCCGCCGTGCCCCGCCGCGTGCCAGAACTGCGTGAAGCCCGGATCGAGATCGAGGTACGCCTTCCGGCGGATCCGTCGCATCAGCGATTCGAGCGTGAGGTGGCCGCTGATGTTCAACAGCAGGTCCGCCGCGGCCGCGACGTCCAATAATTCGCGATACGCGAGGCCACTGGTGTGCGGACCACCATCGCAAATGAGGGCCGACGCCCCCGTCAGACCGGCGTCACGCATGACGTGCTCGAAGTAGGCGACGTTCGTGCTCTCTGCGAAGGGCACTGTCTGGCCACGGTCGTCGATGCAGTGCTGCGACGCGATCTGCTCGACGTAATAGGCCTGCACGCCGAGTTTCCTGAGACCGTGCACCCAGTTCAGGACGGCGCGCGCGTTGCCGCCGTTGTGACATTTGGTCGCAATCACGCTTGCCACCAGGACCGTGCTCATGCGACGGCCGCCGGCGTGCGAGGCCGGCGCACGTCGTAAAGCACGCACTGCCGATCCGACCACAGCCGCGGATAGCGCGCGTCGAGATGCGTGCGAAACCCGTCGTAGTGATCGAGCCACCACAGCGACGTGCCAGGAAAAAGCAGGTACTGGTGCCCTCGGCCGATGGCCGCTTCGAGTGCTGCGATCGCGGCAGCGCTGTCGCCTGGGTGATAACCGACGTAGACACCCGTGTCGGTCTCCGGAAAGTGGCAGCCGGTCCTGCCTTCGAATTGCAAGAGGTTCTGGTCGCCCTTGCTGACCACCATCACGTCGCCACCTGCCGGCACGACGCGGCCAACCACCTCCCGGATGTCGCGCACCAGATCCCGATACGCCGCGACCAGTCCCTTCACGTCGCGTTTGAAGTCGTCGAACCGGTGTCGCTCGCCGATGATGGCCAGGCGCTGCCCGATCATCTCGGCGATCCGCTCCTCCGAGTAGTCGCGCTGAATGGTCGCGCGTCCGGCATGGCCGCGCGCCCGCGCCTCGTCAGGGTGATCGGCGACATAGCGCATCAGTTCGGCAGCGTGCTCGACCGAGGGTTCGGCCCACACTTCGCCTGCGTGATACGGGCCGACGTTCTCTTCCAGCGCGACGAGCCGGTAGCGGACGGGGAATGCGTTGGACACGTCCATGAAATCCGTGTTGCCGGACCATCCGGTCGCGATCACGGGCTTCCCGAGCCCCATCGCGTCCGCGATCGTCAGGCCGATCCCTTCCGAGCGATGCAGCGACACGTAGGCATCGCAACTGGACATGAGACCGCGGAGCGCCTCGGAGGAGACGTAGCCGGAATGAATGTCGATCGCGGCGCCGGAGGCGCGATCGACCAGGGTTCGGAACCCCGCCGGGTCGGATTCGGCGTTGACACATTTCAGGATCAGGCGAACCGGCTCTGAGGGACGGAACGCACGTCGAAACGCCTCGATGATCGCCAGGGGGTTCTTGCGCGCCAGGTGGCTGTGTACGTCGAACATGAACAAGAACAGGAACTCATCGGGCCGCCGCCTCCAGCCGACCCGGTCCGCGGTGACCAAGCCCTCTTTCGACGGCGCCATGACCGGCGGAATGCGAATGACCGGGATCGGTGAGATCGGCGCAATCGCCGAGGCGATGAACGAGCTGCCGACCCAGATCTCGTCGTAATAGGCAAATCGGTCGTACCAGCGCGCCGGGAACCGCGGCAGCTCCCACGCCCACGCGCCGATGTTGTAGCGGCGATCGAACAAGTCCTCGTTGGTGCGTGACAGCACGGCAAAATGCTGGCCGGCGTCGATGCACATGAGGTTGACGTCCCAGTCGGGCAGGGCATCGCCCCCGGCGCAGGTCTGATCGCCGGACCGATTCGACGTGAGCGCGGAGAAGTCCGCGAGCCGCGTGGGGACGCCAAGCCGTCGCAGTGCGCGCACGTAGCCACGCGCCGACGCTCCCCACCCGCTTTCGTCGCGGAGATATCCGCTCACGTTGACCGACAGCGGCGCTGGGCCGCTCCCGTCCTCCGGCGTGAACCCGTCGAACCAGCGGTTGAAGCGCCGCAGCGTTCTCAGCGTCGCGACCGGTGTGCAGCTGCTCACCGCACCTTCTCCGGTCGGTCGAGGGCGTAGATCACGGCCGTCCGGTCATCGCGCACGACCACGCGTCCATGCCTTTCGAGGTGGTCGCGGAGCCCGGCATAATGGTCGAGCCACCACAGCGCCACTTGGGGGAACACCAGATACGAGGCGCCGTCCTTACGCAGGCGCTCGAGCGCCGTGATCGCGGCGGCACTGTCGGCGGGATGATGGCCGGCGTACAGGCCCTTGTCGTTTCGGAGAAAGTGCCATCCGGTCCGCCCGTTGAAGGCGAGCAAGCGGTCGTCACCCTTGCTCACGACCAAGGCGATCGCTCCCGGGGGAAGCGCTGCGTCGACCGTCGTCCGCACTCGAAGAACCAGCAGCTCGTACTGAAAGCGCGTGAGGTCGCGACGGACCGCCTCCAACGCCACGCGACTGCTCGTCAGGCGTTGATGAGTGGCGGTCAGCGACGGCTGCAGCCGGCGATCGCGGGCCGCGAACAGCTGCATGTCGGCGCCGATGCGCTCGACCCTGGACGCCGTGCCATCGCACACGCGCGTCAGCTCTGCATACCGAGTGTCAAGGCCGTCTGTCCGCTGCTCGAGCGCCTTCATCCGCTCAGCCGATCGGTCGTGCGACTGGGTCAGCGCGTGCACGCGCATGTCGAGACGCACGTGGGCAGCCAGCGGAAGAGGGTGCGCCATGACTACGTAAGTCCGGGTCATGGCGTCAGCGTCGCGCGTCAGTTCGTCGACCAGCTCCGGTGGCCATCGCGTGCCGTCCAGCGGCGACGCACCGAGATCGAGCCTTTCGATGTGCCGCTCGATTCTGGTGATGACGAAACCTGCGCGCTCGAAGGTGTGCTGCAGGGCCGCACCGTCGTACCAATGCGATGGTGATGTCTCGTCCGGAGACAGCAGGCCTGCCGGCGACCGGCCAGCGAGAAACCCGAGCCGGATTCTCGCGTGCATGACGTTGGGCACCGCTGCGACGACTCCGCCGTCGGCGCTCAAGTGCTTGGCAAGCGCCGTCAGTATCCCGACCGGATTCCGCACGTGCTCGAGCAACCGCACGGCGACGATGGCGTCGAACTGCGCGCCGTCGAGCGTCGCGTTGAGATTCAACGCATCGGGATCACCGACGATGACGCGATCCGAGAAGGTCGCGGATCCAGCCGGGGCGTCGTGCCGCGTCTCGACGACCGACACGCGACACCCGGCGCTGGAGAGCGTCCGTGACAGCGGCCAGGTGTCGCGCCCGATGACCAGCACGCGGGTATGCGGGCTGACCAGCTGGAGGAGCTGGGTCTCGATGGCGTCGCGATCCGCTTCGCTCGGGCGCGCCGGCGCGTTCATCGCCGGTAATGCCGTCGACTCGGCAGCCGGCTCTGCGACCAGGGCCGACCGGCCAACATCTCGGCGCGCGCCGAGCGGACCGCCGCCGCTGCCGGTGTATCCGACGGAAGCAGCTCTGAGCGTCGGCGAACGCCGCGCGGTTCCGAGGGGCACTTTCTTGCGGGCCATGACGAGGTTCCCTTCCTGCGCGCGGCTGCCTAGACGCCGCAATCCTTGAGCAGTCGCGTGAGCACGAGATCCGAGTCGAAATAGGCGCGGGCGAGCTCGCCGGCCGCACGTGAGTGGCTCTGGTAATCGGCGTTGATTGCCTCGATGGCCGCCGCCGCCTCGTCCAGCGTCGAGAAGCCGAACAGGCCCCGTCCGGTCGGGAATACATTGCCGAAGCCCGTGTCTTGTGTGACCACCGGGCGACCCGTGGCGAGATACGTGGCGCTGCGGTCGCTGAACCAGCCGCTGCGCAACCGGACGTTCTGATCCTTCGCGACCGTGAACTCGGCGCGCGAGCCGCCGATGTACTCGCGGTAGGTATCGAGGTCGTCCGAGACTTCCGAAGCATTGCGGACCCGCCACCCGTGCTGCTCGAGCATGCGACGGTCCTCGTTGTTGCACCCGGCCAGGGCCAGCTCCAGCATTTGGGTCGTACGCGACGGCAGCGTAAGGAACTTCATGAACTCGAAGTTCTTGCTCCAGCGGTAGAGTTCGCCGTCCAGCGTGACGTCGCGCCACAGCTGCTGCCATCCCGCGATGGTGGTAAAGGCATCGGACCTGACCGGCTGCATCGACTCCCATAGGCCGATGACCACCGGCTGCCGCGTCGGCAGAAACCGGAACCGCGTCGACACGGGGATCCCGCAGTCTGGCCGCCCATAGTTCTCGCCCCAGGTGAACAGCGTCGTGTGCTGCTCGAACAGCTCGATCGTCTCCGGCAGCTGCTGATGCAGTTCGATCTCGCGCACCACGGGATCGGTGCCGAGGTAGACGAGCCGGCCGGTGGCCACATGTTCCGGCAGCGGTGTCGTGCCGCCGTGGAGGTTGAGCAGCAGCGTCGCTGACTGATACAGCGATTTCACCTGCTGCTCGGACAACCCGTAGTAGCGGCCATCAGAATGCCGCGCGACGAGCGCCCAGCGGTTTCCCAGATCGAACCGGCGCATCATGGTGTCGATGAACGCCGCGGCCGAGACCGACCCGTCGTCGTCGGCGCCGATGAACATCTTCGGCGTCGCGCCGTGCGTCTCAACGTAGTACGCCTCGTAGCCGAGCCGCTCCAGCCCGATGAGATACTGCATGGTCAGCCAGACCATGCCGGCGACGGGGTGCCGGCTCGCCATCCCGAGGACGACAATCTTCTTTCTGACGCTCACGCCGTGGCCTCGCCCGTCTCGGACACCAGCGACAGTGCCAGCTTCTTCTTGCGCTGCCGTGTCTGCACGTCGTGCATCTGTTTGTACAAGCCGCCGCGCGCGATCAGCTCGTCGTGGGTCCCTTGCTCCACCAGCCCGCCGCGATCCAGCGTCGCAATGAGATCGGCGTGACGGACCGTCGAGAGGCGGTGCGCGATGATGAACGTGGTGCGGCCGATCATCAGTTCGTCGAGTGCATCGAGGATGATGGCCTCCGTCTTCGAATCGATCGAGGAGGTGGGCTCGTCGAGAATCAGGATCGGCGCGTCCTTGAGAAAGGCGCGCGCGACGCAGATGCGCTGGCGTTCTCCTCCCGACAGACGGACGCCACGCTCGCCGATCTCGGTCTGGTATCCGTCGGCCAGCCGTTCGATGAAGTCGTGGGCGTTGGCCGCCTTGGCGGCCTCGACGATCTCGTCCATGGTCGCCTGCAGGCGGCCGTAGCGGATGTTGTCGGCGATCGTCCCGGCGAAGAGGACGGGTTCCTGCGCCACCATGCTGATCTGCCGGCGCAGGGAATCGAGGCTCAGCGTGCGCACGTCGTGCCCATCGATGAGCACGCGTCCGCGCTGCGGATCGTAGAAGCGCGGGATGAGGTTCATCAGCGTGGTCTTGCCCGCACCGGTCGGCCCGACGATGGCGACGACCTGGCCCGGTTGCACGTCGAGCGAGATGTCGGTCAGCGTGTCGGTGCGGCCGGTGTATTCGAAATGCACGCCTTCGAATCGCACGGCGCCGGCGGCCCGGCCGATGGACTGGGGGTGCGCCGCTTCCTGCACCACCGGCTCGGTGTCGAGGATGTGGAACGCCATCCGCAGACCGACCAGGTTGTCCTGGAGTGCGCCGACCGTGTAGCTGATGGTCTCCAGCGGTTTGTAGACCGCGGCGATGTACGCCAGGACGACGAGGAGCTCGCCGGCGGTGATGCGGCCCTGGATGGCGTGGTATGCCCCGACGCCAAGGACCATGGCCGTTCCGATCGCCGTCGTCGTGGTGACGGCCAGCGAGAACAGCGTCTGGCGGACGGTGACGTCCACGCGGGCGTTGATCGCGTGTCCGGTCTTGGTGCGGAAGCGCTCCAGCTCGTGGTCCTCGCGCTGAAACGCCGTGATGACCGGTAGCATGCACACCGCGTCGTGCACGACCGACAGACAGTCGGCTTCCATGAACTTGACCTGCAGCAGTCGCTGCTGGATGTGCGTCGCGTAGTAGCGGATCGCCCAGTAGAGAAGCGGTACCACGGCAATCGACAGCCAGGCGAGCGTGCTGTCGATCCGGAACGCAATCCAGACCATGCCGACCAGGGTCAGGCCGGCCTGCGCGAGCGGCTGGATGGACAGAATCAGGGTGCCAGCGGCCGCTGCTTCGAAGTTGATCCCATACATCAATCTCGCGGTGCTGACCTGATCGCGGTACGCGACCGAGAGCCGCTCGGTGTGGCGAAAGAGATCGCCGCGAAAGTCGGCGATGATGTGCTGCTCGAGCTTGGTGTTGACGTAGCTGTTCACCACGTGGAGTCCGCCGCCGACAATCGCGATCAGCAAGCCGGCAACCACGATCAGCGCCAGGAGCAGGAACCGCTGTGATCCGAGTCCGCCAAGCACACCGCCGAGGGTCGCCGGCAGCGGAGCCTGGCCAATGACGTTGTCCACCAGGATCTGGAGCGGCCACGGGGACAACAAGCCAAACAAGGTTGCGCCGATCGTCAGCCAGATGGAGGAAACGCCGAGCCGCCAGTACGGCCGAAGGTAGGGGAACACCCGCAGGAGGTACGGGAGCAGCAGGCTGTCGCGCTCGGAAGGTGTCGCCGTCATTATTCGGCACCCTCACACGGCTGCACCGGAGTCACCAGTGCGTCGCTCGATCGCCGGGGACGCCTCCCAGGCGTTTGCGCGCCGAGCGGCTGCATCTCCATTTCCTGTGCGAGCGCCGCAATCAGGCGGCGCGCGGTCGACAGCATCCGGGCGCTGCGCCAGAGGGCGGTCCCGGCGATCACGAGGCCAATGAGGCTGCTGCCGCCGGCAATCGACGACGCTGCGACCGAGGCGTCCTGCAGACGCGCGAGCGGCCAGGCGACGATCGCCACTACCGCGACGACGGAGAACGCCGACGGCTGCAGGCGGTGTCCGATCCGGATGAGCGATCGGCCAGCGCCGTGGTTCTCGACGAGGACGAGGAGGTCGAGCCAGGCAAGAGGCCAGACGGGCATGCGAATGTCGCGCGCGATCGCCCAACCGTCCTCGATTTCGAGACTGCTTGTCAGCGGCGAGCTGCGCAGTCGATCTGTCATCCTGGTCAGCAGCGAATCGGCGCCGATCCACCGCTCTGCCCAGAACCGCGACTCGATCGTACCGCGCCCGAGGAGGTATAGCGTGCACGCCAGATCGCCCGGCGACGGACGCGGCTCGCGAGCCGCGCGCGGCGGGGCCACGGTTGGTGGGGACAGCATGCCGCGCAGATAGCCGGTGGCCCGGGCGAACGGCTGCAGCAAGTGCAGCGACGCGATGACCAGGCGGTAGACCGCCCGGCTCGCCCGCCGCGGGTAGCCGCCGATGTCGGGGAGCGATTCGATGTCAGACGCCAGCGCGTAACGGACGCACCGGAACACTGTGATGGCGAGGCCCGCGAGCCCGAGTGCTCCAATCGCCGCGACCGGCCTGGCCGCCCCCGGCCCGACGACCAACCCCAGGAGCAATGCCGCGGCAACGAAGGCAGCTGACACGATCTGCCAGCGGACCGTGTGCGGCAGAAACGCCAGCGAGAAGGCCTGCATGTGATAGACGGAGGGGAAGGCAGCGGAGCCCCAGATCCCCACATTGACGCGCGGCCGTGATGACGACCGCACAAACGGCAACGGACTGTAGATGTGGCCTTTCCAGGCGATCTTCGCGCCCGTGAACCGCTCGCGGTGATGCGGGACCAGCCAGGCCTGCCCTTCGCCGTACCCCACCTGTTGCCGCCAGTAGGCACGGACGCTCGCGCGATGGTGATGCCAGACCAACGCCGCCGGCACGAACTCGACGCGCCCGCCAGCCTGTTGCAGCCGCCAGCACACGTCGACGTCGTCGCCGGCGCGCAGGTAAATCGGGTTGAACCCGCCGATGGCGCGCAAGGCGTCGCGACGGACCGCGAGATTGCAGCCGGGCACGTGCTCTGCCGTGCGATCGTCGAGCAGCACGTGGGTCGGGCCGCCGGGGGAACGCGCGACGCAGTGCGCCATCCACGGGTCGTCGAGCGGCGGCAGGCTGAGTCCTCCCGCGGCAACCACATCGGCGCTGGCGAACGGCTGGACCAGATAGGTGAGCCACTCGGGATCCACTCGCACGTCCGCATCCGTATACGCCACGATGTCGCCGGTCGCGGCACCCAGGCCGGCGTTGCGGGCGGCGCTCAGGCCGGCATGATCGAGATCGATCACGCGGCACATCGGGTGCTGGCGCGCGATGACGCCCGTACGGTCACTCGAGCCATCGTTCACGACGATGACTTCGACGTTCGGGTAGGTCAGCCGTTCCAGCGCGGTGAGGCACTCGCCGAGCGTCTCGGCAGCGTTATAGGCGCAGACGAGGACCGACACTTTCACCTGCGTGAGCGGCTCCGCCGCCGCAAACGGCACGCTCGAGAAGACGTCCGCGACCGACTGCAGGACCGGCTTCGGGCGTCGCTCGGCATCGACCAGGCCGAACGTCCAGTCGTTGATGGCTTCTCCACCCCGCCACCATTCGTCCGTCCACGCAAACGCCACCGCGCCGCAGGCGCCCTCGGCAAACGACGCCCGGAGTTGCATCGCGGTGAGCGCCGCCTGTGCACTCACACCTTCCCGCGAGCTGTCCGCCCCGGCTTCGGCCACCAGCAGCGGCTTGTGACCGGCGATGTTCTGCAGGCGCGCCAGGTACGCGCGGAGATCGCGCTCGCGATGCAGGTAGACGTTGAACGCGCACACGTCGACGAACGGCAGGTGGAGGTACTCGGTCGGCGGATAGTTGACGTAGGTGAAGATCGTGTCGGGCGCGATCGCCTTGGCGTCGGCATACAGCTCGGAGAGGAACCGTTCGACGCGTTCAGGGCCCAGCCAGCGCACTACGGCGGCGGGGATCTCGTTGCCGAGCGCCAGCATCAGGACGGCCGGGTGCGACGCGAGCCTGCGAACGTTCGCCACCACGTCGCGCC
>Ga0070675_100001212_pt1 | contig 18749 bp, 16 predicted proteins | sample KBSM43metaG_FD_65343 | JGI IMG/M metagenome (GOLD analysis project Ga0070675, IMG submission 65343) | Miscanthus rhizosphere microbial communities from Kellogg Biological Station, Michigan, USA - KBS M4-3 metaG | ecosystem: Host-associated > Plants > Roots > Rhizosphere > Soil ... | reverse complement strand
CCCCGTCTTCGTCGTCGCTCGTCGGTCACAATGAATGAGCATTGCTTCCTCCTCGCTTCTAGAATCCGGGACCGTTGCGCACCGAACTCTGGTACCAATTCGGGTGTTACGCGCCACTAGAGTAGTGCCATTTTTTGATGATCCTGCTGTATTCGCCGTATTGCCTGGCAGGGGGACGGAAGATAAATTCCTCGCCACTAGGCTCTTGGTGCATTTCCGAGTCTGGGACAAAGGCGAGGCTGTTCGCCGCATTGCCAGCCTCGCCTTGTCTTTTTTGAGCCGCCCGGTCCGGTTGAATCGATACGGCGAGACGGCGTATTCCCCACCCTGCAGTTATTGAATACGAATTCCCGAATTCGTACTCTCTAGGTACCTTTTCTCTTGTAGGGCTTATGAATGGACGATCCTCAGTTGTTCTGGCATGCGGATTCGGAATCCTCATTGCCTTGATTGCGGGCCTTGGCATTGGTGCCATCCAGAGAGCCTCGGTCATGTACTCCGAGATGAAGACTTCCCAGGATTCCTATCTCGAGACCGAGGCCTTATGTCGAGACATCGCGACCGATATGTACTCCGCCGGCGTTCTCGTCAGGGACTACCTGCTCGACTCCGACCCTCGAAATCTGGCCCTTCATAGAAGCGAGCTGATCGAGAAGCGCAATTCCATTCAGCGGCAACTGGATCTTCTTTCCGCACATATCAGCGTGGATGAACAGTCACGGCTGGACCGGCTTCAGGCGGAGGCCGAGGCCTACTGGGATACCCTGGATCCGATGTTCGAATGGACCGCCCGCGAGAAGAGCGAGCGAAGCTGGGTCTTTCTTGCTCAGAAAGTTCTGCCGCATCGCGACGCGGTCGTGAGCCTCGCCAGAGAGCTGACTCTTATCAACAACAACACCCTGCAGCAGGAGCGCCATCGGCTCGAGGCAAGCCAGGAGGCGCTGCGAAGCTTCCTGTTCTGGATGATTACGATTGCCCTCGGGCTCGGTGTCCTTGTCGCGGGCTTAACGATCTATAGAGTCTTCGTTCTGGAAAGGACACACGCCAAACAGAGGAAGGAAATTGAGTACACCAAGAACGATCTGCGGCGTCTTTCGCAGCGGCTCGTCCAGCTTCAGGAGGTGGAGCGACGATCCCTTTCCCGGGAGTTGCATGATCAAGTCGGGCAAACGATGACTGCGCTGGGAATCCAGCTTGGCAATATCGAGAACCTTCGAACCAAAGACGAAAGGCTGTTCCGCCAGCAACTTGAGGACATAAAGCGCCTCAACGCTGATGCGATGCGGAATGTGCGAGACCTGGCGATGGGCCTGAGACCTTCAATGCTTGACGACCTTGGGCTCGAAGCCGCACTGCAATGGCAGGGGCGGGAGTTTTCCCGGCATACCGGCGTGCCTTCCAAGGTGCAGGTAAGGGGCTCGCTCGACTCTCTGACGGATGGCCAGAGAACGTGTATCTATCGCGTGGTGCAGGAAGCTTTGACCAACTGCGCGCGGCACGCGCACGCCTCTAACGTTCTCGTTTCGGTTTCGACCGAAGATGGCAACATTGAGGTCACGGTTCATGATGACGGCGCCGGCTTTAACTCCGCCCACGCCGGTGGCGGACTGGGACTCCTTGGCATGAGGGAACGTGTCCAGGCCCTGGACGGGCATCTGGAAATTTCCTCTCAGCCCGAGGCCGGAACGACGATCCGGGTTCAGATACCCGTCAGTATTCCGGTATGAAGAAGATCCGCATTCTTATTGCAGACGACCACGGCATCGTGCGGACCGGATTGCGCCTTCAACTCGAACGAAACGACAAGTTCGAGGTCGTTGGGGAAGCCGCGGATGGGCGAGAGGCCGTTCGCATGGCGGAAGAACTCGTGCCGGATATCGTCATCATGGATATTGCAATGCCCAGTCTTAACGGGATCCAGGCGGCCACGCAGATTGTGAAAACCCTGCCCTCGACGGGAATCATCATGCTGAGCATGCATTCCGATGAAACCTACATCTCGCGCACTCTCGCCGCCGGAGCGAAAGGATATTTGCTGAAGGAAAACGCTGAAGTCGATCTGTATCGTGCCGTCGAAGTCGTAGCGCAGGGAAAGCCGTTCTTCAGTCCCGCCATCGCCAATACGCTGCTGGAAGACTATATGGCCCAGATGCAGCAGCGGGGGCTGCAGGATTCCTATGATTTACTCACCGGCCGAGAGAAGGAGATTCTTCAGTTGCTCGCCGAGGGCAAGTCAAACAAGGACGTCGCGGTCATGCTCAACCTGAGCACAAATACTGTGGAGACTCACCGGACCCGGATCATGCAGAAGCTGGATCTGCACAGCGCAGCGGAAATCGTTCTGTATGCGGTCCGCAAGCGGATTATTTCGTGAAGCGGAGAATCGGGGGCAGGCCCCAAAATCCCTGACGGGAAATCGGGGCCGATTTGCTAGCGCGTGACGCTCTCGACGTTCTTTGCCGCAGCTACAGCTTCGCGACAAAACTTCTCGTACAGCCGCACGTCCTCCGTACTCCCGATAATCAATGGAACCCGCTGATGAAGCGATTCCGGCACAATGTCCAGAATGCGCTGGCTTCCTGTTGACGCGTTTCCGCCGGCCTGTTCCACCACCATTGCCAGAGGCGCGGCCTCATACAGCAGTCGGAGTTTCCCCTTGGGACCTGGATAGAGAAAGATTCCGCCCTTGAGCAGATTTCGGTGGAAGTCGGCTACCAGGGATCCGATGTAGCGCAGCGAATAGGGACGTCCGTCGGACTTCTGGTCTGACTTGACGTGGTCAACGTAACGCCGCGTTCCGGCGTCCCACTGATTGACGTTTCCTTCGTTGATGCTGTAGATCTTTCCGCGCTTCGGAATCTTGATGTTTTCGTGAGACAGCAGAAACTCGCCGAGACTCGGATCCAGGGTAAACCCATTCACTCCGTGCCCCGTGGTGTAAACCATCATCGTGCTCGAGCCATAGATGAAGTAGCCGGCCGCCAATTGCTCGGTACCTACCTGCAGACAGTCTTCAAGGACGCCGTCGATGCCCGTCGTGATCTTCCGATGTATGGAGAAAATGGTTCCGATACTGGCGTTCACATCGATGTTGGAGGAGCCATCCAGAGGATCGAACATCAGCACGTAGCGTCCTCGCTTGCCACCATCTGGAATCGGAATGATTCCTTCCGATTCCTCCGACGCCATGACGCAGAGATGTCCGCTATGACCCATGGCGCTGTAGATGGTCTGTTGCGCAAACTCATCGAGCTTTTGCACCGCTTCGCCGTGTACGTTGATTTCTCCGGTTTCGCCCAGAATCCGGACGAGACCGGCCTGGTTTACTTCCCGCGAAATGATCTTCGCAGCCAGCGTCAGGCTGGTCAGGAGGGCCGTGAAGTCTCCGGTCGCTCCGGGATACAGTCTCTCTTCGTCGAGAATGTGTTGTTGAACGGTCGTGATCTTGCTCATCTGCTCCTCTGCTCCTCTGCCTCCGGATCCTTAGCTTACACTTTTGTCATTTCCGAAGAGCTTTCGTTTTATTTGCTCCATCCAGCGGGGCAGCCGCGCCAGGTGCGCCTGCTGCTCCAGAAACTCCTTCAGGGGCCGGACCGGCGTACCCCAGAGCACTTCACCGCCCCGAACATGCTTGCCATTCAGGACTCCGCCCTGCCCGCCAATGATCGTGTTCGGGTCGAGATGGGCATGCTCTCCTATTCCGACCTGTCCACCGAGAATCGAATGATCGCCGACGGTGGAGCTTCCGGAGATGCCGGCTTGTGCGGCAATGACGGTGTGCTCCCCAATATCGACGTTGTGCGCGATCTGAATCAGGTTGTCGAGTTTCGTGCCCCTTCGGATGACTGTCGTTTCCAGCGAACCCCGGTCGATGCAGGTATTGGCGCCGATCTCGACGTCGTCCTCGATAATCACGCGCCCCACCTGCGGAAACTTTACGTAGCGGTCTCGATCGCGCACAAACCCGAATCCGTCCGCGCCAATTACCGCTCCGGCATGGATGATGACGTTGTTGCCGATTTCCACGTTCGGGTAGATCGTCACGCGGGGATAGAGAATGCAGCCATTGCCAATTCGCACGCCCGTGCCGATCGTGCAGCCCGCTCCGATCCGCGTTCCGCCGCCGACAGTGGCGCCGGCCTCAAGCACGGCAGTGGGATGAATGAACGTCTCATTCTCTGTTTCCGCGTACAGGCGTTCCGCTGCTTTCGCAAACGCCAGCTTGGGGTTCGACACGATAATGATGGTCTGGCCGGGGAATTCTCCGGACTTGACGAGAATGCAGCCGGCTCGGCTCTGGCGAGCATCAGCAAAAAACTTCTCCTCGGCATAGCTGAGGTCGGCGGGGCCGGCGTTCGTGAGGCTTGCGACGGTTTCGAGAACGACGTCGGGTTGCCCCTTCAGACTGCCGCCAAGAAGTTCGGCAAGTTGCTGTGTCGTCAGTTTCACGAGGCGTTCTCCAGAAACTCTGCCACGGCCCTTGCGGTATTGTCACCGTGCTCCAAACACGACGGTACCGACACGCCATGCAGGAAATTCCCAGTCACGAACAGCCCCGGTATTTTCGCGAGCTGCGCGGCAATGGCTTCGACGCGCTGGCGGTGTCCGATGTTGTACTGCGGAATCGCCCGGCGGTGTCTGAAGATGGCGACCGGCTCGGGGCGGATCGATGTTTTCAGCAGCCGTTTCAACTCTCCGCCGACAGAATCCCAGATGCGCTCGTCGGGCCAGTCAAAGACCTCCGGTTTCGTCACGCCTCCGAGAAACGATGTCAGCAGCAAACGATCCTCAGGCGCTCGATCACTGAACAGCAATGAATTGAAGATGGTTCCAAGTATCACCAGGCGTTCCGATTGAGGAACAAGAAATCCGAATCCCTGTAAAGGCCTGGAGAGGCTGTTGAGCGGGACTGACGTGGTGGCAATCACGATCGGTGCGTAGTCTACCGACCCCAGCATTGCGGCAAGCTCGGGATACATGTCGTGCAGAATCTCGGCGGCGGCATACGCTGGAACGGCGAGCACAGTTGCTCTGGCCAGAACGTCTTTTCCGATTCGGATGCCTGAGCACTGCGTTTGAATCGTCAGGTTCTCTGCGATGCGCCTTGGCAGCGCCTCCATACCTTCAGGGAATGACGAGATTGTGCTGCGACGCGGCGCCGGTGCCGGGCTTCGGTCTTTGGTTTTCGGCTTGCCCCGCAACATTCCCCAGACAACGCTGCCGTACTGCCGCTCGATGTCGAGTACTCGCGGGAAGACGGCGCCGACGCTGAGGGCTTCAGTGTTGCCGGCGAAGATCCCGGTCACGAAGGGTGCGACGAGACGATCGTGAATTTGTGGCCCAAAGCGTCTGCGAAAGAACTTCGCGACCGATTCATCGTTGTGAGACTTCGATCGTACGAGGGGCTCCGCAAGACCTCGAAGGATGCCGCCGACGCTCAACGGAGCCAGAGGAATCGCACGGAGCTTCCCATTGATGACAACGTAGCGGGGCGATTTCGGATTGGCCGATTCGAGCTGATTGTCGAGCCCGAGTTCTTCCAGCAGGCCGAACGTGTGAGGCGTGGGCAGTAACGAAGTCGGTCCCCATTCGACGAGATGCCCGTTGATTCTCTCCGAACGAATCACGCCGCCAACCCGGTTTCCGGATTCAAGAACGAGAGTTTTGATGCCAAGCTTCTGCAGCCGATAAGCGCATGTGAGCCCCGTGATTCCGGCTCCTACGACCACGGTGTCTGCCTGGTTCACGCAAGCGCCTCCTGGACAATATCCGCGAGCGCCCGGATAAATGTGGGATCGCTGTTCAGCGCGGGCACCCGCCGAAAGTTGGAAATACCCGCGTCCTTCGCGACCTTCTGGTAGAGGATGTCGAGTTCATACAAAGTTTCGATGTGTTCGGAGACGAAGCTGATGGGCACGACAAGGACATTCTGTATCCCCCGCTTGCCGTAGTCCACGATCACGTCATTCGTTGCGGGTTCCAGCCACTTCACCGGACCGATCTTGCTCTGGAACGAAAGCTGGTAAGGATTCTTTCGGCCCAGCCGGTCCATGATGCGTTCGACGGATGCCTTGGTCTGATCCAGGTAGGGATCTCCTTCACGCACATAGCTTTCCGGAATGCTGTGTGCGCTGAAGAGCAGTTGAACCTTGTCAGGCTCGGTGAACTTTGCGAGCTCTTTTGAAATAAACGATGAAAACGACTCGATGTATGTCGGATGCTCCGCCCACGTGGAAATCCACAGGGTGTTCATGCCCTTGACGACGGGCGTTGCGGCGACCAGGCGGCGTAATACTTCCGACCCAGCCCTTGTCGTCGTGAACGAGTATTGCGGAAACAGCGGCAGGATGACGAGACGATCCACGCCGCTCTGGGCGACGCGTTCGACGGCATCGCGGAGAAACGGTTTCCACGTGCACATGCCGACGAACGTCTGCGCGTCAAGGCCGCGATCTTTCAGTTCCTTCTCCAGCGCAGCAGCCTGCTCCTCGGTCAGACGGCGTAACGGAGACCCGCCGCCGATCAGTGAGTAATAGCCTTGCGACTTCTTTTTACGGAGCGTCGCGATCAGGTAGGCCACAGCCTTCCGCAGCGGCGACCACTTGATTCGAATAATCTCCGGGTCTGAGAACAGCTGATAGAGAAATGGTTTGACGTCGCGCAACGATTCCGGCCCGCCCAGGTTGAAAACCAGAACGCCGAGCTTCATTGGCGATGCCGATAGGACTTCACGAATTCGACGAGCGCTTTCGCGTTGTCGACGGGTGTCATGGGGAGAATGCCATGCCCCAGATTGAAGATATGCCCGCCCGGACCTGCATCCTTCAGGATGCGATCGGCGGTGGCGGTAAGATTCGATGCGGACCCCAGCAGGACACAGGGATCGAGGTTGCCCTGAAGCGCAACACGGTCGCCCACGCGAGCCCTGGCCTCTCCAATCGGGATGCGCCAGTCCACGCTGAGCACATCAGCGCCCGACGATGCCATCAATTCCAGAATGTTGGAGCAGCCATTGATGTAGAGAATGCGTGGTACACGGGCTCCGATCTCTTCGAAGATCCGTTTAGTGACCGGCAAGGCGAAGGTTTCGTAATCCCGGCGGGTTAGTTCTCCCGCCCATGTGTCGAAGAGTTGTACGACCTGCGCACCCGATTCGACCTGAAAGCGCAGGTAGGAAATGATCGTCGATGCCAGCCGGTCGAGAAGTGCGTGCAGGGTCGCCGGCTCGCTGAACGCCATCTTTTTGATCTCGGCAAAGCTTTTCGAGCCGCCGCCTTCGATCATGTACGAGGCGAGTGTCCATGGAGCGCCGGAAAAGCCGATCAGCGGAACCTGGTCCCTCAGTTCCGTTCGTAAGCGCCGCAAAATAGCGCCGACAAAAGGCATGTCGTCGGCCGGGTCTGGGGCGCGCAGCTTCTGCACGTCGGCGTTCGAGCGGACAGGATGCGCAATTTCCGGGCCCTTGTCGGTCAGCTCGACCGTGACGCCCATCGCTTCGACGGGGATGAGAATGTCAGAGAAAAAAATGACGGCATCGACTCCGACGATTCGCAGCGGTTGCAGGGAAACTTCAGCTGCGAGATCGACGTTCTTGCAGAGTTGCAGGAATGAGACCTTCTGCCGTATGTCGCGGTAGTCTTTGAGGTACCGGCCGGCTTGCCGCATCATCCAGACGGGTGTCCTGTCGACCGGTTCGCGACGGCAGGCACGTATGAGCCTGTCGTTCATCATTAAAGTCACTGAAATGCGTATGATACAATACGTCGGTTTATGGCGACATCCGAAACCTCAGCGGAGGCGCACGCTGTGGCTGCCAACCAGTCGATTCCGCCTCAGGTTTCCATCGTAGTTCCGGCCTACAATGAGGCCGTCCGCATCGGCGAGTCCATCCGAAAGATCGAAGCTTTCCTGAAGAAAATGCCCTGGAAAGCGGAAGTCATCGTAGTCGATGACGGCTCCAAAGACGACACTGCCGATGTGGTTTCCGGCATGACGTTTCCCGGCCTGCGTGTTATCCGAAACAATCCGAATCGTGGCAAGGGATTCGCTGTAAGAACCGGAGTTCTCGACTCCCTGGGGGAGTACGTACTCTTCACCGATGCCGACCTCTCCGCACCCATCGACGAACTCGAGAAGCTTCTAAAGGCCGCGCAGGAACAGCGCGCGGATGTGGTTATCGGGTCTAGAGCGGTTGATCGCTCGTATATCGAGATACACCAGTCTCGCGGCCGTGAACTCGGGGGAATTGTCTTTAATCTCATGGTGAAAACCATCCTTGGCTTGAGAATTCACGATACACAATGCGGTTTTAAGCTTTTCAAGCGATCGAAGGCCATTCCGGTCTTCCAGAAGATGACGATTACCGGTTTCGGCTTCGATCCCGAGCTCCTGTTTCTGGCAAAGCGCTCCCGTTTGAAGATTCTCGAGCTGCCGGTCCGGTGGAGTCACGCCGAAGGATCAAAGATTCGGTTCGCGACAGACAGTGTTCGCATGTTCTCCGACCTGCTGCGCATTCGCTGGAATCAGATCTCAGGGAGATACTCATGACCTGGCTCTCGGTCAACATCGACCACATCGCCTCCATCCGGCAGGCCCGGCAGACGACGGAGCCCGATCCGGTTGAGGCCGCGGTGATTTGCGAACTCGCGGGCGCGTATGGGATCACGATCCATCTCCGCGGTGACCGCCGCCATATCCAGGAACGCGACCTGAGGCTTCTGCGGCAGACAGTGAAGACAAAGCTCAACGTGGAAATGGCGACGACCGGCGAAATGATTGATCTGGCCTGCGAGGTGCTTCCCGACCAGGTCACTCTTGTTCCGGAACTGCCGGGCGAAGTGACAACGACAGGCGGGTTGGATTGCACAAAGAACCTGCAAACCATCGCGACGGCGATCGAACGCCTGAAGTCCGCCGGAATGGCCGTGAGTTTGTTCATAGATCCGGAAGAAGATCAGATTCGGGCGGCCGACGACCTGGGAGCGATGGCCATCGAACTGAATACCTCAAGGTACTCTGACGCCACTCTGACGAACCGGCCTCTCGCCGCCGGCATCGAGGAACTGGCGGCTCTTCGCCGCGCTTCGGAATTCGGTGTGTCCCGCAACCTTCAGGTTCTGGCCGGCCACGGGCTTACCTATCGCAACGTCCGGGCGATTGCCCGGATCGAACAGATCATCGAACTCAATATCGGGCACAACATCGTCGCCCGCGCCGCTCTCGTCGGGCTCGATCGCGCGGTCCGCGACATGCTGGCGCTGCTTTAGGCCTCGCCTCGAGGGGCTTTGTGCAAAGCCCCTGAGGGAGAAGGACGCGAGGACTCTCCCTGCGACAACTTACCGCATTGTCACACTCCTTCGAAGCCACTAGATTTTGTTGGGATCATGAGCTCTTTGTGTCGCACATTACTCTGGTTACAGCTCTTTGCAGCACCGGCATTCGCCCAGCAGTCGATTAACTTCGGCACCTTGAGTGGTCACGTTGAAGATTCAAGCGGTGCCGGCATGGCGCGCGTGTCGGTTCGCGTTACCAGCCTCGACCGCAATCAGGCCTTGCTCTCCGAAACAGACGGATCCGGCCGCTTCGCCTTCGCGTACCTGCCGGCGGGCGCGTATGAAGTGCGAATTGAACATCCCGGGTTTCAGCCCTTCGTCCGCAAGTTAACGCTCTCGATTGCACAAGGTGCCGATCTGCCGATAGTTCTCTCCGTATCGGGCTTGAGCCAGGCGATCGACGTTGTCGGGGATGACGTGCCCGTTCTCGACACGTTGCGAACACAGGCGGCTGCGACAATCCGGGCCGACGAGATCGAAGCGCTGCCGCTGAATGGACGGAATTATCTCGATCTTGCAGCCCTGGTGCCGGCCGTTTCCAGGACGAATACGGGGAACAACGAACGCTTTGCCGAGACTTCTGCGGTCCCTGGAACCGGAATCTCGGTAGCCGGGCAGCGCAACCTTGGTAACAATTTTCTGATCGACGGTTTGTCCGCTAATGACGACGCGGCGGATCTCGCTGGAACGTTCTTCGGCCAGGAAGTCATCCGTGAATTTCAGGTTGTTCGTTCCGGTGGGATTGCAGAATTTGGCCGCGGGTACAGTGGCTTTGTGAATGTGCTGACGCGGTCCGGGACGAACGACTGGCACGGGGGCGCGTATGGCTTCTTTCGCAATCATCGCTTTGACGCGACGAATGTGTTTGCGCCGGTTGACCCCATATCCGGTAAACGGATCCGCACACCGCTGACGCAGGCCCAGTATGGCGTCACTGCTGCAGGTCCGGTGCGGCGGGATCGCATATTCCTCTTTGCCAACTTCGAGCGTGAGGATTTGAACCGTTCCGGGTTCATCACGATTTCTCCGGAGAATGTCGCCGTGATCAACACCCGTCTTGACCAGATTAACTATCTTGCCCCACGGGTTGTGGCGGGCGCATACCCGACCGGCGACAATCGCACGAACTTTTTCGGAAAAACCGACTTCAATTGGGGAGAGCGAACCCGCATCGCTCTTCGCTACAGCATCTACGACATCGCGAGCCCAAACGCACGCAACGTTGGAGGTCTCAGCAGCGTGAGCCGCGCCACGAGTGTCGGCGCCCGGGATCAAACTGTCGCTGCGAACATGGTTCGCGTCCTCTCAATCAATGCGGTCAATGAAACGCGCTTTCAGTTCACCCGTAGCCTTTTCGATGCCCCGGGAGTAGACGTGACCGGGCCGGCGGTCAACATTTCCGGAGTGGCAAACTTCGGTGCGTCCACAACCTCTCCGACAGGACGGGATATTGATGTGTGGCAGGTGGCCGACAACGTCTCTATACGGCGTGGCCGCCATTCCATGAAGGCCGGCATCGATATCATCTACAACAGAGTGAACATTGAATTCCCGGGGACGCTTTACGGGACATACAGCTTCAGCAACCTTGCAGGCTTTTTGGCCGGAACGTATACGACCTTCGGCCAGGCGTTCGGGAAAACAGATTGGTTTCAGACCAACCCGAACCTTGGGTGGTTCCTTCAGGATGAATGGAGGGCGCGGGATAATCTGACAATAAACGCCGGCGTGCGGCAGGATATCGAATCGTTGATCGATCCCATCGCGACACAAAGCGGGACGCTCAGCCCAAGGCTGGGGCTTTCGTGGTCCCCTGACTCGAAGACCGTGATTCGTTCGGGTTTCGGTCTTTACTACGACCGCATCCCTCTCCGAGCCGTTGCGAATGCCCAGCGCGGCGCAGGTCTCGAATACAAGGCCATATCGTTGCAGCGAACGCAGGCGGGCGCGCCCATATTTCCTGACAAGCTTTCCGATATCCCCTCGGGAGTTCTTCTCAGCTTGTCCACGATTGATCCGGACATCAAGGTCGGGTATGGCATCCAGGCAAATCTTGAGATCGAGCGGGAAATCGCCCGTCAGGTTTCAGTTTCGATCGGGTACCTCCACACGCGTGGCATTCACATCATCATGCAGCGCAACCTGAATGTGCCGACTCTGACAGCTTCACAGGATCCGGTTAACCTGGGAAGGCCGAATCCGGGCTATGGGAACATCAACCAGTACAGCGGACAGGGAGACTCCTATTACGACGGGATGACGCTTTCCGTGGAACGCCGCGGCAGATGGGCCAGCGTCAGAGTCTCTTATACGCTTTCAAAGTCTATCGACAATACGGGCAACGCTTTCTTCAGCGTGCCGCAGGACAATTTCAATCTAAGGGACAACCGCTCCCTCTCCGACAATGACCAGCGACACCATCTCGCCGTAAGCGGGCAGTTTCAGGTGCCGCGATTGTCGTCAAAAGGTTGGTCAAAGATTGTCGAGGGATTCCGTCTGAATCCGATCTTCGCTTACGGCACTCCCTATCCTTTCAATATCGTTACGGGAACGCAGACGATCCAGACGACACCCGCCAGGCCCGGCGTCGGCCGTAACACGGGTGTGGGATTCAACTATGCAAGCCTTGATCTTCGGTTGAGCCGGGAATTTCAAGTTCATGAGACCCTGTCCCTGGAAGTGATGGCGGAGAGTTTCAATGTGCTGAACCGGAGCAATCTCCAGTTTCCCAACAACACGTGGGGCACCGGCCCCACTGCCGTCGCGACATTTGGCGCCGCGACGGCAGCTGCGGACCCGCGTCAAATGCAGTTTGGCGTTAGAGTGAAGATGTAACGTGAACAGACGAAAAGTGCTTCAAAGTCTTGCTGGCCTTCCCTGGATTGCGGGAGGCATGCTGCGCGGCCAGACCCACGACCATGCTGCGATGCCCGCGACAGAGGGACAGTTCAATCCGTGGGTCGTTTCCGACGGCAACGGCGGTTTCTATCTGGCTTACGTGCATCGGAAAGACGGCCGCAGCAATGTCCTCTTGCAGCGGTCCCTGATGAACGGACAATTCACGCCGGCCATTCGCGTCAACGACACACTCGGAGACAGCGCCGTTCGAAACGAAAATCCTCCAAAGGTCGCTGTCGGTTCGCGCGGCGAGATCTACGTGGTCTGGGCCAACGAGCGCGAGAGGTGGAAAGGAAACATCCGTTTTTCGCGCTCTCTGGACGGCGGGAAATCTTTCGAACCCGCACTCAACGTGAACTCGGATGCAGGCGGCCCCGCCACTGCCCGCGCGTTTCAATCAATTCTCGTCGATCCCGCGGGACGCATCTTCATTGCGTGGATCGATGAGCGCAACAAGAGCACTTCGGATCGCGGCGCCGAAGTATGGATGGCAATGTCTGAAAACCGAGGAAAGACATTTTCACAAGATCGAAAGATTCTCTCCGATGTTTGTGAGTGCTGCAGATTGACTCTCGCCGCCGATCGGTCGGGCGTGATCTACCTCAGCTATCGGATGGTGCCGCGGTCCGGGCCTATGTTTCGCGACATCGCGGTAGCTCGCTCCACCGATCAGGGGAGGACATTCCGGTCAAGCATTGTCCACCAGGACCGATGGGAACTGGAGGCATGTCCGGTTGCCGGCGCGTCAATGACGGTCGATCTATCCGGCCGGACGCATGTCGTCTGGTTTACGCAACACGGCGATAAGCCGAAAGTCTATCTGGCCACTTCTCTGGGCCAGGACTCGTCGTTTGGAACACCCATTGATTTTGATCCAGCCCAGAAGCTTGCGAAGCATGCGTCGGCGATAGCTGTAGGGGATGGCCGTGTGCTGCTGGCCTGGGACGATCTCCAGGAAAGTTCTCTTGTGAAGTGGGGACTTTACACTCCGGCTTCCCCGGCAGTGCAGCTCATGGGCACGATAAAAGGAGCGTCGTATCCGGTTGTGGCACGCAGCGGCAGGCAAATCTGCATTGTGGCCCTGCAACCCGATCGGCCGGAGATTTTTCGCCGCATTCAGAGCATTGGAACTCTTTAGTCTTTGCCTGAGTTAACCGAAACCGAGGTGGCGCAGTAGAATTGGCCGTGGCTCCAGTTCCGACATTGGATTTCTCTCATCCTGCCAAAGTAGTACACCGCGCAGTGCTTCCGTGGATCGTGCGTCTTCGCTATGGGATGATTCTCGGCGAAGTTGCGCTTGTGCTGCTTGTGTCTGTTGCACTCAATGTTCGGGTGCCGTTCTTCCCGCCGGCTTTCGTGGTCGTTCTGCAACTTTGCACGAACTACTGGCTGGGACGAAATCGCGACAGACTTTCCGAGAATGCAGAACGCGCGGTCGGTCCCTTGTTGCTTCTCGATGCAGTGTGCCTGACATTGATTCTTGCAATGACGGGGGGCGCGACAAATCCGTTCAGCCTCCTGTATCTGGTCCACATCACTTTTTCGGCAGTGATTCTCCACCGCGCGTGGACCTGGGCTCTGGGGGTTGTTTCCGCTATTTCGTTTGGACTGCTGTTCTGGATCTCGAAACCTGTACCTGCATTTCAGACGCACGCGGCCACCGAAGTGGTATCCCTTCATCTGCTGGGGATGTGGGTCGCGTTCACCACAGCCGCGCTGTTGATCAGCTACTTCATTGGAAAGGTCTCGCAGGAAGCTCGGGAGAAAGAACAGGAACTCCTGGAGATGCAAAAACGGCTGGCGCGAAACGAAAGGCTCGCGTCTCTTGTAACGCTTTCGGCGGGCGCTGCCCACGAGATTGCCACTCCACTCGCGACGATTGCCGTCTCGGCTCGTGAAATCGAACGCGGAGCAGGACTGCTGGCAGACAGGAGCCTGGAGGACGATGCGCGCCTTATCCGATCGGAAGTCGAGCGATGCAGGCTGATTCTAGAGCGGATGGGAGCGCAGGGTGGCGACCCGATTGGAGAAGCGCCCAGTGCGGTCGATCTTCAGGAGTTGTTGCGCCGCACGAAGGAGCGGTTCCCAAACCATCAGACGAGAATCGACGTCGAAGTGCTTGCCTCGAATTCCGCCACGTGCATTATCCCGGCGAGGGCCGCTGTCGAAGCTCTCGGTGCACTCGTCAAGAATGCGCTCGACGCCAGCCCCAATGGTGAGCGCGTTGTCCTGAACGCACAGTTGACGAACGACGGTCTGAGGTTCGTTATTCGTGACCATGGCACTGGAATGACGCGAGAGGTTATCGAACGCGTTGCCGAGCCCTTTTTCACAACGAAGCCTCCCGGCCAGGGCATGGGTCTGGGCGCTTTTCTTGCGCACCTTTTCGCGCAGCGGTTGGGCGGGAGCCTGTCGTTTGAGTCCGTTCAGGGGGCGGGTTGCACGGCGATTCTGCAACTACCGATCATTCATCGTGTCGAACGCTAACAGCAGGGAATCAATCAAGGAATCTCCCGTCGTCCTCGTGGTTGACGACGAAGCGGTATTTCGCGATCGGCTATGCCGCGCGTTTCGAGGAAGAGGATGGGAAGCCCATGGCCTCGGCGACACTGCAAACGTCCTCGAAGTCGCGGAGAAGATAAGCCCTGATCTTGTTCTTCTCGACTTGAGGATGCCGGAATCCAATGGGCTCGATTCCATTACGCCGATCAAGACCTTCGACTCCACGATCACAGTCATTATCCTCACCGGGTATGGAAGTATCCCGACGGCGCTGCAGGCATTGAAGCTGGGCGCAGATCACTATCTGAGCAAACCCGTGGACGTGGACCAGATTCTCTCGGCTTATGAGGAAATCGGAACTCAGACGCCGGAGAGAACCAGGCCAGTTACCGTTCCAAGCCTCGCGAGAGTTGAGTGGGAACACATTCAACGGGTGTTGTCGGATTGCTCCGGCAATATCAGCCAGGCCGCGAAGCTTCTCGGAATTCACCGCCGATCCCTGCAACGCAAGCTGGCGAAGTATCCTCCAGGGCGATAAGGTTCACTGGATCCCATTTCAGGTTTCTTCTTCCGGCTATAATCCTTCGCGTGACGAACTCATCCCAGAGGCTCATAGACTGGCTCGAGATCCTTGTCCAGAAATCCGGCAGCGATCTCTTCCTTGTCGTGGGCCAGCCCGCAGCGATTCGAGTTTCAGGCGCTGTTCTCCGTCTTGAAGAGCCGCCCCTCGAGGCTCAGGATATTCAGGACGCCGTGCTTTCGTCGTTGCCCCCGCATGCCGCGGAAGCCTACCGAACCATCGGGTATGCCGACAGTTCTCTGCGATTGGTGGGTCTCGGACGGTTTCGTATCAATCTTCATCACGAACGGGGTCGTCCCGCCGCAACGATTCGCGCACTGGCCGCGCGGCCGCCTCGATTTTCGGAATTGAATCTTCCCACCAGCGTGCTCGCGCTCAGCCGGATTCCCTACGGCCTGGTCCTCGTAGGTGGTCCGACAGGTTCGGGTAAGACAACAACGGTTGCCGCGCTCGTGGATGAAATCAATCGGCGCGATGCCAAACACATCATCACGATTGAAGATCCCATTGAGTACGAGCACGAACAGCATCGAAGCATCGTCGAGCAGGTGGAGATCGGAATCGATGCGCCGGACTTTCCGACAGCACTGCGATCCGCTGTGCGACAGGCTCCGGATGTGATTGTCATTGGGGAGATGCGCGATCCGGAAACAATGAAGATGGCGCTGACCGCCGGAGAGACCGGACACCTTGTGTTCTCAACGTTGCACACGGGTGACGTCACATCCACCGTTGCGCGCGTTGCGGATTCGTTCCCGCCGGAGCGTCAGGGGACTATCCGGCAGGAACTCTCAGTATCACTGGCTGCGGTCATGACGCAGAATCTTCTGCCGCGCATGGGTGGCGGAAGGGTGCCGGCCGGCGAGCTCCTGATGATTGGCTATGGCGCAAGACAGCACATCCGCAAGAACGCGCTACAGCACCTCCATCAGGAGATCACCATCACGCGTCCGAATGGATCGTTCACCTTCGAGGAATCTCTCGCAACTCTCGTCCGGCAAAAATTCGTGACCGTGGCGGAAGCTCGAGGAAGAACCGTTCATCCCGAGGAACTCGACAACCTGCTTCGAGCGTAACCTCGGACTGGCTTCTAGAAGACTCCCGCGATGATGTCGACAATGCTGGATGTCGTTTCGTCCAGCAGGATCACATTGTCGCCAACCAAAATGCGGCGGTTCCCATCGGGAAGCTTCGGAAGAATGGTTTCGAGCACGACCGGCAGCGGCTTGCTTTCAAGCCCTGCTGGAAGTTTCCCATCCTTTTCGAGACGCAGACCGGCGGGCAGGTGTTCACCCTTCGCGACACCTGGCGGCAGCAGACCCTTCAGATTGTTTGAATCATGGAACCAGTCGAGGATATAGCGGCGTTCTTCAACACCGAATCCCACGACTATGGATACGGACCGAACAGCTCTGGCTGCGGGTTCTTTATCGATGCTCCGGCTCCGCCCTAGAATCCCTTCTGCGGAAGCGCCGGTAGCCATAGAAACGACCACAAGCAAGGCTGCAACTCGTCTTCGCATTGCGCCCTCCAGCCTGTGACCGTAAACCGGGGTCATCCTCCAGACAACCCAAACTAAAATCTCAGCGGCGGGTGCGAACACCCTTCCCGCTATCCCATTGAAGAATCTTATCGTTACGGGGTAAGGGAGCCTCGCTGGTTTCTCCAATAGACACCCCGAACTTCCAATCGGACGGGCAAATGCCGACATACCTTGCATACCCTCCCAGACCACCCTCAAACTTCGGAAAACCGATGGCGATGAGGCATCCATTCTCTGCTACCTGGTCCAGGTTTGCCACACCTTCCGCCTGGGCGTAGCCGTTGTGCATCAACCAGTGCTCGCCTTCCAGATTTGGCGTCGTGTCGGTGTCGAGAGGCTCGTGACCGTGGAAGAGAATGTGACGCTGTTCGTGGAGAAACTTCAGCGCAGCCAGCGACACCCCGGGAAATACGCTGCGCTTCGCAAGCTCCGGGTTGGGCCACTCCTTCGACCAGTCCGACCGGACCATCACGACGGCGCCTTCCGGAATTCGCCCGTGGGCAGATTCCCATCGTTCGATGTCGGCGACCTGCAGATGGTAACCAGTCTCCTTTGCGACCTGGTCAACGATGGAAATCACGACCAGCGGACGCAAGGTGTATGTCGCGGGCAGTTCGTCGATCGCCGGATATTCCGGTGCCCAGTGCGCCGGTGGGTCCAGCTGCGTGGCGAGCTGATCTGTGGATAGCTGGTACGCCGTGGCTTCGAAGCCATCCTTCGCATAGGTGTATGGTTTGCCGCTTTGAGGATCCGAGGCGGCCGCGAACCGTGACGGACCGAATCCCTTCCACACCGGCACTGTTGGCGTAATGGTGTGGCTGAGTTCGATGTACTTCGCCGTCTTGAGCGACTGATCGTAGACCTGCCACAAGCCCGGGGTCGCGGTAGGCGAATCCTTTGGCGCATTAGATGGCGGGTTTGAACAGGATGCGGCCATTGCAGTAAGAACTGTGATTAATGTCTTCTTCATACGACCTCCGGAACGGAATCAGAGGAATTTGCCAATGGTCATCGAAAGCATTTGCATCTTTTGATCATGAGGAAATGTAAGTAGCGCGAATGACCATTTGGCAAATTGCGGAAACAATAGTCGCGGCCCGCTGGGGGCGTGTACTATTGCACGCGGATTTTACCCTTGAAAACCAGGCCCGTGTTGCGCTGATAGAACGAGGCTCGCATTGCAGGAAAAGGAGCTGACCGTGCGCTTTACCCTCATCTTTGTATTGCTTTGGCTGTTACCGGGATGCGCGTCAAAGAGCGTCCCTGCTGAACCCGACACACCGCCCGCAGACTCATCGGAATGCACATTCTGTCCGACCGTGAGTCCCAGGGGATGCACCCTCTGTGTTGAGACGAATCCTCTGCTCAACGTAGACAAAGATGGCGTTACGTCTGGGACCGTCAGGCTTTGTAACCGAGCCGCGACGCCGGCGACGCTCGCATTGGATCTGTCGGACTTTTACGCCAGGGATCCTCACGGAACTCTGTATCCCCTGTCTACCGTTCGGTCGCTGGCAGCGGATTCACCGGCCCACAAGCCGATTGTCGATGGACAATCACCGCTCGCGCCAAACAGCTGCGTTGACGTCAAGGTTGATGCTTCCCGGATCTGGCAGGCAGGACTCGCAAAGGCTGATCTAAGAAACGGAACCGATACGATCATTCCTCTCCATGCCGTCCGGTACCAGGTTCCGTTCAATTTGAAAGTTGATGGGCCGACTCCTGAATCCGTCAATCTCCTTTTCACCCGCGGGCAGCAAGGCACAATCAAACTGCGCAATGAAGACGGGATGTCCTATCCGTTTGCCTGGCGATTGGAGCTGGGAGATACGGTTCATTCGGGAACGGGCTTTGTATCGGCGAACGGACAGACAACGATTCCCGTCAGCCTGGA
>Ga0070675_100001211_pt1 | contig 18766 bp, 14 predicted proteins | sample KBSM43metaG_FD_65343 | JGI IMG/M metagenome (GOLD analysis project Ga0070675, IMG submission 65343) | Miscanthus rhizosphere microbial communities from Kellogg Biological Station, Michigan, USA - KBS M4-3 metaG | ecosystem: Host-associated > Plants > Roots > Rhizosphere > Soil ... | reverse complement strand
TTACTGCTGCCGATGGCTTAACGACTTTGAGTGGCATCCGCGTTTCTCCTCTATCCGCGCCATTGTTGGCGTTCTACGTTGCGATTCCAGCAAACCATGTAGACACCTCCATCGGTGCCGGCATCGAATCCATCCAGAGCGCCTGGACTGCGGCTCAGCAGGGTTGTCTCGATGCCCTGTTGGCAATCCCCATCTCCGATACGCCACCATCCGCGCCACGCGCCATTCGCAACGGCGGCATCCCAGGCTGCCGTGTAAAGTTTCCCGTCCGTACCGACCGTCATGACATCGAGCTTGTTGGGATCGCGAGAGCTGCAGGAAATCACCGATCCCTGCCTGGCGACGCCTCCGACGATGGGCCACCACCCGCGCCATGCGCCATTGGCAACGGCGGCATCCCACGCGGCGGTGTATATTCGCGAGTCTGTTCCCACCACAAAGACATCCAGCTTGTTGGGATCGCGGCTAACTGCAGTTACTGGCGCACCCGACTGCGCAGAGCCGTTGACGATTCGCCACCAACCCCTCCACGCACCATTGGCAACGGCCCCGTCCCACGCCGCCGTACAGATGTAACCGTCCGCGCCAACGACAAAGATGTCGAGCTTCCGCGTCGCCCGGGAAACAACCGAAATGTAGGCGCCCGGCTTTGCCTTGCCCTGCTGGATATGCCACCAGCCTCGCCATTGCGTATCGCCGGTTTGCCACGCCGCAGACATGACGTTTCCATTCCCGTCAACGACGAAAATATCGAGATTGTCTGGAGTGCGAGCAACCGCCGCGATCCTGCTGCCCTGCGGTGCAGTGACATTGCCGATTCTCCACCAGCCGCGCCACGTGGCGTTGGCAACATTCTGATCCCACGCCGCGGTGTAGATACCGCCGTCGGTTCCTACAACGAAAATATCCAGGCGGCTCGGCCCTCTGTTAACGCATGCAATCGGCGCGCCCGGTTTTGCGCGGCCTCCCTGAATTTCCCACCACCCGCGCCACGGGCCATGGTCGAAGTCGTCGTCGGTAGCGGCGGTCAACGTTCGGCCGCTGCTGTCGACAATGAACGCGTCAAGCTTACTGGGATGGCGAGACACCGCGGTCACGGAAGCATTGGCCGGAACCTTCGCGCTCAGCAGGCGAATACGGTTGGATTTCACCTTGTAGGAATGCGTCCACGTTCCCGACCCCTGATAAGACGTCTGAAAGGTCGCCAGCGCGACGTCCGACTGGCCATAGATCGGATCATCCACCGCAACCATCTTCGTCGTTCCGTCCAGATAACCTTCAATGCATATGAAGTGGGCGCCTCCGCCGGACCATGCCGTTCTGCAACCGAGTGGACGGCCCGTGTCGATTTCACTCTTCGTCGCGTCCCAATTCAACATGCCGTTAACGATTGGCTCGCGCAGGTTACCGAAGTCTGAGAGCGCATCGTCGAGATACCACGGCTTGTTCACGTCAGCGCTTGAGGGATTCGTGCAGGCGTCGGTCCGCGGAAGAATCATGTTGGCTGCCTGGCACTGAGAAAACGTACTCGTGGGATCGTAGTAGCGATGCACGGACAATGACGTCGCGCACCAGCACCAGTTGCTCTGCTCCTGATGGAGCATATTGAAGTCCAGCCGGCTCCATACTGCAACGCCTCCGATCGCGCTGCCCATCGGCACAGCAGCAGCCCTTGACGCTTTGCTCTTGCCCTTGGTCTTTGAAGGGACCAGCGATATAGCAGTTGTTGCAATCAGCGAAGGTTTGTCCTTTCCGACCTCAGTTCGCAAGAGATTGATCTCCTTTCGTCGTTGCAGATGTCAGCGGGTGAACGGATTGTATGTGTTGATCGAGACGAATTGCACGCTTAATGAAGGCCTCTCGATCCAAACATCTCGATCCAAGCAAACTGGAGTTCCATAACGGATTCCCCTATGCTGCTTCTACTTTGACAGCCCGCTATTGCCGAAATCGTCTATTGGTTCTGGTTCTCTGCTTGCTGTTCTGCTCCGGCACTCATGCGGCGCGTGTCACTGACGCGCTGCCATCCCGCCTGTCGGACGCCGAGTTCTGGAACCTGATCGGCACTCTCTCAGAACCCACGGGGACGTTCCCCTCCGAAAATGTCCTGTCCAACGAAAGTGGCTTTTCATTCGCAATTTCGGAGTTACTGCGGGTAACCGAATCCGACGGCGTCTATCTCGGGGTGGGCCCGGAACAAAACTTCAATTACATTGCCGCCATTCGACCGCGCATGGCATTCATCATCGATATCCGGCGGCAGAATCTGATAGAGCACCTGTTCTATAAAGCTCTGTTTGAAATTTCCGAAAACCGGGTGGACTTTGTGTCGCGCCTGTTTTCAAGAGCGCCATCGACGCAGCTTTCTTCTGCCGCAACCGCGCGAGAACTGTTTGCGGCGTTCGCAGCAGCTCCTGTTGACGAACTCGCGTTCCAGACAAATCTAAAGAGAATTGAAGCGTTGCTCGCGGCCCAGCACCAATTCGCGCTGACGCCCGAAGACATTCTGGCGATCGAACATCTCTATGCCGTCTTCCGCGATTTCGGACCCCAGGTGGATTACAACGCCACGGGGAAAATCCCCGGGGGACGCTCAGATTCGATGCCGACCTATACAGATCTGATGACCGAGACGGGAGAGGGCACGCGGGAGCGCAGCTATCTTTCAAGCGAGGAAACTTACGAATTCCTCCGTACGATGGAAAGCCGGAATCTGCTCGTTCCTCTGGTCGGCGACTTTGCGGGACCAAAAACGATTCGCGCGCTGGCTCAGTATTTGGAGAATCACCGCGCCACCGTTTCAGTCTTCTATGTCTCCAATGTGGAGGCCTATCTGTTTGGCGGCCGTCTCGGACCGAGTCCCAACGGGGGCGCCGCAAATTTTTACAGTAATGTTCGCGCTCTTCCGTTGACGCCATCCAGCATGTTCCTGCGTTCGATTCCGCTGCCGAGCGGAAGAGGCGGACCCACGGCATGGCAATCCCTCGTGACAGCTTCCATCCGACAAACGATCGAAGACATGGAAAGTGGTCGCTTGAAAACGTATCCAGACGTGTATGCCTCACGCGGTTCCAGTGGTGCGCGTCGAGGCGTCGCGCCTTCGGCCCGCTAGGGTGTATGCAGAGCACGCACCGTTACTTCGGGGAAGCGGCTGGTTTGGCGATCAACTCCAGATACTGTTGTGCTGCAGACGGCACACAGAGTTGCTCGCTGAGCTCTTTGCCCCGCTTAAAGACCTGCTTCGAGGCTACAAACGGCGCCTGATACATCTCCGGGTCGTCGATACGAACAGTGAGCTCCAAACTATCTCGGTCGAGCACTCGATAGCGTTCCTCTATGCGGGCGCCGAGTCCATGCGGATGCCCTTCTTCATCGCCCCATGTCTCCATGGCTCCTGCCGTCTCGACAACAAACGTGCCATCGTCCAACCAGCGTCCGATCGAGTACCCATACCACCTCGGATCGGGCGATTGCGGATTCTCGCCACCGACACCCACCGGTAGAGGTCGTCCATCGGTCCAGATCTCACGGTATACGCGCTGATACTGAAAGAACTGAAACACTCGGTCCGGCGTTTGCACGAACTCCATCCCGCTAAGGGGCACTCGCAAAAACAGGATTCGGGGGAATCCCTGAGGATCACAAGTGTTCACGGGGTCATTGGAATCGCCCACGGGCACAGAGCGCGGACCATAGAGCGGTTTCGCCGCATCGAAAAACTCCTGTCCTGCAGGTGTCATCGGCGCCGCGGGTTCCAGAGTCTTGTCCGGCCCGATCCAGACGCCAGTCAAATCCTGATGTAATGGTAAGGCCGTGGAGACGCGAGCCTGGCCCTGGCATCCAAACAGCAGCGTGGAAAGAACGACTGCAGCGAAACTGAAGAGATATGAGCGCATCGAAAAACTCCAGCCACCCCTTAAAGACTGACCCTGATTTTGTGCAATAGTATAGTCGTTCAAGGAATGCCCGGAGGTACGCGATGAAGGTCAGGATGCTTCCGATCCTGGGTGTGATCGCCGTTGCTGCGATGGTTACAATGCTCTCCGCGCACCATTCAACTGTGGCCTACGCCCAGCAATCCGTCGCTCTCAAGAATGCGACGATCCAAAGCGTCCTATGGGCGAATCCACACATCATCCTGACATTTACAATAAAGGACACTAAAGGCGCGGCGACGACCTGGAGCACAGAGACCGGAAGTCCCGGTTCAGTAGAACGCGTCGGCTGGAATCGCAATTCTGTAAAGCAGGGAGACAAAGTGACGATCGAACTGTATCCCGCAAAGAATGGCGCTCACGTGGGCCGTTTGAAAAAGGTGATCTTTCCTGACGGACACGAGCTGTTGGACACTCAGAACCCGGACACCCTGAAGCAGTAGTAATAGCTCGAGACAGTTCGTATCCCTGCCGGTCTCGTATTCCTGGCAAGCACTCGTCAGGAGTATCCTCGATCGGAGAGGTCCCATGCGCCGAGTTGTTCTGGTTCTTCTTACCGTTATTCTCGCCATGGTCGTCGCCGCGATCATCGCGATTGCGTTCATCATTTCGCGAGCGCCGGCGATCGAATCGGAGGACACCGGCGACATTATCATCGACATTCCACGGGGCAACTTGTATGGGGGACCGAATTTCGGACGCCAATTGGACATCTCGGCAGATGGAAAGCGGATCGTGTATGTCGGACAGGCGGGCAAGGCTAGCCGCGTCCTTTTCCTGCACACCATTGGTGAAACGGCACCGGCCGAGATTCCCGGAACCGGTGTGGGCAATCGCGATATTCGCGATCCGACGTTTTCTCCGGATGGCCGCTATGTTGCCTATTGGGCGCAAGGGGAGTTGAGAAAGATCACTCTCGATGGATCGGTCTCCGTCGTCCGCAAAGCTCCGTCGCCTCGGGGCATTGGCTGGCTTGACGATGACACCCTTGTGCTCGGCAATCCTCAAGGAGTCTTGCTCCGGTTGAAGCTATCATCCTCAGAAGAAGAGCCGTTACCTCTGGCACCATCGCCGGGGCCGGGGCGAGTACAAGTCTCGCCGTATGTTTTGCCGGGAAATAAGGCGATTCTGTTTACCATCGTCAATGGGCCACTAATGAACGCCCGTATTGGCGCGCTCACGCTCGAGACCGGTGAGGCACGTCAACTCTTCGACGAGAACGCATTCGCGCCTCGATATGTGTCGACCGATCACCTTGTGTTTGCGCGTGGCGCGACGCGTCAGTTGATGGCGGTGCGCTTCGATCTGTCCAAACTCGAAATCGTCGGATCGGCGCAGCCTGTGCTGGACGTTCCGCTTTACGGGACAGGAGACGGCGGTGCTACAGATTACGCGATTTCTGAAACAGGAACCCTGGTCTATACGCCATACCGCGAAGCCGGCAGCGACACTCTTCGTGCGTGGTTTGGTGACCCGACCGCAATGCACGTTCGGCTGAACTGGTTTGAGGAACTGAATCGTCTGGCGCCGTGATCGTCTGGCAAATAAACAACAAGGCTCGGATATAATCCCTCTCACAAATCCGGAAATGGCCAACTGCGACCAGGGATCAAATTTGTCTGTCACGAAGTCGTCCCTCTTAACCTGCGGCGCGATTTTTCTCTGTGTGACGATCGGCGCTTGCGCGGGTCCGACTTCGAATTCCCGTCCTCTTTCGGCGCAGAATTCCGGCGGGCGCGAGCGCCTGGTGTGGCAGGCGCTTAAGCCAACGAACTGGGACGTCTATTATTTTTCAGGCTCTCAAGAGCAGCCACGCCGTCTGACGGATGATCCCGGCCCCGATTACGACGCGGTGTTCTCTCCCGATGGCCGATGGGTGGTTTTTACTTCAGAGCGCCGTGGGAACCCCGATCTCTATGCGCTTGATCTTCAGGCGGGTGGAACCCCAAGACTGCTGATCGACAGTCCGGCGATGGAAGACCAGGCCGCGATCTCTTCCGATGGCACAACCATTGCCTTCATGAGCAGCCACGACGGAAACGCAGACATTTACACGCTTCCCTTTGATCCTGCAACGACGCAGACGTTCGACAAGGCAACAAATCTAACCCGGCACGCCGGCGGCGATTTCAGACCCGCGTTCTCACCAGATGGGAAACAGATCGCCTTCTCCTCCGATCGCGATACTCCGACGGCGGGTCATCCGATCTTTCCCTTCACCCGTCAGCGCGAAGGCGAGATTTACATCATGGATCGCGACGGAAGCAATCTTCAAAGGCTCACAAATGCGCCCAACTGGGACGGTTCGCCCGCATGGTCAACGGATGGGAAGACGATCTTCTTCTATTCCTCACGCGATCACACGATCGGACCGCCCACCAGCCCAATACTGGGCCAGGAAGGCGGATTCGAGATCTGGGCGATGGACGCGAACGGCGACCATCAACGACGGATTACACCGAAGGGCGTGGAAGCATTGTCACCTTCCATGACGACGGATGGTCGCATCCTGTTCGCGACGCGCAATACTTATAAAGATTGGCACCTTGCGTCGGCGAGCCTCGATGGATCGGATGTGCGAGCCGAAACCGATGGCAAAACGAATTACTGGAACCCCACAGCCAATCCGAAAACCGGCGCGATGCTCGCCCATGGCCCTGGGCCAACGGACGTTCAGACACAGGCAGTGGAAGCGATACTGGGCCCTGGCCCATTGCTCTCGCCCGGCTTCCCTGTCGAACTCGTCGATGCGGATATCCCCGGCGGTTCAATCGCCCTGTATCCGATGCGCCACACGACAGGTCTCGCTCCTAATCCGATAAAGAACGAAGTTGTAGTCACGGTTGAAAATGAAAAGGGCAGCCGCCTCGTTCGAGCAAATTTCGACGGCTCCGCTGAGTCGGACCTGTTCTTTGTTCCGGGGATCGGGATTGTCGCCGCTGTGGATGGCCGGACGCGTCTGTTCGACATCAAGTTTTCCAACGACGGTACTCTCATTACATACACTCAAGGCGTCTTTGCCGGAGGGCTAACGGATTCGTCCCATGTCTGGAGAATGCGGCCCGATGCCGGAGACCGCGTGAACCTTAGTGAAGCCTCCGGAGCTGAAGCGAAAGCGAACGAGGGAATGTCGATGTTCTCGCCGGATGGGAAGCGAATCGTTTTTCGGAGTTCTCGTAACGGAAGTATGAATCTCTACCTGATGGATGCCGACGGCAAGAATGTCCGCCAACTGACCGATGGATCCTGGCGTGATAATTTTCCAGTTTTTTCACCGGATGGAAAGGCGATCGCGTTTTCGTCCGATCGCGATGGACCGAAGGATATTCGCGGTAACCGGACCTTCGACAACTACATCCTTCAGTTAAATCCCGACGGCAGTCCGGGCATGCTGCAGCGATTAACTACCGACCCCGGTCAGGACTCGCATCCCTACTTCTCCCCGGACGGGAAATGGATCAGTTTTACCAGCGAGCGTGCGGGGATCAACGACGAGGAACCCCTCGTACAGGAAGTGCTATTCGGTCCGCAGATGTACGGAGAAATTTTCATTCAGCGGCTCAGCGATGGGAAAACGCTGCGCGTCACCCACAACAAATGGGAAGAAGGAACATCGTTCTGGCTGCCTCCTGCGTCAGACGTTCGATGACGAACATGCTACGCTAGCTGGTTCGTATGATTTCGTTTTCCCGAATCAGCAAGCAGTATGGACGCCAGGTTCTCTTCGTAGATGCCAGCTTTCAGCTCAATCCGGGCGAGAAGGTCGGCCTTGTGGGGCCGAACGGCTCGGGTAAGACAACACTCTTCCGGATGATTGTGGGGGAGGAATCGCCCGACGAGGGCGATGTTTCGGTCCCGAAAAGACTCACTGTGGGGTACTTCCGTCAGGACGTCGAGGAAATGGCGGGACGATCCGTACTCGACGAAGCTATTGCGGGAAGCGGGCGTGTCGGCGACCTGCATCATGAGCTCGAAGAATTACAGCACCGGATGGCTGATTCTGAAGAAGTCGAAGCGATCGATACGATTCTTAAGCGCTTCGGCGAAGTTCAGGAAGAATACGATCATCTCGGGGGCTATGCGCTCGAGAGCCAGGCACGAGAGGTCCTGCACGGGCTCGGTTTTGATGACGACCGGATCGATGGCGATGCCGGCGATTTATCTGGCGGATGGAAAATGCGCGTCGCTATGGCACGCGTTCTGCTCGGCCGTCCTGACGTCCTTCTGATGGACGAACCCACGAACCACCTGGATATTGAATCCATTGTTTGGCTCGAATCCTTTCTGAAATCGCTGCCCGGCGCCTTATTGATGACCTCTCACGATCGTGAATTCATGAATCGCGTGGTGACGCGCGTTGCCGAAATCGATGGCGGGGAAATTACGACATACTCAGGCAACTACGACTTCTATGAGCGGGAACGAAGCATACGTGAGTCGAACCGTGAGGCCGCGTACGCACGGCAGCAGGCGATGCTGGCGAAAGAAACCCGTTTCATCGAAAGATTCGCCGCGCATGCCGCTAAAGCGGCGCAGGTGCAGAGCCGCGTGAAGGCCCTCGAGAAGATCGAAAAGATCGAACTGCCGCGGAAACGCGCTGTTGTGAAATTCGATTTCAGGCAGCCGCCACGATCGGGCGATCAGGTCGTCACACTGGAGGATGTGAGTAAGTCTTACGGGAAACGCATCGTCTATGATGGCCTGAATCTGAACATCCGGCGCGGCGAGCGCTGGTGCGTCATGGGTAAGAACGGCGCCGGCAAATCGACATTACTGAAGATCGTGTCGGGCGCTGTGGATCCGGATTCCGGCTCCGTGAAGCTTGGAGCCAGTTTAAAAATGGGCTACTTCGCACAGCAGGCGCTCGACTTGCTTGATCCCAACCTCACAATCGAAGAACAGCTGAGAAACGACTTCCCTGAGGAGTCCATTGGCGCTCTGAGAAATCTTGCAGGCGCGTTTCAATTTTCTGGCCAGGACGTGGATAAAAAGATCCGCGCTCTGTCCGGTGGGGAGAAAACACGGCTCGTGATGGCGCGGATGCTGATGTATCCCCCGAACTTTCTCGTCCTCGACGAACCGACGAATCACCTGGATCTCGCAACCAAGGATATGCTCATCGAAGCGCTGAAGCGTTTTGAAGGAACGATGCTGTTCGTTTCGCACGATCGAAGTTTTCTGCGCGGCTTAAGCAATCGTGTCCTGGAGCTTGGCGGAGAATCGGGGCGCGACTCCCATCCCCACGTCTATCCCGGCTCCTACGACGAATACGTCGTGCATACGGGGCACGAAGCGCCTGGTGTGCACCGGTAGACCTGGCCTCGTCAGGCCGCGTCGGTTTTCAGCCTCCGAAGGCGCCGATACAGGGTAAGCGCCCCCCAGCAAAACGCCGCCCTCTGGACGTAATCGAACACCGGGTAAATGACTCTTTGCCCGATGCGCATATCCTTGTTGGGATAGGTGAACGGACGCACCGGCAAAAGCGCCGCTTCACGGATCAAATCCCGGAGAATACGAGTGGGATCTGGCGGAAAACCGGGGTCATAACGACCGACTTTTGTCGGAGCGTTGGAGGAAATATGGTGAAGAAATGCAGCCCCTTCTCCATATTTATGAAACTGCTTTGCCCGCGCGCCGAGAGTTTTTCGGTGCTGGTGCCACGCAACCGCCGCTGGGACGTATCCCAACGTGTAACCGGCGGCGGCGACTTTACGGCTCAGCTCCAGGTCGGCGTATCCTCCGATAAAAAAGCCCTTGGAGGCGTACTCTTCGTACAACCTGCCGAACCCTTCCACTTCTCTGAGAACATTCGCTCGCCAACACGAATTCGCGCTGATGACATGGGACACTTCTCCGTCACGAAAAACAGGCGTCCGGAGACTTCCGAAGTAGTCGCAATATTCCTCGATCCAATTGGTGACCCGATATGAATGGGTTAATCCTCCGGCGCCGCCGAGAGTGCGGTCACTAAAAGCGGCTTCGAAGGCCTGCAGCCAATGGGAATCGACAATGCAGTCTGCATCCGTGAGAGCGATGAGGCTGCCACGTGCGACAGCAAATCCCTGATTGTTCGCAACCGGGTGGCCGGCATGCGCTGTCTTGACGTAAGAGATCCGTCGACGTTCATCGGGCGCAAGTTGTGTGAGACATTCTTCCGTGGTTTCCGCTGTGGATCCATCGTCAACGATGATGATCTCGTGAGAATCGTGCGGGTATTGCAGTTTTCCCAGAGCCTTGAGGCAAGGCCCGATGTGTTCTTTAAGCGGATTATAGACCGCCACCACCACACTGATGAAAACGCTCATGAAGGGGCGCCGCTTCGTTCAGATAGCTTGATGCGAAGACGCTGCGCAATCTCGATCGCTTCTCGCATCCATTCGCGCGCGGCGAGAGGGTTCTCTTTTTCGGTACACAAGGCAAGATAATATGCGCTGGCCGACTGTTCGGGTTTGAGGCCGATTTCGCGTGCAGATGCGTTCGCGAGCCGTAGATGCTGAAGCGCTTCCTGAACCTGCGCCATTTCCAGACACAGGGAACCCAGTGCAATGCGCGAACGAACAAGCTCTACAGTCACATTCTCTTCAATTCCTTTTGCCAACTCGAAAGTCCGTTGGTACTCCGTAAGGGCTTCCGACCTGCGCCCCGCCGCCTGGTGAATGGAACCCAGCAAACGGTGGGTTTCAACCAACCCTTCGACGTGGTTAATCGCTTCACGCGTGCGGAGGCTGAGCGAAAGATTCTCGAGCGACCGTTCCAGCTGTCCCAGCGCCAGGTATGCAGCTCCAATATTGGCGTAAGCATGGCCAAGCCCGAGGACATTGTTCAGCCGAAGCCGGAGGTTCAGACTGTCATTGAAACTCGCTAATGCTTCATCGATTTCGCCGCGGCGCAAATGTGCGAGGCCGATAATGTCATGCATGTGGTCATACGTTGTTCCGACTTCGGGTAGTGGAAGCTGCCGTAGGATTTGAAGCGCGCGCTGTCCGTCGCGAAACACGTCATCATAGTCACCAGTCGTGAGCGCAACCAGGCTGAGCTGACCCAATGCGCGAGCCGACAGTCCCTCGTCATTCAGATCCTGAGCCAGCACAAGTCCCTTGCGCGCGAGAGCAGACGCATCGGCAAATTGAGCGAGACGTGTGTGGATGTAGGCGCGATTGATCGTCGCTCGACAAAGCATCTTCTTCTCTTCCCGGCCAGTCCCGGTGCTGAATATTTCAATCGCTTGCCGGTTGTAAACGAGTGCCAGCTGCCACTCGTTGCGGAGACTGTGAACCGCCGTCTTGCCCATAAATGCTTCGGCGAGAGAGTACCCGCTTGTTGTGGCAATCGTTTCGTCCAACATACGGTCGACGGTAGTGTAGTATCCCCACCGGTTCATCAGCCTTCCGCATATGGCAGCGATTTCTCCTGCCTTCTCGTATTCGCCGGCAGCGTAGCGATGGCGGCGAGCTTCAACTTGAGGATGGATCTCCTCCAGACTCGTCGGACTGGAGACGACGGACATTCGCTCATTAAACTCAGCCGCCCTGCTATGCAAACCGTTCCTGCCGGCCAGGTCGTCTTTGCCCATCTGAGCATAGATGTGCTGCTGATCCAGCGGATGCAGGTTGAACGCGCCGATATCCCTGTGATGATAGACAAGTAGGTCGCGAACCATCGACTGCAGGCACTCCCTCGTGTTGATGCCTGGATGCTGCTCGGAGAGAAGAAACCGGACCGCCTCATCTTGAACCGGTTCGCGCAGGACAGCGAGCGCCTCGAGGACACGCCGCTGGTCAGAGTTCACGCGCTTGAACGTGTCCACCACAAGGTTTTCTACAACCTGCTCGTTGAACAGATTCCGGTCAGAGACGAGATCGCGAACCCTCAGCGTCGGATCCCTGAACAGAATGCTGCACACGAGTTCGAGGGCGCGTGGAATCCTGTAACAACTATTCACAATCTGAAGCAACTCATCGGCAGGAAGTTCGCGAATGCCCCTGGTGCCGTCGGCGTCGAGGTCTCGAAGAAGAAGGATCGCTTCTCCCTCCGGAATTCCTTCGCGCAACTCCAGCAATCGAACGCCCTGGAGCCGGTCAACGATTATGCGTGCACGACTCCCCATCAGGACGGAAAGACCGTGAGGCGCGAGCAGCGATACTTCGACAAAGGCGCGCAGGTCGGGATCCGCAATGACACCATCACCGCCGAGCGCCTGCTCGAAGTCGTCCAGCATCAGCACCCACCGTCCGTTGCACAGCTTGGTCAAGAGATAGTGCACTTTATCGGAGGCAGAAAGCCGTGGATCGCGAAGGCACGCATTTAGATCCAAGGCATCCTCCGGATCAAGCGCCTGGGTAAAAGCGCTGAAAAGCACGTCCAGAGCCCCTCCGGCCATGTTCTGACAGGTAAGGTAAAGGATCGCTCTGGGCCTTTCCTCCGAACCTGCACTCGCCAGTGGAACTACACCTTGTTCGATGTCGAAGCCTACTCGCGAAAGAAGTGCCGTCTTACCCATTCCCGCCCGGCCCACGACGCAAATGACCTTTGAAGCAGGATCGGCAAGCATCTTTCGCAGACGAGCCATCTCTTCCTGGCGGTCTTTGAAGATGCCGGTAGTATCCGCAAACCGCAACCCGATAACCTTCGTTTGCTTTTTGGACGCTAAACCGTGTTTCTCGTCAGGAGGGCTTACGGCTGCAGAGATCTTTTCGGCGATCCGAACGAATTCCTGATTCAGCTTTCCTCCGCGGAGCATGTCGAGCGGGTGAAGAGGATCGTTGAGTGCCTGGTAGGCCGCAATTTTCGTAATTTTGTACGAGCTCGCGCCCACCGCAATCCAGAGAACTTTGAGACGGTTGCGCTCCGCGAGCTCCAGGATCATCGGCAGTTCGTGATTGAAGATGAAATCTGAAGCAATGAAGTTCGCACTGACAAGCAATAGGACGGCTGCAGCGGAACTGAGTGCCGTCTCGATCTTCTCCTGCCATCGGTCACCCGGCTGGATCAGTGTGTCATTCCATACGACGATTTTCTCCTCGCGGATCAAATGCTTCAGATGAGTTTCCAGTTTCGTCAACCATCGCTGGTCCTGGTGACTGTAACTAATGAAGATGTGATCGCGCGCCAAGTGGGCCTCCGCAGTGCAACGCGATTATTGTCTATCGTTTTTGGATGTGTAAATCGTTTACCCCTCGTGCCTTTACCAGGTGAATGTCGTTCTTTTGTTGACCACCCAAGGCGCCCGACCCTCTAATGCTCATGCGACGGTCGTCGCTGCCATTGCCATTCGACACATCGAAAAAAAGTACTTTTAGATACAGAGTCAAAAGTGATACTTTTCGGCGTGCAGATGCCGCCACCCGATCAGATTCAAGGAAGCTGTACCTCCGGGGAGACCGCCTTCACGGACCGGACTTCGTCTGGGTCGCGAATCACCGAATTGGCGCGCGTCGCGGCAACAGCTATGTCCGCGTTGATGATCTGTACGCCCCTCCTATTCGCAGCGCGTCCGAAGACTCCCTTGCGTGTTTTCTGTATCGCCGCCTTCGAGTTTCTTGCGCGGTTGGGAGGTGACACTCTTGGCAAACAACGGCGTATAGCCATTGCGCACGCGTGCGATTTCGGATCTTTGCGCGACGATTACTACGACCGTCGAGTAGTCGATGCGACGAAGTATCGATCTCTTCGCTCCAAACTACGGAGCATTGCGCCCGAGAAAGGCACATCGCGTTACATTCGGCAACTGCGCCAGGCAGAGCGTTGCCGTCCGATCCTGACGCCAGGCAACCCCGGAACGGCGAATTCGGTCATCGCATATCGGACATCGGTTCTTGATCTGTCGCTGCGATGGATGCAGGAGCTCTCCGGTTTACACATCGACTCCATGAGGTTTCACGTACTCCTGAACCTCGTCGGTCTCATGCAGCTTGCGGATGACGTGCTCGACTGGAAGGAGGATCAGGCTGTCGCATGCCCCAGTTACGTCACAGCATTCTTGATGGACCTGCCGTGCAATGCGGTTGTACTGCCCTTGCGCGAGCAGGCGGATACATTGCTGCAGCGCTTGATCGCAGCGGCGAGACGAGACACTGGCGCAGTACCTTTGGCAATTGCAGGCGTGCTGACATGGACGTGCGTCGTCGCGCTGCTCAGGCTCCGTTTTCCTCAATGAAACTTTTGCGAGAATTCCTCCAGGCCATCGAAGTCGGCGGGCGACGGCCATTGCTGGTACGCCGTGAAACCGTTGCGCACATCGGCGTGAGCAAACACATCCTGTTCGCAAGTGATCTTCATTTGAGAAAAGATGGCCCTCGGCGGATCGTCGACGGATTGGTGCAGATCGCATTGGAGGAACATCCAGACCTTGTCCTTCTTGGCGGAGACCTGGTGGATTGGTCAAGCGGCCTGGAGGCGCTTCAATCACTCGTCCGACGATTGTCGCGCGTCGCGCCAGTGGGCGCCGTCGCCGGAAACCACGATCGGTGGATCGGCGTAGCCAGCGTTCGTGCCGCGGTTCTGGCCGGCGGGGGATGGTGGTTAGAAGATGCACCATGGACCTTGAGCCCCCGTTGCGCGATATATGGCTCCAGCGAGCAGCCCGTCCAGGCTGCGAGCCACCATGTGCTGTGCACCCATCATCCCGTCGCATCGCATCACGTGCCGCACTTCGATCTCACTCTCAGCGGACATCTTCATGGCGGTCAATTCGTCTTTTATCAGCGCAACGGAATCTTGTACCCCGGCGCATTCCTCTATCGATGGAATGGGCTGCGTTTCGATGACAAGGATGGAAAAACTTTGCTGATCAGCAGGGGAGTTCAGGACACACTGCCCCTCCGCTGGAACTGCCCCAGAGAGGTGCTGGTCGTCCGCATCTGAATCCCAATTACAATTGGAGCCACCCTCACCCTTCCTCTGATAAACTCCGCTCCGCTTAGCACATCATCACTGCCCTTTCACCCAGGGCATCAAGACAGGGGCAAACATGCGTATACCGATGCATCGCTTCAAGTACACCAAACTAACGAAGGAGCAGATTGCGACAAAGCTCAAGGCGGCTGAAGGTGGCCCCAAAAGTGCCTCAGCCTTTTCAAACGTGCTGAACGGCAAGACGGTGAAAATCGTCACTCAGGACGGCCCGACTCTCGAATACAAGTTCGGTACAAACAGGCGGTTGACTCTCACCGAAGGCGGCAAGCAGATTTCAGCCGGATACGGCGAGCTGGCCCTGAACCAGATGGTGTTCTTCTCGCATCTGATCCCTGGCGAGCAGAAGGGGTACAACGTGTTCATCGACCAGAAGACCAATCTGGCCACGGTGTTCGAGGTATGGACCTCCAGCGGCATCAAGCAGAATGCCGGCAGGCCCAACGAGTTCACGCTCGATGACCGGGAAGTCCAGCGGCAGATCTATTTCGGGCATGTCGATAGTGGGCAGAAAGCTCCGGAAAAGCTTCACCACTACACCAACCGGATGACCGGCAAGGGAATCCACTGGAAGCAGGATACCGGCATCGAGACACTGGAACTCTATGTGTCGGTTGCCAACACCAACTTCGTCGAGTTGACCCGGCATATTGATGACCTGAGTTACGTCGCCACTTCGGATTACGTGCTCGTCGATGACCGAACCATCATCTACAACAGAACCGAGTGCGAATTCTCCGGCATCCATACTTGCTTTGTAGCCGATCTGTACGGCGTCAAGCAGGTGGGCGTGCGCTTCGGGTTCAACGACAAGGATGAGCTCGAGTACTACATGTTCAAGGGCGACGGCGAGGTCGTCGGGCAGTTGGCGTATCTCGAAAACTTCGACGACCATGGCTTGAGGCCAATGTTTGCCCCAGCGCTAGCCGGGGCGCCAGCAGCCGGCGGAGGTCCGGCCCCTGCTGCGCCAGTTGCAGCTGCACCGCAAAAGGGAGCGCGGACCACCTATCGGCCCGTCAGATCGTTCACCCACATGACGGACGAAGAAGTGCATCAGGCAGCGCTACAGAGGACATCGGCGTTCGGCGCCGGCGCGGCTCAGCAGGCGCCGCCTCAGGCCGTGGCCACGGGCAACAACCTGCCATTCTCCGACATCCTGGTGGGCAAGGAATTCACGCTGCGCTTCGACAATGGCGGCCCGGTACGGGACTACCGTGTCAAGGAGATGTTCAAGCTGCAGTATCGAAATCACGGCGATAGCGCCTGGCGCGATGCCGATTACCGCGCCTATGAAGGCGACGACAACCTGGCCTGGTTCAGTCACATCATCGCGGACAGCAAGCCGCGCGCCAGCGTGCAAGTAGCCGTGGACTTCACCAACGGGCTCGCCACGAGCATCGAGTCGCACATGGGCACGGAGTATTACGGCAATGAGACAACCTATCGCGCCATCTTCGGAGTCGCGGAAATAGCCGGGCTGGAAGCGCCGCTGTATGTACGGCATCAATTGACCGATGAGCTGGTCGGGCACGCCTTCTCGTGGTCCTACTCCGACCAGACGACTTCCATGCACATCTATTCGTCCCCGCATTCCATGTCCTGGGTCATCTTCACGGCAGCCCAGGCGCTGGGGGCGGAGTGGTGCTCGCCCTGCATCTACGTGAAGTTGCGACCGGGGGTGTACATCTTCTGCCAGAACGAAGAAGCCTGTAACGGCAACCAGATGATCGAACTGCTCAACACCAAGGCCTCCCATGACTGCGGGTTCACGTTCAACGGCGGCACCAGGGGAGTGAGCCTCGGCGTGACTGGTGCAATCGGTCGTCACATCGGCAGGTTTGACATTGTCGAGTTGTACGGGCCGAAGACGAGGAGTGCGTAATGAATAACCGCCGCACGTTCATCTGGAAGTTCGGCGCCGGAGCCTCCGCGGCTCTGGCTGCAACTGCGGGCACGGCCGCGGGCCTGCCAAAGGCAGAGGCCGTCACTTCAGACACCCCGGCACTACGGGCGTCTTTGCTGGAAGAAGAGAAGGCGCTTCGCAAGTTTCATCAGGCCTTCGAGCAGGCAATGGACAAGGGCCTGCATGAAGAAGTCATTGGTATGTTTGCCGACGAGGCCGCCGAAGTCCTATTCAACGGCGGCGTCTTCAAGGGACGCAACCACGGAGTGGGCCGCCTGTATCGCGATCGTTTCCCCGCAGGGAAGACCGGCCGCAGGATGGAGCAGGCGCCAGGCTTCGAGCTCACTGCCGACCAGCTACACGACAGCGTAGAAGTGTCGCCGGATCTTCAGTCCGCAAAGGCGGTGTTCCCCTATTCGATCCAGGTGGGCATGCCCTTCGAGACCGAAACATCGCTTGCTGCCATGGCTCGCTTGCACGGAGAAGGCGTGCGGACGTGGTGGGAAGGCGGCGTCTATCGCATCAATTATCGGAAAGACGTGGCGGGCCACTGGAAGATCAGCCGGCTCGAATACGACACGCTGTCTCGCGCCGACTATCGCTCGGGCAAGAGCTATGCGCAGCCGATTCTCGTGTCGCGCTTTGCCACACGCTTTCCGGAGGATCGAGACGGGCCAGACGATTTGGTGTAAATCAACAAGGCCCCGGGCCGCGAAACTGCCGCATTCCCAATTTATCGTGCGTTCTAACGGATAAACTTCCAATAACCTAAAAGATACCGTCTACGCAAGGCGGGTGCTTCGACGGCTGGACCGAGAACCGACATTCCTCTTGACAACCTAAAGGTACGATTGTAATCATACGGCTCATATTGGAACCCTAAAAGAGGCACCGCACTTGTCAAAGATCGACGTCCCTCAAGGCACACTCGAATTACTGATCCTAACAATCCTGAACCGGGAGCCGATGCACGGACACGGCATTTCGCAGCGACTCGCGCAGTTGACCGCGAATAGCTTTCAGGTCAATCCCGGGTCTCTGTTCCCCGCGCTCTACAAGATGGAACAGGATGGAAAGCTGGCAGCGGAGTGGCGGGCCTCCGACAACAATCGAAATGCGAAGTACTACAAGCTCACCCGGACAGGCAAGAAACAACTGGAGCGAGAAAGGGAGCGCTGGAACCGTGTGACGATGCTGATCGCAAATGTGCTGGAGGGTGCATGATCCTCCTCCACCGTCTGAAGTCTCTTGGTCGCTGGGTGTTTCGTCGTGGCGAAGTCGAGAGGCAGCTCCATGACGAACTGGAATCGTTCATCGAGCTCGCGGCCAAAGACAAGATACGCGACGGTGTTGCGCCGGAAGCAGCGCGACGCCTCGCAAGACTGGAGTTGGGAGGGGTCGATCAAACCAAGGAGCGGGTCCGGTGGTTTCGATGGGGCGCGCAACTCGATGTGCTTTTACAGGACCTTCGTTACGGCTGGCGGTCGCTGATCAGCCAGCCCGGCTTTACCGCAATCGTTGTGGTAACGCTGGCCGTGGGAATCGGCGCGAATACCGCCGTTTACAGCGTCGTCGACGCGACACTCTTGCGTCCCCTGCCGTTCCGCGACCCCGACCGCCTCATGGCCGTCTTCCTGATGGAGCCCTCAGGCAACAACGGAACGCTGTCGCGAATTGCCTGGTCTTACCCGAAGTACGAGACCTTTCGACAAAACCAACAGGTTTTCGAGGACGCCGCCCTTTACTCGACCCTGCTGATCAATCTGACAGGCGATGGCGAGCCCGAACGGCTTCAGATGGAAGAAGTCAGTTCCGGGTATTTTCCGATTCTCGGCGTGGACGCACAACTGGGTCGCACCTTCTTGCCCGCAGAGGATGCGATTCCCGGACAGAGCTTCGTGACAATACTCAGTGACGGTTTATGGCGCCGCAGGTTCGGTGCGGATCCATCCGTCATCGGTCGCATGATTGACCTCGACTCAAAGCCTTATACGGTCGTGGGTGTATTACCGGCCGG
>Ga0070675_100001207_pt1 | contig 18802 bp, 13 predicted proteins | sample KBSM43metaG_FD_65343 | JGI IMG/M metagenome (GOLD analysis project Ga0070675, IMG submission 65343) | Miscanthus rhizosphere microbial communities from Kellogg Biological Station, Michigan, USA - KBS M4-3 metaG | ecosystem: Host-associated > Plants > Roots > Rhizosphere > Soil ... | reverse complement strand
GCTGTCGGTCTGCAGGCGTTCGAGCGGACCGGACAGCACCACCCGACCGTGATCCATCGTGACGACGTCCTCGCACAGGTGTTGCACCAGGTCCAGTTGGTGGCTGGAGAACAGCACCGCCGTACCGTCGACGGCCAGTTCGCGCATGAGCCCGCCGAGAGTATCCACACCCAACGGATCCAGCCCGGCGAACGGCTCGTCGAGTACCAGCAGTTCCGGTTCGTGCACCAGCGCCACGGCCAGTTGAACCCGCTGCTGGTTGCCGTGCGACAACTGCTCGACCCGGCGGTCGGTCAGGTCGGCGGCGCCGACGCGGTCGAGCACCGCGTGTGCCGACCGGTTCGCCGCGGCACGACCCAGCCCGGACAGGCGCGCGAAGTGGACGACCTGCTCGAGCACCCGCATCGACGGGTACAGGCCCCGCTCCTCCGGCATGTACCCGAACCGCCGCCACGCCTGTTCGTCGATCGGTTCGCCGCGCCACCGCAATGCGCCGCCGTCGGGCTGGACAAGCCCGAGCAGGCAGCGCATCACCGTGGTCTTGCCCGCCCCGTTCGGGCCCAGCAATCCGACCAGGCGCTTCGGCATGACGCTGAACGTGCAACCGTCCAAGGCCAGCACGTCCCCGTACCGCTTGGTCACGCATTCGACGTCGAGCATCGGAACCACCCGGTGAGTTCGCGCACGCGACGCCGATGAGCGCCGCCTCGCATCCAGGTTTTCGCCCGCCCGCCGGCGCCGGCAGGGCCGTTCGGCCCTGCCGGTACGTGCCGGTCAGCCGCCCGTCAGAACGGGTGTGCCGGGTCGAGTTTCCGGTCGTTGGGGGGTACGACCAGGACGGGACGGTAGGCGTGGTGCAGGGTCGCCATCGCGACGCTGCCGAGGAGGATCTCCTCCACCGCCGAGCGGCCCCGCGAGCCGACGACCAGCACGGCCGCGTCATGGTTTCGGGCGCATCCGGCGAGCGCCCCGGCGACCGAGCGGCCCGGCGCCCCGCGGCCAGCGGGCAGGTGCACCCGGGTCACCGTTGCCTCGTCGGCGGCCGACGCGTCGGCGGCGTCCTGCGTTGCCCGGCCGTCGTCGACGGTCGCCAGCAGCAGGCCGCGGGTCGGGAACAGCCGGCCGGCAACCGCGAGCGCCGCCTGCGCACCGGGCGTCCCGTCGTACCCGACCAGCACCGGTCCGCCGGCAAGCGCGGCGTACTCGTCGCTCAGCAGCGGATGCGGCACCACGAGGACGGGCCGGGTCGCGTAGTGCACGACCATGTCCGACACGCTGCCGAGCACCGCCTGTGCGCCACCGAGCCCGCGCGATCCGACCATCACGACGTCGGCGTCCATCTTCTCGGCGAGTTCGGCGAGCTGCACCCCTTCCCCGCTGTAGCTGCGTACCACGACCGGTTCGGCGTCCCACCCGCCCGCCCGGGCCAGGGTCACCCCCACGGCGGCCATCCGGCCGGCCTCCCGTTCGCCCTCGCGCTCGGCCGCGGCGACGAACTCGTCGACATGGCTGGTGCCCCGCCACAACCGATGCCGCAAGGCGGTACTGGCGAACGGCGGCGTCCACAACTGCGCGACCCACGCGTGGGCGTGCGGAAACAGCCGTGCACCGGCATCGATCGCGAAACTCGCCGCGGGCGAGCCGTCGTACCCCACGAGCACCCGGACCACCATCGTTGCCTCCTCGACGTCGTGTCTCAACCGTGCCCGCCGCAGACACCGGGCACCACGGCCGTTGTGCCCTGCACGACCCGACGTTCGTCCCTCGACCCGCATCGGACGTAGGTTTGACCGGTGTCCGGACACGGGATACGGCTCGCCGCGATACTCGCCGCCGCCGCTCTCGCGGCGGCGTGCTCGACGGCACCCGGGCGGCACCCGGCCCCGTCCGCGACCGCCCTGCCGGGCGCGGGAGCCACGCCGACCGCCAGCGCCACGCCGGGCGCCGTCGCCTCGACGCCGCGGACGCAACCGTCCAACCCGTATCCCGACCACGTGCTGATCGTGGTCTTCGAGAACAAGGCATTCAGCCAGCTCGACGGCTCGGGCCGGGCTCCCTATCTCAACGCGTTGATGGCGCGATCGGCGGTCTACACCGACTTCCACGCCGAAACGCACCCCAGCCAACCCAACTACATCGCCCTGTTCAGCGGCGACACCCACGGCGTGACGAGCGACAGCTGCCCGGTCCGGCTGCACGGCACACCGAACCTGGGCCGGCAACTGCTCGACACCGGACGCACCTTCGCCGGCTACTCCGAAGCCATGCCCGGCCCCGGCTACACCGGGTGCGCCGCCGGCCGGTACGCGGCCAAGCACAACCCGTGGGTCGACTTCGACAACGTGCCGGCCACGGCGAACCAGCCGGCCAGCGCGATGCCGTCGGACTACGCCGCACTGCCGACCGTGAGCTTCCTGATCCCCGACCTGTGCAACGACATGCACGACTGTCCGATCAGCACCGGCGACGCGTGGGCGCGCGCCCACCTCGAGCCGTACGTCCAGTGGGCGCGGGCGCACAACAGCGCGCTTGTCGTCACCTTCGACGAGGACGACGGCAGCGAGAACAACCGGATCCTGACCCTGATCAGCGGCGCCCGGACCACACCCGGCCGCTACGGCGTTGCGGCCACCCACTACGGCCTGCTCGCCACGGTGGAGGCCTGGTACGGCCTCGCCCGCCTGGGCCGTGCCGCCGCCGCGACACCCCTGCCGAAGGCCTGGGGCTAGGCCGTGAGCAGCGCCATCAGGCGGTCGATGTGCAGCACCAGGGCTCCGGTCGGCGGCATCCCGTACTCCAGCGCGAGCGCGAGCGCGTCGTCGCGGTCGGGCCCGTCCAGTCGTGGGCCTTCGCACGGCCCGGCCGGGTCGACCGGAACGGACCATCCCGTCGCGAGGGTCGTCCCGGACGCGACGAGGTCCCACCGCTGGGTGAGTCCGGTGCCGTCGGGCTTCGGACGTGCCGCCACCGCGGCGTCGGCCGGGAAACCGCTGTAGAAGGTCGGTGCCGTGGTGACCGGCATGACCAGTTGCCGGTGGAGGGCAAGGGCGATCGGGCCGGCGCCGTCCGCCGCGTCGGCATCCGGTATGCCTGCGTCCGCGGCCAGCCGGCGCAGCCGATCCGCCGGGACGTCCGCGGTCACCGTCGCCCCGACGGCCCGGGAGATCGCCTCGTACAGCGGCACGGCCGGCCACGCGCCGTCGAACCCGTGTCCATGGGCGGACGCGCACGCCTCCTCGACGAGCGCCCGCGCGAGGTCGCGCATCGCCGCGTCGTCGGCGTAGGTCTGATACGCCGCAAGGGTCGACCCCGCATCGTGCCGGCCGGGGCCCGCACCGGCGTCGATGCCCCTGCCGACCGCGAAGACCCGGTCGACGCCGCCGACGCACAGCTCCGTCAGGTACGCGTCGCGCGGCGGCACCGGCGGGTCGACCTCGAGGAAACCGCGCCGCAGCAGCGCCTCCCGCAGCCCGTGGGCGACCGTGCAGCGGGTGCGCAGGATTTCGCGGGCGGCGGGGTTGGCGATCAGGTCGAGGTACGGCTGGCGGGTGAGCGTCTGCGGGTCGGCCAGTCCGTCGTGCTTGTCCGGCAGCGGCCGCAGGCACTTCGCGGTGAGTTCCCACCGGTCGGCCAGGACGCTCACCGCGCCGCGCCGGGAGGTGACCACCTCGCCGACGACGCCGACGTGGTCGCCGCGATCGACGAGCGCCTTCCAACCCGCCACGTCCGCCGGCTCGGTGATCATGACCTGCACGTCGCCGGACCAGTCGGAAAGTGTCGCGAAGCAGAGCCGGCCGTGGTGACGCGACAGCACCACGCGACCGGCCACGGCGACCCGCTCACCGGTGTGCGTGTCCGCCGGCAGCCCGTCGAATCGCGCCGTGACCGCGCCGCAGGTCGCGGTCCGGTCGAAGCCCGCGGGGTGCGGGTCGCGACCGGCGGCCCGCAGCCGGACCAGCTTCTCGTGCCGGACCCGCACCTGCTCGGGCGGGGCCGGTTCACCGGCGGCCTCGAGGTCCGCCGGCGCCGCAACGGCCGCCGCGGCGACGAGCGCCGCCGGGTCCGGGTGCTCGGTGACGGGGCCGCGCCGCCACGGCAGGTTCAGGAAGCCCTCGGCCATCGCGCACGCCAGGCCGACCTTCGCCAGTTCACGACGTTCGCCGAAGCAGATGAACCGCGGCACCCACCGCGGCCGGTACTTCGTGTTGGACCGGTACAGCGACTCCAGTTGCCACCAGTGCGAGAGCACCAGCAGCAGCCGCCGCCAGGCCCGCAGAACCGGCCCGGCGCCGATGCGGGCGCCCTCCTCGAACGCCGAGCGGAACACCGCGAAGTTGAGCGAGACGCGGTGCACGTCGAGCTTGGGTGCCGCCTCCACCAGCGCGGCAACCATGAACTCGACGATGCCGTTGTCACCGTTGCGGTCCCGGCGCATCAGATCGAGCGACAGGCCGTGCCGGCCCCACGGGGTGAACGACAGCAACGCGCCGACCCGGCCGTCGCGGTCCAGCGCCTCGACGAGCACGCACCGGCCGTCGGCCGGATCACCGAGCCGGGACAGCGCCATGGAGAAGCCCCGTTCGGCGGCGGTGTCGCGCCAGGCGTCCGCGAGGCGCACCGCGTCGGCCATCTCGTCCGGCGGCACCTCGGCGTGCCGGCGGATGCGGGCGGTGTACCCGGCCCGTTCGACGCGGCGCACGGCCTGACGCACCGGGCGCATCTCCCGGCCCTCCAGGCCGAACCGCTCCACCTCGATGATCGCCTCGTCGCCGAGCTCCAACACCTTCAACCCGGCCCGGGCGAACGCGCGGGCGCCGTCCTCGCTGGCCCCCATCACCGCCGGCGTCCAGGCGTAGGCCCGCGCCCGCGCCAGCCACGCGGCGATCGCCGGACCCCACGCCTCCATCTCGCCGATGGGGTCACCGCTGGCGAGGCACACGCCGTTGACGACCCGGTAGGTCACCGCCGCCTTCCCGGTGGCGGAGAACACCGCGGCCTTGTCGCGGCGCGTGGCGAAGTAGCCGAGCGAGTCGCGCTCGCCCGACGCGGCCAGCAGCGCCCGGATCCGCGCCTCGTCGCCGGGATCGAGGACCGCGGCGGCGCGCTGCGACCGGAACAGGGCCAGCACCGCGGCCAGCAGCGCCGCGGCGCCGAGCGAGCCGAGAACCAGGTGTACCCAGCCGGCCGGATGGCCCGTGCCCTGATAGGCGATGACGATCGTGTCGCCGAGCACCTTCTCCACCGTGTACGGCAGCCGGTCACCGGGGCGCAGGCTGCCCGGGAACGCCGACACCAGGCCGTACCCGAGCGCGATGCCGGCCGCGAGGCCGACGCCCAGCGTCAGCACCGCCTTGACCAGGCTCGCGCGCTGCACCCGGGCGTAGAACTGGTGCCGGGCGAGAACGAGCACCGCCAGCACGCCGACGGTGACAACCAGGTTGGCCGCCGGAATCCAGACCAGGCCGGCGCCGACCTGCCGCAACTCGACGGCCTCGTCGACGATCTCGGAGGGCTTGAGCACCCCGACCGCGGAGAGCAGCAGCAGCGTAGCGTCCGTGGCCAGCTGCAGCCCGAAGAAGCCCAGCAGCAGCCAGTACGCGACCCGCTTGCGGCGCGCGACCGCGGCGGCCACCACCGCGATGAACGCCGCGTATGCGAGGTTCGGCGGTGCGGGCAGCAGCAACTGGTCCACGCCCCACCGGAACGGCTGGAACCCGCGCTGCAACGCGGAACTGACCGCCGCCACCGCGCACAGCACGGCCACGAACGTCAGCACGCCGGCGAACCATTTCGGCACCCAGGCCCAGGCGGGGTCCCGGGCGGCCGTGTCCCGTGAGATCACTGCGACTCCCAGCCGCGACGGTCATACTTCAGCCATCGCTACATTGCTACTCCGTCCAGGCAACCGGCTACCGCCCCGATGGTGATCGACGTCGGCGGGGTGCCGCTGTATGCGATCGATCAGGGCGACGGCGAGCCACCGCTGCTCCTGCTCGCGGGCGTCGCCGGGCAGTGCGCCGACTGGGCGTCGACCCTGGCCCTGCTCGCCGGCCGGCCGCGGGCCGTCGGATACGACCGGCCCGGCCTGGGCGGCTCGCCGCCGTCGTCGGCCTTCCCCACTCTCGACGGTGAGGTCGCGCGCGTCGGTGCCGTCGCCGCGCGGTTCGGGCTGCAGCGGCCGATCCTGGTCGCCCACTCGGCGGCGGCGTTCTTCGCCGAGGCGTACGCCCGTTGCCACCCGACCGCGGTGGCCGGTCTGGTGCTCGTCGACCCGAGCGTCGAGTTCCGGACCCGGCCGCGGGGGCGGCTGGGTTCGCTCGCGGCCCGGCGGGCGGCCCGGATCGGTGCGGCGGTGGCGCACGGCGCCGACCTGTCGCCCCTGCCCCGCCTGGCCGGGCCGGCGATCTGGCGGGCCGCGGCGGCGTCGATGACGTGGCGGGGCCGACCGCCCGACGATGCCGCGCGGCTGTACCGGCGGGCATCGGTCGCGGCGACCGCGTACGCCGAGTGGCTGGCCTACCGGGACTGGGCCGCCGATCTGGCCCGGCTGCGCCGCCGCACCCAGGCCCCGGCGGTACCGACGGTCGTCCTCACCGCGCTCGGGCGGATCCGCGGCGACCGGGGCAGGCGCCGGTGGCGGGCGGCGCACGCGCGGCTGACCGCGATGTTCCCGGACGGGTGGCAGATCGTTCTGCCCGACTCGGGTCACCTCGTCGGTTTCGACCGGCCGGACGCGATCGCGGACGCGGTCGGCGCGGTCATCGACCACGCCAGGACCTGAGCGCCAGCAGGTCATCGGTGAATCGCGTCGACGGTGACCCGGCGGGCGTGCAGCCGGACCGTCACCCGGGTCTCCCGGCCGCGTTGCGCCAGCGGATACACGTGGCCGTAGAAGCACGGATGGTCGGTGTACAGGCGGGTCAGCGCGTCCAGGTGCTCGATCGCCCCCCGTTGGACGAGTTCGGCGTCGCCCCGCAGCTGGATGTAGCGTCCGGTGTCACCCGGGTCCACGACCAGCAGGCTCAGCCGCCGGTTGGCCAGCAGGTTGCGCCCGCTCTGCCGCTCCAACGTGGTGTTGACCCGCGCGCACTGGCCGTCGTAGTCCACCCACACCAGGCACGAATGCGGCTGCCCGTCGGGCATCATCGTGGTCAGCACACCGACGACCGGCGCGGTCAGCAGGTCGAGATGTGACGGGGGCACAGGTGGCGTGGCCATGGCGCACCGCCCTTCTCACCACGCGGACGCGACGACCCGCAGCGGCGTGATCCGGCACAGCACCGGGACCTCGACGTCGGCCAGTTCGGCGGGCACGGCATCGCCGAAGTACCGCGCCCGCCGGCCCAGGTACGTGGAGGTCAGTGCGTCCAGGTGGGCACCCGCGCCGTCGGCCGTCATGAGCCCGACCACCCCGCGCACCTCGAGGTAGCGCATCGGCTCGCGCGGGTCGTAGCAGAGCAGCGTGACCTTCGGGTCGCGGCGCATGTTGCGCTCCTTCTGGAAGCCACGCATGGTGTTGACCCGGATGAACTCACCGTCGAAGTCGCACCACACCACCGAGGTCTGCGGGGTTCCGTCCGGCATGACCGTCGTCAGTGCGGCGACCGGCGGGCACTCGACGAGGTCCAGGTGCGATCGCGGAATCACGACCGGTGACTCGCTCCGGCCGTCCCGGCCCAGGATCAGGGTTCCCAGCCGTCCCACGGTCCTCATCGAAGCCATCCCGCCGTCCCGCGGACAGGGCCGAACGGCCCGCCCGCCACGGGACCCGGCGAGGTCGGCCCGCCTCCTCGCCGCCGTCCAACACGGTGCGGTTGCGGACGTCCAGGCGCCGGACAAGTGTCTGGTCACGGGCGCAGCCAGCCGGTGAGCCGGCTGCGGTCGAGGGCCGCCCACGCGGCCGGGAAGCGTTTGCGCGCCCGCCGCATCGCCCATCGTTCGCGTTCGACGAGTCGCCCGCCGGTCACGGCGAGCACGTGATCGTCCACGTCGGACCCGGCGATCGCGAGCCAGGTGTCGGCCGCGACCGCGGCGTCCTGGTGTTCGCCCAGCAGTTCCTGCACGTCAGTCAACGCCTCGGCGAGCGCCGCGGCCCGCCCACCGGCGAGCGACGCCACCGACTCGACGGCGTATCGGGTGCGCTTGGCCCGGATGCGCACCGAATGCCAGTCCTCGTCGGCACCGAACCGGTCCAGGTCGCCGGCCCCGACCCGACCGCGGCGGCTGGTGGACAGCTGATGCCATGCTCTGGCCACGAAGCGGGTCAGGACGGCCGTGGCCGGCTTGTCGGCGGCGGGGGTGAGGCGCGGCGCGCGGGCCGCCTCCACCAGTAGCTCGAGCAGCGCCGAGTACCGGTCGGACGCCAGCACGTTCTCCAGTGCCCGCAGGGCGTCCTCGTGCCGGGTGGCGAGTTCGGCGTCGAACCGGGCGACGGCGGCCGGGTCGAGCCGGGCCGCCGGATCCGCCGACGCGGTGCGCGTCAGCCGCGCCCGTAGCACCTCCGCGTCGCGGGCCACGCCGAGCGCCTCGGCCAGCCAGCCCGCGCCGGCGCGTAGCTCGTCGGCCCAGCCGGGATCCAGCAGTGTCCGGAAGGTGCGCAGGTCGCTGCGCAGCCGCCGGCAGCCGACGCGCATCTGGTGCACGGGCGTGTCACCGTCCGGCATCGTGGTGCGCAGGCGCACGTACGGGTCGGCTTCGACGATCCTCGCGATGTGCTTGCGGATCGCCGCGGTGACGACCTCACCCGCGGTCGGCTTGCGCTTGCCGGGCCGGGCCGCCGGCGGCGGGATCAGGTCCGGCGCAGCGGTGGCCCGCGACCCCATCGCCCTGACGTACCTGGGCCGGAACGCCGCGCGCTTCGCGCCGGCCGCCAGCAGCGCGGCCTCCACCCTCTTCAGCAGCTTCCCGCCGCCGGTGCCGCGCTCCACCCCGATCTCGCGGAACTGGCCGACGACTGTCCGGCCGTCAAGCACGCTGACGGCGTCGTCGGACACCTCGGCGAGCACGTGGCCGCCCGCGTCCCGCAACTCGTACGCGCGCCGCACGGTGCGGATCGTCACCGCCGGCGCCAGCGGCGCACCGCGGTGGAACGCGGTCAACAGGGCCACCAGGTCGGCCGGAACGGTGCCCGGAGGGCCGGGACGGGTGATCTCCCCACGCGATTCGGCGTCCTCCCCCGTCGGTAGCTTCACCGTCCACGGGTGGTTGCCCCGCTCGCCGCTGCGATAGCGAATCGAGATGCCCGCGCGGCCCAGACGGGCGGTCTCGGTGTCGTAGTAGGTGGCGCGCAACGTCCTCGCCGGCAGCGCGACGACGGAGCCACCCTTGCGCAGCGCCGGCTCCAACGCCGGGATCGCGAAGTCCACGCAGACGTCGTACGTGCGCTCCTCTTCGAGCATCGGTCACCCCTTCGGCGACGATCCGGGCCGGACATTAGGATCCGCGGATCCGAGCCAGGTCGATCCCCGGCGGCTCAGCATGCGCCGCGCCGTCGTCGTCCTCTTCATCCCGCGCAGGTGACACCCGCAACGCGCGTCGGTGGCCGAGTTCCCGGCCACCGCCTTCGAGGCGGTGCCGTAGGGCCGAACCGACCGGCGGCGGTGGGCCGGGTGGCCCTGTGGCGCCGGCCCGTACCGGGGCAGCCTCGACGTGAGAGATCGTCCGGAAGGGGCACCGATGGCCGGTGATCTTCGACTGGTGACCCCCGACGCGGGCCTGTCCACCGCCGACGCGCGCGCCAGGCTGGACCGCGACGGTCCCAACACGCTGCCCTCCCGGCCGGGAGTGCCGCTCTGGCGGCGGGTCCTCTCGCAGCTACGTGATCCGCTGATCGTCGTGCTACTGGTCGCGGTCGCGCTGACCGTCGTCACCGGCGACTGGACCGACGCCGCCGTCATCGTCCTGGTCATCGTCGTCAACACCACGGTCGGCGTCGCGCAGGAGGTCAAGGCCGACCGCGCGATCACCGCCCTGGCCGCGATGACGGCACCCGAGGCGCGGGTCCTGCGCGACGGGGAGCAGCGGCCCGTCCCCGCCGCCGAGGTGGTGGTCGGCGACGTGCTGATTCTCGCCGAGGGCGACATCGTGCCCGCCGACGCGACGGTCGTCGAGGCGGCGGCGCTGCTTGTCGACGAGTCCGCACTCACCGGCGAGTCGGTGCCGGTCGAGAAAGCCGCGGCCAGCCGGCCCGACGCGGCCAGCCGGCCTGACGCGACCGGCGACCTCGAGCGGGCCGGCGTGTCCGCCGGCACGGTCGTGGTCCGCGGCCGCGGCCGGGCGGTCGTCACGGCGACCGGGACCGACAGCGCGATGGGCCGCATCGCCAGCCTGATGGCCACCGGTTCGGGGCTCACGCCGTTGCAGCGCCGCCTGATCGGGGTCGGACGCGCGCTGGCGGTGATCGCGATCCTGCTGTGCACCGTCGTGCTGGTGCTCGGACTGGTCCGCGGCGAGCCGCTCGAGCTGATGGTGGTCACCGCGATCAGCCTGGTCGTGGCGGCGGTGCCGGAGTCGCTGCCCGCTGTGGTCACGCTGGCCCTGGCGCTCGGTGCCCGTCGGATGGCCGCCCGGCACGCCCTGATCCGCCGCCTGCCGGCGGTGGAGACGCTGGGCTCGGTGACAGTCATCGCCACCGACAAGACCGGCACCCTGACCGAGGGCCGCATGGTCGCCCGCCGGCTGTGGACCGCGACCGGCACGGCCGAGATCGAGGGCCACGGATACGAACCCGTCGGTGCCGTGCACCGGGCCGGTGTCCGGGTCACCGCCGCGACCGCCCCGGACCTCAACGATCTGCTCACCGCCGCGGCCCTGTGCACCGACGCCGCATTGCGCGCCCCGACCGAGCCGACCGGTGACTGGACGGCGCTGGGCGACCCGACCGAGGCGGCGCTGCTGGCCGCCGCCGGCAGGCTCGGCCTGGACCCGGCCGGGCTGAAGGCCGCCCTGCCCCGCATCGGCGAAATCCCGTTCGACAGCGACCGCAAGCGCATGACCACCGTCCACCGGACCACCGACAGCGGCGCCCGGATCGTGTGCAAGGGCGCGCCCGAGGTGCTGCTCCACGGTGCGTTCCTCGAGGAGCCCCCCGAACTGCTCGACCGCGCCGTCACGCAGGCGCACGCGCTGGCGGAGGGCGGCTACCGGGTGCTGGCGGTGGCGCATGCCGACCGCGACATCGTCCCGCCGGTCGAGGCGTGGGAGACCGGGCTGCGGCTGCTGGGCCTCGTCGCGATCCGCGACCCCGCCCGGCCCTCGGCCCGCGCCACCATCGCCGCCTGCCAGGCCGCCGGCATCAGCCCCGTGCTCATCACCGGCGACCATCCGGCGACCGCCCGGGCGGTCGCCGCGGAGGTCGGCATCATCCCGACCGGCGGCGAGGTGGTCGACTGCCGGCGGCTCGCCGCGATCCGGCCGGAGGACCTGCGCGATGCGACGGTGTTCGCCCGCGCCACCCCGGAACAGAAGCTGGACATCGTGACCGCGCGCCGCACTGCCGGCGACGTCGTCGCGATGACGGGTGACGGCGTCAACGACGGGCCGGCCCTGCGCCGCGCCGACATCGGCGTCGCCATGGGAATGCGCGGCACCGAGGTCGCCCGCCAGGCCGCCGACCTCGTCCTCGCCGACGACGAATTGGCCACCGTGGTCGCCGCCGCCGAGGAGGGCCGCCGGGTGTACGCCAACATCCGCCGGTTCCTGCTCTACGGCCTGTCCGGCGGCACGGCCGAGATCGCCGTCATGCTCGCCGGTCCGTTCCTCGGGCTGCCCCTCGTGCTGCTGCCGGCGCAGATCCTGTGGGTCAACCTGCTCACCCACGGGCTGCCCGGCGTCGCGCTCGGCAGCGAACCCGCCCCACCCGACGTCATGCGCCGCCCACCCCGTCCGCCGGCCGAATCCGTCCTGGGAGCCGGGCTGTGGCCCCGCATCCTCCGCGTCGGAACCGTCATCGCCGCGGTCACCCTCGGCATCGCGGTGTGGGGCCACGCCACCGGACGGCCCTGGCAGAGCATGGCCTTCTTCGCGCTGGGCGCCACCCAACTCGCCGCCGCCCTCGGTTCGCGTGCCCGCCCCGGCACCCGCACCAACCCGATGCTGCCGGCGGCGGTAGCGGCCGCCCTCGCACTGCAGTTCGCCGGCCTGTACGTTCCGTTCCTCAACGAACTGCTCGGCACCCGGCCCGTGGCCCTCGTGGACCTGCTCGCCATCTGCGCGCTGTCCAGCCTCGGCTACGTCGCCATCCGCCTCGACCGCGTCCTGCATCCGGCGAAGTCCACGGCTACCGGTTCGCCGGCCCGGGCAGGGTGAGGGTGGAGCGCGGGCCGTGCGGGGCGCAGCCGGTCAGCTCCAGGGCCCCGTCGGCTGCAGACCGCCCGGGGGGTGGGCCACCGCTCCACCTCACCCCCCGGGCGGCGTGAATCAACCGCGGTCGAGCTCGCGCTTCGCGATCTTGCCCGCGGCGGTCAACGGCAACGAATCGCGCACCTCGACCGAGCGCGGGTACTTGTAGGCTGCCAGGCGGTCCTTGCAGTACGCGATCAGGTCCGACTCCGAGGCAGACCTGTCGGGCTTGACGGTGACGAACGCCTTGACCTCCTCACCGAGCCGGACGTGCGGAACGCCGACGACCGCGGCCTGCGCCACCGCCGGGTGGCTGTAGAGCACCTCTTCGACCTCGCGCGGGTACACGTTGTACCCACCGCGAATGATCAGCTCCTTCTTCCGGTCGACGATGAAGAAGAAGCCGTCCTCGTCCATGTAGCCGAGGTCGCCGGTGTGGAACCAGCCACCCGCGAACGCCTCGGCCGTCGCCTCGGGCTGGCCGAGGTAGCCCTTCATCACATGGATTCCCTGCGTGACAAGCTCACCGACGTGGTCGCGGCCGGGCGGCAGCCGGTTGCCCCGCTCGTCCCAGATCTGCATCTCGGTACCCCAGATCGGCTTGCCGACGCTGTACGCCCGGCGCTCGTCGACGGAGGGGTTGAACGTGGCTGTCGCCGCGGTCTCCGTCAGCCCGTAACCCTCGAGAATGGGGATGCCGAACTTCTCCTCGAACGCGTCGAGGACGTGCGCCGGGATCGCCGCGCCGCCCGAGAACGTCACCCGCAGCGTGGAGGTGTCGTAGTTGCCGAGTTGCGGGTGTTCCAGCAGCGCGATGAACATCGTCGGCACGCCGTCGAAGATCGTCACGCGGTCACGCTGGATGGCCGTGAGCGCCGCCGCCGCGTCGAACCGGGGCACCAGCGACATCGTGCAGCCGAACCGGATGCAGATGTTCAGCACGCTCGACAGCCCGTAGATGTGGAACAGCGGCAACGCGGCCAGGACGACGTCGTCGGGGTGGACGTCGAACATCCGTCCCGGGATGTCGGCGTTCATGTAGAGCTGGATGTGTGTCAGCTCGGCGCCCTTCGGCCGTCCGGTGGTGCCCGAGGTGAACACGATGACGGCGGTGTCGACGGGCTCGCGGACGGCGAGCGGACGACGCGGGGGTGCCGGCTTGAGCAACTCGGTGAACGGCGTCATTCCGGCGCCGTCCGGGGTCGGGCCGACCACGAAGACGTCCGAGACGCCCGCCTCGGCCGCGGCCTTGCCGGCCTCGTCGGCCATGCCGACCCAGGTGATCAGCGCGCGCGAGCCGGAGTTGCTGAGGCAGAACGCGGCCTCCCGGGCCTTGAGCAGAACGTTCATCGGTACGACGACGGCGCCTGCCTTGAGGATGCCGAAGTACGCCACCAGGAACTGCGGGACGTTCGGCAGTTGCAGGGCGACGGCGTCACCCGCCTCGATCCCGATTGCGGCGAGTCCCTCGGCGCACGAGTCGGACAGGGCGTCCAGCTCCGCGTAGGTCATCGCGCCGCCGTCGTAGACCACCGCGGCCTTGTCAGGCGACGTCTTCGCAGACTCCCGGACGATGGTTGCCAGGTTGAACATGGTGCCTCCTTCGGCGTCGGACGGTGCTTCTCTCCAGACCGTCCCGCCGGCCGGCCCGGTCGCCTAGGGTCGAACGGCCCGTCGGTTTGCGGTCGTCCGTGTCCTGGTCGCCCGTGTCTTGGTCGCCCGTGTCTTGGTCGGCCGGTACCGGCTCGCCAGCTCCGCGATGCCCTCCTCGATGGCGCGCGCCATCGGCTCGACGTCGGGCGCCGCGTCGTAGTCGCCGGTGATGCCGAAGGTCACCTGGTCGCAGTAGGTGAAGATCGAAATCCCGATCCGCAGCTGTGCGGCGATCGGCACGTACGGCAGGACCTCGACCATCCGCCGGCCCAGCAGGTACAGGGGCCGCCGGGGACCCGGCACGTTCGTCGTGACCGTGACGATGTTGCGCTGCGGCACGCGGGCCGCCATCCGCATCCCCCACGAGACGGCCGGGAACGGCTCGAGGCCGGCGAGCGCCGTCATCGCGGCGCCGGCCTGCGCCTCCTTGCCGGCTTTCAGCTCGGCGAGGTGCCCGTGCACCGCGTCGAGGCGCTCCACCGGGTCGGCGAGGTGCACGGGCAGGTACGCGAGGAGCAGCGAGACGCGGTTGTCGTAGATGCCCTCCTCGCCGGGTGCCCGCACCGAGACCGGCACCAGGGAACGGATCGCGTGCTCGTGCGGCGACTCGCCGCGCGCGCACAGCAGCGAGCGGAACCCGCCACTGATCGCGGCGAGCACGACGTCGTTGAGGCTGACCTGCGCCCGCTTGCGGATCTCGAGCACGTCCGCGAGCGGGGCACGGGCCATCGCGTAGCGGCGCGACCGCCCGATCGGCCCGGTCAGCGACGACGGGGTCGCCGGCCACAGGGCGTCCGCGAGGTTGGTGAGTCCGTACATCGTCTCCGTGACACGCCGCATGGTGGACAGCGGCGCCTGCAGCGCGGTGCCGACCAGCCGGGCCTGCTCGACGGGGTTCAGCGCCAGATCGACGAGAGCGTCGCCGACCAGTTCGAGTGTCGAGGGCTCCGCGGCCGGCTCCCAGTCGTCGGCAACCGGCGTGCGAGAGCCCTCGGGCGACTCGTCGAGCAGGACGTAGTAGAGATGGGTGCCGGACACCCCGTCGACCATGCAGTGGTGCACCTTCGAGATCAGCGCCCAGCGGTCGTCGGCCAGTCCCTCGATCACCCAGTACTCCCACAGCGGATGGTCGCGGTCCAACCGCTGCGACATGACGCGGGCCATCAGACGGGACAGGGCGGCGTCGTCGCCCGGCGCCGGCAGCGCCGTCCGCCGTACGTGGTGCGTCAGGTCGAAGTGGGGGTCGTCCACCCACACCGGCCGGCCGAGGTCGAACGGCACCTGCCGCACCTTCTGCCGGTACCTCGGCACGAGCGGAAGCCGGTCGCGCATCGCCGTCATGAACTCCTCGTGCGAGGGCGGCGGGCCCTCCAGCACGGCGATCGACGAGATCGCCATCGAAACGTGCCGGTCCTCGTCCTCGATGTTGAGGAATGCCGCGTCCAGCGGACTCATCCTGTCGATCATCTCGCCCCTCCGCTGTCCGCGCAGTGCTGTCACCCGGTGCCCGTGAAGGCGGTCATCGCCCCGAGCGTCGCGCCGCACAACGGGTGGCGACAGGGGCCAAAGTCCCGGGGGCGGGGTGCGTTATGCCGGGGCCCTGCGCCGGCGCGAGGCCGCCTCGGCGGCGGACCGGCCGGTCGACCCGAGCCAGTCGTGGATCGCGTCAGCGGTCTGCCGCGGCACCTCAAGCTGTGGAACGTGTCCAACATCCGGAAAAACGACAAGCGTCCATGACGGATGCTGGCGGGCCATCGCACGGGACGCCGCGACGGGGACCAGCCGATCGCGTTCCCCGTGCACGAGCAGGACCGGAACCCGGATCGACCGGATCCCGCGCCGGTAGGAACCACCCCGCGCGATGCCCGCGGTCGCGACGACCGAACGCGCCGCGTGCAGCAGGTCGCGCTCGGCGCCGGCGAACCCGGTCCGGACCCGGGCCAACTCGACGTGCTCGGCGACGACGTCGGCGGGCACCCGCGACGGATCCACACAGCACAGCCGCAGGAGCGCGGCGACCTGCTTGTCCGGCGGCGCCGCGCGGCGGCGGCCCATCACGAACCGGCCGACCACCGGTGTGGCGAAAACGGCGAACATCGCGGTGACGAACGGGTGCGGCAACGCGGGCCCGAACGGGTACGCCGCGTTCACCAGCACCAGCCCCGCCACGGCGTCCGGCGCCGCGGCCGCCTCCAGCATCGACAGCATTCCACCCATCGAGTTGCCCATCAGGATCACCGGGCTGCCCGGAACCGCCTCGATGAAGCGGTGCAGCAGGATCCGGTTCGCCGCGACCGTGGTGGACCGTCCCAGCGACTCCGTTCGGCCGTGTCCGGCCAGATCCGGTGCGAACACGCGGCACCGCCCGGTGAGCAGCGGCGCGATCGCCGACCAGTTCACGGCCGAACCGCCCAGCCCGTGCACGGCCACCACCACCGGCCCGTCCGCCGGACCGCCGTAGTCCAGGTAGTGAACCGGTCCCCCGATGTCGACCCAGCGGGATCTGCCGGCAGCCCGTCGGTCCGGTCCGCCGTGCGATCCGCTCCGATCCGATGTGGTCATGTCAACGTCCCACCTGTCCTGTCGCGCCAGGTTCACCGTCTGCCGACGGGCACGTGACGAACAGGGCCGAACGACTCTTCCGGACCCCTGCCGGCGGGCGGCAACCTGCTCAGCTCCCCACCGGCTACCTCGACAGCCAGCTCTACGCGGCGGGTGGCTTCCTACGCTGGACGCGTCTTCGAATTCGCCTGCCCCGGACCTTCCAGCGCTGCCGCCAGCTCGGCATGTCCTCGGCGGCGAAGCCGCGGGCGACGACGATGTCGGTCGAGGAATGGGCGACGATGCTGACCACGATGGTCAGCGCGACAAGTGCGAACACCTCGTCGGCGGCCGGAATCCCGGCGGCGATCACCAGCAGCCCGTACACCACGGATGCGAATCCCTTGGGCCCGAACCACATCGCGGCCAGCTGCTCGCGCCGGGTCAGGCGGGCGCCCAGGAACGACACCCACAACGCCACCGGACGGGCCAGCACCAGGGCGAGTACGGCGAACACCCATTCCTGCCAGCCGAACCCGCCGAAGAACGCCGGCCCGAGCAGCGCTCCGAACACGAGCAGCGCGGCGAGCTTGAGGATCTCGGCGACCAGCTCACCGAACTGCTCGAAGGCCTCCCGTTCCTTGCGTCCGATGGTTGCCACGGTGACGCCGGCGGCGAACGCCGCCAGGAACAGGTTGGCGTGCGTGGTCTTGCCGAGGGCGAGGACCAGCAGCCCGATCGCGACCGCGTTCAGCGGCGCGTACTGCCGTGACACCGCGAACCAGCGGGTGCGTTCCAGCCGGATCGCGACCCAGGGCACGACGATGCCGATGGCGATGCCCAGCAGCAACTCCCAGCCGATGGTGGCCAGGTGCAAATCGTCGGAGTCGGCCGCCAGCGCGAGCAGCACCACGACGAACGGCAGAGCGAGACCGTCGTTCACGCCCGACTCGACGTTCAGCAGCTGCCGCAGCCTCCCGGGCACCTTGTCGTTGCCCACCAGCGCCGCGGCGAACACCGGATCGGTCGGGGCCAGGATCGCCCCGACCAGCAGCGCCTCCACCCAGCCGAGCCCGACCACCACGTGGGCCAGCACCGCGGTGACGAGCAGGGTCAGCGGCAGCCCCCAACCGAGCGCCCGGCCGGGCAGCCGCCACGCCGAACGCAGATCCGCCCACCCGACCCGCATGCCGTCGGTGAACAGCACAGCGAACAACGCGAGCTCGGCCAGCGAGGCCACCACCGGCGTGGTGGCCTCGATGCTGACCAGGCCCAGCATCCCGTCGCCGACAAGGAATCCGGCGACGAGGAACAGCACCGCCGTGGACAGCACGGTGCGGTGCGCCAGGGCGGACAGCAGCACCGCCAGCAGCAGCACCACGGCGAAGACCAGAAGGAGTGCCATCACGTCGTCCTGTCCGTCCGGCTCCGACGCGGCCGGCGCCCGATCACGCTAAGCGCTCGCCGCTGTGCCGGGAAGCCGGTGCGCGCGGTGGTGCGGTACCGTCGGTCGCGGTGTGCCGGGAAGTCTGGTCGGCGAGGTCGTTGTCCCGTCGTCGGCGAGGGGTGGCCGGTGGGGTCGTCCGCGGTGCGCACCGAGAATCTGACCAAACGCTACGGCCGGCTGACGGCGCTCGACGGGCTCCATCTCGAGGTCGGCGCCGGCGAGGTGTGCGGTTTCTCGGCGCCGGAATCGCGGCATGGACGGGCACGGCCGTCGTCGACGCCGGACTCCCCGTCGGCGCGGCACTGGCCGGCGCCTGGAACGTGCTCCCGGTCGCGTCCTCAGCTGTGGCGCCGCCGTACTGGCCGCCGGTGTCGCGCCCCGCGCCGTTCTCGCGGTCTGTCCCCGTTCACCCACCTCGCCACGGTCCCCGACCGGCCGGTCAACTGGCCCGCCGCCGCAGTCATGACCGGCATCGGGCTGGCCGCCATCGGCGCCGGCGCCGCCGGCTACCGGCGGCGGGACCTGCTCCGATAGCGTGCGTGCGTGGGGTGTTCAGTTCGGAAGGACGATGCCATGGCCCTCCGGCCTGGACTCGAACCGTAGATGGCTCGCGTCTTCGTCACCGGCTCAGCCCAGGGTCTGGGCCGGTCGGCCGCCGCGAGCCTGCTCGATCGCGGTCATCAGGTGGTCGTCCACGCACGCGATCGGCAACGCGCGGACGCGCTGGCCGATCTCGCCGACCGGGGCGCGGCCGTCGTCGTCGGCGACCTGGCGAGCGTCGAGCAGACACGCCGGCTCGCCGAGCAGGTCAACGATCTGGGC
>Ga0070675_100001203_pt1 | contig 18809 bp, 20 predicted proteins | sample KBSM43metaG_FD_65343 | JGI IMG/M metagenome (GOLD analysis project Ga0070675, IMG submission 65343) | Miscanthus rhizosphere microbial communities from Kellogg Biological Station, Michigan, USA - KBS M4-3 metaG | ecosystem: Host-associated > Plants > Roots > Rhizosphere > Soil ... | reverse complement strand
AGCGCGTGACGAGAACGGCACGCACACGCTCGTGCTCGGCAAGGGCCGAGTTCGCTTCGGCGACGATCCCCGCCAGGTCGGCGCTGCAGATCACGACCTTGGTCCCGGGATCGCTGATGTAGTGCTTGAATTCCTCGGCGCGGTTCATCGGATTGACCGGAACCACGATGGCATCGGCGCGCAACACCGCATAGAGGGCGGTCGGGAACTGCGGGCAGTTCTGCATGAAGACCGCGACCCGATCGCCCTTGCCGACGCCCGAGCGCTGCAGCCAGCCGGCGAGCGCGATGGCCTCGTCGCGCAGCTGCCGGTACGTCAGGGGGCGGCCGAAGAACAGATAGGCCGTACGGTCGGGGAAGCGCGTCGCCGTGACCTCGAGGTTGAACCAGAGCGAAGTCTCGGGAGCGACGACGGCTCGCGGCAGTCGGCGCGGCCAGACCGCGAAATGCGGCCGGTCGGACGGGACCGCAAAGTTGGATGGGGTCGCCAAGGATGTCTCCAGGCCAGGGGGAAGCCGCCGGTATAGCCGAGCTGCGGGACGCTTTCCACGGCACCTACCCGGGGGCGGCTTGGCGGCTGCGCTCGCGCGAGGCATGAAGCTTGCGTGAGGTTCACACCCCCTGCGCCTGTCCGCCGCCCTCAATCGACACCACCACGATGATCGCAACCACCCACCGCCGCGCCCTGCTGCGCGCCACCGCCGCGCTGTGCGCCGCCCTCGCCGTGCCGGCGTTCGCGCAAAGCGCCCTCGACGACATCCTCGCCAAGAAGGTGATCACGGTCGCGATCCCGACCGATTCCGCGCCTTACGGCTATGTCGGCACCGATCTGCAGCCACAGGGACTCGACGTCGACGTCGCCAACCTGATCGGCGCCAAGCTCGGCGTCAAGGTCGAGCTCGTCCCGGTGACCAGCGCGAACCGGATCCCGTACCTGCAGACCAGGAAGGCCGACCTGGTGATCTCGACCCTCGGCAAGAATCCGGAGCGCGAGAAGGTGATCGACTTCACCATCGCCTACTCGCCGTTCTTCCAGGCGATCTTCGGGCCCAAGAGCCTGATGGTGAAGACCCCGGCCGACCTCGCCGGCAAGACCGTGGGCGTCACGCGCGGCGCGATGGAAGACCAGGAGGTCGGCAAGATCGCGCCGCCCGGAGTCGACATCAAGCGCTTCGAGGACATGAACGGCACCGTCTCGGCGTACGCCGCCGGGCAGGTGCAGCTGATGGGCGTTGGCGCGTCGGTGGCCGGCAACTTCGTCGCCAAGAACCCGCAGGTCTCGACCGAGTTCAAGCTCCTGCTCAAGGACTCGCCCAACTACATCGGCGTCGCCAAGGGCGAGGACAAGCTGCGCCTGAAGGTCAACGAGATCATCGCAGCGGCCAAGGCTTCCGGCGAGCTCAACAAGCTGGCCTTGAAGTGGCTCGGCCGTCCCCTGGGCGAGCTGCCGAGCTGAGCGGACTGCGCCGCAGTCCGTGATCGCTCTCGACTTCGCGCCGGTTCTGGCCGAATGGCCGCTGCTCGCCAAGGGCGCGGCGGTCACGCTGGCGCTGACCGCGGTCTCGGCCAGCGTCGGCGTCGTCCTCGGCGTCGCCTGCGCGTGGGCCCGCCTGCACGGAGCGCCGTGGCTGAAGGCGATCGTCGGCAGCTACGTCGAGCTGATCCGCAACACGCCGTTCATCGTCCAGCTGTTCTTCATCTACTTCGGCCTGCCCGGGATCGGCGTGAGGCTCTCCAACGAGACCGCGTCGGTGCTCGCCATGGTGATCAACCTCGGCGCCTACGCGGCCGAGATCGTTCGAGCCGGCATCGCGACTACGCCCAGGGGCCAGATCGAGGCGGCGCAGAGCCTCGCGCTCTCGGAGCTGCAGGTGTTCACGCGCGTCGTGCTGCCGCCGTCGCTGCAACGTGTCTGGCCGGCACTGGTGAGCCAGATCATCATCGTCATGCTCGGCTCGGCGGTATGCGGCCAGATCTCGACCAACGAGCTCTCGTACGCGGTCAACCTGATCCATTCGCGCAACTTTCGCGCCTTCGAGGCGACCTTCGTCGGCACCGGGATCTACCTCGTCATGGCGATCGCCTTGCGCCACTTGCTGAACTGGGCCGGCCCCCGGTTCGTCTTCGGCAAGTGACGGTGCCCCCACGCTCTCTTCGTTCGCCGCCCCGCGAGGGGGCGGCGGCCGGCTTGAGGCGGCCCGGCGCTCGGCCGCTCTAGCATGGTCGACTTCTCGATCTGGGACATCTTCAGGAACCTGCTGCTCGCGGCGCGCTGGACGATCGCGCTGTCGCTGATCGCCTTCGTCGGCGGCGGACTGGTCGGCCTGGCGCTGCTGGTCGCGCGGATCGCCCGCTGGCCCGGCGCCGAGCCGCTGGCGCGCGGCTACGTCCAGCTGTTCCAGGGAACGCCGCTCCTGATGCAGCTGTTCCTCGCCTACTTCGGCCTCGGACTGTTCGGCATCAACGTCTCGCCGTGGGTCGCCGCGTCGCTCGCGCTCACGCTCTACAGCAGCGCCTTCCTGACCGAGATCTGGCGCGGCTCGGTGGCCTCGGTTGCCAAGGGCCAATGGGAGGCATCGGCGGCGCTCGCGCTCAGCCTCGGCGAGCAGCTGCGCCACGTGATCGGGCCGCAGGCCTTGCGCGTCGCGGTGCCGCCGACCGTCGGCTTCCTGGTCCAGGTCGTCAAGGGCACAGCGCTCGCGTCGGTGATCGGCTTCATCGAGCTGACCAAGGCCGGAACGATGATCACCAACGCGACCTTTCGACCGTTCACCGTCTACGCCTGCCTGGCGCTGATGTACTTCGCGCTGTGCTATCCGATCAGCGCCTGGAGCAAGTCACTCGAGAGGAAGCTGCATGGCCAGCGCTGAGATGTCCGCATCGAAGAGCATCGTCTCGATCAAGGGGCTGAAGAAGCGCTTCGGGGCGAACGAGGTGCTGAAGGGAATCGACCTCGAGGTCGGCGCCGGTGAGGTCATCGCCATCATCGGCAAGAGCGGCTCGGGCAAGAGCACGCTGCTGCGCTGCGTCAACGGTCTGGAGGTCTTCGACCAAGGCACGCTCCACGTCGATGGCCTGCCGCTCGTGCACGGCAGCAAGGCGGCGATGCGCGCGTTGCGCCAGCGGGTCGGCATGATCTTCCAGAGCTTCAACCTGTTCCCGCACCTGAGCGTCGGCAAGAACGTGATGCTCGCGCCTTCGCTGGTGAAGAAAACCGCGGCCGCGAGCGGCGCCGAGCAGGCGCAACGGCTGCTGGCGCGGGTCGGCCTGGCCGAGAAGTTCGATGCTTCGCCCGACGAGCTCTCGGGCGGCCAGCAGCAGCGCGTCGCGATCGCGCGCGCGCTGGCGATGGAGCCCGCGGTCCTGCTGTGCGACGAGATCACGTCGGCGCTCGACCCCGAGCTCGTCGGCGAAGTGCTGCGCGTGGTGGAGTCGCTCGCCGTCGACGGCATGACGCTGCTGATGGTGACGCACGAGATGAGCTTCGCGCGCAAGGTTTCGGACAGGGTCGTCTTCATGCACGCCGGCCGGATCCACGAGATCGGCCCGCCGCAGCAGATCTTCGGTGCGCCGCAGACCGCGGAGCTGCGCCAGTTCCTGTCGGCGCTCGACGGCTGAGGCGCGCTGCCGCGGCGTCGCAACGCCTGTCAGCGGGGCGTCGCTCCGCTGGCGGACGGGGAGCTTACCGCAGCCCCCTTCGCGAAAGCTTCCGTAGCCGATGGCCGACACCGGTTGAAAATAGCGCCCATCCGCGCGCGGCGCGCAGCCTCCAGGCGAGCGACACACCATGGCCACGATCTTGCAGAACCTTCCCGTCGGCGAGCGCGTCGGCATCGCCTTTTCCGGCGGCCTCGACACCAGTGCCGCATTGCACTGGATGAAGGGCAAGGGCGCGGTGCCCTACGCCTACACCGCTCATCTCGGCCAGCCCGACGAGCCCGACTACGACGACATCCCGCGCCGCGCCCTGCAGTACGGCGCCGAGAAGGCGCGCCTGATCGACTGCAGGGCTCAGCTCGCTGCGGAAGGGCTGGCGGCGCTGCAATGCGGCGCGTTCCACATCTCGACCGCGGGCATCACCTACTTCAACACCACGCCGCTCGGCCGTGCCGTCACCGGCACGATGCTGGTCTCGGCGATGAAAGAAGACGGCGTCGACATCTGGGGCGACGGCAGCACCTACAAGGGCAACGACATCGAGCGCTTCTATCGCTACGGGCTGCTCGTCAATCCGGCGTTGCGCATCTACAAGCCCTGGCTCGACCAGGCCTTCATCGACGAGCTCGGCGGCCGGGCCGAGATGTCGGCGTTCATGGCCCAGGCCGGCTTCGCCTACAAGATGTCGGCCGAGAAGGCGTACTCGACCGACTCCAACATGCTCGGCGCGACCCACGAGGCCAAGGACCTCGAGCAGCTGGCGACCGGCATCGCCATCGTCCAGCCGATCATGGGCGTCGCGTTCTGGAAGGACGAGGTCGCGGTCAAGCGCGAGTCGGTCACGGTCCGCTTCGAGGAAGGCCGGCCGATGGCGCTCAACGGTGTCGCCTACCCGAGCCTGGTCGAACTGCTGCTCGAGGCCAACCGCATCGGCGGCCGGCATGGCCTGGGCATGAGCGACCAGATCGAGAACCGCATCATCGAGGCCAAGAGCCGCGGCATCTACGAGGCGCCCGGCCTGGCGCTGCTGTTCATCGCCTACGAGCGGCTCGTGACCGGCATCCACAACGAAGACACGATCGAGCAGTACCGCGACCACGGCCGCAAGCTCGGCCGCCTTCTGTACCAGGGCCGCTGGTTCGACCCGCAGGCGATCATGCTGCGCGAGACCGCCGAGCGCTGGGTCGCGCGCGCGATCACCGGCGAGGTGACGATCGAGCTGCGCCGCGGCAACGACTACTCGATCATGAACACCGAGTCGCCCAACCTCAGCTACAAGCCCGAGCGGCTGACGATGGAAAAGGGCGAGTCGAGCTTCTCGCCGCAGGACCGGATCGGCCAGCTGACGATGCGCAACCTCGACATCGCCGATACCCGCGAGAAGCTGCTCGTCTACGCGAAGTCGGGGCTGCTCGCGGTGGGGTCGGGATCGTCGTTGCCGCGGCTGAAGGGCGAAGCCGAGGGCGAATAAGCGGAGCGCTCAGTCGCCGCCGCAGCCGCCGCCTGCGCCGTCGCCGCCCCCGTCGCCACCGCCGTCGGTGCCGCCCATCGCGCCGGCGTCGCCCGAGAACGACGCGTCGCCGAAGTCCTCGCCATAGGTGATCTCCGCCGAGCCCCCGGCCGAGAGCGATCCGCCCGGCGGCCGCGGCGCGGGGGAGTAGACCAGGCCGCCGGCCACGCCAAGCTTGGCATCGAGCGCGAACAGGAGCGGCAGTCGCGACGGCTTTCTCGGGTTGATCGCCTCGTCCTTGCAGGCGAAGAACCAGGCACGGCGCAACCCGTCGTTGGTCTTCGCGTCGCCGCCGAGCCGCTCGGCCGGCACGTGATGCAGGAACCGGCCGAGCGTGCGATCGCACCAGTCGGCGTAGCTGCGGGTGTCGAGGATGAACGCGTGCCAGTAGGCGTCGACGACCTTCGAGGGCATCACGACGTGCTGGCCGTTGCTGCGCGCGCAGGCCATGAAGAACTGGCGAAATCCACGCTCGACGAGATCGGCATCCTTCACCGTCAGCGCCGGAAACTCCTGGCGGAGCCTGCGCCGCGGCAGCATCGGCAACGCGCTCTCGCGAATCGTCATTCGCTGCCACGAGCCTGCCCACGCGGCGAGCAGCGACGCCGAGACGAAGATGAAGAACAGCGTGCCGAGCCAGCCGGGCCGAAACGGCTGCCTGGCCACCAAGGCGCCGGCGATCCAGGCGAGCCAGCCGAGCACCGCCAGCCAGCAGATCAGCCTGGCGTGGCGCGCCAGCGCGCGCAGCAGGCGGCCCCTCAAACGACCACCGGCTCGGGCTCGAGGCGGATGCCGAACCGGCCGTAGACGCTTTCCTGGATCGCCCGCGCCAGCGTCATCACCTCCGAGCCGATGGCCGCGCCTCGGTTGACCAGGACCAGCGCCTGGCGCTCGTAGACGCCGGCCTGGCCGACCGACTTTCCCTTCCAACCGCAGGCGTCGATCATCCAGCCGGCGGCGAGCTTGACGCTGCCGTCGGGCATCGGATAGTGGACGATCTCCGGGTCGCGGCCGATGATGTCGCGGCACTGCTCGGGCGTGACCACCGGGTTCTTGAAGAAGCTGCCGGCATTGCCGATCTCGGCCGGGTCGGGCAGCTTGGCGCGCCGGATGGCGCACACCCAATCGAAGATCCGACGCGGCTCGGGATCGGCGATGCCGGTCTCGGCGATCTTCTTCTGCAGCTCGAGGTAGCCGAGCACCGGCCGCCATGGCCGCGGCAGGCGAAAGCGCACCCGCGTGATGACGCTGCGGCCGGCGAGCGAGTGCTTGAAGACGCTGTCGCGGTAGGCGAAGGCGCAGATCTCCGGGCCGAGCGTGACGCTGCGACCGGTGACGAGGTCGACCGCGTCGAGCGACTCGAAGCGCTCGGCCAGCTCGACGCCGTAGGCGCCGATGTTCTGCACCGGACCGGCGCCGACGGTGCCGGGGATGAGGGCGAGGTTCTCGAGCCCGGGCAAGCCCTCGCGAAGCGTGAAGTCGACGAACTCGTGCCAGCTCTCGCCGGCGCCGGCCTCGACGATCCAGGCGTCGGCGCGCTCGTCGACCAGGCGCATGCCGCGCACCTCGATCTTGAGGACGACCTGCGGCATGTCGCGCGTCAGGATGATGTTGCTGCCGCCGCCGAGGATGAACTTGGGCGCGCGGCCGAGCTTCTTGTCGTCGACGACGCGGCGCACGTCGGCGTCGCTGGTGATGCGCACGAGCGTCTTCGCTACCGCCGGAAGGCCGAAGGTGTTGTAGGGTTTGAGGCTGACCCCCACGTCGATTTGCATGGGAGAATTTTCGCCGATAAGCGAGCGCGCAGGGGCACCGTCCGGTGCGGCGCAGGAGACGACAATGCCCAGCTTCGATACCGTTCTCGACCCCGACCTGGTCGAGGTGAAAAACGCCGTCGACCAGACCGCCAAGGAGATCGGCACCCGGTTCGACTTCAAGGGCTCGTCGTCGCGAGTCGAGCTGAAAGACAAGGAAGTCACGCTCTTTGCCGACAACGAGTTCCAGCTCGGCCAGGTGTTCGATATCCTGATCGCCAAGCTGACCAAGCGAAACGTCGACGCACGCTTCCTCGACCGCAGCGCCAAGGTCGAGAAAATCGGCGGCGACAAGGTCAAGCAGGTCATCGTCGTCAAGAGCGGCATCGGCGCAGACACCGCGAAGAAGCTGCAGAACACGATGAAGCAGAGCAAGCTAAAAGTGCAGGCCTCGATCCAGGGCGACACGGTGCGCGTCAGCGGCGCCAAGCGCGACGAGCTGCAGGCGGCGATGGCGCTGATCAGGAAGGAAGTCGCCGACCAGCCGCTCTCGTTCAACAATTTCCGTGACTGAGCTGAAGGCGCTCGTCGCTGTCGTTGTGGCAGCCGCGGCGGCGCTTTGCGCCGGCGCGGCTTGCGCGCAGACCGTCTCGATGGGCGGCAGCCTCGGCAACAACGCGCTGCTCCTGATCGACGGCAAGCCGCGCAACGTCGCGGTCGGCGCCACGGTCGAGGGTGTGCGGCTGGTGAGCGTCACGGGCAACGAGGCCGTCGTCGACGTCAAGGGCAAACGCGTGACGCTGCGCCTCGGAGAGGCCCAGGTGAACATCGGCGGCAGGCAGAGCGACGCCGGCGGACGCCAGATCGTCCTCAGCGCCGAGAGCGGCGGCCACTTCTTCAGCAACGGCACGATCAACGGCAAGACCGTCCGCTTCCTGGTCGACACCGGCGCGACCAACGTCTCGATGAGCGCGGAAGACGCCGAGCGGATCGGCCTCGACTACAAGAACGGCCAGCGCGGCATGTCGCGCACCGCCAATGGCGTGGTGCCCGTCTACCGCACCAACCTCACCTCGGTGCGGGTCGGCGACGTCATCGTCTACAACGTCGACGCGACCGTCGTTCCCGGGCAGATGTCGTACGTCCTGCTCGGCAACAGCTTCCTCACCCGCTTCCAGATGCGGCGCGACAACGACAAGATGACCCTCGAGCTGCGTTAGCGCTGCCCGGGCGGCGCCGCCGCGCGCTTGTCACGTCGCCGACAGGGGAAATCGAACGATCGTGCTAAAAAGCGGTCAGCCCGCCTTTCGGAGACGCCATGGACCTCGCCTTCACGCCTGAAGAACAAGCCTTCCGCGAGAAGATCCGCGCCTGGGTGCGCGACAACCTGCCCAAGGAGATCAGCGACAAGGTCAGGAACTCCGTCCACCTGACGCGCGATGACCTGCAGCGCTGGGCCAAGATCCTCGGCAAGCAGGGATGGCACGGCTGGGGCTGGCCGAAGGAGTTCGGCGGCCCGGGCTGGAACGCGGTGCAAAAGCATCTGTTCGAGGAAGAGACCGCCCTGGCGGGCGCGCCGCGCGTGATCCCGTTCGGTCCGGTGATGGTCGCCCCCGTGATCATGGCGTTCGGCACGCCCGAGCAGCAGAAGCGCTTCCTGCCCGGCATCGCCAGCGGCGAGGTGTGGTGGAGCCAGGGCTACAGCGAGCCGGGATCGGGCTCCGACCTGGCGTCGCTGAAAACGAAAGCCGAGCGGCGGGGCGACAAGTACATCGTCAACGGCCAGAAGACCTGGACCACGCTCGGCCAGTACGGTGACTGGATCTTCTGCCTGGTGCGAACGTCGAGCGACGGCAAGCCGCAGACCGGGATCAGCTTTCTCCTGATCGACATGAAGAGCCCCGGCATCACGGTGCGGCCGATCATCACGATGGAAGGCGAGCACGAGGTCAACGAGGTCTGGTTCGACAACGTCGAGGTTCCGGCCGACCAGCTGATCGGCGAGGAGAACAAGGGCTGGACCTACGCCAAGCACCTGCTCGCACACGAGCGAACCAACATCGCCGACGTCAACCGCGCCAAGCGCGAGCTCGAGCGGCTCAAGCGCGTCGCGCAGGCCGAAGGCGTCTACGACGACACGCGCTTTCGCGACCAGATCGCGCTGCTCGAGGTCGACGTCGTCGCCCTCGAGATGATGGTGCTGCGCGTGCTCTCGGCGGAAAAGAGCGGCAAGGCCGCGCTCGACGTCGCCGGCCTGCTGAAGATCCGCGGCAGCGAGATCCAGCAGCGCTACACCGAGCTGATGATGCTCGCCGCCGGCCCGGCGGCGGTGCCGCTCGATCGCGAGGCGATGGCCGCGGGTTGGCAAGGCGACCAGACCGGCGGCGCGTTCGTCGCGCCGCTCGCCGGCACCTACTTCAACATGCGCAAGACGACGATCTACGGCGGATCGAACGAAGTGCAACGCAACATCGTCGCGCAGACGGTGCTGGGGAGCTGACATGGACTTCGACTTCTCGGACGACCAGGAGATGCTGCGCGACACGGTGCGCCGCTGGGTCGAGCGCGGCTACGACTTCGAGCGCAGGCGCGCCATCGTCAAGGCCGGCGGCTTCGCGCGCGAGGCGTGGCAGGAGATCGCCGACCTCGGCATCGTCGGGCTGCAGGTCCCCGAAGCCCAAGGCGGCCTCGGTCTCGGCCCGGTCGACGCGATGGTCGTGCTCGAGGAGCTCGGCCGCGGCCTCGTCCTCGAGCCGTACGCTGCCGTCGCGCTGGTCGCGACCAGCGTGCTCAAGTCCGGCCACGAGGCTGCGGCCGCGCCGCGCCTGCAGCACATCGCCGAAGGCAAGGAGATCGTCGTCCTCGCCCACGAGGAGCGCCGCTCGCGCTACCGCCTGGCGCACGTCGAGACGACCGCGCATGGCAGCGGCCACGCCTGGCGGCTCAGCGGGCGCAAGATCGCCGTTCCGGCCGGCGGCGCGGCGAACGCGTTCATCGTCTCGGCGCGCATCAACGGCGCGGTCGACGACGCGGCCGGCATCGGCCTGTTCCTGGTCTCGCCGGGGCAGCCCGGCGTCGAGGTGCGCTCGTATCCGACCCAGGACGGCGCGAGCGGCGCCGACCTCGTCTTGAAGGAAGCCGCGGCGATCGAGCTGGTCGCTCCCGGCGCTGCCTTCGCGGTGCTCGAGCATGCGGTCGACGTCGGCATCGCCGCGCTCTCGGCCGAGGCGGTCGGAGCGATGGACAAGCTGGTCGCGATCACGATCGAGTACATGAACACGAGGAAGCAGTTCGGCGTCACCCTCGCGACTTTCCAGGCGTTGCGCCACCGCATCGCCGACGTCAAGATGCAACTCGAGCTGGCACGCTCCATGAGCTACTACGCGACGCTCAAGCTCGGCGAAGCGCCGCTGGCGCGCCGGCGCGCGCTGGCGCAGGCCAAGGTCCAGCTCGGCACGTCGATGCGCTTCGTCGGCCAGCAGTGCATCCAGTTGCACGGCGGCATCGGCGTCACCGACGAGTACGCGGCGAGCCATTACTTCAAGCGGCTGACCGTGATCGAGCTGACTTTCGGCGACACGCTGTACCAGCTCGGCGAGGTCTCGCGCCGGATGCAGACGACCGCCGGCGTCTTCGCCTGAGGATGTCGTTTGGGCTGACCGCGGTCGCCGGCCTCGAGGTCGGCCACTTCACGGACACGCGGCGGCCGACCGGCTGCACGGTGATCATTGCCAGGGAAGGCGCCGTCGCCGGAGTCGACGTGCGCGGCGCGTCTCCTGGCACGCGCGAGACCGAGCTGCTCGATCCGGTCAACGCGATCGACCAGGTGCAGGCGATCGTCCTCGCCGGCGGCAGCGCGTTCGGTCTCGACGCCGCCGGCGGGGTCATGCGCTGGCTCGAGGAGCGCGGCATCGGCGCCGTGATCGGCACGCCGGCCGACGGCGTGGCGCAACCCTTCGTCGTGCCGATCGTTCCGGCAGCGATCCTGTTCGACCTGTGGGTCGGCGATGCGCGCATCCGCCCCGACGCCGCATCGGGCTACGCCGCGTGTGACGCGGCGTCGCGTGATTCGCCCGCCGAGGGCAACGTCGGCGCGGGCGCGGGCGCCACGGTCGGCAAGCTGTTCGGCATCGGCCGGGCGATGAAAGGCGGCGTCGGCACGGCGTCGATCGAGGTCGGCGGCATCACGGTCGCCGCACTCGTCGCCGTCAACGCGATCGGCGACGTCGTCGATCCGCGCTCGGGCCGGATCGTCGCCGGCGCGCGCAGCGCCGACGGCCGCAAACTCGTCGGCGCGATGCGCGCGCTCAAGCGCGGCGAGCTGCCGGCGCGGCTCGACCCGCGCAACGCCGCCGGCGCCGCGACGACGCTCGCGGTCGTCGCCACCGACGCCGTCCTGACCAAGGCCGAGGCGACCAAGGTCGCGCAGATGGCGCACGACGGCCTGGCGCGCAGCATCAACCCGGTCCACACGATGGGCGACGGCGACGTTGTCTTCGCGCTCGCGACCGGCGCGAGCGGCGCGAGCGCGGCGACGACGCTGATCGGCGCGCTCGCCGCCGATGTCCTCGCCGATGCGGTGCTGCGCGCGGTGCGAGCGGCCAAGGGCATCGCCGGCCACGGCCTGCCCGACCTGCCGTCCGCCGCCGATCTCGCCGGCGCGGGCCACAAGAAAGAACCCGGAGACGACGCATGACCCCTCCCATCAACCGCCGCCGCGTCCTGCTCGCCGCAGCAGCGACCGGCATCGCCGCCCTCGCCGCCTGCGCGAACCGACCGAGCGCCTCTGCCATGCCACCGATCGTCTTCGTGCCGGGCAACGGCGACACCGCGGCGCTCTGGACGACGACGATCTGGCGCTTCGAATCGAACGGCTGGCCGCGCGATCGCCTCTTTGCGATCGACATGCCGTATCCGCTCGCGCGCGACGACGACGCCAAGGAGCAGCCGGGCCGCAGCTCGACCGCCGAGCACACGGCTTACCTCGCGGCCGAGGTGAAGAAGGTGCTCGCGGCCACGGGCGCGAGCAAGGTCGTGCTGGTCGGCAATTCGCGCGGCGGCTATGCGATCCGCAACTTCATCGCCAACGGCGGCGGCGCAGCCGCCGTCTCGCACGTGGTTCTCGGCGGCGTTCCCAACCATGGCGTGTGGGCCAACCCGGGCTTTCTTCCGGGCAGCGAGTTCAACGGCGCGGGCCCGTTCCTGAGCGGGCTGAACGCACCGCGCGCCAACGGCAGCGAAACCGTCGCCGGGATCGCCTGGATGACCATCCGCTCCGACAACAACGACAAGTTCGCGCAGCCCGACGGCGTCTGGATCGGCGCCCGCGGCACGCCCACGAACGTCACCTCCGACGGCCCGGCCCTCAAAGGCGCAGAGAACGTCGTCATCACCGGCATCGATCACCGCGAGACCTCGTTCAGCTCGAAGGCGTTCGCCGAGACCTATCGCTTCATCACCGGCAAGCCACCGGCGACGCTGGCGATCGTGCCGCTGGCGCCGGTGGTGCTCGACGGCACCGTCAGCGGTCTCGGCCTCGACAACCGGCAAGGCAACTTCGCCACCAACCTGCCGCTCGTCGGCGCGACCGTCGACGTCTACGCGATCGACGCGACCACCGGCGCGCGCCTCGGCCCCGCCGTGCACCGCAAGACGATCGGAAGCGACGGCCGCTGGGGGCCGTTCGTCGCCGACGGCGCGGCGCGCTACGAGTTCGTGATCACCGCCTCCGGCTACGCGACGACGCACGTCTACCGCTCGCCTTTCCCGCGCTCGTCGTCGGTGGTGAGCCTGCACCCCGAGCGCCTCGCCGACGCCGATCGCGACGCGAAGTCGCTGGTCACGCTGACCCGGCCGCGCGGCTACTTCGGCGTGCCGCGCGACCGCATCGTGCTCGACGGCACGAGCCCGCCGGCCGGCATCCCCAGCGGCGTCGCCGGCGTGTCGACGGCGCGCCTCAAGGTCGGCGACGCTGGGGAGCGCACGATCGTCGCCGAGTTCAACGACGAGCGGATCGTCGGCCGCACCTGGCCGGTCGCCGACAACCAGGTCGTCGTCCTCGAGCTGACGAACTGAGCGGCGCGGCGACGGTGAGGCCGGCCGACCTGCTGTTCAGCCAAGGCTTCGGCACGCGACGCGAGTGCGCGGCGCTGGTCGCGAGCGGTGCGCTCGCGGTCGAGGGCATCGGCGTCGTCGACGATTTCGAGCGCGAGCTCGACGTCGCGCGACTCTCGTATCGCGTCCGCGGCGGCGAGCGCTGGCCGTACCGCGAGCGCGCCTTGATCGTTCTCAACAAGCCGGCCGGCTACGAGTGCTCGCTCAAGCCGCGTCACCATGCCAGCGTCTATTCGCTGCTGCCGGCGCCGCTTCGCCAGCGCGGCGTTCAGGCCATCGGTCGGCTCGACGAGGACACGACCGGCGTCCTCCTCTTCACCGACGACGGCCAGCTGGTCCATCGCCTGACCTCGCCCAAGCGCCACGTGGAGAAGGTCTATCAGGTGCGCTGCAAGCACCCGGTCGACCCGAGCCAGGTCGAGCGGCTGCTGGCCGGCGTGCTGCTGCACGATGACGACGCGACCGTCCGCGCCGCGGCGTGCGAGGCGACCGGCGCGAACGAGCTGCGGCTGACGCTGACCGAAGGCAAGTATCACCAGGTGAAGCGCATGGTTGCGGCCGTCGGCAACCGCGTCGAGGCGCTGGAGCGCAGCGCGTTCGGGCCGATCGGCATCGACGGTCTCGCCGCCGGTGCATGGCGCTGGGCCGACGCGGCAGTCGACTTCCCGATCGCCCGCTGACGCGGGCGGCTCGGCAGCGTCAGTCCTCGAGCCCCGGCTGAGGCAGACGCGAAATGCGCAAGGCGCCGCGCTGCTGCAAGGCCTCGCTGACCCGCTCGGCTTCCTCGGCCGAGCCGACTCGCGCGGTGACGATCGCTCCCTCTTTGCGCACCTTGTCCTGATAGGTCACTGCCCGCGTCTCGGACACGGGCGATTGCAACAGCTCGTTCAGCAATGCCGCGAAATTGCCGAAGAAGCCGCCCGTCGCGAGCTCGTCGACCTCGATCTGGAGCGAGTTCGTTGCCGACTCGGCGTTCTCGTGCAGCCGAACATCGGCGCCGGCGAAATCGCTTCCGGACAGGCCTGCGACGGCGGCCTCGGCGGAGGCGCGGTCAGCGAACGAGGCGACGACAAGTGGAGACATGGTCCCGCTGCGGCAAACGATGTGCCGTCGCCGAGCCGGGCCGCCTACATCGCCCCGGGCTCGACCTTGACGACGTCGGAACTGGCGAGCAGCGCGTCGTACGACGTGTCGGTGAACGGACTCGACATCTCGAACACGTTGAGCGGATCCTGCGCGGGCCGCTTGACCGACTTTGCCGGCGGCGAGCCCGGCGACACGCGCGAGACGCCGAGATTCGGCACCGCCGCGTGCAGCTTGAGCCGCTCACGCAACTTGTTCAATTCCCGTTCCTTGGCCGCCAGTTCGCCGACCAGGCCCGAATTTTCGGCACGGATCTCGGACTTCGCCTCGTTCAACGCGGCCTGGACGGCCAGCTCGACCGTGCGCTTGTTGACCCGGTTGAGGATGCAGAACACGGCCAGGCCGGTGGAGAAGCAGCAGAAGAGGGTGAACATCGCGATCGATCCTGAACCGAAGGTAACGCAAGTCCCGGACGGCAGGTGCGTCGAAGGGTGCGCCGGGGCGTGTGGTTTGCCACGGAGGCGTCGAGTTCTGCCGCGGTTGCGGCCCGCCGCGGCCGGACGACGCCGACAGTGCCGCCGGCTATGCTCGCGCCGTGGGTCGCATCGCCATCGCCGCCGCCATGCAGGAAGAGCTCGGCGCGCTGCTCGCGGCGATGCCCGACGAAGCGCCGGTGCGGCTCGCCGGACGCGAGTTCTGGCTCGGCCATCTCGACGGCCAAGACGTCGTGGTCGTCCTGTCGCGCATCGGCAAGGTCGCCGCCGCGATGACGGCGACGCTTCTGGTGCACGAGTTCGGCGCCGAGCGCGCGATCTTCACCGGCACCGCAGGCGGCCTGCACGGCTCGGCGCGGGTCGGCGACGTCGTCGTCGCCAGCGCGCTCCTGCAGCACGACATGGATGCATCGCCGCTCTTCCCTCGTCACGAAGTTCCACTCTACGGCACGGACCGCTTCGCGACCGATCCGGATCTCGCGGCGGCGCTCGCCGCCGCTGCGAGATCCGAGCTCGACCGCGCGGCCAGCGGGGACGCAGGCGCAGGCAGCGAAGCATCGAGCCATAGCCTCGACGGCGCGGCCTTGCGCGCGTTCGCCATCACCGCGCCCGCGGTCCACACCGGCCTGATCGTCAGCGGCGACCGCTTCGTGGCGAGCGCCGCCGAGTGCGCCGCGCTCAGCGAGCGACTTCCCGAGGCGCTCGCGGTCGAGATGGAAGGCGCGGCGCTGGCGCAGGTCTGCCACGACCTCGGCGTTCCCTTCGCCGTCGTGCGAACGATCTCGGACCGTGCCGACAACTCGGCGCACGTCGACTTCGGCCGCTTCGTCGCGTCGATCGCGAGCCGCTACAGCGTCGCGATCGTGCGCCGTTTCCTGCGCGACGGCGGCGCGGGCGGCGCGCCGTGACGACGCCCCGCCGCGCGCGCAGCAGCGCGTGGCGCGCCGTCCTGCTGGCGCCGCTGCTGTTCGCCTTGGCGAGCGCCGCCGAGGCGCAGTGGGTGGCGACGGGTGCGCTGGCCGCGGTTCCGGTCATTCGCGACTGCACCGAGACCGGCGGCGATGTCGCGGTCTCGCGCCTCGATCCGCCCACCGTCTACCTGTGCCCGCATGTCGTCGCCCTGGTGCGCAAGAAGGATCCCGGGGCGGAGCACTTCTACTTCGTGCACGAGTTCGGTCACATCGCGCTCAACACCAGCGACGAAGCGGCGGCCGATTGCTGGGCGGCACGCGAGCTGGCGCAGGCTCGCAACGGCGGCCGCTACCTCGCCGCCGCGATCGCGCACTTTGGCCAGCGCCCGGCCGATTACAGCCCGCGCTACGGAACGCCCAAGCAACGCGCCGAACGAATCAGGCTCTGCGCCGAGGATGCGGCGCGATGACGGTCATTCGCGCGGCGCCGCCGCCAGCATCTGCACGACGGCTTCGAGCTGCGGGCTCATCGGCAGGTCGAGGCTCACTCCCGACGGCAGCTTCCTGAGGAACCAGCGCGTGTAGCGGCGCTCGATCTCGCGCTCTTCGGCGAGCTGGCGGAAAGTCTGGTTGACGAGCGCGGCCAACGGCGCGTCGCCCTTCCTGAACATTACGCCGTAGGGGTCGTAGGAGAGGAAGTCGCCGACCACCAGGTACTCGCCCTGGGCCTTGTTGTGCGCCACCAGGCCGTAGAGGAGGACGTCGTCGGTCGCGAACGCGTCGACTGCACCGCTCGCCAGCAGCGCGAACGAGGCGGCATGGTCGGCGGCGACGGTCAGCGCCATGTCGATCTTGAACTTCGCCGCCAGCTCGCGCAGCGTCTTCTCGTTGGTAGTGCCTGCCGTCACCGCGACCTTCTTGCCGGCGAGATCGCGAAACGAGCGGATCGGCGAGCCCTTCTTCACCAGCAGCTTGGTGCCGGAGACGAAGATCGTCGGCGAGAAGCTCACCAGCTTCTGGCGCTCGAGATTGTTGGTGGTCGAGCCGCACTCGAGGTCGATCTGGCCCGAGGTCACCGCGGCGATGCGCGACTCCGATGTCACCGGCTGCCACCGGATCGCGATCGTGCGGCCGACCTCCTCGCCGATCGCCTCGACCAGCAGCCTGCAGAGGTCGATCGAGTAGCCGATCGGCTCGCCGCGTGCCGACAGGTACGAGAAGGGGACCGACGACTCGCGGTGGCCGATCGTGATCGTGCCGCTGGCGCGCACCTGGGCGAGGGTGCCTGTGAGCTGGGCCGGATCACCCTGGGCGGCCACCTGTGTCGAAGCAGCGACGAGCCAGAGCCCGACGAGCGAGGCGGCCCAGCGGCGAACGATGTCCATGCGAGGCGGGCTTCGACTCACGCGGGCGCGGCTACCGGCAGCGCGGCGGCGGCGTCGAGCAGGCGCGCGTTGGCCTCGGCCTCGGCCTCCGGAATCAGCTCGCCCTCCCACTTGGCGACGACCGCGGTCGCGATCGAGTTGCCGACGGCGTTGGTCGCCGACCGGCCCATGTCGAGGAAGGTGTCGACGCCCAGGATCAGCAGCAGGCCGGCTTCCGGGATCGAGAACTGGTTCAGCGTCGCCGCGATCACCACCAGCGAGGCGCGCGGCACGCCGGCCATGCCCTTGGAGGTGAGCATCAGGATCAGCAGCATCGTGACCTGGGTCGCGAGCGACAGATGGATGTCGTACGCCTGGGCGATGAAGAGCACGGCGAAGGTGCAGTACATCATCGAGCCGTCGAGGTTGAACGAATACCCCATCGGCATGACGAAGCTCGAGATCTTGCGCTTGACGCCGAACCGGTCGAGCGCATCGAGGATCTTCGGATACGCCGCCTCCGAGCTCGCGGTCGCGAACGAGAGCAGGAACGCTTCCTTGATCAGCACCAGCAACTTGAAGACGCGCGGGCCCAGGAAGGCGAAGCCCGCGGCCACCAGGATCGCCCAGAGCAGGATCAGGCCGATGTAGAAGTCGCCCATGAAGACGGCGAACTTGAGCAGGATCTCGAGACCGTTCACGGCCACGGTCGCTGCCATCGCCGCCATCACCGCGAGCGGCGCCAGCTTCATCACGTAGCCGGTGATCTTGAGCATCGCGTGCGACAGCTCGTCGATCGCCGCGATCAACGTCTTCGCCTTGTCGCCGAGCGACGCCAGCGCGACGCCGAAGAACATCGAGAAAACGACGATCTGCAGGATCTCGTTGTTGGCCATCGACTCGGCGAACGACCTCGGCACCATGTGGCCGACGAAATCCTTGAGGGTGAACTTCGCGGTGGCGAGGTTGGCCGAAGCGCCGATGTCGGGCAGCGGCAGGCCGAGGTTCTTGCCCGGCTGGAGCCAGTTGGCCATCACCAGGCCGAGGATCAGCGAGACCAGCGAGGCAGTGACGAACCAGCCGAGCGCCTTGCCGAACACCCGGCCGACCGATTTCGCGTCGCCCATGTGGGCGATGCCGACGACCAGGGTCGAGAAGACCAGCGGGCCGATCAGCATCTTGATCAGGCGCAGGAAAACGTCCGACACGATCGAGACGTAGCCGGCGATCTGCGTCGCCGTCTTCTTGTCGGGAAAGCTGACGAAGATCATGTAGCCGACGACGATCCCGAGCACCATGCCGATCAGGATCCATCCGGCCGCCGGCAATTTCCTCTTCATGCGGAGCTCCCTCGTCGTCGTCTTTCACGTATTGAATGCACGAGCCGCGCCAGGACTGGAGAGCGCAAACCCTGATCCGGAGCAACGACCGCGGGCGCGGCGTTCCGGGCCGCGCCCGCGGCCGCCGATAATCCCGCGCCATGCGCGTCTTCCGCAGCCTGCGGCACCCCGGCCTCGCGGCCCGCTGCGCGCTCACGATCGGCAACTTCGACGGCGTCCATCGCGGCCATCAGGCGATGCTGGCGCTGCTCGTCTCCGAGGCCGCGCATCGCGGCTTGCCGCCGACGGTGCTGACCTTCGAGCCGAATCCGCGCGACTTCTTCGCCGCCCTCGGCGGCAAGCCCGATGCGGCGCCGGCACGGATCGCGACGCTGCGCGACAAGCTCTGCGAGCTCGAGCGCTGCGGCGTCGCCCAGGCGGTGGTGAAGCGCTTCGACGCGCCCTTTGCGGCGCAGACGCCCGAGGCCTTCGTCAACGACGTGCTCGTCGACGGACTCGGCACGCGCTACGTTCTGGTCGGCGACGACTTCCGCTACGGCGCGCGCCGCGCCGGCGACTACGCGACGCTCGACGCCGCCGGCGC
>Ga0070675_100001200_pt1 | contig 18859 bp, 12 predicted proteins | sample KBSM43metaG_FD_65343 | JGI IMG/M metagenome (GOLD analysis project Ga0070675, IMG submission 65343) | Miscanthus rhizosphere microbial communities from Kellogg Biological Station, Michigan, USA - KBS M4-3 metaG | ecosystem: Host-associated > Plants > Roots > Rhizosphere > Soil ... | reverse complement strand
GTCCCTTCGGCGACTACTATGTACGTGCGCATCTCCCTCCCTCGCTGCGGACTGCGCCGTTTCACGTCTCCCGCGAGCCCCGCATTCTTCTGCTCGAACCCGTCGCCTGGCCGAAGATATACAAGAGATCCTTCCTTTCGAAGCACGATTTCCATTTCGAGGCAGGCATGAATTCCTACGAAGACATGTGCTTTCACTTTTCTGTGCTTTTGAAGGCCACCAGGATCTCGTTGATGGATGACCCTCTCTTCTTCTACCGGCGGAACCGGCCCGGTCAAATATCAGGGCGCACGGACCGGAGAATCTTCGAGGTGTTCGCCGTGTTCGGCAAGATTCACGACAACCTGGCGGCATGGGAGGTCTCAGCCGATATCTGGGCCATGCTCGTTAAGGTCCAGATGCGGCAGTTTGACTGGCTTCTGAGCGATCGAGTGCAATCAAACCATAAGCGGGAATTCTTCGCTCGCGTGAAAGAGCAGTTCCGGATGATCCCGGCTTCTGGCTTCGATAACGCCATGAAACACCTCGGCGTCAGAAACCTGTCCCGATTACTTTGTATGCGACGCGGCTGGCTCGGCGCATACGAAACTCTCGCAAAGCAAAGGTGGCCGCTGTTCCTGCCGTTGTATTTCGAACTGTACCGACTGTATCGACAAAGACATCCAGGCGGGAGAGTTGCTCGCCTAAAGCACGCGTACGGACGCCTGAGAAGAATTGTGCGTCACAGCGCGAGCGTTTCCCTGCGATCCTTCGGCAAAAGAGTACGAAACTGGGTCGCATCCCAAGAACAACTGGCAAGCGGACAAGAAGGTTCGCCCAAAGCGCGGGAAAGGATAACGTCGTCCAGAGAAGAACCGGTTGTCGAAGGTTGGCGAATTAAGGACCAGGTCCTTATTCTCTCCTGTCCTTCTGCCGCCGGACTAGCCGATGCGGTTTCGCGAGTGACGAATGATGACTACCTTTCGAGTATGGCTGTGTTTCGAGAGGGCGACACTGTGGTCGACATCGGCGCACATGTCGGGGTGATGTCGATCCACCTTGCCAGGACCTATCCTTTCATCAAAGTGTATGCCATAGAACCTGACCCGTTGAACTATGCCTGCCTGATGCGAAACCTGGAGCTGAACGGGGTAACAAACGTCACCGCAATAAATACCGCGGTATCCGGTGATGGAGGGAATAAGACTTTGTATGTGGATCTGGCGGATAGCGCCTGGGCCACTACTGAGGCCGGCCGCACATGCTCGCGAGGGGCGTTGCGACTCGAGGAGGTGACGTCTGTTACCCTGGAGGCTCTATTCGATAGTTACGAGATTCGGCACTGCCGAATGCTGAAGATCACTGCCCCGGGCTGCGTGCTGGACATTTTGAAACAGTTCAAGCGACAGGGTTGCGTCGATCTGCTGTGCGGAGAGGCTGATTTCGAGGACGTCAGCGCGGCGAGACTGGAAATGCTGGGCTGGAGTATTGCGCGCCAGCATTTTTTCAGAATCCGTCATAGGCAAGCCCCCGCAGACAATATCCGGTGGATACATGAGCTCCCGATCGGATGCGAAGACCCACGCTCGGCATTAAAGACAACAGTCTCTAAGGACTCATCTCCATTTGAGGCCTCGCAGGGTTTGGATCGAGAGGTCGGGTGAAAGCACCCTCACTTATGTGACACATCTGATGACCAAGACGACGAGCGAATTTCACAGACGCTAAGGAAATGGAAGCGGGAAGTACTTTGCCGCGCTGGATCGACCGCTATAGGACCAAGTCTTTCCTCGTCGACCAACTCTTCCTCGTAGCATTGACCATTGTGATTGTCGCTGTGTGGATTCCGCGGTGGGCCGGACCTCTCGATCTTCGTTGGGATGCGGCGGTGTACTACATTCTGGGGACTTCCATAGCCGAGGGGAAGGGCTATCGCCTGCTGCATGAGCCTGGCGAGATACAGGGCATTCAGTATCCTCCGCTTCTGCCTTTACTGGCGGCCGCTCCCCAAAAAGTAATGGGAACAAGCGACCCGGTGATCGTGGGCAAATCCCTGAAGCTGTTCTTCTTTATTTTCCATGCGTGTTTTGTCCTGGCGGCATATGTCCTGCTGAAAAAATTCGTTCCCCTCTGGATTGCCTTTTTGGCTGCCCTCGCATTGCTGCTGAACGTACAAGTCGTATTTCATTCGAACCTTTTTTTTGCGGAAATCCCGTTCGGGCTCGTCACGGTTCTGTTCGCGCTCTGTAACCGCCGAAGCAGCAACCCTGTTTATGAAGTATTGGCGGCGATGTTTGCGGTGACTGCATTCTTGTTGCGATCAGCGGCGATTGCGCTCTTCGTTGCCTGGATTGTGGAGAGCGTGGCCCGCAAGAAATTCAAGAGAGCGGCCATTCGCCTGCTGGTCTCAGCGATTCCTGTCCTCTGCTGGAACGCCTATGTCATTCAGGTCGAAAGCGCCCCATCATATTTGACCCCGGCTTACCCCTATCAACGTGCTGCTTACCTGAACTACAACGTAAGCTATGCGACAAATCTTGCTTTGGCAGACTACAAAACTCCAGGTTCCGGCAAAGCAACGGCGCTGCAATTGGCAAAGCGTTTTTGGCATAACATGCGCGGGATAGTGGCTACGCTCGGGGAGTCCGTGAGTGAGAGCCGAGGTTTCTGGGAATACCAATTGAACTATGACGGGAAGCTGTCTCCCGTTTTCGTGAAAATGTTGTTATGGCTCGTCCCGATTCCCCTGCTCCTGATGGGAGGATTCATTCTGGGAGGACTCGTCGTTCTTATCAAGCGCGGCGAGGTATTCATACCCGTTTATGTTGTCGCTTCCACGGCGTTAATGTGCGTAACGCCCTGGCCGGAGCAGTTTCGCCGCTATCTGGTCCCCGTTGCGCCCTTCTTGCTCGTCAGTCTATCTCTCGGCGTCCTAAGCGGCAGCAACTGGCTTCGAACGTCGAGGTCAAATGCCGTACGGTCGTGTGCACTGATTGCTCCGATGTTAGTGTTGGCACTAATCTTTGAATCAGAACTAAACAGCCTGTTCTCAATGTACACATATCACTTTGACAGCGTAAGATCGGAAACGCGATACGGGAAGCTTGTTGACTATCATTTGTTCTATTACGACGCCGCTTCCAAATCGCTGGATGAGGGCCTCGACTGGCTGAAGAGGAAGACAAAAGCGGACGAGGTCGTCGCCACCTCGATGCCTCACTGGGCTTATTTGAGAGAAGGATTGAAGGCCGTTCGTCCTCCGCTCGAGGCTAATAGCGAGCGAGCGCAGACTCTCTTGGATTCGGTTCCTGTTGCGTATGTCGTCGTGGATAAAAGCGACGAGGGGTACAGTAACGCTTTTGTTCTTCCCCTTCTCCAGGGCAACCCACGCGCGTGGCGACTGGTGTACGCAGACGAGAGAGGACCGGTTCGGGTTTATGAGCGAGTACGAGCCGACGCTAAAGGACAATGAGCCAACTCTTATGAAGCAGACGCTGCCCGCTGGATTTCGTCCAAGTGAAACTGCGTCACACCCGACGGCCGATACCATTGAAGTCTCGGTTGTGATGCCCTGCCTGAACGAGGCGGATACGTTGGCGATTTGTATTCAGAAAGCACAACGGGCATTCCAGGAGCATCGGATCAATGGCGAGATCGTGATCGCGGATAACGGCAGCACGGACGGCTCGCAAGCAATTGCTCACCGCCTCGGTGCGAGAGTTGTCGAAGTCGAAGCTAAAGGCTACGGCAATGCATTGATGGGTGGTATTGCGGCGGCGCGCGGAAAGTTCGTGATCATGGGCGATGCCGATGACAGTTACGACTTCCTGGAGATTCCGAAGTTTGTCGCAAAGCTTCGCGAGGGTTATGAACTGGTTCAGGGCTGCCGACTTCCTTCCGGCGGCGGCACCGTAGAGCCCAATGCGATGCCCGTACTGCATCGTTGGCTGGGTAACCCCCTGTTTTCGATCCTCGCCCGCCGTATGTTCTGGGTAAAAATCCATGATGTCTACTGTGGCCTTCGCGGATTTACGAGGGAACTGCATGACCGTTTGCAGCTGCGCTGCACCGGAATGGAATTTGCGACCGAGATGATCATCAAGTCCAGCCTCTACGGTACGCGAGTGGCAGAAGTGCCCGTCACGTTGCATCCGGATGGACGAAAAGCTCACAAACCGCACCTGAAAACGTTCCGAGACGGCTGGCGGACACTTCGCTTCTACATGATTTACAGCCCTCAATGGTTATTCTTGTACCCGGGGTTGGCTGCAGTTCTCGCAGGACTGGTGGGTTACGGACTGGCCCTGCCGGGTGTGTCCGCTCTTGGGGTGACTTTCGATGCGCACACGCTTCTCGTTTCCAGTCTCTTTATCCTTCTTGGCTACCAATCGATCGTCTTCGCGATTTTCGCCCAGACATTTGCGATTGGCGAAGGCTTGTTACCGCCCAATCCACGGCTGGACCGGTTTTACGAGCTCGTCAATCTCGAAAGAGGTCTAATCGCCGCTCTCGTCGCCCTTGTATTGGGTGTCGTGCTTCTGGTTCTTGCCGTGAATCAGTGGCGGCTGCACGGCTTTGGTCGTCTCGATTATGCCTACACGATGCGTTTCGTTATTCCTGGTGTCACATTGACGGCCCTGGGGTTCCAAACGATCCTATCCGGTTTCTTTGTCAGCATCATGGGAATGCGTCGCAAATGACTTTGATGGACGAGTATCACTTGCATTGACACGCGCGATTTCGACCGCATATGGTCTTTACATTCTCTCCAGGAGCAGCAAATGAGCAGGATTCAAATCGGCATTGCGTTGGTGATCAGCTACCTGATGGCGTTAACGGTTGCTACAACCACCGTTACTGCTCAGGATAATTCGGCTCGGGAAAAGGATCGCGCCGAAATCGAAGAATTGATGTGGCGCTACACCCGCGCTCTCGATACGGGTGACGGTCCCACTTACGCTGCGACCTACACCGTTGACGGGGAATTTCGTGCCGGTGCGAGCTCGACCAAAGGAACTGAGGCGTTGAAGAAGATGGTCGATGCCCTCAGACCTCAGCCTGGTGCAGCGGCACGGGCTCCGCTATATCACATGGAAACCAATACGTGGATCGAGTTCGTCGACAAGGACCACGCGCGTCATCATGCGTACTACATTACAGTGTCTGGCGCCGGTCCGGACAACACACAGCCGCGCATTGTGGCAGCGGGACGCAGTGTCGATCACCTGGAACGCGTGAACGGTAAATGGCTCATCAAGCTGCGCGACGTCGCGCCGAAGGATTAAGAAACCGCAGTAACCTATTTCGCACATACGGACACCGCGGAGCGTCGCGCCTTCCGCTCCACACCTGGCCAGCCTCTTCCCACGGCTCCTCGGTGACACAACGCAGTTCCGATGGAGAGATCGAGATTAAGGAGCACAGGAACATGAAGTCTAAGAACACGATTTGCCTTTGGTTCGACAAGAACGCCGAGGAGGCGGCGCGCTTCTACGCCGCTACCTTTCCGGATAGTGAGGTGACCGCTGTTCACAAAGCGCCGAGTGACTATCCAAGCGGCAAAAAGGGCGATGTCCTGACGGTGGAATTCACCGTTTTGGGCGTTCCCTGCATCGGTCTCAACGGCGGCCCGATATTCAAGCACAGCGAGGCCTTTTCCTTTCAGATCGCGACAGAGAATCAGGAAGAGACAGACCGCTACTGGAACGCGATCGTTGGCAATGGCGGAAAGGAAAGCCAGTGCGGTTGGTGCAAGGATCGATGGGGTCTTTCCTGGCAGATTACCCCGCGTGTGCTAACCGAAGCGCTGGCGGCCGGTGGCGGTGAGGCGAAGCGTGCCTTTGAGGCGATGATGCCGATGAAGAAAATCGACGTCGCCACCATCGAGGCCGCCAGAAGAGGCTGAGCTGGAATCCCTCTTCCGTGAACCGCAGCACACAACGCATCCTGACAACGCACGTCGGCAGCCTTCCCCGCTCTTCCTGGGAGGTGCCGCTCAACGAGGCCGTTACAGAAGTAGTCGAAAGGCAGCGGATGACGGGCATCGACGTTATTAATGAAGGTGAATACACCAAAGGAGGCGACTGGCTCTCTTTCGCCGATAACCGGCTCAGCGGCTTTCGCGACGCAGAGCAACCACCCGGTCCCCCGATCATTCTTCAGGGTAAAGACCGTGAAGAGTTCGCCGACTTCTATCGTTTTGCCGCCACACGTGGAACTCTTTTCTTTGAACACGGCGAGCAGATCAAAAAAGTACGCCGTTACTTGATCTGCGACGGCCCTGTAACTTATTGCGGCGGGGATGTACTTGCGCGGGAAATTGAACTTCTGTTGAAGGCCGGCAAGACTGCTGGTTCCAGCGATCTCTTTCTCACTTCCACCGCGCCTGCGAGTTTGGAAGTCTATCGAGGTAACGAGTTCTACAAAACCGAAGAAGAGTTTCTCTACGCGATAGCGAACGCCCTGGCAGTGGAATATCGCGCCATCGCGCAGGCGGGACTCATTCTGCAGGTCGACGACGCCTGGCTGCCCGCGCTATGGGACCGCATAGGAATTCAAATGGGTCTCGATCGTTTCCTCCGCCGCTGCCGCATCCGAGTGGATGCTCTGAATCATGCGCTAAAAGGCATAGCGCCGGAACAGATTCGCTACCACATGTGCTGGGGCAGCTGGCACGGTCCCCATGCTTTCGACCTCGAGTTGAAATATCTTGCAGACATCTTGCTTAGCGTCAATGCAGGCGCGTATCTCATCGAAGGCGCGAACGTGCGACATGAACACGAATGGGCCGTGTGGCAGGATGTGAAGCTTCCGGACGGAAAGATTCTGATTCCAGGAGTAGTAACGCACTCGACCGACTTGATCGAACATCCAGAGCTTGTCTCTCAACGTATCCAGCGCTACGCAAAACTCGTGGGACGCGAAAATCTGATCGCGGGCTGTGATTGCGGGTTTGGCGGACGCTGCCATCCAGATATCGCTTGGGCGAAATTGAAATCGCTTGTTGAAGGTGCCAGCCTTGCGAGCCAAGCTCTGTGGCGAAATTGAGCTCAAGCCTCAGGAGTCATCACTTGAACAAACAAGCGCGCCGAGAACTGTTGAACAGCGAGCGACGTCAGGCAATATCCTGCGAACCAGTAAAACCCGGAGCCGAAAGAGGCATCAAACTGAACGACCGCCGAGGCTCCGCCTACAGACTGGCTCGCCTGAGCGGCGAGATACGCAATCATGACGGCGACAGCGAACACATCCGCCATCGACCATTTCGCAATCGCTTCGACGAAAAACAGAGTGTGCCGTCTGCGGTCAACGTTCGACTGGATGACTGCCCAGGAGACGAGCAGGGATTTTGTCAGGGGCACGATGATGCTGAAGAAAAGAATCAACGTGGCAGCCGCGCTGCTTCCGACGCTGTACAAGTGACGCACAGAACCCACAATACTTCGAGTCTGCGCATACACTTCGATCGGCTCACTTGATTTTAGCTGGGTCGACAATTGATTGCCGATGGCCGTCACCATTGCTCCTTTCAGGCCACCCTGCCCGCTTTCCAGCAACGGAAGCATTGCGGGGTTGAGTATCGGCCGAAAATTGTTGATTGCAGAATCCGTGAGCCCTGCGTCCAGTATCTTGTTCGCGAGATCTGCGACGCCACCTGGATTGAGTGTTCCCCTGACAGTCAAGACCGGAAGGAATAATCCGGGAAGCAGAATGACAAACGATATGGCGACGCCGGATAGAACGAGTCGGCGCAGACTCCTGGAAGCAGAGTTCATGCCGCCTTCCATCTTAAGGAGCCTTCGTGAAGCCGGCGGGCACGGCGAAGTTCTCAACAGGCACTGCAGCCCGTCGAATCTCAACCAGTTCGACAGTCGACTCCGGTTGGCCATTGCGGAAACTCACGCGACGCACGGGAAATCCAACGAACCCCTGGTTGGCCGCGTTGCCATAGGTCGGAATTCGTTCAATCAGTTCTGGTGATGCGACGGCCTTGACCATATCGATCGCCTGCTGAACGATTGTGAAGTCCGCACTCGTCAGCCCGACGGACGAACCTTCGGCCGCACACAATTCAACGACTTTTTCCGAGCCGCGAAAACCTTCATACGTCGTACAGGTCCAATCCTTCACCTTACCGGACCCCGCGCGCTTATAGGTTATTGGCATCGGCGCGGAGGCAGGCTGCCCGCGCCCGCCAATCGCGGGCGCGCTTTGAATAGTGGTCGGTGTGTACTCTCGGTACGTTCTCAGCAACGGCACCACGAGCCGCAAGGTCTTTGTCGAGGAGTCATAGAGCACCTGAGACGCGAGAGAGGGAGCATCCAGCCGTGCGTGTGTCCGGTCAGTCTGTATTACTGGTGCCGTCTCTCCAACCGGCCCCGTTTCTTTCATGGTGATCGTGAGCCCCTGGCCGCACAACGGCATTGCAATGAAGAGGGCCAGGATGCCCGACCGCATACTTTTCATAAGGATTCTCCTCTGCGGGGTGAGTATGACGTAATTTCCAGAAAGTAGCGCGTGCAACGGACTGTGCTCGTCGCTATTATTCTCGGCAGGTTTGGGACGGCGGCGGAGCCATAGCTGCCGCCCAAATAATCTGATGACACCCCTTATCGACTGGCTGGCAGCACTTGTAAACGCCATACCCCTCGCTCTTCTGGAAGTGTGGGGACGCTTCAGCTATTTCATCGGTCTCGTTTTAGCGGTCTGCGCGTATGGTGGCTTTACATTCCGAGTTGGCAACCGATGGAGATTCGGACGGCAGCGGCAGACGTGGAATGTGAAGGCGTTCCTCAGCGTGCCGCTGACGATGGTGCTGGTCATTGCGACGGGCTACATCGGATCTTTCGTCGTGTTCGTTCAGGGCGCGCAAACCTTCGAATCCCTGAAAGATCTCGTCGTCTTGCTCTGCATTGTTCTGTTCGGATACCCGGCGCTGATAGCTGTACCCCCTGCCTACATGCTGTCGGACCTGATCGAAGGCGTGCCGCCCGATTCCGTATTGAGTTGGGCAGAAGGCTATTTCTTCTGGACAGCATTTGTCTGGATGGCCTACCAGCTGATCGGGCGGGATCCGGATTTTCGCAAGATGCAGACGTGGGGACGTTACGCCGTATTCGTTGTTCTGATCATGTTGCTCGACCCGGTGATGTGGGGCTACATCTGCTCCCCGGAGTACACCTCCAGTATCTCGTACCCCAATATTTCGACGGCACTGGCCGCTACGTTGAGCGTCACGTGGATCCTCGGCCCTGTTGCCTTTTTAGTCGCTTTGCCACTTGTCCGGCGGCTCGAATGGTTCTGGGCAGAAATCCCGGGGCACGTCAGAGAACGCGCGATCGGCAACAGCGAGTGGATTTGGGAAGCCGGCAGAGGTGAGAAGCCGCTCGACGCGCGGCGGGATTATGCGCTGCCTATCCGAGTGTTTATCTTTGCGCCGTTCATCGCACTGGTTCTTGTTATGGTGGGGGCCACAGCGATCGTTGCGCTTCGTAGCGCCGACGATGATTCAGACATCCTGGCAACGCGGCTTCAGCAGGAAGCAGCAGCGAACATCGGAATGAAGCTCGACAGATACCTCGCGCTTCCAACGACTCCGGCGGCGAAGCGGCGAGAGGATCTCAACCAACTGCTGCGAGGCAGTCAGGCTATCAGCGCTGGGGGCCTGGCCTTCATTCTGGACAATACACGCACGGTGATCGCTACGTCGGCTTTCGATTCCAACGGCGACGCGATCGTGCAAAACGCGATCGGAGCACTGGAATCTCACAACAGTTCGGGGGTATCCGAAAATGGTGCGGACTTCCGGTTCACTTACGTGACCGAAAAACCACCGTCTCGCGAAACCTGGTTGGCCTATGCATCGAGCTATGACAATAGTGGCCGGCGCTGGACCGTGGTCACAGCCATTCCGGAACGGTCATACCTGGCGGGGCTGCACCTTGCAAACAGTCGCTCGGCACTCGTATTCGCCCTCGCCCTGCTGGCATCCCTGGTGCTTGCGGCGGCGCTGGCATCGATGATGACTGCACCACTTCGCAGAGTCGCGCGAGCCGCACAGGCCATGGCGGGCGGAGATTTGACCGCTCGGGCACAGGCCAGCCCACTCGAAGAGGTAGGTGCGCTGGCGCAATCGTTCAATAACATGGCGGACCGGCTTAAGACATCATTCGACGATCTTCTCGGCGAAGTCGAGATGCGAAAACGCCGAGAACGCGAACTGCAGGACAGCGAAATCCGTCTCCGAGGCAGCGAAGAGCGCCTGCAACTCGCGCTTGATGCGGCGAAGCTCGGGATCTGGGACTGGGACATCACGCGAGACCACCTGGTATGGGACGACTCGATGTACCAGATTTACGGCGTTCGCAAGGACGAGTTCAGCGGCAATCACTACGCATGGAGCAGGTGCGTCCTACCGGAAGATCTAGCCCGCGCCACTGAAGACATTCAGGCCGCTCTCCGTGGCGACCGCGAACTCAGGTCTGACTTCAGGATTCGCCGACCGGACGGAGCGGTCCGCGTGATTCGCGGCATGGCACACACCGTCCGCAACGCGGACGGTGGTCCAGTGCGCATGGTGGGCACAGACCGGGACGTCACGGACCTGATCGATTCGGAGCGTGAGCGCGAGCAACTCGTCCATGAGCTTCAGGAACATAAGGAGCATCTAGAAGCCTTCGTTGAGGCGCGCACGACCGAACTGGTTGCCGCCAAGGAATCGGCTGAAACCGCAAGTCGAGCCAAGAGTGTTTTCCTGGCCAACGTGTCCCATGAGATCCGCACGCCATTGAACGCAATTCTCGGCTATGCGCAGCTTCTTGAACACGACCGGCACTTGAGCGCCGATCAAAAACGAAAGATCGACGTTATCCATTCCAGCGGGACGCATCTGTTGACGTTGCTTAACGACATTCTCGAAATGTCGAAGATCGAGGCGGGACGGACAACACTCGCGGTTGAGCCATTCGACCTGCACGCGCTATTAAATGACGTGTGCCTGATGTTCAGAGAATTGACGGATAAGAAAGGCCTCGAACTCACGCTGGACCAGGATCCGCACTTACCGCGTGGGCTCACGGGTGATGCGGGCAAAGTCCGCCAGGTTGTTATCAATTTGGTTAGCAACGCTGTCAAGTTCACACATCGCGGCCGGATTACCGTTCGAGCCCATTCCCGAGTCGCCGGCGACCAACAGTATGTCATCGCGATCAGCGTAGGAGATACGGGTGCAGGAATCGAATCCCGGAACCTGGCGCGGATCTTCGAGCCATTCGATCAGGCGGACTCAGGAACCCGCGCCGGAGGAGCGGGGTTGGGGCTCGCCATCAGCCGGAATTTCGCCCGGCTGATGGGTGGCGAACTGCTCGTTAGGAGCACACCAGGAAAAGGGAGCTTGTTCACGTTTACGTTCGAGGCTGACGACGCGCCGATGCCTGCGGCTACCGATCGCGTCGAGCCCGGCATTCCAGTCGGCCTGGAGCTGAACCAACCTGAATGGAAGGTGCTGATCGTGGACGATGTGGCGACCAACCGCGAAATGCTAGCGGAACTCCTGTCGCGCATGGGCTTCTCCACACGAACAGCATCAAGCGGCGAAGGGGCGATCGAGGTACACGACCAATGGCGCCCGAATCTCGTCCTCATGGACCTGCGCATGCCGGGGATGGACGGACTGGAAGCTGTCCGGTGGTTGCGGAAACACGGATCAAAAGCTTTGATCTTCTCAGTGACAGCCAGCAGCCTGGCTTATACCGAAGAGGAAGTGGGGAGAGCCGGCGCGGATGGATTCATTCAGAAACCGTACCAGGAGGGAGAACTGCTTGCGATCATCGGCGAAGCTCTGGGTGCTCGTTATGTCTATGAAGCCGAGCACGCGTCCATTCTGGATCGCAAGCCTTCCGAACAGGTGACGCTGGCTCAACGATTGGGCGATTTGCCGCCGACACTGATCGATCAACTCCGCGAGGCGGCGATACAGGGGCGCGCCAAGCGGCTCGAATCTCTGGCCGACCAGGCAAGAATGTACTCGAAAGCAGCCTCAGCAGAGATTCTCGCGCTCGCCCGAAACTTTCAGTACGACACGCTCGTATCGGCGCTGGAGTCGAGGCCTCGCGCGGAACACGCATGAGGGTGACACTTGAGAGAAGATGAAGCCGTTTCGACACCAAGCGTGGTGATTGTCGATGACAGTGTTGAGAGTCTCCGGCTGCTCGCCGATCTTCTCGACGCGCAGGGATATGAGGTACGGCCCGTTACGAACGGACGGCAAGCGCTTCAGGCCGTCGAGCAGGACCCTCCGGATCTCATTCTGCTTGATGTCAACATGCCCGAGATGGACGGTTACGAGCTCTGCGCGCGCCTCAGGTCGAACGAACGCTGCAGGGATCTGCCGGTGATCTTTCTGACAGCGATGGCCGACACCGTCGACAAGGTTCGCGCATTCAATGTAGGCGGCGTCGACTACATCACCAAACCTTTTCAGCTCGATGAGGTAGTGGCCCGTGTCCGGACGCATGTCGCCCTGAAGCGTGCCCGAGCAGCGCTGGCGCACAGCTACGACCGGCTTCGTGAGCTCGAAAAACTGCGCGACGATCTTGTGCAAATGATCGTTCACGACATGGCATCCCCGCTATTGGCCGTGCAGATTCACCTGAAGAACGTGAAGCGCCACGCCACCGCCCTCGACGAGCGTAGCCGGGAAGGCTTGCGGGAAGCGGCTTCTTCGGCTGACGAGCTCCAACGGATGATCAACGACTTGCTCGATGTAAGCCGGCTGGAAGAGGGCAAGATGCCTGTCAGGAACGCGGTATGTGATTTAACTCAGATGGCCCGCGACGTGGCGGCAACCTTTGGAATCGCGGAACGCGCACGTCAGATTGAGATCGAAAGCCCGGCGACGGTGAACGTGGCCTGCGACGGTACCCTCACCCGCCGAGTACTCGAGAACCTCCTCAGCAATTCCATCAAACACACGCCTCCGGGTGGTCCCGTGCAAGTCTCCATTACGACGCTTGACGGCCGCGTTCGTTTCGAGGTCCACGACCAGGGCCCGGGTGTTCCCTTCACAGACAGAAAGAAAATCTTCGAAAAGTTCGGAACAGTTGAGAGCCGTCGTAATAGGAATTACCACTCGACTGGTCTCGGATTGGCATTCTGCAAACTCGCGATCGAAGCACAGCGCGGAACGATCGGTGTGGATCCTCGCGAACCAGAGGGCAGCACGTTCTGGTTCGAACTGCCGCTCTGAGGCGCCAGGCTTCGACATCCACTAACTAATTCTTCGGGGATTCCGCCTCGATCCTGGCGTCCTGAACTTCCGCAAGATTAATGGTGCGAATGGAACCGTCGCGCATCTTTATTGTCAGAACACCGGCCTTTGGCAATCGGAGGGCCTCACCCGGGGTAACAGGTGGATTCGCGGGCTGTTCAACCAGGACGTTGCCGCCCAGACTGACCTTATAACTGGATGCACCGGTCTCAAATGTGAGACGCATGACCAGCGGAGTTTCTTTCGGGAAGTTGTATTTCTCGATATGCCGTTTGCTTTCTCCATTCAGGCCGGACTGACGTTCGACGTTCCCCACTTCATGAAATTCCTGGTCGTAAAAAGTAAGGCGAACAAGTGATTCTCGGTCCGCGCGACCACTCAAACCCTGCACATCGAGAGTCACGACGAGTTCTCCTGGTCCGGCGGTAAACGAATAATACAGTTCCCTTGTGTCTTGCTTCTTCGATACACCCGAGACTTGATTCGAGGTAATTGGTGTTGGCTTGTCCTTATCTTTCGATTGTGCTGTAGCAAACAATGGGAAAAGCAAGAGTATTAGGACGACAATCGTTCCCGGGGCTTTCATATAACCACCAACCTTTCTCAAATCAAGCTGCATTCCGCCGAAATGAAAGGGCAAAAAGGCTAGAGTTTAACATCGCATTGAACGCAGGTTTTGCTCTCGTCATGAACATTCGCAATGAACTTCTGAACGTGCTATTCCATTAGTGAGAGCTATGCACCTTAGCCGGCCGATTACGCTGCTGACCCGATCACTTACGTGTTTCGTGTCCATTGTCACACTGACGAGTTTGGCAGCTCCCTATCCACAAGTCTCGCGGGAAGCCGCACATGAGCAACAAACCACAATCTCCGTAGATGTCTCATTAATTAACGTCTTCTTTACCGTAACCGACAAGAAGGGCAAATCCATCCGCAATCTCAAGCAGGAGAACTTCAAGGTCTTTGAGGACGACCGGGCACAAACAATCACGAATTTCAGCGCCGAAGCAAATCTGCCGCTGGTTATGGCGCTCTTAATCGACACCAGCGGAAGCGTCCGCGACCGACTTCGTTTCGAACAGAACGCGGCCGTGGAATTCTTTCAATCCACCCTCATCCCCCACAAGGACCGCGCGATTGTAATCGCCTTCGATACGAAGGCGGCCGTGCTCCAGGATTACACGGACGATATCGATCTGCTGGCCCGGGCGGTGAAGAAAATGCGGGCAGGGGGCGGCACGTCCTTTTACGACGCGGTCTACGCTGTCGCAACGCAAAAGCTCGCAGCACAGGACGGACGTCGCATCATGGTGGTCGTCACGGACGGAGACGACACATCCAGCCGGTCCTCCATAACGGAGGCCCTGGAGGCCGCCCAGAAAAACGATGTCATCATCTACGCCATCAGCACCAATCCTTCAGCTCCTGGCGACGATAAAAACCAGAGGGGTGATGATGCTTTGAAGGAGCTCGGGGAGTCGACAGGAGGCCGCGTTTTCTTTCCTTTCAAAGCCAATCAACTGAAATCCAACTTCAATGACATCAGGGACGAACTTCGCTTTCAGTACACGCTCGCCTACAGCCCCACAAACATTCGCAAGGATGGAACGTTCCGGCATATCCGTATCGAAACGTCAGATAAACGCTACGTAGTCCGCGCGAGAGACGGATATTTCGCGCCAAATTCCCAAGCAAGCGGCCAAGCTCGGTGAACCGCGTGGTTATTTAGCCGGGCGCGATGCCGTGTAGGCGGCAATATTCAGCATGTCTTCCGCGGTCAGCTTTGCGACCACGGGTTTCATCAGATCAGACCAGGTTCCTTTGCGTACGCCCATTTGCATATCGTGAAGCTGCCGTACAACGTAACTCGGAGAACGGCCCGCCAGGCCGGGTACAGGACCCAGTCCTTCGAGATTCGCGCCGTGACATACGGCACACTGCGTCGTCTTTCCGCCCCCTGTGTTGACAAGCGCCTCGCCCTTCTTAATGCTGCCAGGCGGAACATAGGCAACGAAGCCCGACCGGGGATTACGTAAATTCTCGGTTTCCTCGCTGTTTTCGGGAGCCTCAATAATGCGCTGCCCAATCGGCTCCTTGCCGGCCTCCGCGCCTTCCAGCACCAGGAACATCCCTCCGGAGATACGCGTTTTCGGAACGGTGTCGGCTTCAACAACACGAATCCACGGCGTCCATTTCATCGACGAGAAATACGCGGCCGCGGCTTTGATCTCATCGTCCGTCATCGCCTTTGCGAAGGCGATCATCCGATTCGTATTTGCCTTGCGAGTGTCGGCGCTCTTTCTGGCATCGTTTTTAAAGTCGAGCATGGTCTGCACGAAATAACTATTTGGCAAACCGGACACGCCGGCATTTTCCGGCCGACCTTTCCCGTTGGGATAATGGCATAGACTGCAGGCGAGGATTTGTCGCTCTCTGCTTCCTCGCGCCACGATTTCGGGCATTGCGGGATGGTCACCGGGAAACCAGTCCGCGGGGCCGTAGGTGTCGCGCACTTGCGCCAGTGTGAAGGAAAGCGTGCTCCCTGGAACTTGATGCGGCGTTGAATCCGGAGCAGCGGCTTGCCCTCGGGCTGCTCCCCCTGCGGCAGCCGGAGCAGCCGCACCTTGCCCACGAGCTGCACCTCCTGGAGCGGGAGTAGCGGCGGCAGCCGCCGCTGGTCCGTCAAAGCCGTAAGCCCAGGGCGAAAGCGCAGCCTGTTGTTGAGCGACCAGGACTCCGGTCACAAGAACAAGAGCCGAAGCAAGTGTCAGAACGGCAAACTTCCCCATAAACTTTCCTCCCTTTTCCGAGAATCGTTCGGAGTAGCGATGAATTAGTGCGCTAGTTGCCCAGGATTCTCCTACAGACTAGCCACGTTTGGCGAACGAGAAATTTCGTAATCTGCCTTTGCCTGGCGTTTCTGAAGATGTATTCTCTGGCGACTATGATCTCGACAATTCGCGTGGCCATACTTGTCTCTATGGGGCTCGCTGCTTCACTCGCAATGAGTCAAAGTAACTACGCCATGTTGAGCGGTACGGTTCTGGATCCTCAGAATCACCCGATACCTCAAGTGGATGTCCTGCTGACCTCGATCGCGACACAAGTCGAACGCCACGCCAACACTAATGAAGTGGGCATCTTTCAAGTGACGGGCCTGTGGCCAGGTGAGTACAAGCTGTCGATTCAATCTCGGGGATTTGCGGAATTGTCCAGGAACCTCCGCCTCGAGGTAAATCAGCAACTGAATCTCGATGTGACTTTGAAGGTGGCCTCCGTTATCGGCACTGTCGACGTCGCGGCACTGGCGACTGAAGTGTTGAACACCACGGACCCCAGCACAGGCGAGGTGATCGAACCCACGGCCATCCGTAATCTTCCGCTTGATGGGAGGATGCTGGTAGACCTCGTGCTGACGGTTCCAGGTGCACATGCGAGCCATGGCGCTCAGACCGGCGACATGAATCCGCTGTATTGGCGCCCCGGTCAGCGGTCGGCTGTAAGTGTCGGCGGTAACCGGCCTAATGCGAACTATTTCCTGCTCGATGGAACGACCAACACGGACCCGACATTCAACACGCTCAATCTAAGTCCGTCACCGGACTCAGTTCAGGAGTTCAAGGTACAAACGGGCAGCTATTCCGCAGAGATGGGTGGCGCGGGCGGCGGACAGATAAACATCGTCTCGCGCGGAGGGACCAACGCGTTTCACGGAACAGTTTACGAGTATTTGCGCAACGACGCGCTCGACGCGCGGACATTCAACGAAATGGATTCCGCAAATCATTTTGTCAGGAACAATTTTGGTGGGTCTATTGGGGGACCCATCGTTCAGAACAAAATGTTCTTCTTTGCCAACTACGAGGGCCTACGTCATACGAAATCCCAAACAATGATCGCGACGGTTCCAACGGAAGAGGAAACTCTCGGGGACTTCAGTGCGAGCGGAACGACAATTTACAATCCTTTCAGTTTTCATCCCAATCCCGGTTTCGATCCCACGAAGCCGATTGGCGCAACGAATCCCCAGATCCTTCGGGATCCATTTCCAGGAAACGTCATTCCCTCAAACCTTATAGATGCTTCCGTTTCTTCATTCCTCAAGAAGTACGTGGCGCGCCCCAATATGGAAGAAGGAATGATGGGATGTGGAATGACGATGAATGGCGCCCCCACAGTTGTAGGCGCTGGAGCGGACTGCAACAACTTTGTCGATGTACGAAACGAACATCACATTACAGATCAGGCGACATTTCGCTTCGACTACGTCATTTCTCCCAGGAACAGTCTCTCCGCTCGATACTCTTTCAGCAGCGAGAATGGTTTCATGCCTCAGAATCTTCCCGGGTTCGGAGCGTTTCACGACAACTTCTCGCAACACGGCAACATCTCCTGGAACCGCGTCATCAGCCCGCGAATAGTGAACATGGCTTCCGTTGCAGTGTCTCGCCTGTCGATGCATCGATCTTCAGAAAACAGCGAGGATAACGACATCGTGTCTGAACTTGGTATAAGCGGCGTCGGCTTTGGCGGAAAAGGGGCTTACGGCGCGCCGTGGTTCAACGTGCAGGGTTATTCCGGAATGGGTGATTCTTTCGCGGCAACGCCGATGCATGCCTGGGATACGGTGATCGAAGCTCGAGACACGCTCAGTGCGCAGGTCGGTCGTCACAGTCTCAAGGTCGGTGGAAGCTACCGGTACTACATCTGGCCGATGTGGGGATTCTTTCAGAACCGCGGTTACTACCAATTCACCAACGGATTCACGACACAAACCGCGACCGCAGACGGTACCGGCTCAGCCCTCGCTAGTTTTCTGCTCGGATTGCCGGCAGTCAAACAACGACAGGCCGGCATCCCGCAGATGCAACTGCGGCAGTTTTACGTGGATGGCTTTATTCAGGACGGGTTTCAGCTGACTCGCAACACGACAATTCAGCTCGGTTTAAGGTATGAGTACATGAGCCCCCTGAAGGATATTCGCTATGAGAATACGAATCTGACATTTCAAGACGGCAAGCCTCTTGTCTTTATCGGCGGCCAGCAGGGTTATCCGGAAGGTCTGATTTACGCGAACAAAACCAACTTTGCTCCCCGAATAGGGTTGTCTCATCATGTTCCGAATTACGGCATTGTGGTTCACGCTGCGTATGGCATTTTCTTCACGCCAGTCGACATGAATACCTGGTGCAACCAACGCCACAACGTGCCATTCGTGTTTCCTGAGACTCAACAGAGCGACAACTTTATTCCTGCTTCCGGCATCGTGGCCTCACATCTCAACTTTGGGACGCCGATTCTAGGCCAAACGGTCGTGAGCTTTGCAGCGATCGATCCCCATGCTCCCCCTCAATATATTCAACAATGGAGTCTATCGGTGGAAAAGAGTCTCGACAGAGCGACCACGGTAGAAACGGGATATCTAGGATCGCACGGTGTCCACTTACAACGGGCACACCTGATCAATAACGCGCCCCCGGGCCCCGGTGCGATTGGCCCTCGCCGTCCATTTACCACTCTAAGCTTTCTGGAAGGATCCGATTTGCCGGATAACATCAATGTCGCCAGCACAACGTTTCCCGTAAGCGGCATCAATCTGCTGGAGAATTC